>ENA-UOOK01000931-UOOK01000931.1-fermentation-metagenome-genome-assembly--contig:-NODE-931-length-39238-cov-8.164000_pt1 | contig 39238 bp, 29 predicted proteins | sample MGYA00245777_ERZ724023 | MGnify/ENA primary metagenome ERZ724023 (study PRJEB28704, sample SAMN03018312) | fermentation metagenome | biome: anthropogenic terrestrial biome; feature: soil; material...
TAACAGGTGAGGATGATAAATTCGTCTACTTCACAGCCAAAGTCCCGGGTTATTCTTCCTTCTTAATTGCAGGGAAAGATGCAAAAACTCAGCTTACTGAAGAACCTGTTAATGAATCTGTAGGCGGTGAAGTTAGAAGCACTGGTAATGGTACTGTAACAACAGGATCTGCAAAGGAATCTCCTGGATTTGGTTTGATCAGTGGAATTGCCTGTCTGCTTGGAGTATTCCTGCACAAAGGGAAGAGAGTATAATCTTCCCATTTTTTCCATAGCCTTCCATTAGAGTTACTCTGGTATCCTCTTGTGCAGGTACAGTGCTGTGGGTGTGATTCATTGACTTTTTTGCCTGAAAAATAAGGAATTTATTTTGGAATTGATGCACTAGATTACAGATAATTCCGAATCAAAGAAAAAACTGGGGATAAAGAGAAAATCAATAAAAGAGCTGGTTGCCCGGTTTTTCAGCTTCCCAATACATACTTACAAATATGGATATGATTTAAGGATATCTTTCTGAACCTTAGAAGGCTATATCAGAAGCTAACCTACAAAAATGTTTAATATAATAATTTATCCTGAAGGATGAATCCATAATAACAATTAGCTACCATTTTACTTTATTCCTCAACTGTCTTCGTTCGAATTTTAGCTAACCATGACAATTTTACCAACTCCCTATGTTTATTTATATTTTATTTTATAGTAATGTATCAGATTAAATCAATTCTTTTAAAATGTTTTTATTTATACTTCGCAAAATATATTCTTTTGATCAGAAACGCAGGAGAAAAATAGATAAAAATACCAGATTAAGATTCAAATTTTTTGTAAGTTTAATCATGATGTCTATCTATTGCGTTTTTAAAAAATACCGTCCACTATATAATTATTTTTTATTTTCTTTTTTTACTATATATCATATAATTAGATTATTTGTATATATTTTTTAATTTTTTAAATTATAATTAACATTTTTGTTGAATGGATATTAAATTTATAAAGTAAATTTCCAATAATTTTGCCAAATTACCAGGTAAAAAGTCCTGAAAATCCTGAAATAACAGTGAACTATATAAACTTTTTTTGCAAATTACCAAAAATCCTTTATAATATAACTGCGTAGATCTGAATGTCAACTCAGGAGTTCAATAACAGGTGAATTTGATCTTTTGAACGAAGTCTTTTCGGAAGAAGGGTTGACCTGGCTAAAAGGCCGTGATTTATAAAAACAGGAGGTATTGGCCAGAGGAGTAATCCCATGGTCAGTAGCAAATTTTGATTTGTAGAAGCCAAAACTTCTAACATCCGGCCACTTCCAATGCCTGATCCCTATAAGGTTATTGGATAGTGGAGACTCTGTGTGCAACGTGTCCGCCCCACATAAATCGCAGAGAACCGTATTGGATAGGTTCGAAAATATTACGCAGGCGTAATAGGAATTTTTGAGTAACAGTACCGAGCCGACCTGATTAGAGAATCTAACTCAATCTAATTAGATATGTCGGAAAAGAGGTATTACGAGTACGTAATATGGAATTTTGAGAAATATTTGGGGAAATATAAAGTTACCCTATAGATTTTGATTAAATTAAATCCCTATAAAAATCCAACCCAAAGGTGATACGATGCTAAAAAGACAACTAGGAACCCTATTCCTGGTAACATGCCTTATTTTAACAACCGTGCCTACAGTATTAGGCGGCGAGAACACACAGGTCATAAATGTTGCCGGAGACGGAAGTGGAGACTACAACTGTGATGGAGTAGACGATCACGTCCAGATTAACCAGGCACTTGAATATGCAGCAGCAAATCCGGGAACAACCGTTCAACTTAAAGGTCCATTCACATATGACATCGGTGATTCTCTTCTGATAGGCAGCGACACAACCCTTGAAGGAGACTCCGGTGTAACAATTAAGCTTGCGGACGGACTGCCGGTCTGGGGTGGGAGTGACAGCATTTCAGAAAAGAAAGCCATGCTTATGGTCAGAGGCGGTTCTGCATCCAATGTTGCAATAAAAAACATAATTGTCGATGGCAGTCAGAGCGACTATTACCCTGACGTCAGGCTTGGAACTTCCTGTTATAACATGGCAACCATAGTAAACTGCAACGGATTAACAATCCAGGGCGTTACATTCCAGAACGGATGTAATGATGCCATGCTTATTTCGAGCTCCAGCAACATAGTGATAGATACAGTAACCGTAAACAAATGTGGGCACGACGGCGTATATGCCTATCATGTAGATGGTATTACAGTCAAGAACTGTAACTTTATTAACAGAACTAATTCGTCCGTCAGGTTCGATTCCGTAACCGATGGGGTCATGCAAAACAATGAATGTACCACATCTGGCGGTGGGTACGCAGGCTTAGAATTACAGGGAACTCTTGTAAACATAGATGCCTCTGGGAACTATTTCCATGACCTGGACGCACCCGCAGTAGTACATTTAAACACACAAGAAACCAATGTAAACATCCACGACAACAGAATTGAAAACTGTGGATAAAGAAACATTAATTGGGAAACTCAATTGGGAAACTCTCAGTTAATTAACTGAGAGCCAATCCAATTTATAGGAAGGAGCGTAAAACCCATGAAATCTTAATTTCATGGGATATAAGCGTCAACTATTAGAAAGCCCTATTTTTAGAAAGCCCTATTTTCTCCTAATTTAACAGATTCTATTATCTCAATATGATCAGCAATTTATTTTTCTTTAATCAGGGAGTCGATTCCATCATACAATGCTCTTAATGCTATGCTGAGCCTGCGGACTTCAACCTGCCATACCGTTTTACTGATATGCCGGTCTCCTCCGGCTTTGACAGCCGCCACCCATGCGTATTTTCTAGCTAATTTTGAATTGCGTAAAGTGGAATTAAAAGCCTGCCCTGTTTTCTGGTTGCTGTATTTTTCATTAATAAGGAACTCATAGATTTCCTGAACCCTTTCGAGAAGCTTTCGTTCACTTTCGGGACCTGATGCCCCAAAAATAGTCAGGTTCCAGAGACGGAACTTGACCTCATTAGTTTCGAAAACAAGCTTCTGGGACTCTGCAATATCCAGCATTTTTCTAAATTCACGGAAAATATCCGTATTCTCGGAAGATGAAGGTAGAGTTTTATCCAGTGAAATCATAACATGAATGCACTCATGAAAAAGAATTCTGGCTATAAGGAACTCAACTCTCTCCTGAATGTTCCAGAACCTTGTTACAATGGATTCGTCCCAGAGCTGATACGGGTTAACCAGAATAAGGGATCTGTAAACTATCTTCTTATTCTTTTCTGAAACCGAACGTTTCGGGTAAAGAGTTATTCCCTGCATTTTCCCAAAAAACTGAACCCTCACTGCCAGATCCCAGCAGTAGTCCCACTCTCCATCCCGTATGCACTTAACTCTGCAGTATCCACCGTCAAAGTGAACATTTTCAAGCAGGCAGTATATATCCTTGCTGTGTTTTTTGAGAATTGATTTTACTCTGGATTCCCGATAGATGCTGAGGTCAAGGTAAGGAACATACTGGACAGCAGAAGTGTAAGAAAAGCATGAAGACGGGTTCGGGTTATAAAAACCCTGAAACCAGGGACCTGAGTTGTCCTGTGATACGTTATCCTTTTGTTCAACTGACCGGGCTTTTTTTTCCATACAATTTTCCCTCCAACATGCCCTATATGATATTATTGTGGAGGATATATAAAAATTAATCAACAGGAATTATAAATGAAAACAGGCAGTGGAACTGAAGTAAGGCATATCCTGCTGAAAGGAGGGAAAAAGTTCTGTTTAAACTTTTCCGCTATTACTTCCGCAAACAGGGCAGTTGTTCAGCTTTGCAAGTGAGATTTCACTGAAGCTTCCGGAAAGCCCGTTCCAGAATAAAAGCCTGCCCTCCAGAAGCTTTCCTTTACCGGTCAGGAACTTGACCGCTTCGCTTACCTGAATGGAACCTATAACACCCGCAGTTGCTCCGATAATCGGAAAAACCTCTTTTTTTGGAATTCTCGGGAAAATACAGTAAAAACAGGGCGTTTTTCCAGGAATTATTGTTGTGACCTGCCCGTCATAACCTGTAACTGCTCCATGAATTAAAGGAATATTTCTCTTAATTGAAAGCCTGTTAAGAATATGCCTTGTTTCCATATTATCCAGGGCATCAATTATAATATCACATTCAGGAACCAGAGAATCAATATTTGATTCGGTAAGCATCTCTTTAATTGTTTCAACTTCAATTAAAGGGTTAATTAAAAGAAGCTTTTCCTTTGCAGATTCAACCTTTGCTCTCCCAATATCCTTTTCGTGGTGGAGAAACTGCCTGTTCAGGTTTGTAGGGTCTACAGTGTCAAAATCCGCAAGGATTATTTTTCCTATCCCTGCAATTGCAAGGTATGTTGATACAGGAGATCCGAGCCCTCCGGCACCGGCAACAAATACCCTTGCAGCCTTCAACTTCTCCTGCCCCTCCTCCCCAAAAAGAAGAATCTGCCTACTATACTTTTCTCGTTCCATATTATCCATGTGAGTGACTTCCGGAATGTTGATTACAGGATTTTTGATATCTAAAGGTACTGGTTTCTACTATATAATATTTAGAGAGATATGATATTTAGAGAGTGGATAAACTGATGTACAGGCAACATTTTGAGTTAGACAATACTGAACTTCATAAAAGTTCATTTACTTTTCTCAGTAGATTGATTTCTTTAACTTTTCTCAGTAGATTGATTTCTTTATGCATAACGTCTTCGGAGAGCAGAAACAAGAACAGAAATCCTCATGATGAAATAAGATCCAGGACAATACAGGATTAGCATCTATGTTTAAAATTTGCAGAAAAGCTCGAGAGAATGTATAAAACAGCATCAAAAAAATATACAGCATCAAAAATGATGTAAAAAAGGTACAAGAGAAGGTATATTTATGAGGAGAAGCATAACCGGGGGAAGAGGAGTTTAAAAGCCTTAAAGGCAGAATTTTTTTTGGAAAAATTAATTAAGGTAAGACCCATAAAAATGGTTACATCATTTTTAGCACTACTTTAGCACTACTGGAACCGGGTACGGCGGCTCATTTTCATCATGACTTTTAAAGAGGTTACGAATGAGATTCTGGAATGCAGATGAGACGCTGTAAAAATAGAAAATAAAGGTTTTGGATTTATGAAAATTCTGGATTTAAAAAATACGATCCTCAATATCAAGCGAGAATTCTCTGGTTATTTTAAAGAGAGAGATGCCGAAATCAATGGTTCTCTTCTGGCGCTACTTTCAGGAGAACATATACTTTTGCTTGGGCCCCCAGGCACTGCAAAGACCCTGCTTGCAAGCAAAATTTGCGAAACCATCGAAGGGGGAAATTTTTTCCATTATCTTCTTACTCGCTTTTCCACTCCGGAAGAAGTGTTTGGACCTCTTTCTTTAAAAGCACTTGAAAGGGACGAATTCAGCCGTAGAGTGGAAGGATACCTGCCAACTGCACATATAGCCCTTCTTGACGAGATTTTCAAGGCGAATAGCTCTATATTGAACAGCCTTTTGACAGTCCTGAATGAGAGAAAGTACCATAACGGCAAGGAAGTCATGGACGTGCCTCTCTTTTCTGTTTTTGGAGCTTCAAATGAACTGCCCGAAGAAGATGAAAGCCTTGAAGCCCTTTACGACAGGTTTCTTTTCAGGTATAGGGTGGACTATATCCAGCACGAAGAGAACCTTGAAGCTCTCATTTTCGAAAATGCGGAAGACTTCCAGCCTTCAACCAAACTCTCGGTTGAAGATATAAAGGAGATCCAGAAGAAAGCAAGGGAAATGCCTGTAGACCCTGAAGTCCGGACAATTATTCGAGGGTTGAGAAGAGAGCTTAAAAACTCGAATCTCTTTGTTTCGGACAGGCGCTGGAAGAAGATTATAAACGTGCTCAGAGTAGCTTCAGCCGTAAACGGGCACACAAGCGTAAACAGAATGACAGTTGTTCTGCTGCAGCATATGCTCTGGGACCTGCCGGAACAGAAGGAAACTATCAGGAAACTTATCCTGGACAGGGTTGTTTCAGGAGGCACTGATACCGGAAAGCTAAAGCAGGATGTGCTTGACCTTAGAAATTCCGTTTACAGCTGTCTGCAACAGGAACTTCCGGACACGGTTTCCTGTAATAAGTGCTTTGAAGAGGAGAAAAAGACTGCAGGAGTTCTCAGGAGTACCAGATTTACGGGAGTGAAAGCTCCAAAAAGCCTCACATTCAATAATGCCCTTGATCTTTTAAAACACCATGTGGAATTTCCTGCTCATAGCTATAGTCTTGGGCTTGACTACGGCAATACTAACGGTTCACTGAGCTTCGAAGCTGTGGCAGAAAAGTTCCGCCGCAGGTACGGGTTTGAGTTCAAGCTAAGCCTGGACTACGGAGACAAAAAACTCTACGAAAAAGAGTATGAAAACCTTGAGGAAAGGTTGAACTACTTCAGAAAGCAGGTACAGGAAGAAGAAAAAGCTCTTGAGGAAACTCTCAGGGAAAATATCTGGATTTCCGGACAGGACAGCAAAGAAATTCTGATAAAATATCATTCCAAAAATACGGATATTTACGAGATAGCAGGCCATCTGAATGAAATCCGGGTCCTGCTGGAAAAACCAAAAATATTCGATGTGGAAATCGAAGAAGTAAAAGTTGCCTGATCCGAACCCCGGAAAGCCCAAAAAAGGAAAAAAAGAATATGCAGGACCTGAAAAGCTCAAAAAAAGTTTTCGAAAATCTATCCGGGTCAGATAGAATATCAAATCTATCAGGATCAGATAGGACATCTTTTGACCGGGACTTCAATCCTTTTACTATACTGAATACAGAACTGCGGGAATTTCTGGCAGTTCCCCGAAAAATTCCTCACAGGCTAAGGGAAGAGATCGCAGAGGTCCTTATTTATGAGCTCCTTTCAGGAATAGACTACGAAATAAAGGATGAAAAACGCTTTACGGAAAAGTTCGGGGTTTTTTATCCTATATTTCTTAGTATGAGAAACCAGCAGGTCTGGGAAGAAATAAAAACCCTCACAGGAGAAAACCGCATGGCAGGGGTTTTTATCCTGAGAACTCTGCTCGAAGAGCTTTTTACTCTCATTGAGGATTATGAAAAAGCAGAGAAGGAGCTCTTAAGAAATCCCCGAAAAGAACTGGAAAAAGCTCTGAAAGCCCTGAAAGAGCTGATCAATGAAACTCAGGCTTTGTGGGAAAGAAATAGACTGGAAAGGACTGAAAGCCTGAGAAACTATGAGTGGGAGAGGAATTCAAACGAATTTCAGGAAAGAAAGAGAGCAGAAGAGAGCAGCCAGAGCAGCCAGGGAAGTTTCCTTAAAAGGCTGGGAGACCGGGCAGAGAACTATCAGGACCAGGAATCTGAAGACTCTGCCGCATCTGAAATACTTGCCTCAATGACCAGGGAATTCATGTTCAGTGAAAAGGCTGGCGAGGCTGTTGACTCGGTAGTAGGGGAAAAGATAGCTGCAAAGCTTGAGGAGCTTATCCCTCTCCTTGAAGACCACCTTGAAATGCTTGAAATCCTGTCCATGCTTTTTCCGGGAAGGGCATGGGACTATTCCTTACAGGCTCTGCACAGGGAATATTTCGAAAACCTCGAGAAGTATGCATCTCTTTTCAGGAAAAGTTCTGACTTGCATGAGATCCTTGAACAGGTAGGCAGAATTGAGCTTGAGTACGGCTCAAAAAAATTGCGGCTATCCCCGCACAGCAAAAGCGAAGTGCACACAGTCACCTTTTCAGGCGACATCCAGACCCTGCTTCCAATAGAAACCGTAAAGCTCAAAAACCCCGTGCTGAAACGCAAGTTCTACGCCGACATGATAGAAGGAAAACTACTTACATACCAGTTAAGAGGAGAAAACTGGAACTCGGACCTCGCAGGGAAAAAGAGGAAGGGACCTGTTGTCGCCCTTGTCGATACCTCTGCTTCCATGCGGGGAGCCCCTGAGCTTCTTGCAAAAGCCGTGGTCCTGGCAATTGCGAGAAGGATGTTAAGAGAAAACAGGGATGTCAAAGTAATTCTTTTTTCATCGAAATGGCAGACCGTTGAGATAGAACTTACGGACAAAAAACGTATGGGAAAAGAGTTTCTGGAATTTCTTAAGTATACTTTTGGGGGTGGCACGGATTTCAATACAGCACTCAGGGCAGGATTAAAAACATTAAAAGGGGAAAAAGGCTTTCATGAAGCAGACCTGCTTTTTCTTACGGACGGGAACTCAGAACTGTCAGAAAGGCCTCTTATCCGCGAATGGAATGAGATAAAAGTAGAAAGAAAAGCCCGCATCTTTTCCCTGATAATAGGAAACTACGATGCAGGAGGTCTGGACCAGGTCTCAGACCATACCTATATAATCCATGATTCAGGAAACTGGCAGGTCGAGGAAAGCCCTGCAAGGTTTATAAAAGCAGTCAGCAAGTCTGCGAGGATGTTTTAACGGGCAGTAAATGTGCCTAATGCCTGCGCTTAAGGCGCCTGCCCACCTCTTCTATGAACTCTTCCATATCCCTTCTGCCAGGCGTTTGATGTCTGTAAATACTTGACAGGACAACAAATGCTGCCTTTTTGCCTCTGGTAGACTTCTTAAATAAACCGAGCTCGATCACCATAATTATAGTTTCAGAGATTAACTTGCGGTCCCCTGGACTTAGATTACTCCAGCTGTCGTTGAGTCTTTTTGAAGAGACTTTTACCGACTCCTTGCCCTCAGAAGCTATTGCCGAGGCTTTTGAAGAGACAGCCTTTGAGATTTTTAGAACCTGGTCCTTTCCGCGGCAGGCGGTTTTAGAAAACGTCCTGAAAGCTCTTCCCGGAATCTCCTTCATTCGCATTTTTTCGTAAGCAGAGGTATTTTCCCGGCAATTTTCCGAAAATCCACTTTTGGAGGTTCTTTTTTCTAGAGTTTTGCGGATCTCTTCAAAGATTTCAGTGATTTCCTCCCTGGATCTCGTTTTAAGGTATTCTCTGAGATTTTCCAGTAGTTCAGAGTCCACTTCGTCAGAATAGTCTTCTCCGGAAGCAGGGTCTTCGCTAACTTCGACAAACTCGGCATCGATGACAGGACTGGACCCTATGAAAGAGTCACGTAACGAATCCTTCCCTGACTCCGGATTTTTCCTGAACCTGCAACCGGATTTTGAGAATCTCTTGAATATGTCCTGTTTGTTTTTTAGCAAGAATATCACATCCATGCCTTAAAGTAAAACAACTGTTACTCGTTTTCTTCCGGAATGTCCATAGCCCGAAGCAGTCTCTGCGCCAGCACTGCTGTATACGGTCCGTAATTGCATAAACCGTTTCATTCTGGGATCTAATATCTTTTTCTGTTTACGTTGCTACCAGGCTCGGGGTTATCTTGCCGGAATATTGTAAATCCCGCTATGATATTGAAACTCTGGAGGTGCCGGAAAATTGGATTGACGAAGAAAGCGCCCTTAAATAGAGGATATAAACCTGTTTTTTCCTTGATCTTGAGTAAAAATGCCAGCAGTTCCTGATTAATTGTTTTATCTATTCCGGACTCGAAGAGAATTTCTCAGTTTATTTCTCCCCCGAGCCGCTCTGGGCTGGTCCGCCTGTCAGGAAAAAATAACTTACAGACCCGTACCGCAATTAAGAGGGTCGATACATTGAAGAAAGATGCCCTTCCTTGAGATAATATTCTACATTTCCATCCTTATTAGTCCTCGTGAACTCGACACGTATAAGAAGAGAATCTGATTTATAGCAGGATAGGGTTTACTGGAGAAAGGTGAACCACTACTCAGCTAAAGACTTAATTATATTTATTATATGAAGTACAGCCTGAGCATATAACTTAATTAAATGCTTGAAGCGCCGATAATGTTCAGGTACCTCGTAATTACTTCCCCGGGGTTAACCGTCCAGGAATTTTCTATTATTCATCTGGGTATGCACATACAGGGCAAATAAAATTAGATAAGAATAAGAAAATGTCTGTTTCCCGGAAGCATGAAGATAATAAGCCCGAAGGACTAAAGTAGTCTAAAGATAAGATTGGGCTCAAAATGCTCTAAAGATAAGATTGGGCTCTCACAGGATAAAGAAAAGTGAGACAAGAATCAAAAAATAACTCATAAAAAGCAATCAATAAACAGCTCATCATTTTATATCATATTCTTGCTGGAGGTAAAAAATACAATGAGAGAAGGCCTGGACCCCTTTGGGGTAAGAGACAGCATCGAAACAACTGCCGGAAAAGCTACGATTTACAGACTGAAGAAACTGGAAGAAAAGGGCTTTGAAGGGATTTCCCTGCTCCCCTACTCTATAAGGATCCTGCTGGAATCCATGCTCCGGCATGCGGATACTGAAAAGAGGATAATAACTGCAGAAGACGTGGAAGCTCTTGCCCGCTGGAGCCCTGAAAATATAAGTGAAAGGGATATTCCGTTTATTCCTTCAAGGGTAGTCATGCAGGACTTCACTGGTGTTCCTGCAGTAGTTGACCTGGCAGCCCTCCGCTCGGCAATGGAGCGCCTTGGAGGAGACCCTGCTAAAATCAACCCTGTAATCCCTGCCGACATGGTTATTGACCATTCGGTCCAGGTTGACTCTTACGGCACGGCATATGCTCTTGGGGAAAATGAGAAAAAGGAGTTTGAACGCAACAAAGAGCGTTATACCGTCCTCCGCTGGGCACAGAAAGCCTTTGACAATTTCAGGGTTGTGCCTCCAGGAAGAGGAATTATCCATCAGGTAAACCTTGAATATCTGACCCCGCTTGTGCACCTGAAAGAGAAAGAAGGAGAACTATTTGCTTTCCCGGACACTCTTGTAGGGACTGACTCCCATACAACAATGATCAACGGGATAGGAGTGCTCGGCTGGGGAGTAGGCGGCATAGAAGCCGAAGCCGTAATGCTCGGGCAGCCTTACTATATGCCTGTTCCTGAGGTTGTCGGCTTTAAACTCTACGGAAAACTGGGACCCGGAGTTACCGCTACTGACCTTGTTCTCACGATCACAAAAATGTTAAGAAAACACGGAGTTGTCGGCAAGTTTGTCGAGTTCTACGGGCCCGGCCTTAACTTCCTCAGCCTTCCTGACAGGGCAACTATTTCAAACATGGCTCCGGAATACGGGGCAACTCTTGGGATTTTCCCTCCTGACCTTGAGACTCTGGACTACCTGAAGAGGACAGGCAGGAGCGATGAACAGGTTGATCTTGTGAAAAAGTACCTGGAAGCACAGGACCTTCTTTACTCTGTCAACAAACCCGAACCTGTATTCAGCAGTAACCTCGAACTTGATATGAGTACCGTAAAGCCCTGCCTTGCAGGTCCCAAACGCCCGCAGGACCAGCTTTTCCTGAATGAGGTCTCTGAGAATTTCCGTGAAATAATGAGGCAGACCTTCATAAGAAAGAAGGAAGCAGGCACTGAGCTTGCCAGAGACCCTGCTTATTTGCGCTGGCTGGGAGAAGGAGGAACACCTGTTGAAGAATCCGAAGCCTCGGTAGAGGAAAAGATAGAAAAGGTTGACTCCACCGAGAGAGACTTCAGGGTCACACATGGTTCCGTTGTTATCGCAGCCATTACTTCATGTACCAATACCTCTAACCCATCGGTTCTCATAGGGGCCGGGCTGCTCGCAAAAAAGGCTATTGAAAGAGGCCTGAAGGTAAAACCCTTTGTGAAAACAAGCCTGTCTCCAGGTTCAAGAGTGGCTACCGAGTACCTTGGAGCCGCAGGTCTTCTACCTTATCTTGAGGCTCTGGGTTTCCACCAGGTCGGGTACGGCTGTATGACCTGCATAGGAAACAGCGGGCCTCTACCAGAACAGGTTGCAAAAGAAATCAAAGAAAAGGACCTTACAGTTGCAGCCGTACTCAGCGGGAACAGGAACTTTGAAGGCAGGATCAATCCCCATGTAAGAGCAAACTACCTCGCTTCCCCACCACTTGTTGTTGCATATGCAATAGCAGGCACTGTGAATATAAACTTCGAAACCGATCCGCTTGCATATGACCCTAACGGGCTGCCTGTATATCTCAGAGATATCTGGCCCGGGCAGGATGAGATAAAGCAGGTAGAAAAGAACAGTGTCAGGCCTGAAATGTTTAAAAAAGAATACTCGGGTGTTCTGGAAGGCGCAAAACTCTGGAAAGAGCTGGAAGTCCCTGGGGGCACCCTTTATGACTGGAGTCCGACCTCAACTTATATCCAGGAACCACCTTATTTTGTGGATTTCCCGCTTACTCTGCCTCTGCCCGGAGATATACGGAATTCAAGAGTCCTTGCCGTTTTCGGGGATAGCATCACTACGGACCACATTTCCCCAGCAGGCGATATTCCGGCAGAGAGCCCTGCAGGCAGATACCTGATGTCCTGGGGTGTTGACCAGAAAGATTTCAATTCTTACGGTTCACGCAGGGGCAACCATGAGGTAATGATGCGCGGGACCTTCGCAAATATCCGGCTCAGAAACAGGTTTGTAAGCAGGGAAGGAGGATGGACTGTCTACCATCTCAAAGGAGAAGCTTTCCCGCCTGAAGCCTGTGAAGAGGGAATACCGATCTATGACGCATCTTTGCTGTATGCGGATAATAATGTCCCTTTGATTGTTATTGCAGGAAAAGAATACGGAACAGGCAGTTCCCGCGACTGGGCAGCAAAAGGAACATTCCTCCTTGGTGTAAAAGCAGTTATTGCCGAGTCCTTTGAGCGCATCCACAGAAGCAACCTTGTGGGTATGGGAGTTCTTCCCCTGCAGTTTAAGGCAGGAGAAAATGCAGATACTCTCGGGCTTACAGGAAAGGAGAGCTATGACATCCTTGGAATTGAAAAAATGGAGCCCCACGGAGAGCTTACCGTAAAGGCAAAGGACGACAGCGGGAAAGAAATAGAGTTTAAAGTAGCACTGAGGCTGGATTCTGCTGTGGAAATAGAGTACTACAGGAACGGTGGGATATTGCATAAGTTCCTGCGTGATTCTGTAAAGAAAAAATAACAGGTTACTAATGCCAGAACAGTAAAAAGAAGATTTTTAAAGAGGTCCTGCAAACCTGAATAATGCTTTTCTTTTTTCAGGACCTCTCACTTTATCCGGGCCCGATAGAGGATTATTTCAGGCAAAATAGATATTTTTGAGTTACATTACACTGGAAAATTATATTTATAGTTAGAAACAGTTAAAAGGTTAAAAGAGGCACGGATCTTAATTTAGATAAATATATTAAAAATGAGTTGAATTTACAATTTCAACAAATTTAATATACTAATTTGATGATAATACAATTGCATTGTCATCTATTTTTGGACCCAAAAGTCCTTCGTGTTAAATCTTTCACGTATAATCAGAGGATTCTCCAATTTCAAAGTTTTTCGAAAAATCCTCTAGGCATGACTGCGAGGTAGAAAATGAGTAAAAATATATGTTTCATAGACGGGCTGGAGGGCATTCTGAAGTACAGGGACGTCGATATCAACGAACTAATCGATCTTCCCTATGATGCAGTTTCCTATCTGCTAATCCGGGGAGAACTCCCAGGAAAACAGGAACTTGCCGAGTACTCAGCCCGCCTGCATGCGGAACGCGGAATCAACAGGGAGGTAATGGACATAATCCGCATGTGCAATTTAAATATCGATGCCATGGAAGCGCTGCGCACTGTTGTTTCTTTCATATCGCAATTTGATCCGGACCTGAATGACAACTCTCAAGAAGGGAATATGAGAAAAGCCATAAGGTTAATTGCCGTGGTCCCAACCATTGTTGCTGCTTATTATAGAACGGCAAACGGAAAGGAACCTGTACCCCCTGATCCTTCCCTTTCCCATGGAGCCAATTTCCTGTATATGATAAAAGGAATCAAGCCGGACCCGCTTGAAGCCGAAATCATGGAAAAAGACTTTATTCTCAGTGCCGAGCATGAACTGAATGCTTCTACCTTTTCTTCTAGAGTTACAGCTTCAACTTTATCAGACCTTTATTCTGCTGTTGTTTCCGGGCTCTGCACACTCAAAGGTCCTCTTCATGGAGGAGCAAGAGCAGAAGTGATGACCATGCTTGAAGAAATAGCCAGCCCTGAAAATGCCGAGATGTACGTCCTCGAAAAAATCAAAAAAAGAGAGAAAATAATGGGTTTCGGGCATAGGGTCTACAAGACATATGACCCAAGAGGCACAATATTCAAGCAGCTCTCCAGGAGACTGGCTGAAGTTAAAGGGGATATGCGCTGGTACTCAATAGCCGAGGAAATCGAAAATAATGTTATTCGCGAGCTTGTAGAAAAGAGAGGAAAGCCGATTTATCCGAACATTGATTTTTATTCCGGAGTCATCTACAAATATATGGAGATTCCCCCTCAGCTTGCGACCTCAATTTTTGCAATCGGAAGAATCTCAGGCTGGATAGCCCACTGCTTTGACCAGTATGAGAAGAAGAGGATCATAAGGCCCAGGATCTTCATGCTCGATGAATGCTAAAATCTCGAAAAAGCCCTGTTGCGCCTGAAAAACGGCAGAAACAAACGAATAGAAATAGAAGATAAATAGAAACCGGATCTGGCAGATAAGGTCTGACAGACAGAATCTAACAAAGCGAAACTTAGGACCAGAAACAGAACCGGCTTTTCAGGCAAAACAGGTTCATAAGCAAAACAGGTTCATAGACCGGATAAGAATTCAAACGAAACAGAACTTTCATGATAAAGTCCTATCTGATAAAGTCCTATCTTATCATTTTAATCTTATTGCAACTGATATCAGGTAACATAGCTGAAGCTTTTGAACCTGGGATCAGATAATCTTTTTATCATCTGACAGCTTTTTGGTATCCAGATACCCATGACTTATAGAGATTTCATAGACCGGTTAAAAGAAAGCGGAAAACTGGTCGAAGTTAAGCAGCCCGTCTCCCCGAGGTTCGAGGCTTCAAGAATTGCAAAAAAAACAAAAGCTCCTGTTCTCTTCCACGATATTTCAGGCTCAAAGGTCATTATGAACCTTCTCGGGTCCAGGGATGAGCTCTCTTCAATGCTCGGGGTCCCTAAAGAGGAAATCATAAAGAGGCTCTCCGAGGTTTCTCCAGAAGGTGAAGTACGGCTGGTTTCAGAGTCTCCTACCCTTGAGGTAATAGAAAACGAGGTTGACCTGACAAAACTTCCTATTCTTACCCATTTTGAAAAAGATGGTGCACCATATATAACTGCGGGAATTGTTGTTTCCGAATACGGAGGCATGATGAATGCTTCAATCCACCGCCTTATGCTCGCAGGAAAAGATAAACTTGCAGCCCGGCTTGTTCCTCCAAGGCACACCTACCTCCTGCATAAAAAAGCTGCCGAAAAAGGCGAACCTCTGCCTGTCGCGATTGTTATCGGCTGCGACCCTGCAATTATTTACGCAACCTCTACAAGGGTCCCTGTTGGAAAAGAATTTGAATATGCAGCTGCCCTTCGGGGGGCTCCGGTGGAACTCTTTGAGTGCTCAAACGGGGTAAAAGTGCCGCATTCCGAGATCGTGCTTGAAGGGTATATTGACCCGAAAGAAAGAGTTGATGAAGGACCGTTTGTGGATATTACGGGGACATATGATGTGGTGAGAAAAGAACCTGTTATCCACATTACCAGAATCATCCACAGAAAAGACCCTATCTATCACGGAATTCTGCCTGCCGGGCCCGAACACCTCCTTATGATGGGAGTGCCATATGAGCCAAGGATATACAGGGCAGTAGGTGAAGTTACAACTGTCAAAAACGTGGTATTAACCGAAGGGGGCTGCTGTTATCTCCATGCAGTCGTGCAGATAGAAAAGCAGACTGAAGGGGACGCGAAGAACGCTATTATGGCAGCCTTTGCCGCCCATACAAGCCTGAAACATGTGGTGGTTGTAGATGAGGATATAAATATCTTTGACCCGAATGATGTTGAGTTTGCAATTGCTACAAGGGTAAAGGGGGACATGGATATCCTGGTCGTCCCTAACGTCCGCGGCAGTTCCCTTGACCCCAGAGGAGCTCCAGATGGGACTACTACTAAAGTAGGAATTGATGCTACAAAGGTCCTTGTTGAAAAAGAAAACTTTGAAAGGGCAATAATTCCGGAAGAATGAGTGAATTTTCATGTATCTCACAAAAGAAGAAGAACAAATCCTGAACGGAGAAGCCGGAGAGACCCTCAGGCAGGCAATAGAGATCCTTGTGGCACTTGGAGACATCTACGGTGCTGACAGGCTGATCCCTATCAAAAGCGCCCAGATTGCAGGCGTCTCCTATAAAACAATAGGCGATGCCGGGCTTGAATGGATTTCGGACCTTGAAGGGCAGGTAAAGGTTCCCGCAATCCTTAACCCGGCAGGAATGGACCTGGAAGACTGGGAGAAACTAAGAATTTCCCCTGAATTTGCAGAAAAACAGAAGGCAATTGTCCAGGCTTACAAAAAACTCGGAATTCGCTGTGAATGTACCTGTACTCCTTATACCCTCGAGGGTTTTTCAGTGGGGTATGGCGACCACCTTGCATGGAGCGAGTCCTCAGCCATTTCTTATGCAAACTCCGTAATAGGGGCCCGGACAAACAGGGAGGGAGGCCCGTCAGCCCTTTCGGCGGCACTCCTCGGAAAAACCGCAAACTACGGGTTTCATCTTGATAAAAACCGTGTGCCTGAAGTCTCCATAAGTGTGGAGTGCTCACTTAAAGAATCGGATTACGGAGCACTCGGCTACGTGGCAGGGAAACTCATTGGAAGTAAAGTACCTATTTTTCAGCTAAAGGGAAAACCGAAAGCTGATGAATTGAAAGCTCTGGGAGCTGCAATGGCGGCTTCAGGAGCAGTGGCTCTTTACCATGTGAAAGGGGTAACCCCTGATGCCTGTAGAATGAATTTTGAAGAGCCTGAAGAAAATATAATTATTGAAAGAAGCCAGCTGGATGAAGTTTATGAAAGCAGAGGAAAAGGCGGTAAAGAACCTGAATTGATTACTATCGGCTGCCCCCACTGCTCTGCAGCTGAACTTAAAAAGGCGGCTGAACTGCTGAAAGGAAAAACAGTTTCAAAGGAGACCTGGATTTTTACATCAAGGGAACTCACAAAACGCTATCCGGATTATATAAAGACCATTGAGGAAAGCGGAGCTAAGGTTGTATGCGATACCTGTATGGTAGTTTCTCCGGCAACTAACAGATATTCCTGCGTTATGGTGAATTCGGGAAAAGCCTTTGCTTACGTGCCCGGGATGTGCGGGGCTGAAAGCGTATACGGGAATATGGAAGCCTGTATTGAGAAGGCGACTGGTGGAGAAAAAAAGGCAGGTGATTTCCATTAAACTCAAAGGCAGGACAATTTCCAGAGGATGTGCAGAAGGGGAAGTTTTGATTTCCAGGGACCCTATATCCTTCCTGGGCAGTGTAGACCCTAAAACCGGGATTGTGATCGAAGAGAAACACTCGCTGGCAGGAAAATCAATCAAAGGAAAGGTTCTTGTCTTCCCCCATGGGAAAGGTTCTACTGTTGGTTCCTATGTGATGTACCAGCTGAAGAAAAATGAGGCAGCTCCTGTAGCAATTATCAATCTGGAAACCGAACCTATCGTAGCTGTAGGAGCAATTATATCTGAAATTCCTCTGGTCGATAAGCTGGAAAAAAACCCCTATGAAATTTTAAAGGATGGAGACACTGTCATGGTAAATGGCAGTGAAGGATATATCGAATTGCTTAAACCGGAAGGCGGTCAGGGAGAGGAATGAGATATTTAAACTTCAAGCCTGATTACCACGCCGTTTAACGCTTAAAAGATAAAAATCATATTGATAAGCTTGAATAGCTCTAAAAGCCAGTGAAAAACAGAGACAGGAATTAAAAAGAAACTAATTAAAAAGAAACTAATTAAAAAGAAACTAATTAAAAAGAAACTAATTAAAAAAATATGAATTAAATTATAAAACTATAAAAGCTAATTTAAAAGCTAAAAGAAACCTCAAGCCTCAAGACGTGAAAACTAAAATGAAACAGGAAATAGAAGATCACAGAAAAGGTAGTGGGAAGTTCGAAATTGAAGAGTCGATTTCACGCATATATCCTTTCATAATCAGGGTATTTGATGTATACGAAATCCAGAAATCCGGAGAGGTCCTTTATTTCTTCGGCACTCCTAAGGTGGATGCTGAGAATGTAATGGGAGAACTCTGGGCTCCCCTTGAACAGCGAGGACTTGGAGGTATCCTGAAATACGAGCTTGGAGAGCACATCCTTATTGTTGCTCCCATAAAGAAGGAAAAGGAAAAAATCTGGGTAAACTTTGCACTTTTCATAGCAACGATATTTACAACCATGATTTGCGGAGCCTGGATGTTCGGGGTGAATCTATCGAGTGAACCCCGGCAGGTTTTCCAGGGCTTGCCGTTCACACTTGCAATACTGGCTGTGCTCGGCTCTCATGAAATGGCTCATTATGCAATGGCCAGGTACCATGGAATGAAAACTTCCCTCCCCTATTTCATCCCTTTTCCGACTTTCATAGGCACAATGGGAGCGGTGATACGTTACAAGGGACCTATCCCTAACCGAAAAGCTCTCTTTGACGTTGGAGTTGCAGGGCCTCTGGTAGGGCTTTTTGTCTCAATTGCGGTCACCATAATAGGTTTGAAACTTGATGTGCCTCAAATCAATCCATTGCCCGATTCCCTGATGTTCGAGGTAGGCCTCCCGCCCCTTTTTGTAATGGTCCAGAAACTTGTAGGGACTACGGGAAGCAACCTGCACCCTGTGGCTTTTGCAGGCTGGGTAGGAATGTTTGTGACCCTTCTAAATCTCCTGCCTTCAGGGCAGCTTGATGGAGGGCACGTGCTCAGGGCAATGCTCGGCAAAAAAGCGGACAGGGTTTCTTCGATGATGCCGCGCATCCTTCTCCTGATAGGCATTTATGTTATATACTGGCTAAAGGGAGACGGTTTTATATGGATATTCTGGGCCCTCTTCCTCTGGGCTTTTGCAGCAGCCGGACACCCTTCACCTCTTCATGACAAAGTGGAACTGGATAAAAAGCGTATCTTTATAGGGATAATTACTTTCATACTTGGCCTGCTTTGCTTCACTCTTATCCCATTTAAGACAATAACCTGAAAAAGGAACAGAGAATATCAGAAGCTTATCAAAACCTGAAAATAAACAGAATAGAGGGAAAAAACAGCAATGGAAGTAAATTTTCGATACAGCAAAAAGAACTCTTACAGCTTTGCGGTTCTTTCACCTGTGCTTCCTGAAGCAGGGTTTACGGACAGACCCATTGATGGGATAATGATCTACAGTTTTACTACACGACAGGCAGCAAGAGTCTTCAAAGAAATAGAAAACGCAGGTACGGACTCGATCTTCATTGCAGGAGGTCCACACCCTTCAGGGTGCCCTGAAGAGACACTTGAATACTTTGATTATGTAGTTATTGGCGAAGGCGAAGAAACACTTCCAGAACTTGTAAGGGTCCTGAAGGAAGGGGGAGATCCGGGAGAGGTAAAGGGAATTGCTTACAAAAACCCAGACACCGGCAATATAATCCGGACTCAAGAAAGACCGCATGTGAACCTTGACGCATATCCCTGCTTTGACCCGAAAAAACTTCGTGCCCCAATTGAAATCAGCCGCGGATGCCCCTGGGGCTGTAAGTACTGCCAGACTCCAAGACTTTTTGGGAGGGAAGTAAGGCACAGGAGCATTACTTCTATCCTGAAGAATGCACAGTACTATGATGACCTGCGGTTCATAGCTTCAAATGCTTTCGCTTATGGAAGTGACGGAATTCATCCGAGGTTCGATAAGGTGGAAAAACTGCTCTCTGCCCTCCATGAGTTGCCCGATAAAAAAATTTTTTTCGGGACTTTCCCGTCCGAAGTCCGCCCTGAGTTTGTGACCGGGGAATCTGTCGAACTCGTGAGAAAATATTGTGCAAACGATAGTATCAGCCTTGGAGCTCAGTCCGGGAGTGACAGCGTCCTTAAAGAAATAAGGAGAGGTCATACGGTTGAAGACACCGTTTCAGCCGTAGAGTGCTGCCTTGAACACGAAGTTGTGCCGGCAGTTGATTTTATCTTCGGGCTTCCCACAGAAACCGAAGAAGACCAGGAAAAAAGCCTTGAGCTTGTGCGCTGGATCTGCAAAAAAGGCGGGACTGTCCGGGCTCATTATATGACACCTCTTCCGGGCACTCCATATGCGTCAGCAGCCCCTTCGAAAGTTAGCGACCGTGTAAGGCGGGAGCTTGGAAAACTTGCCCTTGGTGGAAAATTAACAGGTTACTGGGAAAAACACAGGAAAGTTTAAAAGAAAGCTTAAAGGAAGTAAAAAGGAAGTAAATAAAGAAGTAAATAAAGAAGTTAAAAAAGGATTAAGGAAAGCTGGCGTATAATTTCAGTACCTGCTTCTTAAACCTTAATCTTGCGTTTTGGGCCAAATCTTATTTTAAATTAATCGCATAAGGAGACTTTTATTTTTGGTTCTGTTACTTCACCCCTCTGTTACTTTTGTTAATTGAAATTAAAATTCCAATCGATATCGTTTTTAGTGCTGTTTATTTTGTAGGTTTGTCTATGCCTCTAAAAAATGTCTACTGATTTCTTAGCTTTGATGGCTCGTACAGGTTTCAAAGGATGTTGTTGATCTCGTATCAGGTCTAATTTTAAAATACGTTTATTGATCCGGTCTTGTTTTTTCGATCTTGTCGGGAGGTAGTTTGGAACCTTCCAATGCTATTTTTATTATTTAGGAGGCGTATGTTTTTCTAATTAGGAGGCTCTCGTACTAACTTGTTTATCTCGGGAATATATTTCGTTTTTCTACCAATATATATGAAATACTTCAATGTATTTATAATTTGTTGTTACTTATTTTAATTTAATGCATAATAAATAATATTTTATTGAATTGAAGAGATATATTTGAAAAGATAAAAGCAGGTTTTCCAAAAAACAAACTCCGAAACCATCTGGGAAAAAGGGAGATACAACCACACCAGTCGAGGGCTAGTCGCTCGTCTACGGGGCTGCACATGCATTCAAAACCCATGATGCGAGCATTATTCACCAGCATGTTACGATTATGGGATTATCAGTATAGGCATAACGGAGTTTGGTCGGAATATAGCCATATATTGATTTTTGTTGCAATTCTTCTAATTATAATACAAACTCTCGGATATGAGTTGGGGCAATATACTCATACATAAGTTTTCTGTCCATACCATCAAACAATCAAACGCCAAGGAATAATTACGGACGATAATAAATTTCGAAAAATCGCTAACTTCATGAAATAAACAGAAAACGTATAAAGATGTAGACAAGATGAGTTTATGGAGTTCAGAAGTGCTTTCCAGATACCCCCGAACTCCATAAAAAATTAATTAGTTCTGAAAATCCGATATACATTTATTTGTCACGCAGTAAAATCTATCGACGGCCATCACTATTGTTGAGATTAATCACTGCAAAATGAAAATTAAATCAAAAGTAGTTTTTCTGTGTCCCGTTTAAATAATCATAACTTAAAGATTCATGAGAAACTCATAAAACATTTGTGTTTAATTTAGATCCTTCCCAAGAGCTGATTAGGTGATGAAATATGAGGACTCGTTACAAAATAGGTATCGGGTTTGTACTATTAATAATCATTTCTGTAGGGTTGTTGTCTCTCTGGTGGCAAGACCAGAAGCAGAAGATGTATGATAGTAGTCTTAGGAGTAGTTATGATTATAATGTAAGATTAACTACAGACTCGACCCTGAGCAACGCGACTCTTTACCTTCCGCTCCCGGTGATAAACAACACATCATCCGTGGGCATGGATATCATAGAGCATCACTTCAATTCCCATGATCCTTCATGGGAATACTCTATAGTGGACACGGAACACGGACTCATGCTTTCTATGAAAAATGAGAAGGCAAGAAGTATAGATCTTAGTACTATGGTATTATCTGACCAAACCATAGACACAATGAACCCGCTGAGCAATGAAATGGTTCTTATGCCCAAATACAATCTTACGCATAATGTCAACGCCAGTGGAGCATATTCACGGACGTCTGAGCAATTTGATTATGAAAGCCGGGTGTATGCCTCCTATGAAACCTCCTCAAATGCAAATACCAGCATTTCCATCTACATGACCGGACATAATGAATGGTGGATCGGAGGATGGCAATATAATAGCTATTGGGAAAACATGGAAATTAAGTTGTCCGGATCTCAGGATGGATGGACAACAGTAAATGGTCAGCTTGTTACAGGAGAAGGAACTTATAAAATATAATAACACCGTTTTAACGGGTTGCTTCCTGATTCATTGTCTATTGTTGTTATTTCAGACAAGCATAACATAATTAATCCTAATGCTTTAATCGCGAAATTTGATCCACAGGTTTCAGAAATCCAAACTTTACCTCTGAGAAACAGATGTGGCAGTGTGCCGATTATTCTGTAAAATCACAAATCTCAAGAAGTTACTGTACAGAAAATTCCATATCGGAAGATCAATTTTTCCCATGGTACACAAAAACTTGACTTCAAATATACAGCAAATTCGCGACACTGCCACTCGCGACACTGCCACTCAATACTACTACAGTGTAGAATCAAACGGTAATTCATATGAATTTTATTAGCCGATTCATATTGAAAGTTAAGAAAAATATGCCTTTAGAGGCTCTTCTTTTCGTTTTAGACTATATATGGCTTTCTATTGTTGGTTTAACCGTTTTTGGAGATATACTTGCCTTGGTGATGACACCAGTATTATTTGTTCTGTGTTTTGCACCAATAGTTTCTATTGGGCAGAATATTGTTCAGAGCAGGGAGGACATTAGAAAGGTTTTGTGTTGTGTACCTTTACTAATTGCTGGTGCGTATCAGGCTATGTCAGCTGTGGCTGGATATACTAGAGTTATGATTTATGGGTCTCCTCATGATTCGTTGCTTTATGAATTGCTCTTTCCGATTCAAAAACTAATAGAAACAACGATTTATCCCGTAACTGACAAAATTTTCTACATGGGGTTTCCGTATAACCAGTTGCCTGGCCTCGTATTCTATGTTGTTATTCTTCCGGTTAGTCTGCTTATTTACTTATTGCCTTCGATAGATTATGACAGGACAAAGATTACAAAAGAGATGAAACTAATTGCTTTGTTACCACTCCTTTGTGTTGCTATTCCGATAATCGTGCAGACAGTTAAGATGAGGTTGGGATTGATCGATGAGCTTATGATTCAATTTTTCTGGTCTGAGATACTCTCAAACATAGGACTAATGGGATTCTTCCTTTTGATGCCTGCGCTAAGTATCCTGTATATAAGACACTATCAAAGAACGAAAAGAGCCAATACCGAAAATTTTACGTGAGCACAGAGATTTTTTGTTGTTTAGTTAAGTTGGGAATTGAGTAAAAAGGATTTTGTTAATATCCCTGTTTTTATGAAAAAGCGTAAAACCACGAAGTATTTAGCTGAATGGTAGTTCGCTGGTTGATATAAAGAGCCTATATTTGGCTCTATAAAAATTCAGTAGACTATTAAAAAGCAGAAACTAACCAAAAGGTTATGGTTGATCAACCGGTATTTTCAACTTCAGTCTATAGGAGCTATTATCGTAGAATTAGAGATTTGAATGAAAAGAGGATGTTAAGGCTCAAGCTGATTTGAGCCTCATAACTCCATCTTTTACTTATTCTGCAAACTTTCATAACGACCCGGCATTTTTACTTCGGGCTGTCTTCAGCATTCTCTTTGAAATTAAAATTATTTTTAGGCTTTTTCTGCTTTTAAGACCATTTCCAGACCTTTGTTCATTAATTCCTCTGCCCTTTCCTGCTTTTTTGCTTCGGCAAAGATCCTGAAAATCGGTTCAGTACCCGAAGGGCGTATAAGGACCCAACCGTCATCGTACCAGATCTTGACCCCGTCAATAGTATCTGTTTTAAGTCCCATACTTGAGGTTTCATGCCTGACCCTTTCCATAGTACCCACAATATCCCTGGAAGGAGTCTTGGTCTTTGCATTGAAGTATACAGGCACGCTTTTAGTCAGATCGGAAAGCTTCTTTCCTCCGGCAAGGATCTCAAGGATCTTTGCGCATGCCATTGCTCCATCCCGACAGTACTGGTGTTTGGGGAAGATAAGGCCTCCATTGCCTTCGCCTCCGAAAACGGCATTTACTTCCATCATTTTTCGGGCGACGTTGATTGAACCGACCGCCGTCCAGTGAAGTTCAACCCCTTTTTCCTTTGCGACATCAGCCATGCGCTGGGAAGAGCTTACTGGAGTGACTACAGGTCCTTTTTCACGCTCAAGCATATATTTAGTCATCATGGCGAGCAGGACTTCTTCGTTTACAAACTCCCCGTTTTCATCCGTAAAGACTATTCTGTCCGCGTCACCATCATGAGCTGCCCCAAAGGCTGCGCCCGTTTTTTTAACAAGGTCCGAAAGCTCTGTCAGGGCTTCAGGTAGGGGTTCAGGATTTCTCCACGGGAAGGTCCCGTCAGGCTGAGCCCCAAGAGTCAGTACCTCGCAGCCAAGTTTTCTGAGCAGGAAAGGAAGGGTGAGAGAACCTGCCCCACAGCCCGTATCCACAACGACCTTAAATTTACGGCTGCGTATGGCTTCGGCATCCACTGCGTGGATTATATTTTTTAGATAATAATCGTTAACTGACGGATCTGCCCTGAAATTTCCCGTTTTATCCCATGAAACCGTTGAGAATTTGCCTGAAAAATAGATTTTTTCGATTTCCCGCTCTCCGTCCCTCGGAAACTCCGTACCGTCTCCTGCAATCAGCTTGATTCCATTATATTCCCTTGGGTTGTGGGATGCCGTAATAACGATTCCGGCGTCTGCATAGTCGCGCACATAGTATTGAATAGAGGGAGTAGGGGCAATCCCTACATCAATAACATTAAGGCCTGTTGCAAGAGCTCCGGCAATTGCTGCGGATTTAAGCATCTGGCCGGAAATCCTGGAATCACAGCCTATTGCAACCGTACCTTTTGAGCCCATATATGTGCCAAGGCTTTTGGCTATATTGACCGCCAGTTCAGGCGTTATAAATTCATTGGCGATGCCACGCACACCATTAGTTCCGAATAATTCCATTTAAGGTCTCCATCTCATTATTTACGTAAAAATTGTACTATTATAAGGAAATAAGGTTCTAATTATATTTGGTTCCAATCAGATAAATTATTTTAGTAAGAGTCCTGATAGGAGAACAAAGCTTCGGTACAACAGATCAAATTATTTATAAATTGGAGAACGCAGCTTCTGATATAGATCATTTCAAGATATACAGCTCAAAGAAAACCCCGGTTAAGTACATCCTATCCCCATTACTCTGACTGCTGCAAAGCACCTGACAATAGGACTGGAAAATACATATATCTTATTAGTTGAAAACTCGTTATTAATGGACACTGCAAAGCTCGAAATGATAAAAAAGGCTATTAAAGCCAGAGAAAGTGCAGTCATCGCATTTTCAGGAGGAGTGGATAGCTCAACTCTTGCGGCTCTTGCATTTGAGGAGCTTGGAGAAAAAGCCCTTGCCGTTACCATAGACTCTCCGCTTTTTCCCAGACAGCAGCTTGAAACCGCTGCCCAGACAGCATGTGAAATAGGGATTCAGCACAAAATCCTCACATTTTCCCTGACCAGCGTGCCCTATTTTTCTGCAAATACAATTAACAGGTGTTATTTCTGTAAAAAAGCCCTTCTTGGGACTATTTTAGAGTTCGCTGAGAAAGGCGGGTTTAACGTCGTGCTTGAGGGGACAAATGCTTCAGAAATAAAAGGGGAAAACCGTCCGGGATATAGGGCAATCGAAGAAGCCGGAGAAAAGATTTATTCTCCATTTGTGGAGTTTAACGTCACAAAAGAAGAGATCAGGGAGATTGCTGCAAGCCTCTCACTTTCCGCAGCCAGCAGGCCGTCTGCAGCTTGCCTTGCGACACGTATTGCTTACGGGCAGCCTATCACCCCCGAGGCTCTTGAGAAAGTAGAAAAAGCTGAAGATTATCTATTAGACCTTGGTTTTACGCAGTTCAGGGTAAGGATGCACTCAAACCTTGCCAGGATAGAGGTTACTGATAAAGAATTTGAGGGTGCGTTCCGCAAAAAAGAAAAAATATCCAGGTATTTCAAAACCCTTGGTTTTGATTATGTAACTCTTGACCTTGAAGGCTTCCGCTCAGGAAGTATGGATGAGCCCTATATGCGGAAAAGAGTAAAATATCAAAATAACCCTGATTGATAATAACACGATTAATCGGATAGGCCTGATTGACATAAAAACGTTGACTGCTGGAAAGATATGACAGAAATTCTAATCAGAAAAGCCGAAAAAAAAGACCTCCTCTCAATCCAGAGGCTCCTATCCACCTATTTTCTGGATATGGAAGATCTCGAGCCTGAGGACTTTGTGCTGGCTGAAAGGGAAGGAAAAGCAATCGGTTGTGCTGCACTTGTCAGGGGCACATCCGGAGAGAAAAGTTTTCTTGAGCTCCATTCAATTGCCGTACACCTAAACTTTAGGGGAAAAGGTATCGGGACCAGGCTTATGCAGTACCTTATAAACACTCTGGAAGATCAGGATACGCCTGATAACCCTGTTTGTGAATTATATGTCAGGACAACTGCCCCGGGCTTTTTTGAAAAACTAGGTTTTATAAAATTACCGGATGCTGATAAGTTACTTCTATGGTCGGACTGCAAAGATTGCGAGCATTTTGAGAAGTGTACCCAGCATGCAATGAAATATTCCAGGTATTCGTAAAGTAATGGCCCTGACCCAGGTTAACGAAACATTATTTTACAGAAAAGCATATGAAGCAGCTTATGCTCACTCTTGGAATCGTTAATACCTATGATAAGATCAAAATCCTCGATGCTCATTACCGGGCAATTGCCAGAGCTGCTCCTATCTGCCATGCTTTTGGGTTCCACCTTGCCCTTTATGACTTTCCGTTTAAAATGACCGCAGAAGAACTGGTATCTTTCGTAATGGAAAAGACCACAATAGGAGAGTCGGGAAGTTATCTAAAGACCCTTTACGAAAAAAACCACCTTTCAGTGTCTGACCTTCCAAAGAAAGGATTTCCATCCCACTTTGGAGAGATAGTTATTACTACTTCAAAACCAGACCCAAAAAAGAAGATAATGCCTGTAAAAATCGCCGAAGAAGCTTTGCGCAACCGTTCGTTTTTATTTCTTGTGGGCCTGGGGCATAAAGGGCTCCCAAAAGAACTTTTTGAGAGAGGGAAATACCACCTTGATATTACTTCTAAAGGGCTTTCACTTGAGACATGCACTGCAATAGGGGCTATACCTGCCCATCTCGCCGGGCTAATGGAAATTCTGCAATATAAAAAGTGAACTTTAAACGAAGCTTCTGAATAAGGTAAGAAACCGGGGAACTATGCGATTATTTATTTAAAGTACTCGCATGACTCAAAAAAATTCCAGATCAAATAAAAAAATTTTCCGGAATAGATATATATAACGAGTGACAATTAATAGATTGTTGTGGGAAAGAACAACGCCTGTTGCGCTGTGATGGGGTTTGCGGCCTGAAGGACTGAAATTCTGACCTGCATTTAGAGATTGTCCAGAATGACCGGGAATTCCACCCGAGGTATTTTACGGAAAGATTTGAACTCTGAACTGCAGTGAAGTATATGCTTTCGATAAAGGACATGGATTTGTCCTGACCGCAGGAATTTGTATCCGAAAGGGGAACTTGTATCCGGAAGAAGCAAAATTCTAACCCCCGAACTAAGCGAAAATATTGAAGAGACAGGAGGAATATTATGAGTGAGCTAAATCACGAAGACAGAAAAAGAGACGAATATGGATACAGATGCCATCAAGACAGATATCACACCGTTGTAAAAGGCTGCACAGACAGCTTGGACACCGATGAGTTAGACCTTTACCGCTATATGATAGGCGGGATGCAGGGTAAATAACCTGCACAACCTTTTTTTATTTTTCGTTCCTAGAAAAGAAGCATGTACGATGTATATGCGGTCCGTGAAGATTTTCCTGTTTTAAAAGAAGTTGTTTACCTTGATAGCACAGCGACAACGCAGACTCCAATCCCTGCAGTTGAAGCCATGGTTGAATATTTTTACAGGTATGCCGGCAACCACGGAAGAGGAGCGCACCGCCTTGCCAGGGAGACTACAAACCGGTACGAAGACGCAAGGGAAACTGTTGCCCGTTTCCTGAATGCGGACCCTTCAAAGACCATATTTACGAAAAATACAACCGACGGAATCAACCTTGTTGCAAACAGCTATCCATGGGAGGCAGGAGACCATATTGTCACAACCATGCTCGAGCACCATTCAAACCTCCTGCCCTGGCTGCGCCTTCAAAAAAGAGGAATAAATGTAACAATTGTAAGTCCGGACCGCAAAGGCATAATTGACCCGCAGATGATAGAAAATGCCCTTACTGACAGGACAAAACTCGTTGCCGTAACGCATGTTTCTAATGTCTTCGGCTCTGTCCAGGATGTCAGCAGGATTACAAAACTTGCCCACAGAAACGGAGTAAAGGTCCTGATTGACGGTGCCCAGTCCGCAGGGCATATGCCGGTAGATCTGAAAGCACTCGGATGCGATTTTTTTGCAACCGCAGGGCACAAAGGGCTGCTTGGTCCGCAGGGAACTGGAGTACTCTATATTAAAGAACCCGATGTTCTGGATAGTGCCTCTGTAGGGGGAGGAACAGTTTCAGACGTCAGCGGGCTTGCATATACGCTTGAACCTTCCCCTGCCTGTTTTGAAGCAGGCACTCCGAACATCCCGGGGGTTATCGGGCTTGGTAGAGCAGTAGAGTACGTGGAAAAAATTGGGGTTTCCGAGATTGAAAAGCATGAAGCTAAACTTTCCAGGCAAGCCGCAAAGAGACTTTCAGAACTTGAGCACGTGGAGGTCTACGGGCCTGAAAACCGGGCAGGGATTGTGCCTTTTAACGTTCCTGGGCTTCACGCTCACGATGTCGCCCTGATCCTTGACCAGACAAGAAAAATTTGCGTCCGCAGTGGGCATCATTGTGCAATCCCGATTACCCGCTTCCTTGAAGTGGAAAGTACGGTTAGAGCCTCTTTTGCACTATATAACACAGAAGAAGAAGTAGATATCCTTGTAAATGCTGTCAATGCGCTCAAGGCACTGGTATCCTGAAAATGAAAAATTATTGCATATGCTTTCAGTTACAAAAATGAGGTGTACGGACCTTTCTGACAAAAACTCTTCTTTGAGCTTCCTCCTCCATGAATAAAAGGCAAGTGAATAAACTATTATAAGGTTAGGAAAATCCACCTCAGAAACTTTTTCTTGAATATTTGACTGAAAGTACATATTCTAACTTGCCCCAAATCATCCTTTTTTAACTTTGATGCTAACTTTAAAAATTAGTTTATTCAACACAATATAACTAAATTTTTTTACCTTTTCCTTTTTTCTTCTGTATGTTAAAAAATAAAAGGAAGAAAAGCCTTTATTTTTAAATAACAGTAAATAAAAATTTGCTTAATCTCTAATAACTATAGAAAGATTTTATAGGAAGTTGCTGTCTATATTACGTAAGGAGAAATCTGAAGGCGAGAGTATGGTTGAAGTGACAGAAATCTCGGAAAAGAAAAGTTTTATTTCGGGGTTATTCGGGAAAAAAGGCGATAGTAACTCCATCTCAGATATACTGAAAAGGGCTAAAACTTATTTTGATAAGCCTCTGAGAAGCATGCCGGCGTACGACCAGGAAAAAGACGGACCTCTTATAGAGTTTGAAGTGCCTGAAGGCTTAAAGGAGATAGAGAGGTACTGGCTTCAAGAGCCTTATGCTCTGGCATCGGTCCTGGAAGACCGCAAAACAAGGTACTACCGGCTGGTCGAACCTGCCCTGACAAAGTTTGAAAAAGAGCTGCTTGAGAGGCTCTATGAGGATTTTCAGGATATTCTGGTTTTGAATCCTACAACCTCCAGAATAGAAAAAGATGCACTCCTTGTAGATAAAACACTTTTCCTTCTTGAACGTTACAAAGCTGAGATTTCAGCCTCAACAATTCACAAGATAATGTATTATCTTAGGAGAAACCTGCTTGGTTATGAAAAAATCAATCCTCTTCTTTATGACCCTTATATTGAAGACATATCATGTGACGGTGTAGGAGTTCCACTTTATATTTATCATACTAGATATCTGAATATTGAAAGTAATATTTCTTTTGAAGAAGAAGAGCTTGACTCCCTTGTAATCAAGATGTGCCAGCTAAATAACAAGCACATCTCTGTTAGCCAGCCAATCGTGGATGCAACAATTCAGGACGGGTCAAGGCTTCAGGCGATGTTAGGAAGAGAAATCACTCCCCGAGGCAGTTCTTTTACCATCCGTAAGTTCAGAAAAGATCCGATAACTCCTATAGACCTGCTAGGCTTTAAGACGTGCGATATGGAAATGCTGGTATATCTCTGGCTGGTCATTGAAAACGGCTATAATATGCTTTTTGCAGGAGGGACGGCTTCAGGAAAAACCTCAATGCTTAACGCCACATCTCTTTTTATGCCTTCCACAGCCAAAATAGTTTCCATAGAAGACACAAGGGAACTCTTACTCTACCACAACAACTGGGTCTCGGGTATTGCAAGAGAGAGTTTTGCCGCAGATTCTACAGGAGAAGTTTCCATGTACGACCTCTTAAGGGCTGCCCTGAGACAGCGCCCAGATTTCATAATTGTGGGGGAAGTGAGAGGTGATGAAGCCCGTACTCTTTTCCAGGCAATGTCAACAGGGCATGCAACAAGCTCGACAATGCACGCAGGAGATGTGCAGACTGTTATAAACAGGCTTACACACGAACCCATAAATGTGCCTCATATTATGCTGCAATCGCTTGACGTGCTCTGTATTCAGGAACAGGTGTACATAGAAGAGAAAAGGGTCAGGAGAACAAGGAGCCTTGTAGAAATCCTTAACGTTGACCCTGAGACAGGAGACCTTGGCGTAAACGAGCTTTTCAACTGGGACCCTTCTGAAGACGGCTTCCTGAAAGTTGGGGACTCCCATATCATGCAGGAGATTATGCACGTTAGAGGATGGGATTCAGGCCAGTTGAGAAACGAGACCGAGAACCGGAGAAAGATCCTTACTTACCTTTATGAAAAGAATATGAGGAGCTACATCCAGGTATCCCTTGTGGTGCAGGCCTATCAGAGTTATCCGAAAATGGTTGTGGAAGCTATAGAAAACGACACCTTACAGGGCATGATACAGGATATGGTTGCTTAAGAGGGGGAGCATGAATTACATTTCTGTGGACGAACTGGCATACAGAGCTTTTGGGAGTTTCTTTTATAATAGGAAGGAGGACTTCCAGGAGCTCAAAGTAAAGATGCGCCACTCTCATATCCCAATGTCAGTGGACCAGTACCTTGCATCAGCTTTAATGTATTCGATATTTGCAGGCATAATAGGAGGACTTTTTGGGTTATGGCTCGGGCTGAAAACCTTTGAAGACCCTGTTTCCCGGCTCAGCCTTTTTGTGGATTCCACAAGGGCAGGATTTGCAGGAGAGTACCTTTATTTGCTTGCTATCTTAGTCGCGATTTTGTCATTCATTATAAGTTTTCTTATCGTCTTTGGCGTTGCATATATCTATCCTTATTTTCAGGCAAATATCCGGCAAGCCTGCATTGATAAGTCTATGCTGCCGGCGGTAACTTACATGTACGCCCTTACAAAGGGAGGCATGTCGATTTATGATGTATTCAGGTCTTTGAGCAAGTATGTCCATATATTCGGCACAAGCGCGGAAGAAATCTCCTATGTTGTGAGGGATATGGACTACCTGGGAAAGGATTTTATAAGCGCCCTTAAAGCAGCCAAGGAACGTACTCCTTCGGAACGTTTCAAGGATTTTGTTGATGGATTAATCCTGGTCTCAAGCAGCGGGACCATAACCGAGTATATGAAAAACAAGTCAGAGCAGTACCAGGATATGGCGGAGATGGCAAACAGGAACCTGTTAAAGACACTTGATGTCCTTGCAGAGGTCTATGTGACCGTGCTTGTTGCAGGTCCGTTATTCATTATGACAACACTCGTAGTACTGCAGTTTTTCAGGCCTGCTTCAGCCCAGATCCTTTACATGCTAATCTACATTATAACACCTCTTGCAACCCTGCTTTTCATAGTGCTTCTTGACACAGTGGGAGAACTCTCCATGAGCCCGAAAAAGGGCGAGGTTCCTGATTATCCTATAAACCTTTCCGATATCCCGGAACTCAGCTCAAATATCACTGCAGAAGAGGAAGAAAAGAGGGACAAAAAGTTAAAGCTATACAGGCAGCTTTACAACATCAGGGACCTGGTTTTTAACCCGTACAGGACTATCCGTGATGAACCAAGATATACATTTTTTTTCGGAATTCCTCTTGGGTTTTACTATCTTGCCAACCTTCCCGAGACTCTTAAAAAAAGCATCAATCTTAACTTCCACTGGAATCCGAACTTTGCCCACATCAGCGATAGCAGCGTCCAGTTTATCAGCGCAATTGATGACTACATTGTCATTTTCATCGTCATTGCACTCATCCCCTTCATCATATTTTACGAGATAAGGGCATGGAGGATGAGGAAGATTGACGAAAGAATGCCTGACTTTCTGAGGAACCTGTCAAGCATGAACGATTCAGGACTTTTGCTGTGTAATTCCTTAAAAATAATGGCAGAATCCAAGATGGGGATTCTCAGTAAAGAGCTTAAAAAATTAAAGGAGGACCTCTCATGGGGGACTTCCGCTTCAAGAGCCCTGATTAAAATGGAGAATAATATCAGAACTGCTTCATCAAGCCGAATTCTCCATACCCTTATTAAAGCAAATGAATCTACAAGCGATCTTAAAAGTGTGCTATCCATTACCGCAGAACAGGTCAAAAGTGAGGAAAGGTTGAAAAGGGAACGCTCTTCTGAGATGGTTGTCTACGTCGTAACTATCTACGTTTCTTTCTTTGTTTTCCTGTTCATAGTTTACGTCCTGGCTGTATACTTTTTCCCTGAAAGCTCCTCGTTTAAAGGTTCTTCCCAGGGGATGGGATATGGAGGAATCGGAAACGGCTACTTCAACATACAGGAGTATACCATGCTCATGTACCACTCGGCACTTGTCCAGGCTTTTGCTTCCGGACTTATTGCCGGAAAGATGGGCCAGGGTTCAATTTACATGGGCCTGAAGTACAGCGTCAGCATGATGATAATCACCTATGTAGTCTTTACAATGTTCGTTTAAGGTGTTTTCATGCAAAAAACTCCCGGCACAGGGACTACAAAAGATGCTGCGGTTTCAGAGGTAATGGGCGTTGTACTCCTTACAGGTATAGTAATTATTATGCTCAGTGTCCTCGGCACTTCCATTTTCTCCATGGACGGCCCTGACGATGTCCCCCATACAAAGATACAGGCATGGATGGACAGCTCGGAAAATAAGATTTACCTGAAGCACAGCGGTGGGGAGTTTCTTAACGCAAAAGACTGTGAGATCCTGCTTAATTTCAGAGGGGAAAAATACGCATACCCTTCTGAGATGATCTTCGAAGGACTCGGAAACGAAAATATCTGGAGACTCGGGGAGGTACTGACAATTGATGCGAGAAACATATGGGGCATGGATATAAAAAACAATGATGATGTAGAGCTGTTTCTTATCGATGTCCCTTCAAAGCAGCCGATCCAGGTAGCCAGACTTACGCCAAATTATGAAACGGAACCGCTGTTAAAAATATGGATCACTCCGAATGGAAATGTGATAGATACATCAGGCAGTGGATCAAAGAAGGATCTAAAAGGCTATGGAAGCCCACCCCAGGTTCGTTTTGTGGACAGCAAGACGAAAGATGATGTCGCTGATAAAGTAGAAAATAAGGATAGAAACTGTACCACTTATTATCCACCAAATGAAGATGAACTAAATGCCAGCATATACCAGGAGTTCGATTTCGATATCGTTCCCCCAGATTATGGATTGACACCCGGGGACAGCCTTTCAAATGTTACCCTTAAAATTGTTTACTATACACATGATAATTCTGTCAAAAAGATGAAAGTTAAGTTCTATACAGAAAAACTTGGATGGTTGTACAATAACAAAGAATGCCCGAAGTATCCCAGTGTCTTTGGAACGGAGCTATTCAACTTGACCGGGTATGTCAACAGCACCGAGGACCTTGCCAATTTAAAGATAAGGATTGAAGCTGTGGCACAGGCAGATGCATCGGCAGAAAAAGAGATATTCATCGACTACATGGCTTTATGGATCGAATGATTTAAAAAACTGAGACTCCGGATTGTACTGGTGGACAGGAGATAGGGTGGCAAAATTCACCAGGAAGTCGATTTGCACTTCTGAAGGAAAAGAATTAAGGAAAAGATTTGAGGAGAGGAATCAATCTGCCCCTTTCAAGAATCAAAATTTTCAGAAAAAACCACTCCGCAGTTTCGGAAACTGTGGGGACTGTTCTCCTTTTGGGAATTGTAGTCATAATGATCAGTTTCTCAGGTGCATACATATTTGCCCAGAAGGGTCCTGATGATGTTCCTCATACGAGGCTGCAGGAATGGAGGGACAGTTCGGGAGACACAATCTACGTGAAACATAGCGGGGGAGAGCCACTTTACACGGAAAATTGCGAGATTGTGCTTAATATCAAAGGAGAAAAGTACGTGTACTCTTCGGAGGACATCTTCAAAAACCTTGGAAATGAAAGCGTCTGGAGACTTGGGGAGGTACTGACAATCGATGCGGGAAACATATGGGGCATTAACATAACAAATAACGACGAGATAGAGCTGCTTGTTGTTGACACCCCTTCAAAACAGCCGATCCAGAAAGCGAGGCTAACAAAGGAGTATGAAACAACAAGACCCAGTTTAAGGATATGGATTACTCCGAGAGGAGAAATAATTGATACTTCTGGAGGTTACGGAGACATTAGACAGATTAAAGATAAAGATAGTGAGACTCCCAATGACGTACTATATAACACTAAAGATAAGGACAGACCCTGTACAGTCTATCACCCTTCGTTAAGTAAATTGAATTCGAGTGAATATCAGGAGTTTGATTTTGATATTAACCCGTTAGAGTATGGATTGGACCCTGAGTATACTTTTTCAAACGTAACTTTAAAAATCGTATATCACTCACACGATGTAGCTACAAAACAGATTAAAGTAAAGATCTACGACGCTGACGAACCTGATGGATGGGTTAATTTAACAGAAGATCTTCCGCCTCACACTGATACTTTTAAATCAGAGTATTATGACCTTACAAACTACATCCAGAATGCAGAAGAATTGACGTGTTTTAAGGTAAGAATTGAAGGATGGGCAGAAAATATTCAAAAAAGTGTATATATTGATTATATGGCTTTATGGATAGAGTAATTTTTCAAGAAAGTATGGTGCCTGAAAAAAGCAATTATTACGACAAGTCATAAAAAATTAATACATAGAGATGAGCTCAAACGATTTATTTAAAAAGAGAAGAATAGAGGAATCGGTTTTGCCGAATATAAAAAAATTCATAAAAAATCGCTCCGCGGTTTCGGATGTTATGGGAGAAGTGCTCATGACTACAATTGCGGTGCTCCTTATAAGTTCAATTTCAGTTTTCATTTTTTCTTATGATGGAGCTGCTGATGTACCCCGCGCCCAGGTAAAAGAATGGATGGATACACAGAAAAATACAATCTACCTTGAGCACAGTGGAGGGGAATTCATCGATACAGAAGATCTTGAAATTGTGGTAAACGTGAATGGTACCCGGTATGTCTATAATTCATCACAGATTTATACAAACCTGGGAAATAAAACCAGCTGGGAACTGGGGGATAGAATAGAGATCGATACCCATAGCGAATGGAATCTCGATATAGAAGAGAAGCATGAAGTAAACGTTTACCTGATAGATATGCCCTCAAAGAAAGTATTCCAGAACCTTCAGCTTTCCACCGAATGAATTGCAGATTCCGGCTGGTAGCTACAGGAAATACTGGTGCAAGCATTATAAATCCCAATATTGACTACGCGATGCTGCATGTAAGTTGAAAAAAATTAGAAAGCAGGAAAGGGAAAAAGATGAAAATCAGGTCCTTTGAATCAATCTCTTCTTTTTACAGATCCGAATCGGGAGTATCCGTCGCTGTTGCTGCAGCCCTGCTGCTTGGAATTATAGTTGCCGCAATGACAACAATCCAGCTTAACTATGTGCCGGTCTGGAAAGAAGATGCAGAATACGCTCACATGTCCGATGCCTGGCAGGGTATGTCCAGACTCAAGTCTAATGTTGATATCCTGGCTGCAGGGCTTGAAATAAACCCCAATGCAAGGATCGTCCTGAGCACCCCGATCAGTGTAGGAGGGACCGATGTCCCTTTTATAGGAGACATGGCAACGGGCGGCACTCTTGCCATAAACAATGACATCTCAGGTCTTTCGATAATTGTAGACACTGACACATCCACCGGAGAATACAATAGCAGTAAAAGTCTCTATTACACAGGCACGGTCAAATACTTCCCGACAAACACCTATTACGTGGATGAGACTTACAGCTATGAAAACGGGGCTTTGATCGTAGCCAGAGAAGGAAGATCAATGATGAAACTCACTCCGGCAATCGTGCTAGAGAAGGGTAACATAGCAAACCAGAGTACAGTAAACCTCTCAGTTAATGCCGTAGTCCTCAAAGGTCCCAGGGGAGTGATGTCCAGCAACACAGTAGAGGATATCAGATTGACCTCAAAAAACTTCACACACCTCTACACCTACACCAATCTTGAAAAAGCAATCTACAATAACAGTATTACCTCTGCCTCTGTCACGGTTTACACGGAAAACACAGAAGCCTGGGAAAAATATTTTGAAAACTCAGCCGAAGCGATCAATCTGCAGAAAGGAGATGACTACAACCTTACCAGGGGCACCTACAATGTAACGCTTTCCCTCTCCCCAGTAAATAAAGACATGTACGTTAATGTAGATAAAACCGTGATAAAAGTCGAAACAGGGATCTGATGAAAGTTGCGGTGGTACATCCCTCTGACAGCAAGGGGTATTCGACAGATCAAATTGCTTGCAGCTTATTTCACCCTGAAGAGGCTGCCCGACAATTCAATTTCAGGATAAAACATGGGAAAAATAAGGTATCTAAAGCCTTAAAATAAAGAAAAAAGGAATTAGTTATTACTGAAGGTAATTGTCGGACAGCCTGTAAAGGACGGGGGATTCGTAACCCTCTGCACTCCAGTAGTAATAAAAAACAGATTACAATATAATCAGCGGAAATTCCACTGTTAAACTTTTTCTTGCGCCGAAAAACAAACACATCAGCTTTGAAGCCTGCAATACCCTTAAAAAATAGATGCTGAGATTCAGTATTAGAGTACAGAAGGATAATATTTGTATTGTAAAAAATACTATTTTTAGTTCTTTTTTCAGCATTTTCTTTTATAAAAGCCAACTACTTATATAATATTTTTTAATTTGAATCTTCTCAAAGTTTTTAAGAACCGTGAAATCTCTGAATTAATATTTATTTTAAGAAAACATGGGATATATAAATAAACAGTAAAGAGAGTAATTTCACTTGGAATAAAAGAAGCAATATCACTTTTCAACAAAATATATATGGCGGTATTTTCATTTTTATTAAAATTTAATTATATTTTAACCCAAAATTGCACCCTTAAAATAATATGCCTTATCAAAATTCTCTTTGAAAGTGCCCCTCGTGTTTAGTAAAGTGATTTAAACGGCGGCTACGAGGAGATTTAATTTTACACAAAATAATCAAGAAAGTTGTTTTGTGAGAATATCTCCTGCAAGACGCTGAATTATTACTCAATGTTATTTATCTTAAGTTAAGCGTTTTTTCATAGTAAAATGAATAGAAACAGTATACGATAAACAAGACAGAGCGATAAAATTTCAAAAATCTGATGATGAGGACAAAGAAGCTTAATCCAGAAAAAGTAACAAATAAAAAGTGAGAGGATAGCACCTGAAGAAGGTGCTCTCCATTTGCGTTTAGAACCTTATATTCTTGTCACAGATCATCTGTTTAGTCTGGACGTCGATAACTTTTACTTTAATAGGCATTCCAGAAGTGGCTTTTGGAACAGCGGGCTCACCCGCAGGTGCATTCAAACTTACAGTACTTACACTCCCAACATCAAGAATACCAAGACCAGTAGCATTTATCTCGTAAGAAGTCCCATTAATTTCTACGAGCACTTTTGTAGTGGTACTTTCATTGAAACGTATTGGGTCGCCACCAAGGTGTTCAAATTTTAAATAACCTGGATCGGTGAGATTATATGCCTTAATATCTATGTTCGCTTGCGGTGCTGATTTTGCAGGTCCCTGGCCGAAGACGGATGAGCCGATTGCGGCGGCGAGGATGACGGTGATTGCAACCATCAGCACGACACCGATTACCGGGGACACTGCTTTATTATTGTTAAATAATTTTTTGAGATCCATATGATTCTCCCTCCTGAGTTAAAGACTTCCAGACAGGACACCCTGTCGGAATTTTTAACAGATGAATAGGTGTTTACAATTGATATTTTTTTTAACTGCACTCAAAGATATTCTTCATTCGTATATAAATTTTTGCTGGACTTCTGAATAATATTCAGAAACTATGTATTTCATTTTTTATAAATGTTTCCGGTAAAATATGTATAAATATATAATTATATTAAAACAGTTAAGTTAATATTCATTAATAACATTTTAAGATAACAGCTTCTAAATTTATGGAAGGTGACTGTTATCGTGGAGGGAAAAAAATACAGGGCACTTGGTAAGGACTGCCGGGCAGTTTCAGAGGTAATAGGGCAGGTGCTCATGGTAGCTGTAGTTATACTGGCTTTTTCTTCAATAGCTATTACAGTGTTTTCAGATGAGGGAGCTGTAAAGCCCCCACATGTCCCGCGTACCGACCTGCAGGAAAGTAAGTCAAAAAACACAGTGCAGATCTTCCACACCGGAGGAGAGGCTATTGATCTTGAATATATCAAAATAATACTCAGCGTCAATGGGACGCAGGCTGAATTCAATATTTCTGACTCTAATGTCGCCGCCTATGATCCAAAAGGCAAAAAGCTGTCCTCTGACG
>ENA-UOOK01000932-UOOK01000932.1-fermentation-metagenome-genome-assembly--contig:-NODE-932-length-39224-cov-11.984860_pt1 | contig 39224 bp, 37 predicted proteins | sample MGYA00245777_ERZ724023 | MGnify/ENA primary metagenome ERZ724023 (study PRJEB28704, sample SAMN03018312) | fermentation metagenome | biome: anthropogenic terrestrial biome; feature: soil; material...
CTTAGACTACAAAGGGTACACGGCAGGACGACCCAAGGGTCGATTGTGAACTGTGCATTGTGCATTGTGAATTTAGAAAGGGGGGTATTTTATGACTTATGAAAATGTTTTATTGACCAAGGAGGGGAAAATAGGGTTATTGACTATCAATCGACCGGATGTATTAAATTCTTTAAATTCAAACTTGCTGGATGAGCTAAATGATGCGATTGACTCCATAGAAAGGGATGGTGATCTCTACGTATTGATTTTCACCGGTTCAGGTAAGGCATTTATTGCAGGAGCTGACATTGGTGAGATGAAAGATTTTAATTCTGATGAAGCAAGATCTTTTGCAAATAAAGGAGTGAATTTATTTAGAAAGGTTGAATTGTTAAAAATACCAACTATTGCAGCAGTTAACGGTTTTGCTTTAGGTGGTGGATGTGAACTTTGTCTTTCTTGCGACATAAGGATAGCTTCTGAAAAAGCTAAATTTGGTCAGCCTGAAGTAGGTCTTGGCATTATACCCGGATTTGGGGGTACACAAAGACTTACAAGATTGGTAGGAAGCTCTGTTGCCAAGGAGTTAATCTTTACGGGGGAGGTTATTGATACTAAAAGAGCCGAAAAAATTGGATTGGTAAACAAGGTAGTTCACCATGATTATCTAATGCCCGAGGCATTTAATATAGCTTCTAAGATTGTCACAAAAGGGCAGATATCTGTAAGATATGCTAAAGAAGCTATAAATAGGGGATTTGGGCAAGACATTGAAGCAGGAATGGAAATAGAAAAGGAACTTTTTGTAAAATGTTTTGATACTGAAGACCAAAAAGAAGGAATGATTGCATTTCTGGAAAGTCGTACACCAAGTTTTAATTTAAAATAATGGAGGTGCCTATGAGAAAAATTGGTATATTAGGCAGAGGTACTATGGCTTTGGGAATAGTACAAATATTTGCTGAAAAAGAATATGAAGTATTGATGTGGGTTAGATCGTTGGATGAAACTAATCCCAGACAAAGTGTTAAACCTATCGAGAGAGTTTTGGATAGACTTGTGCAAAAAGGAAAAACAACTGAAGAACATATGAACATCACTTTAAGCAATATTGAAATTGTGAACGATTTAAATAGTTTAAGAGATTGTGATTTGATAATAGAAGCCATATCTGAGGATATGGAAATAAAGAAAGGGATTTTTAAAAAGTTAGATAATATATGTAAAGAAAATACTATTCTGGCTACAAATACCTCATCTCTTTCAATTAGCGAAATTGCAAACGTTACCAGAAGATCGGATAAGGTAATAGGAATGCACTTTTTCAATCCGGTTCCTCTTATGAAACTGGTGGAAGTTATAAAAGGGATAGCAACATCTGATGAAACAAAAGAAAGAATAATAAAAATATCTAAAGAAGTGGGAAAAACACCGGTAGAAGTACAAGAGGCACCCGGATTTGTTGTTAATAGGATATTGATTCCAATGATTAATGAAGCAGTTGGAATACTGGCAGATGGTGTTGCTACTAAGGAAGACATTGATGAAGCTATGAAGCTTGGAGCAAACCATCCTATGGGGCCTTTGGCTTTAGCTGATTTAATTGGACTGGATGTATGTTTGGCAATTATGGATGTATTGTACAAAGAATTTGGGGACACAAAGTATAGAGCTCATCCTCTTCTAAGAAAGATGGTACGGGGCAATCTATTGGGAAGGAAAACTAAAAGAGGCTTTTATCAATATTAATTTTAACTATAGTATAATATAAATTATTAAATGTGGATACAATAGACTTAAGTTTTCTAGGGAGGTTTTTTATTTTGAAGACTTTTATAAAAGTGTTTATTGTATCTTTTTTATTTTTTATTGTTGCGTATTATTTAGGAGGGTTTTCATATATCAAAGACCAAGGACTAAGTGTGAAGGATAACTATGACTTTGGGTTTTATCAGGCTGAAAATATTCCAGATATTATATTATCAAAAATTAAAACCGAAGCTAAGGAAGATAAAACATTTACATCCCTTGAAGAAGCTAAAGAATTGAGTTCAAGGGTTAATTTTTTGATAGTGGGTATGGAAGATGTGAGAACCGATACAATAATCTTTGCATCTTTCAATAAGGATACTAAAAATATAGATATGATTTCAATACCAAGAGATACTTATGTTCATAGAAAGGGTCATAACAGGGGAGAAGAACGTAAAATAAACAGCGTGTATAATGATCACGGTATTGAAGGAGTAAAAAGGACGGTGTCCTATATACTTGGAGATATTCCAATTCACCATCATATAATTTTAGACTATAAAGGAGTTAGAAATATTATAGATTTAGTAGGCGGGGTAGAGGTAGATATACCTCGAAATATGAAATATGAAGACCATACTGCAGATCCACCTGTATATATTGATTTAAAAAAGGGCAGGCAGGTATTAGATGGGAAAAAGGCATTGGATTTTATAAGATGGCGTAAGGACAATAGAAATAAAGGATATATTGATGGCGACTTAGGGAGGGTAAAAGCTCAACAGCAAATAATAAAATCCTTGGCAGCCAAGGTAAAAGACAATTTGGTTAATATTATAATAAGTGGTTTTAAACATGTAAAAACCGATGTTAATTTGCTTGATGCCATAGGATATGGGAGAGATGCTATTGGAATAGATGAAGATAACATGCATTTTTCGACTCTTCCCGGAGAAGCTGAATCAAGAATATACAATAGAAAGCTATTCTCATATTTTATTTATAATAAATCTGAAGTTATGAAGTTGGTAGAAGAAATTTATAATGTGGTGAATAATTAATACTACAAAATGAAAGGACTTGATAATTCTCATAATGGTCTTATCAAGTCTACTTACCTCTTACCTATCTTTTAAACCGCTTCTCTTTTTTTCACATGTTTTAAAATTGATTCACCAACTTGATACACATTTCCTGCACCCATAGTGACTATAATGTCTTTTCCTTGAACTTTTTGTAACAAATATTCTTCAATTTCTTCAAATGTAGATAAATAAATTGCATTAGAACTTTTTTTATTTATTTCATTTACTAAATCCCTTGAATGAATATCTCCATTATCTCTTTCTCTCGCTGCATAAATATCAGGAATAATGACCTTATATACTCCGTCAAAGGCATTAGCAAAACTATCCAATAGAATTTTAGTTCTTGTGAAGGTATGAGGTTGAAATATGCAATATATATTCCCTTCAGCAGTATTTTCAATAGCTTTTAATGATGCTCTTATTTCTGTGGGATGATGAGCATAATCATCTATTATTTTAACTTCATTTAAATAACCTTTTAGTTCTAATCTTCTGTGTACTGCTTTATACTTCTTTAAATACTCAGCTATTGTTTTAATTGGTAAACCATAGGTATGAGTTGCCGCTATGGCTGCTAATGCGTTGTAAATATTGTGGACACCCATTATACTTAAGGAAATATTGTGATATTCTTTATTCTTAATATTAAGAGTAAATGTTGGGAAACCTTCTTCAGTAAATTTTATGTTTTCTGCCTTATAATCTGAATCTTTATCGATTCCTATGGTTATTACCTTTGCATCAGTATGGTCTATAATTATATCTGTATGTGCATCATCATTATTTATCACTAGGAAACTTTCTTTATCAAGATTTTGTACATAGCCTACAAATGTATCTACAATATGATCAATATTTTTAAAGTAATCCAAATGATCTTCATCGATATTTAAGATAATTGCCATAGTGGGAAAATATTTAAGTATATTTGCTTTATATTCACATGCTTCAGTAACAATATATTTAGAACTGCCTAATCTAACGTTACCTCCGATATCATCAAGTATTCCTCCCAACAATACTGTAGGATTTAAATTGGCATGGTTGGTTATAGTTGCAATCATACTGGTAGTAGTGGTTTTACCATGAGTACCGGATACTGCTATAGAATTGATATAGTTTTTCATTATGGCTCCCAAAAAAGTAGCCCTGTCAATTAAATTTGCATTAGAATTTTTAGCTGCTATTAATTCTACATTATCCATTGATATTGCATCGGTATATATTATTAAATCTGCACCCTTGATATTTTCTATACTATGTCCTATGTAAATTTGGGCTCCTAAAGTTTTCAGCCTTTCAACGACCGAACTATCCTTTGAGTCCGATCCGCTCACCCTATAGTTGTTTGACAAAAGTATTTCGGCAAGCCCACTCATGCTAATTCCACCGATGCCTATAAAATGTATATGTTTATATTTCTTATCCATTATGGAAAATTCAAACATTTTTTTCCTCCTATATTATATATTCAATTATATTATAGCCAAATTGTATCAATATTATAGTATTCACAGGTTAGATTAACACCACTGATAGATTATATCATATCAAAAATAAAATAAAATAACAAATATGAGAACTTTTATACAAAAATTTAAATTATTTTTCAAAAAAAGAAGGATTTTGGTAATTCTTTGGAGAATAAAGTATATAAGATTTATAATTCCAATACTTCAAGGATAAGGTGGTGATTAGACAATGAAGATTACAGACGTTAGGGTAAGAAAAGTAACCGAAGAGGGAAAAATGAAAGCAATAGTATCCGTCACCTTCGATGATGAATTTGTTGTACACGATATCAAAATTATTGAGGGACAAAATGGATTATTTATTGCTATGCCAAGTAGAAAAATGGCAGATGGTGAATTCAGAGACATTGCTCACCCTATCAATGCTACCACTAGGCAAAAGATTCAAGAGGCTATTTTCGTTGAATATGAAAAAAGTCTTGCCACCGAGTAAGAGGACCCCTAAAGGGTCTTTTTACATTTAACCCTCTATTTGCATACTTCCAGTAGTTTTTTACCTTTCTTTTTAATGACTCTAAAGTTCGACCCCAGCAACTCTTTACTCTTAGCTCTTACTTCTTCACTATGTTTTTTAAGCTTTAATCTTTTACATATCTTTTAAAGCCGGAGATCCAGGATGACGTAAGCAGTAATCTTAGTCCAATAAAAGCAGTATAATCACTGCAGGAGGTCATTCTGAACGAAGTGAAGAATCTCTATTAAAGCCCCTAAAGCTCGACCCTAATAATTGTGAATTGTGAACTGTGAATTGTGAATTGAAAGTTATTGTGAATTAATATTTTATATTATTATATGTAATTTGTTGTAGACTTATAATGAAAATGGGTTAAAATATTAATATAAGACTTATAAGAAGAGGTGTTAATTATGATTATTTCTGTAACTTTGGCTGCAGGTGAAGGCACTAGGATGAAATCTAAGATACCTAAGATACTGCACAAAATTTGCGGTAAGCCACTACTGGAATATGTGATCGATTCTTGTAATAGAATAAATGTTGACAAAAACATAGTAGTTGTTGGTCACGGTGCTGAAATCGTTAAGGAATATTTTAAAGATAGTTCATTAATTTTCAAAACCCAGCCGATTAGTAAAGATGCGCCTTATGGGACAGGCTTTGCGGTAATGCAGGCAATTGATGAAATTTCCGATGACTCTATAGTGATTATCTTATATGGAGATACTCCGTTGATTACTGAAGAAACAGTAAGGAAACTATTAGATTTCCATAGAACGGGAAATTTTGACGCTACAGTATTATCTGCAATTTTTGAAAATCCGGAAGGTTATGGTAGAATAATAAGAGATGATGAAGGAAATATCTCAAAGATTGTAGAAGATAAAGATGCCACGACTTTTGAAAAAGAAATAAATGAAATAAATTCAGGCATGTATAGTTTCAGTGGGAGAGCTTTAAAATATGCATTGGGTAAATTAAAAAATTATAATTCACAGAATGAATATTATATAACCGATGTTATTAGAATTTTAAATGATGAGGAGTATAAGGTCGGCGTCTTTGTGATTGATAATCCCATAGAAGTTTATGGTGTCAATTCTAGGTCACAATTGGCGCTCTGTGAAAAAGTTATACAAAAAAGAATTAATGAGAAATTAATGCTGGATGGTGTTACTATTATTGACCCTGATAACACATATATAGAAGAGGATGTAACAATAGGTTCTGATACAATTATTTATCCGGGGGTTACTCTTGAAGGCAATACAATTATAGGTGAAGATTGTATAATAAGAGGAAATACCAGAATTACCGACAGCCAAATTTTAGACCGGGTATATATTGAGTCTTCGGTTATAGAATCAAGCACAGTTGGATATGATTGCCATATAGGACCTTATTCTCATTTGAGACCCGATTCTCATTTAGGACAAAATGTAAAGATTGGTAACTTTGTAGAGGTTAAAAAGGCTACGATAATGGATAATTCCAAGGCAGGTCATTTAGCTTATATAGGGGATGCCCAAGTTGGGAAATGCGTTAATGTAGGTTGCGGTGTGATATTTGTTAACTACAATGGAAGAGAGAAATTCAAGACAATTGTAGGAGATCATGCATTTTTGGGAAGCAATTCAAATTTAGTTGCACCTGTTTTAATCAAAGATTGGGGTTATATTGCTGCGGGTTCAACCATTACAAAAGATGTAGAGGAAGGTGATCTTTCCATAGCAAGGGCTCATCAAGTCAATAAAGAAGGATGGGTTGAAAAAAAAGGATTTAAAAAGCGTAAATAACTAAATAGGAGGAAATGGCAATGAATTTATGTTTGGGTGGGATTAGGGTCCTATCAGGTAATGCAAACAGGGAGTTAGTTACCAGAATATGCGAAGAGTTAGGAGTTGAAATGGTCATCAGCGAGGTTAATCGTTTCAGCGATGGGGAAATAAGTGTTAGCATCAAAGAAACAGTAAGAGGGGCAGATGTATTTATTATTCAACCTACGTGTGCACCTGTTAATGATAACCTTATGGAGACTTTGATTTTAATTGATGCTTGTAAGAGAGCTTCAGCAGGTAGAATTAACGCGGTTATACCATATTATGGATATGCAAGACAGGATAGAAAAGCAAAAGCTAGGGAACCTATTACCGCGAAACTGGTTGCAGATTTAATTCAAGTAGCAGGTGCTGACAGAGTTGTAGCAATGGATTTACATGCCGCGCAAATTCAAGGATACTTTGATATCCCCGTAGACCATTTATCAGCCATAACGATATTGGCTAATTATTGTAAAGGCTTTATAGACAAAAATTCCGTTATAGTTTCCCCTGATTTAGGTGGAGTAACTCGTGCAAGAACATTTGCTAATATATTGGATTTACCTATAGCAATCATTGAAAAGAGAAGGCCAAAAGCTAATGTTTCCGAGGTGATGAATGTTATTGGAGATATAGACGGAAAGGATGTTGTATTAGTCGATGATATAATAGATACTGCAGGGACTATAGTCAAGGCAGCCAGTGTACTAAAGGATTATGGTGCTAAAAAAGTATATGGTTGTGCAACTCATGGAGTGCTATCAGGATCTGCTATTGATGGAATAATGAACTCGGAAATAGAGAAATTTATTATTACAGATACCATACCTTTAAATGAAAAAATAGATAAAATTGAAGTTGTAAGCGTAGCACCCTTATTGGCAGAATCCATTAGAAGAATTAATGAAGATGAATCGGTTAGTATATTATTTGATTAATCCGGTTCAACTTAATGAATAGGATAGTTTTATCTCAAGGAGTTGATTATTTGTTTATTGTAATAGGGCTGGGCAACCCTGGGAAAGATTATTCCAAGACAAGGCATAATGTAGGCTTTGATACAATAGATGTTTTAGCAAATAGGAACAATATTAAGCTGAATAAGATAAAGTTTAAGTCGGTTTTCGGAGAAGGAATCATTGGAAGTGAAAAAGTCCTATTGGTTAAACCTCAAACCTATATGAACAATAGCGGAGTTGCAGTAAGGGAAATCTATCAATTCTATAAGGTCCCCATAGAAAATATATTAGTAGTAGTTGATGACGTAGATATTGACTTTGCCTCTGTAAGGATTAGGTTAAAAGGAAGTGCAGGAAGTCACAATGGAATGAAATCAATTATATATCATTTGCAAAGGGATGATTTTCCCAGGGTAAGAATTGGAATAGGTAAAAAAGAAGAAGATGAAGATTTAGCAGATTTTGTATTAAGCAGATTTTCCAAAGGTGAAAGGTTGGACATGGATGTAAGCATACTAAATGCAGCGGAAGCTGTTGAGATGTCAATCAAAGAAGGTATAAATCAAGCAATGAATAAATATAATATAAGAACACATATAGCCCAGGACTAAACCTGGGCTTAAGGTGTTAGAGGAGTTAAGTAAAATGGTTAATTTTTTAATAGACCCACTAAAAAACTTAGATTCATATAAAAATTTAATAAATGACGTAGAAAGAAATAAGTCCCCTATAGCTACATACGGGATTATAGATGAGAACTTAGGTCATTTTACTTATGCCTTAAATGAGCATCTGGGGCGTCAATTGCTGATAATTACTTATGATGAGGTAAGGAGCAGAGACATATATGATGATATAAGAAACTTAACCGGCAATATTGAACTTTTTCCTAAGAAGGAAATATTGTTCTATGATGTGGATGCCTTTAGTTCTGAAAGCACACACCAAAGGCTCACTGTTTTGTCTAGGTTAATGGATAATGAAGATTTAATTATTGTAACATCATTGGATGCTTTATTGGATAAAGTTTTAGACAAAGATATAGTCAGTAAATATACAATAACTCTAGAATACGGTAAACAATTGGACTTGCAAAAGCTAATGATTGCACTTATAGATGGAGGATATGAGAGAGTTCCGATGATAGAAGGGATAGGACAATTTAGCGTTCGCGGGGGGATTATTGACTTCTTTCCGCCAAATAGCAAGGATCCCTATAGAGTTGAGTTGTTTGATGATGAAATTGATTCAATAAGGGCTTTTGACATAAATACTCAAAGATCGCTAAATGTAGTTAATAAGGTTAAGATTCCTCCGGTTAAGGAAATTTTGATTGTTGATGAATTCAAAAATGGTATTATTAATGGTCTTGAAAAGGATTTAAAGAAATCAAAAGATAATCATGAAAAGTTTGAACACTATCTTGAACTGTTAAAAGAAGGGGAATTTATACCTAATAGAGATTTGTTAATCCCATATATTTCTGATGAATATATGGGAAGCATTATTTCCTATTTAAAGACAAATGCGTTGATATTTATTGATGAACCTAAAAGGGTTGATGAAAGGTCCCGGAATATTAAAATAGACTTTAATCAAAAATATACGGATTTATTTGAATCAAAGGAAGTTTTATCCGCGCATATAAATATTAATTATGATTATAGAGATTTATTGCCAATTATTAAGGAAATGGTATGTATTACCAATAGCGCTCTAATAAAAGGAGACTCCAATTTTAATCCAAAGGCAATTTACAACTTCCCATCTAAATCCGTACCTTCCTATCAATCAAAGATGGAGCTATTGAAGGAGGATTTAAAAGATTATAAATATCGAGGATATAAGATTATAATTCAAGCCGGATCTGAGGAAAGAGGTAAAAGGCTTAAAAAAAGCCTAATAGATATGAACATAGAATCCAGTTTTGTGGAAGACACAAATGCTGAAATAAAATCAGGTCAAGTTTTTATCACGCCGGGAACTCTCAAATCAGGTTTTGAATATTCCACCTTAAAATTTATGGTAATTGGAGATAAGGAAGTATTTGGAGTAGGAAAGAAGAAAAGAAAAGCCAAAAAGGAACAGAAACAATCAGCTCTTGCCCTTTCCGATTTGAGTATAGGTGATCTTGTAGTACATGAAAATCATGGCATTGGTCGGTATGAGGGAATTGAGCAATTAAATATTCAAGGAATTAAAAAAGACTATTTAAAGATTCAGTATGGAGGTCAGGATAAACTATATTTACCTATTGACCAAATGAATTTAATTCAAAAATATATTAGTTCTGATAATGCAAAACCTAAATTAAGTAAATTGAGCAGCACTGAATGGAAAAAAACCAAGGAAAGAGCAAAAAAAGCCGTTGAAGATATGGCAATTGATTTGTTAAATCTCTATGCTAAAAGAGAAAGCATGAAGGGATACTCCTTTAATCCCGATACTGTATGGCAAAAGCAATTTGAAGATTTATTCCCATATGAAGAAACTGAAGGACAGCTTATAACTGCTGATGAGATTAAGAAGGACATGGAAAAAGAAAAACCCATGGACAGATTGTTATGTGGTGATGTAGGTTATGGAAAAACCGAAGTTGCATTAAGAGCAGCTTTTAAGGCATTGATGGATAACAAACAGGTAGCAATTCTGGTACCTACAACAATACTAGCCCAACAGCATTATAATACAATAATGGAACGGTTTGGAAGTTTTCCTATTAGGGTTGCTTTACTGAGCAGATTTAGAAGTTCAGCAGAACAAAAATTATCTATTGGAGAGATTAAAAAAGGTTCTATAGATATAGTTGTTGGAACCCATAGATTATTATCAAAGGATGTAGTATTTAAGGATTTGGGATTACTTATTATTGACGAGGAGCAACGTTTTGGAGTTAAACATAAAGAAACGTTAAAGAAACTTAAAGCAAATGTTGATGTATTGACATTAACAGCTACACCAATTCCCAGGACTTTGCATATGTCTTTAGCGGGTATAAGAGATATGTCTGTAATTGAAGAACCTCCGGAGGAAAGATATCCGATTCAAACCTATGTGGTTGAATTCAATGAAGAGATAATCAGAGATGCAATACTTAAAGAGATTGCAAGAGACGGGCAGGTTTATTTTGTTTATAACAGAGTGGAGACAATTGATAGAATTGCTTCCAGGCTTAGAGCTTTAGTTCCGGAAGCTAGTTTTGTAGTGGCTCACGGGCAGATGGCAGAAAGACAATTGGAAAGAGTTATGATGGACTTTCTAAATAAAAAGCAGGACGTGTTGGTTTGTACTACTATTATAGAAACCGGATTGGACATTCCGAATGTGAATACGATAATTGTATATGATGCTGACAAAATGGGATTATCACAATTATATCAATTGAGAGGTCGTGTTGGCAGAACAAATAGATTGGCTTATGGATATTTTGTTTATGAAAAAGACAAAGTATTAACGGAAATTGCTGAAAAAAGATTAAGAGCAATTAAAGAGTTTACAGAATTTGGCTCCGGATTTAAGATAGCGATGAGAGATTTGGAGATAAGAGGTGCTGGAAATCTAATTGGAATAGAGCAACATGGGCATATCGAATCAATAGGGTATGACTTATATATGAAATTTTTGTCTGAGACCATAAGGACTTTAAAAGGAGAGAAGGTTGCAGAAACCATAGAAACTTCAATAGATATTAAAGTTGATGGTTTTATACCTAAGAAATTTATTGAAGATGAGGAACAGAAAATTGAAATTTACAAAAAGATAGCTTCCATCGAAAATTTAGATGATTATGGAGAACTCCTTGATGAACTTATAGACAGATTTGGAGATATACCCAGTGGAGTTAAAAATTTAATGGATATTTCGTATATAAAATCAATTGCTAATAAAAATAATATCAAGAATATAAGCCAAACTGAAAGGTATATAAAGATTGATTTTGTATCGACAGAGAACCTGTCCTTGAAGCTAATACATTTTTTATCAACTAATTATGGAGATAAAATATCCTTTGATTTATCTAATTCTCCTTCAATTAAATATCATGTCAAAAAGAACCCGTTAGAGAACTTAAAACAATTAATTGAAAAAATTGATAGTTTTACAAAGAATAAAAATAATATATAATGTAATTACAATTCACAATTCACGATTCACAATCGACCCTTGGGTCGTCCTGCCGTGTACCCTTTGTAGTTTAAGGGTGAGACGGGCAGGGTTAACTTAACTATCGAATGATCTCTGGTTTTAAGAAAAGTGAAGAGTGAAGAGTTGTTGGGTTCGAGCTTTAGGGGCTTTAATAGAGATTCTTCACTTCGTTCAGAATGACCTCCTGCAGTGATTATACTGCTTTTATTGGTCTAAGATTACTGCTTACGTCATCCTTGAGTGCAACGAAGGATCTCCGGTTTTAAAAGATAGGTAAAAGATTAAAGATTAAAAAACATAGTTAAGAGTGAAGAGAAACAGTGAATAAGTAACAGTGAACAACGAACAACAGTTGAAGAAAGGTGAAGAACTAAGAGTGAAGAGTTGTTAGAGTTGATGTTAACAATTATACCGATAAGAGAGGATGTATGTACTTGAATAAAATAGATATAAAGAAATTAGGAATATTGCTGATAGTATCTTTAATTACGGTTAATTTCTTTGGCTGTTCTAAGCCAAAGGAAGGAGTAATAGCAGAAGTAAATGGAGTTGATATTACTAAAGAGGAATTTAATGGAGATTATCAAGTTTATAAAAAAATATATGAGAGATTATTAGGTGAAGATGCGTTACAGCAGGTTGGACAGGATGGGAAAACATTAGAGGAAACATTGAAGGAAGACATTCTGGAAAAATTGATTATGGAAAAATTAGTTGAAAAAGAAACCGAAGGAATGAAAATAACCGTAACCGATGAGGAAATCCAAAACAAATTGGATGATTATGCTAATCAGATGGGAGGAGATGAAAAATTCGATGAATTTTTGCTTTCAAACAACATATCAAAAGATTTTTTCAAAGAGAATATGAGAAAAGAAATTTTGGTTGATAAGCATAAAGAAAATATAATAAAGGATATCAATATTTCAGAGGAAGATGCAAAAAAGTTCTATGAAGAAAATAAGGATAACTTAATTCTTATAAGAGCCAGTCATATTTTAGTAAGTAGCGAAGAAGAAGGTAAAAAAATACTTGAAAGGCTTAAAGATGGAGAAGACTTTGCAACTCTTGCTACTTTAGAATCCCTAGACAGCGTTTCTGCTGCTCAAGGCGGAGATTTAGGATATTTCCGTAAGGGACAAATGATTTCTGAATTTGAAGATGCTGCTTTTTCATTGGAGATTGGAGAAACTAGTGATTTGATAAAGACCGAGGTTGGATATCATATTATTCATCTGGAGGATAGAAAAGAGACCTATGAAGATTTGAAACAGGATATAGTTGATATGCTGAAGGAGCAAGAATACATTGAGAAAATTAGAGAATTAAGAAATAAAGCAAAGGTTAAAACTATATAGATTATTATTTAAGATGTATAAATTTTCCCAATTAGTAAAATAATAATCTCACTAAGATGTTTAAGGAGGTTATATTTTGAAAGCCACAGGAATCGTTAGACGTATAGATGATTTAGGCAGGGTTGTAATTCCTAAAGAAATAAGAAGAACTTTAAGAATAAGAGAAGGCGACCCATTAGAGATATTTACTGATAGAGAGGGGCAAGTAATTTTAAAGAAGTATTCACCTATAGGTGAATTAAATGAATTTGCAGCGGAGTATTGCCAATCTCTCCATGATAATACCGGTCATATTGTACTTATTTCCGATAGAGATACAATAATAGCAATATCAGGCGGTTCGAAAAAGGAATACCTTGAAAAAAGAATAAGTCCTGACTTAGAAAAGATTACAGAGGGAAGAAGCACCTATATTACCAATGATATAAATAAGCCTATTAAAATTTATTATGAGGATGAAAATGAGGATAAATATACAGCTCAAGTTATTACTCCAATAGTAATGCAAGGAGATCCTATAGGTACCGTGGTATTATTTTCAAAGGATGCGAATGTGAAGATGGGAGAATTGGAAGTGAAGTTAACGGAAACTGCAGCTGGGTTTTTATCAAAACAAATGCAAAGTTAGAACCTACCAAACGGTAGGTTTTTTTATGCATTTATTAGATTAAATATGATATAATAATTAAAAAATTATAGTTTACAATTATTAGGGTATAACTTCGAGTCTTTTTTTGACTTTAGGGATCCTAATGGGCGGATAGGGTCATCCGCCCCTACGAATGATGGCTAATGCTTTCAATTATGAACTGTGAATTGTAAAAATGGGGGTGGAAATTATCGCTAAGCAAAACAATTTTTTAAAGGGGGCAGCTATACTTGGTATAGCCGGTATTATTGTAAAAATATTAGGTGCAGTATATAGAATACCTATTGTCAATATAATAAAAGACGAAGGAATAGGATATTATCAAACAGCTTATCCTTTTTATTCCTTGTTATTAACAATTGCAACAGCAGGATTTCCTGTTGCAATAGCTAAGTTGGCATCGGAAAAAAGGGCGGTAGGTGATTACAAAGGAGCGTATAAGGTATTTAAAGTAGCTCTTTTGGGTTTAATTATAGGTGGTACGCTGGCATCTCTTTTTGTTGCATTAGGCGCTAGGACTATAGTGGAGAAATTGAAAAATCCAAATGCCTATTATTCTTTAATAGCATTGGTTCCCGCATTGTTTTTTGTGCCTATTATGTCAGCCTTTAGAGGGTTTTTTCAAGGGAGACAGAATATGACACCTACGGCAATATCTCAAATTGCTGAACAGCTTTCAAGAGTAGCATCCGGGTTGTTTCTAACATCCTATTTGTTGAAATACGGGATACCCATAGCTGCAGGAGGAGCATCCTTTGGAGGCTCTGTAGGCGGAATAGTTGGAGGAATAACAATTTTTATCATATTTATGATGAGCAGAAAAGAAATTCATCATGAAATTGAAAATAGCATAGAAAGTAAAGAATACAAGGTAAGTAATATAGTTAAGGATTTGCTCGTTATATCTATCCCAATAACCCTAGGCTCTTCTATAGCACCGATTATGGATGCTATAGATACCACTTTTGTGCTTAATAGGCTTCAAGCTATCAACTATTCTGAAGAATTGGCAAATAGCTTGTATGGACAGTTAAAAGGAATGGCGCAAACCTTAATCAATTTACCCCAAGTATTTTCTATTGCTATATCAATGAGTTTGGTTCCAGCAATTGCTGATGCAAAGGCAAGAAAGAGAAAAACAGAAATCAACAGCATTGCATCCTCCGGGATTAGAATGACTCTGTTAATAGGTTTACCTTGTGCATTTGGACTCTTTGTTTTAGCTAAGCCTATAATTGGATTATTATATTATAAAAACACATTGGAAACGATAAATAGTACCGGTGAGATACTATCCTATCTTTCGTTTGGTGTAATTACATTAACTTTAGTTCAATGTTTAACGGCAATACTTCAAGGATTAGGAAGGGTAATGGTCCCTGTAATCAGCTTATTTATCGGTGCTGTAGTTAAAGTAATTCTTACATATGTACTTACCGGTATACCCAGTATAAATATTAAAGGGGCAGCAATCAGCACTGTAGCAGCTTATACCATAGCAGCATTACTCGACCTTATGAGCCTTGTTAGGTCAAGTAAAATAAAACTTGACTTTAAAAATATATTTTTGAAACCTTTAATATCTTCAATCGTTATGGCTATAATTGCGAAAGCAAGCTTTATTTTATTAAATAATATTATAGGGCAAAGATTAGCTACTATTCTGGCAGTTTTAATAGGAGTAGTCTTATATTTCATATTATTGATTATAACAGGTTCAATTACGACCGAAGATTTCAAGCTGCTTCCTAAAGGTGATAAGATAGAAAAGAAATTAGAAAGATTTAAAATTTTTAAATGATATAAAGGAGAACAAAATGGGAAAAATATATATTATAGGATTAGGACCGGGGAATGAAGAATTATTGACATTAGGCGCGATTGAGAGGATTGAAAGTGGAAGGAAAAATTTTTTGAGAACTGAAAATCATCCTTCTGTAAAGTATTTTGAAAGGCATAATATACCTTATAAGTCCTATGATTATATTTATGACAGTGAAGATGAATTTAATGATGTATATGTGCTTATTGTAGAGGAATTAAAAAAAGAATCTGAATCTGAAGAGGAAATCAATTACTATGTGCCTGGTAACCCTCTAGTAGCGGAAAGGACAGTTGAGTTATTATTAGAAGAGAATTTGGATATTGAAATTGTTTCAGGAATGAGTTTTATTGAGCCTATGATAGAGTTGGTAGGAAGAGATCCTATCAATGGGTTGAAAATAGTAGATGGCGCTGTATTTAATTCATCCATGGTTGATATAAATGTTGATTTGATAATTACGCAAACATATAATCAAAGAATATTATCGGAAGTAAAAATAATACTTTCAGAAATTTATGGAGATGATTATAATGTATATTTAGTTCAAAATGCAGGGGTTAGAGGAAAAGAGAAAAAACTCTGTATTCCTATATATAAATTGGATAGATTAATAGAAACAGGCCCATTATTGAGCATTTATGTACCTAAAATTGATAAGAATATAAAAAAAGTATTTGATTTTAACGATATTATGGGTATAATGAAGGTATTAAGAGGTGTGGGGGGTTGCCAATGGGATGCGAAACAAACTCATGATTCTATCAGAGAATGTCTGATAGAGGAAGCTTATGAGGTTGTTGATGCTATAGATAATAATGATATAGACAATATCATTGAAGAATTGGGAGATTTGCTGTTGCAAGTGGTATTTCATTGTCAAATTGCCTATGAGGAAGGAGAGTTTTTCCCTATAGAAGTTACATCAGCGTTGGCTAATAAATTAATTTTCCGCCATCCTCACGTCTTTCAAGAAAAAAAGATAGTAAATTCTGATGAAGTAGTATATAATTGGAATAAGCTCAAATATGGCAAGAGAGACATTACAGGCCTCATTGACAAAATCAATAATATACCGAAACTTCCGGCTCTTATGACCAGTTTCAAAGTTCAAGAGAAAGCAGCAGAAGTCGGCTTTGACTGGGACGACATCAAGGGACCTATAGATAAGGTGGATGAAGAGTTTAAGGAAGTTTTAGAAGCTTTGGAGGATTTTGGCGGAGGTGATAAAAGGGTAGAAGGAGAAATAGGAGATTTACTCTTTGCAGTTGTTAATTTGTCCAGACTTTTAGATGTAAATCCGGAGATAGCATTGAATAGAACTATAAGAAAGTTTGTGAAAAGATTAAAGTTTATGGAAGACAAATCTGAAGAATTAGAAATTAAATTGGAGAATATGACGTTAAATGAAATGGAAATTCTCTATCAAGAAGCCAAGAGGCAAGAGTGTTTATAATTAATAAAACCTTATGGGCACATAATAAATGGGAAGTTCTGTCTGGAATTTTACTTTCCATTATGTTTAAAAAGATTTATCTTTTAGCCCTTTTTATTAATTTATATAGTAATAATGAATAAACTTAAGGAGGAATTTTAATGAACAAGGCTGAATTAATTGCTAGTATGGCAGAAAAGAGCAACTTGACTAAAAAAGACGCTGAGTCTGCACTGAATGCATTTATGAAATCTGTAGAGGGATCACTAGCATCTGGGGAAAAGGTACAACTAGTAGGTTTTGGTACATTTGAAGTTAAAGAAAGAAAAGCAAGAGAAGGCAGAAACCCTAGAAATCCAGAAGAAGTTATTAAAATACCAGCTTCCAAAGCACCTGTATTTAAAGCTGGGAAAGCATTGAAGGAAGTAGTAAATAAATAGTGTAAACAAATAAAATCAGGTTCAAAGAACCTGATTTTTTCATAGGAGTATAAAAATGCGTATAGATAAATTTTTAAAAAATGCAAGAATTATAAAGAGAAGAACAATAGCTAAAGAGGCATGTGATCAAGGGAAGGTTTTTATAAACGGAAATAGTGCAAAGCCCGGTGATGAAGTTAAAGCAGGGGATCAAGTTCACATCAACTTTGGAAGCAATACAATGAAATTTGAAATACTTGAAGTAAAAGATAATGTAGGCAAAGATGCTGCTTCTTCTTTATATAAAATAATTGAATAATTTTTATATATAATAATAAAAAAGGCTTTTGGTATAAAAGCCTTTTTTTATTCATAAATATAAGATAGAAGTTTAGGAGGTGTAGGTATATGACTGAAAACAAATTGCAATCTCAGAATATTGTGATAGAAGATAGAAATTTTGTTACTATAAGCGGGGTAGAACAGGTAGATAGCTTTAATGACAATAATATTGTCCTTTCAACCATAAAAGGAGGGTTGAGCATCAAAGGTGAAGGACTTAATGTAGCAAAGCTGAATCTGGATGATGGAAGCGTTAAGATTTCGGGATTAATAAATAGTATTGTATATATCACTAAGGAAGGGACTCCTAAAAATTTGATAGGGAAAATATTCAAATAAGTGGTGTAATATATGGAAATCGATATAATGAAAGATTTCATGTCTTTTGGAGTTTCTATTTTAATTGGTATGTTTATAGGTATGTTCTATGATTTTTATAGGGTTTTCAGACGTTTTTCTAAACCCGGCAAAGTGATGTCCTATATTGAAGATTTATTGTTCTGGATGATAATATGTTTTATATTTTTCATATTGTTAATTAAGTTGACCGGAGGTGTTCTTAGAGGATTTGTATTTATAGCGGCACTTGTCGGCATATTGTTTTATATGTTTTTTTTATCAAAGATAGTTTATTCTTTATTTTATCACATTTTTAGGTTGATTTTAAATTTGTTAAGTGAGATAATTAATGTAATAGCTAATCCATTTAAAAAGAGCATAGGATTTATAAAAGCTAAGATTAAAAAGATATTTTTGCTGATCAGAGTATTTTTTAAGGAAGTGGGTAAATATAAAAAAATAATTTCACGCAAAAAATAAAGTAACTGCGGTACAAAGGGAAAGGTGGTTTTATGAGTAACAAAAAAAAATATAAGGGAATAAGGTTAATACATGTGTTTCTTATATTCCTAAGTTTTTACGTTATAGTTGTTTTAAATCACCAACGAAATCTAATGAATACCATGAAGGCAAAAAAAGAAGAGAATCAAGTTGAAATTGAGCAACTTAAAAAGGATATTGATGCATTAAACGAAGAAATCAAGAGCAGTGATTCCTTAGAATTTGTGGAAAAAGTTGCTAGAGATGAATTGGGTATGGTTAAGCCTCGAGAGATAATTTACATTGATAAAAACAAACCTAAGAATTCATTTTTTGACATATTTAAAAGGGATAATTGACATACCTTGATTTCTTGTATATACTATTTTTAATGAGAATTAGGTAAGTTTTACTTAAACAATATTATATAAGGAGGAATTATTAGTATATGGCCATAGCTGTTGGTGAAGTAGTTGATGGCACTGTAACAGGTATAACTAACTTTGGTGCTTTCATTCAATTACCGGAAGGAAAAAGTGGACTTGTTCATATTTCGGAGATATCCCATGAATATGTTGAAAAGGTAGCTGATCATCTAAAAGTAAATCAAAAAGTAAAGGTAAAAATATTATCTGTTACAGATACTGGGAAAATCAGTCTATCCATTAGGCAAGCAAAACCCAAGTCAAATAAGCCTGCTGAATTTGAATGGAATAGACTTGAAGAAAATCAAAAATATATGTCTTTTGAAGATAAGTTAAATAGATTCTTAAAAGACAGCAATGAAAAAATGGATCAATTAAAAGTCAGAGATACTCGCAAACAAAATGGATTTAAATCCAAGAAGATGAGTAATATGGAATTATAAAACCGGTTTATCCGGTTTTTCGTTTTTTGTGACAAAATAATACATTTGATAAAAAAATGCCTTCATAAAGCTTTTAACTTTTAAAATTCAATGGTTTTAAAGTTCATATTCGAATTTCAATGTTTTATAACCTTAACTTAACTTCATGGGTAAAAACCTGGGTTTATGTTGGAAACTTCTTGTTTCTAAACACCTAATACTGACAAATATAACGATTGATTTTTGCTACTATAAGTTTACAAATATTTTATAGGGGTGAGATAAGTGGCAAGAATGGAGTCGGTATTGAGTAAAAACAAATGGGAATTGGGTATTGATAAGCGTGAGGTGTTCGTGATTTTGATAAGCTTTTTTCTTGCGAGAGTAAATGTGCTTAATAAGCTTACACCTTTTGGGATTGCATTTTTAGGCAGTTTTATGATTTTGAAAGAAAGAAAATTGAGTATATTGCTTGCAACAATACTGGGCACATTTACGGTTAAGGGTTTAGCCGGGTTTGATTATTATATCGGAGCAATTATTTTATATGCATTTTTTACAAAGTATAAAACAAACAAGGAATATACATTGATTTCGGCTTCCGGCATAGTAGCGGTTATATTTACAATATCAAAATTGTTGACTATGTATCTATCAAGGGAGACTTACATATATGATTTTATAATTATTGCCTTTGAAGGGATATTGCTATTTACTATGACATATATTTTCACATTTTCTGCGCCAATAGATGGATTAGGAAAAGGGGAAGTACAATACGAAAAATTAGTTTCAAGTTTTATCATATTAGCTCTTGTCCTGTCGGGACTAGGGAATATTAGCGTATTTGGGGCATCGCTTAAAAATATAATAAGCTTATTTATAATAGTATATTTAAGCTATTCCAAGGGAATTTACATGGGTGCCACATCCGGCATCATATTGGGAATGATCTCATATATATCAAATGTTGAAATGCCTTTTATAATTGCAATATTAAGCATCGGGGGATTATTAGCCGGATTATTTCGGGATATTGGGAAAAGTGGGTCAATCTTGGGATTTATTTTAGGGAATGCTATAGTAAGCTATTATATAAACGGATTGGGGACAAGCTTTCTTAAATACAATGAAATAATCATAGGCTCCTTAATGTTTTTAGCATTTTATGATCCGACCTCAAAATATATAGATAAGATATTTGAAAAAGAAAATAAAGTAAAGAAAGATTATGAGAATCGAAGATTTGAATTGGCAAGTGAAAAGCTTTCAAATATCGGCGAACTGATTCATGATCTATCGCTTGTTTTTAATGAGAGCATTGAAACAAAAGACGTGTTCTCCAGCTATGAAATATATAACTTAATTGATGATATTTCTGCTTCCAAATGCAATGGGTGTAAAAATCATAACAAATGTTGGAAGGATGAGTATTATTCAACATATTATTCACTTTTTACTGCAATGGGAATAATGGAAATTAATATGGAAGATAAGGAGAGTAAGGTTAAATCTATTATGGAACATTGCAGTGATAAAGATCAGCTGTATAAGGTTATAAATGAAATGTATTTAAAATTTCAAGAAAAAGAATCGTTAAATAGTCAATTGATGGATCAAAGGAGTTTTTTAGTTGAACAACTTCAAAGCATAGAGACAATTGTAAATGAAATCAATTTGGATTTATATAAAAGCCCGGTATTTAATGAAGAGCTTGAGGATTTATTATACAAAGAGATAAAGAATAATAGAATCGATATAAATCAGATAATAGTTGCTTATTTAGAAGGTGAAAATATTGAAATATACATGGAGTTTGATTCATGCAATACAATAGATAAAATAGAAAAAGTTACTAATATAGTCACTGAATCTTTAGGGTTTCCTGTAACAAGTGATTATTCTTATGGGCAAGTAGCAAATTCAAATAGATTTAAATTGATACGTGTCAATAGATATGGGACATTAACTAAAGCGTCCAATATTATTTGCTCGGATGATGGAGTTTCCGGTGATAGTTTTACCTTTGGGGAAATGGAAAATACCTCATTTGCAGCCATAAGTGACGGTATGGGAATTGGTCAAAAGGCAAATGATGAAAGCGCTATGGCGATAGAATTATTAGAGAAAATGATGGGAATAAATGTTGACAGAGAGATGGCATTGAAGACCATCAATTCGGTCATAAGAACAAAATCGACTGATGAAAGATTTGCAACTCTTGATATTGCCTTTATAGATTTATTTAAAGGAAGGTTACAGCTGATAAAATCAGGAGCAGTGCCTACGTTTATCAAGCGTAAAGATGAGATAATCATGATAAATTCACTATCTTTACCCATTGGGATTTTCAAAGATGTGGATTTCAATGTCTATGAAGAAAATATTCAAGATGGGGATATTATGGTGATGATGTCAGATGGAGTATTGGAGAGCAATAAAGCTATTGAAAATCCTGAAAATTGGATGAAAGAAATAATAATGAATATGGACTCACAAAACCCACAAACAATAGCAGATAGAATAATTGATATAGCCAAAGACTATAGTGAAGATAACATAAAAGATGATATGACTGTGGTTGTTACAAAGATATGGAAGAATTAGGGACAATTCGTAGTTGTGAATGTAAAAAGATAGGTTTAGGAAAACCTCAGAGATAGACTTTGGATAATTGTGAATTGTGAATTGTGAACTGTGAATTGTGAATTGTGATTTACGAATTTTAAAGTGAACTTCATAAAATAAATTAAGAAGTTCTCTTTTTTTGTTGAAATATTGTTAAACATTAGGGTATATTAGATAGTAGGTGAGGTTATGATTTCTATTGTTTTGGAGAATATACATAGATACAATTTGATTACTAAGGGAGATAATGTAGTCATTGGATTATCCGGAGGACCGGATTCAATGGCTCTACTTTATTGTCTATATGAAATACAAAAAGAGCTGGATTTCAATATTGTTGCAGCACATGTAAATCATGGTGTAAGAGGAGAAGATGCCCTAATTGATCAATTGTTTACCGAGGATGTATGCAACAGGCTAAAAATACCTTATCATACAATCAATGTAGATATGAACAAATACGGGAAAGAAAAAGGGATAACAGCCGAGGAAGCAGGCAGGGAATTAAGATATGGTTTTTTTAGAAATTTGCTTAAAGACTTGGGAGGAGGTAAGATTGCCGTTGCACACAACAAAAACGACCAAGCGGAAACCCTGCTTATGAGAATCATGAGGGGTACCGGGATAGATGGTCTAAAAGGTATGGAATTCAAATCGGGAGACATTATAAGACCAATATTAAATATATCTAGGGATGAAATAGAAAAGTTTATTAAGACAAATGACATTGAAACAGTGTTAGATAAAACAAATTTATTTCCCATTTATAGTAGAAATAAGGTAAGATTAGAATTGATACCTTATATAGAGAAAAATTTCAACTCAAATATAATTGAAGCCTTGTGGAGATTGTCCCAAACGTCTAGCTTAGATGTAGAATTTTTAGACGATTATTGTGAAAAAAAATTTAAATTGATGGTGAAAGAAATACAAGATGATTGTATAATTATAGATGGGGATTTATTTGGTAGCGAACAAAAAGGTATAAAGCAAAGATTGTTGAGGATGTTTGTTTTAAAATTAACAGGAAGCTTGCAGGGTTTTACAGAACAACATATTGTGTTGATGCTGGATTTGTTTACCGAATTAGTAACCGGTAAACAAATAAATCTGCCTTTAGGATTAACTGCCAGAGTAAGCTATGATGAGTTAATCATAGAAAGGGAGAGAAGTTTTAAATATGAAGGTTTTGAGTATAAATTAGGAATGGGTGAGAATTATTTTAAGGACTTAAATTTAAAATTTAAATTATCTTTAATTGATAATTATGATGGTTTTAAAATGGGTAAAGATAGAAAGTATTTTGATTTCAATAAGATTAGAGGAAATCTTTACATAAGGAATCGTAAATTTGGAGATGTTTTTGTTCCTTTGGGCATGGTTGGCAGCAAAAAAATTAAGGATTATTTCATTGATAAAAAGATACCGAGAGATAAAAGGGATAGGATACCATTATTGGTTGACGGGGAGGATATTATTTGGATCATTGGATATGGAATTAGTGATAGATATAAGATAGATAAAGATACTACGAAAATTCTGATGATTGAATATAAATATACTACATAGGAGGATTTGACATGGAAGATATTATAAAAGAAGTATTGGTAACTGAAGAAGAAATCATAAAAAGGGCAAAGGAATTGGGAGCTGAAATTACAAGAGACTACAGAGATAAGGATTTGATGATAATAGGCATTTTAAAGGGTGCAGTTATTTTTATGTCTGAATTGGTAAGAAATATAGATATGTCTGTAACAATAGATTTTATGGGGGTCTCAAGTTATGGGAAATCTGCGATTTCAACCGGAGAAGTAAAAATAATTAAGGACTTGGATTTTAGCGTTATAGGAAAAGATGTACTTATTGTTGAAGATATTATAGATACAGGCTATACGTTAAATTATCTTACCGATAACCTTAAAAAACGAGGTGCAAATAGCGTAAAAATTTGTACTTTGCTTGATAAACCGGAAAGAAGAAAGGTTGATGTTCCTGTAAACTACCTTGGATTTGAGATTCCGGATGAATTTGTTGTAGGCTGGGGACTAGATTATGCAGAACAATATCGAAATCTTCCATTTGTCGCAGCATTGAAGGAAGAAGTTTATAATAGGGGATAGTAACAATTAAAATTCACAATTCACAGTTCACAATCGAAAAGATAGGTAATAGGTAAAAGATTAAAAATATAATGAAGAGTTAAGAGAAACAGTGAATAAATAACAGTGAACAACAGTTGAAGAAAAGTGAAGAAGTAAGAACTAAGTGAATAGGGAGAATATTAAAGATAAAGGGATAAAAAAATTTTAGAGGAGAATTTATCCTACCTTAATTGATATATATTTTTTCTTATGTTATAATGTTTAAATGCAATTTACATTAGTTGGAGGGAGGATTTGGATTGAAACGATTTTTCAAAGGGATAAGCGTCTATCTACTGATTATTATTTTGATAATGTTTGGAGTTAGAATGTTTGGAACTGATGTCGAACAAGTCAAAGAGATGGATGTAACTGAATTAGTAGATAATTTAGGCAGAAATAATGTTGAAAGTATCACAATGATAGGAAATACGGCTCATGGTAAATTAAAAGATGGGACTCAATTTACTACAATTTTACCTGAGGAAATAAGGTCCTATGATTTTTATAGAGATTATATAAAAGATTTGGTTGACACAAAGCAAATTGATAGCTATGCAGGTGAACAGATACCAACGAGACCTTGGTATATTGATATGCTACCAACTATTATGGTTCTTTTAATCTTTGGAGTATTTTGGTTTGTATTTATGCAGCAATCTCAAGGCGGAGGCGGAGGCAGAGTAATGTCCTTTGGCAAGAGTAAGGCTAAATTACACAAAGAAGACGCAGGTAATATAATAAAATTTGACGATGTTGCCGGTTTGGAAGAAGAGAAGGAAGAATTAAAGGAAATAGTTGACTTTTTGAGAACGCCTAAAAAATATATAGAGATTGGAGCAAGGATTCCAACCGGAGTATTATTAATAGGACCTCCGGGGACAGGAAAAACATATCTTAGTAGAGCAGTAGCCGGTGAAGCCGGAGTACCATTCTTTACAATATCGGGTTCTGATTTTGTTGAGATGTTTGTAGGAGTTGGAGCCAGCAGAGTAAGAGATTTATTTGAACAAGCCAAAAAGAACTCACCTTGTATAATATTTATAGATGAAATTGATGCTGTAGGCAGAAGAAGAGGCGCAGGGCTTGGCGGTGGCCATGATGAAAGGGAGCAAACATTAAATCAACTGTTAGTTGAAATGGATGGCTTTGGAACCAATGAAGGAATTATAGTAATGGCTGCGACAAATAGACCGGATATATTGGATCCTGCTTTATTGCGTCCGGGTAGATTTGACAGACAGATTTATGTTGGACTGCCGGATATAAGAGGCAGGGAAGCAATTCTAAAAATTCATACAAAAAATAAACCTTTAGCTGATGATGTAGATCTTCAAGTAGTAGCAAAAAGAACCCCTGGATTTACACCGGCTGATTTGGAAAATTTAGTTAATGAAGCAGCTTTATTAACAGCTAGACACAATCTGAAGAGTATACCAATGGATTTAATCGAAGAAGCCTCGATAAAAGTTCAGGCAGGTCCGGAGAAGAAGAGCAAGGTAGTCAGTGAAAAAGAAAGAAAGCTTACGGCATATCATGAAGCCGGGCATGCTTTAACCGCCAGACTTATTCCGGGAATGGATCCGGTTCATATGGTGACTATAATACCAAGAGGTATGGCAGGCGGCTTTACTGCATATATTCCCGAGGAAGATAGAAATTATGTCACCAAGAAACAAATGGAAGATAAATTGGTAACATTGCTTGGCGGAAGAGTTACAGAAGCTCTCGTCTTGGATGATATAAGCACAGGAGCGCAAAACGACATTGACAGAGCAACTAAAATAGCCAGATCAATGGTAACTCATTATGGTATGAGCGATATACTGGGACCCATGACATATGGTACCGATGATGAAGAAGTATTTGTTGGGAGAGATTTTGGCAGAACAAGGAATTACAGTGAAGATGTTGCCGCTGCTATTGACAAGGAAATGAGGAATTTAATTGATACTGCTTATAACAGAGCGGAAACATTAATAAGAGGAAATATGGATAGACTTCATAGAATAGCCAGCGCTTTGTTAGAAAAAGAAACAATTGATGCTAAAGAATTCGAAGAATTATTCTTAGGTACTGTTTAAAACATATAAAAGTTAGTTTATAAATTTATAAACTAGCTTTTTTTGTTGTAGATAAGTTAAAGATTTAATATAATAAAGGAGATGGAGCTACCAATAGGAGGTTTTATTATGGAGAAAAATTTTGACGGATATGAAGAGATTGATAAATCTTATAACAACTGGGAGAATAATAAGGTTGAAAAGATCAAATTAAGGTTTCCTGAAAGAAAAGAAAAATTTACTACCAGTTCTGACATTGAAGTAAAAGGACTCTATACACCGTTGGATGCAAAAGATCTTAATTATGTTGAAGACTTAGGATTTCCGGGTGAATATCCATTTACAAGAGGCGTACAACCTACAATGTACAGAGGCAGACTATGGACTATGCGACAGTATGCGGGATTTGCAACTGCAGAAGAATCAAACCAAAGGTATAAATATTTACTTGAGCAAGGTCAAACAGGTTTAAGCGTCGCCTTTGATTTACCTACACAAATTGGCTATGATTCAGATCATGGATTGGCAGAAGGCGAAGTAGGCAAAGTTGGGGTTGCAATAGACTCCTTAAGAGATATGGAAATATTATTTGATGGGATACCATTGGACAAGGTGAGCACCTCGATGACTATTAACGCTCCTGCCGGTATACTCTTGGCTATGTATATTGCTGTAGCAGAAAAACAAGGTGTTTCCAGTGATAGGCTAAGAGGTACTATTCAAAATGACATATTAAAAGAATATATAGCAAGAGGAACTTACATATTTCCCCCTGAAGCATCAATGAGGCTTATTACAAATATCTTTGAATACTGCTCAAAGGAAGTTCCGCAATGGAACACAATAAGTATAAGCGGCTATCACATAAGGGAAGCCGGAGCCACGGCTGTACAGGAAGTAGCATTTACATTGGCTGACGGGATAGCTTATGTTGAAGCCGCAATAAAGGCAGGTTTAAATGTTGATGATTTTGCGCCGAGACTATCATTTTTCTTTAATGCCCATAACGATTTATTTGAAGAAATAGCGAAGTTTAGAGCTGCTAGAAGGCTTTGGGCAAAAATAATGAAAAATAGATTTAAGGCAAAAAATGAAAAGAGCATGCAGTTAAAATTCCATACTCAAACTGCAGGATCGACATTGACGGCACAACAACCCGACAACAATATTATCAGAGTTACGATACAAACATTAGCTGCTGTTTTAGGTGGTACACAATCGCTACATACAAATTCCAGAGATGAAGCTTTGGCACTTCCGACAGAAGATTCAGTTAGAATAGCCTTAAGAACTCAGCAAATAGTAGGGTATGAATCAGGGGTAACCGAAACGGTAGATCCTTTAGCAGGTTCATATTATATTGAGAGCCTTACGGATAAAATTGAAGAAGAGGCATATGAACTTATCAAAAAAATTGATGAATTAGGAGGGGCTCCAAAGGCTATAGAAAAAGGATATATTCAAAAAGAAATTCAATCATCCGCCTATAAGTACCAGATGGAGATTGAATCAATGGAAAAGATTGTTGTTGGAGTCAACAAATTCAGAATAGAGGAAGATGCTAAGAGTGATATTCTAAGAGTAGATGCAGATGTTGAAAAAATACAGAAAGAAAAATTAAAAGCATTGAAGCTTAACAGAAATAACGAGGATGTAAAAACAGCACTAAATATTTTAGAGAAGAAAGCTCAAACAGACGAAAACCTTATGCCATATATTTTAAATGCCGTTAAAAAATATGCAACTTTAGGAGAAATTTGCAATATATTAAGAAAAGTATTTGGAGAATATGAACAAACTGTAATATTATAAGAAAAGCTTTCTATAAACTATAAGGAAGTTTTGACTATCTGCTTACAGGTTTTATATTTAAATATGGGAGGTTAATAAATGGTAAGACCAATTCGAGTATTAGTTGCTAAGCCGGGATTAGATGGGCATGACAGGGGTGCAAAAATTATAGCCAGAGCATTAAGAGATTCGGGTATGGAGGTTATATATACAGGTTTGAGACAGACTCCGGAGCAAATAGTAGCCGCAGCTGTCCAAGAAGACGTGGATGTAGTAGCGATGAGCATCCTATCCGGAGCGCATAATCATTTATTCCCTAAAGTGGTAAATCTTTTAAAAGCTGAAGGCGTAGATGACGTATTGATAATAGGTGGCGGCGTAATTCCGAAGGAGGATATTCCGTTTTTAATGGAATCGGGCGTAGAGGCTGTTTTCACTCCCGGAACACCTACCAAAGATGTTGTGGATTATATTTATAACAATTTGAAAAGATAACTGGTGGTGCGAAATTTGAATTTAGAAGAGGGATTATTAAAAGGAGATAAGAAAGCTTGCGCAAGAATGATTTCTCTGTTGGAGAATGATGACAAAGAGGCAATAAACATAATCAAGAGGCTATATAAAAATACGGGAAATGCATATGTTATAGGGATTACAGGTCCTCCCGGGAGCGGCAAATCTACCTTGACTGATAAGCTCACAAAGGAATTAAGAAACGAAGGCAAAAGGGTGGGAATTATCGCAATTGATCCTACCAGTCCATTTAGCGGAGGAGCTATTTTGGGAGACAGAATAAGAATGCAAGATTTAGCACTGGACAAAGACATATTTATCAGAAGTATGGGTACCAGAGGATTTCTTGGCGGCATGTCTCAGGCAACTTGGGGTGCTGTTAAGGTATTGGATATTTATGGATGTGATTATATTTTTATTGAAACTGTAGGTGTAGGCCAATCTGAAATCGATATTGTAAAGATTGCGGACACCGTTCTAATGGTTATGGTGCCTAATCTGGGAGACGACATTCAAGCTCTAAAAGCAGGCATTATGGAAATAGCAGACGTTTTTGCAATTAATAAATCAGATTTGGGTGGAGCAGATAAGACTCAGCTGGAAATTGAAATGAATTTGGACTTAAATGAAAAATCGAATTACAGACCGCCTGTTATAAAGGTTTCAGCTGTAAAAAAACAAGGTATAAATATGTTGTTGGAAAATATATTGGAACATAAAGAATATCTGGAAAGAACAGGTGAATTAAATAAATCAAGAACTGTTAAGAACCGAAATTTAATTATTAAGTTGGTAGAAGAAGAATTGATGAAAATTATCTTAGATAGGACAATAAAAGAGGATTTAGACTATTTATCCAAAGACGTAACCGATAGGGCAATAGATCCATATACAGCTAGAGATAGAGTTATCGGAGGTGCCATTTCAACCGGAGTTAAGGGATATTCTTTTAAGAAGTGATAACTAAGAGTGAAAAGGTAAGAACTACTGGGGGTGAAAAGATGATTGAAAAAGTTGACCATATAGGAATTGCCGTAAAGAATTTGGATGAAGCAATAAAATTTTATGAAGAAGTATTGGGATTAAAATGTATCGGTCAGGAAATAGTCGAAGATCAAAAAGTAAGAGTTGGATTTTTGCCATTAGGAGATTCGGAAGTGGAATTATTAGAATCAACAACAGAGGACGGAACAATTGCCAAATTCATTGAAAAGAAGGGGGAAGGGATTCAACATATAGCATTAAGAGTTGATAGTATAGAAGAGGCTTTGAGGGACTTAAAAGCTAAAGGTGTTAGATTAATTGATGAAAAACCAAGATATGGAGCTGGAGGTGCAAAAATAGCTTTCCTACATCCTAAATCCACATCGGGAGTTTTAATTGAAATATGTGAAAGAGAATAAGGTTTGATAAGGAGGATAAAATGAGAGAAAAAATTGAAAATCTTCTTGATATAAAGGCTGGGATTGACTTAGGAGGCGGAGCAAAAAGGATAGAAAAACAACATAATTCCGGTAAGATGACGGCAAGAGAAAGAATCAATTCTTTATTGGATGAAGATAGCTTTGTTGAAATCGATAAATTTGTAGAACATAGGTCTACCAATTTTGATATGACAAACACAGAAGCTCCGGCAGATGGGGTCGTAACCGGTTATGGAACGGTTGATGGCAGATTAATCTTTGTATATGCTCAAGACTTTACAGTAGTTGGGGGTTCACTGGGAGAAATGCATGCAAATAAAATCTGTAAAGTTCAGGATATGGCTGTAAAGATGGGTGTTCCAATAGTAGGTTTTAACGATTCCGGAGGTGCTAGGATACAAGAAGGTGTAGATGCTTTATCAGGATATGGAAAAATATTTTATCGAAATACAATAGCATCAGGAGTCATACCACAGATATCGGTAATTATGGGTCCATGTGCAGGTGGAGCTGTTTACTCTCCGTCATTAACCGATTTTACCTTTATGGTGGACAAAACGAGTATGATGTTTATCACAGGACCTCAGGTTATTAAATCAGTTACAGGTGAAGAGGTAACACAAGAGGAACTTGGAGGAGCAAGTACACATAATAAAGTAAGCGGAGTTGCTCATTTTATAGACAAAACAGAACTTGAATGTATAGAAAGAATAAAGGAATTATTATCATTTTTACCTTCAAATAACCTTGAAGTATCACCTATATATGACACAAATGATTATATAAACAGAGTGGAAGACAAACTGAACGAAATTGTGCCTGATAATCCTAACAAGCCGTATGACATGAAAGAAGTTATCGGGTTGTTGGCAGACGAAGGAAAATTCTTCGAACTCCAGAGTTTATATGCACAGAATATATTAACGGGATACATCAGACTAAACGGGAAAACCATAGGAGTAGTTGCAAATCAGCCAAGGGTATTAGCAGGCTGCTTGGATATCAATGCATCTGATAAGGCAGGAAGGTTCATCAGAACATGTGATGCATTTAATATTCCTTTACTTAGCTTGGTAGATGTACCAGGGTTTTTGCCCGGAACAGATCAAGAATATGGTGGAATAATAAGGCATGGAGCCAAGATGTTATATGCATTTAGCGAAGCGACAGTACCGAAAGTTACATTGATAATTAGAAAGGCATATGGAGGGGCCTATTTGGCTATGTGCAGCAAGGATTTAGGAGCGGATCAGGTATTTGCATGGCCAAATTCAGAAATTGCGGTAATGGGTCCGGAAGGTGCGGCTAATATTATCTTTAAAAATGATATAAATACATCCAATGATCCGATACAAATACGAAAAGAAAAAATTGAAGAATATAGAGACACGGTTGCAAATCCATATATAGCAGCACAAAGAGGATTTGTTGACGATATTTTGGTACCAAGCACAACTCGACCTAGACTTATATCAGCCTTTGATATGCTTGAATCTAAAAGGGAAAATAGACCAAAGAAAAAACATGGGAACTTGCCGGTGTAAAGGGGTGGTATGAAATGGTGAAAAGCGAAAAAACAAAAAAAATGTCATCAATTGAAAATGTACCCGATGAAGTAGTTGCTGTTCTTACTGCAGCTATTGCATCAAAGCAAGGCATAAATGCCAATGATGTAAAAATAAAGAGAATCAGAAAATTAAATAATAATATCAATTTTGAAGATAATCCTGATGAATTAATTGCAGTAATTGCGGCAGCAATACAAGTAGGACTAGGGCTAGATATACCTGATATTAGGATAAAGACTATAAAAAGAGCGCCGCAGAATTCAAATGCATGGGCAAGCATGGGAAGAATGGAACAATTGTTGGGAAAATTAAATTAACGGAGGTAAGGAATATGAGAAAGTTTTTAATAAATGTCAATGGCAATTCATATGAAGTGGAAGTTGAAGAGATTGGTAATAACATACAAAGACCTGCACCGGTACAAACAACACCCCCTGCACCTGTTAAGGAACCAACACCGGCACCAAAGGTAGAAGAGAAAAAGGAAATTGAAGTATCGGCGGGACAAGAAATAGTGGCAGCTCCTATGCCGGGGAATATATGGAAAATCCTTGTCGCAGAAGGACAAGAAGTTAAAGAAGGAGACAATTTGTTAATTCTTGAAGCCATGAAAATGGAAAATGAAATCCTAGCTCCAAGAGATGGGAAGGTGGCTAGTATTGTAACAAAAGAGGGATTAGCTGTAAATACAGGGGATCAATTAGTCATAATAGAATAACAGCACTGTAAATTGTAAATTGTGAATTGTGAATTGTGAACTGTGAATTGTGAATTGTGAATTGAATTTGGAGGTATATTTATGTATTCAGGTTATATAACTGATGTTCCCGGAATTAAGGTTGGACATAGTCAGTCATCCGAAGGGATGACAGGCTGTACCGTTATCATATGCGAAGAAGGTGCTACAGGAGGAGTGGATGTACGAGGTTCAGCACCGGGTACAAGGGAAACTGATTTATTTAAAGCTGAAAAAATGGTGGATAAAGTCCACTCCGTAGTTCTTTCCGGAGGATCTGCATTCGGTCTTGATGCAGCCTCGGGGGTTATGAAATATTTAGAAGAAAAAAATATAGGATTAGATGTTGGGATTACAAAAGTCCCAATTGTTGCTTCAGCAGTTATATTCGACTTAAACATAGGGGATTTTACAATACGTCCTGATTTTAATATGGGATATGATGCTGCAAGAAGAGCCAGTGTTAATGAAAGAGGACAAGGGAATATAGGCTGTGGAATGGGAGCTACTGTAGGAAAAATTCTAGGTCCCGATAACGCAATGAAATCAGGTATTGGAAGTGCAAGCATGAAATTGGGTGAATTGGTGGTCGCCGCAATTGTGTCTGTAAATTGTTTTGGAGATGTTTATGAGTTTACAAACAATACTCAAATAGCAGGGGCATATGATTATAAAAACAAAAAATTATTAAACACAGTAAATATAATGAAGGGTAAAGATATAAATATTGATTTTCCAGTGACCAATACCACAATTGGAGTTGTAGCCACCAACGCAATAATTTCAAAAGCAGAAGGAAATAAAGTAGCACAGATGGCACACAATGGGTTTGCACGATCCATAAATCCTATTCATACAATGCTTGATGGAGATACGATTTTTACTATGGCAACAAATAAGGTTCATTCTGATGTCAACTTAGTTGGAACTGTTGGATCGGAGGTAATGTCTATGGCTATATCTAATGCAATAAAAGCTGCAGAAGGCTATGAAAATATTTTAAGTTATAATGATTTACATTTAATTAAATAATAAAAAAATATTGTATAAAAGCATATTTACATTTATAATGAGTAGGAAAGGTTCAAATTATATTATTTTAACTAATAAGGACCTTTTTTCATTAATTTGCCGACATCTAAATGAGCCGGACATTTAACAAACAAAGAAATTATCGACTGGTATCCTTTATGGAACCAGAGCGGAGGGAGAAAATGAATAAAAATAGTAAATTTAACGTAAGAAAATTGACAATTATAGCCATATTAGGGGCTATATCAGCTGTATTTGGGATGACACCATTAGGATTTATTCCTGTTGGACCGACTAGAGCTACCATAATGCATATTCCTGTGATTATTGGAGCAATTATGGAAGGACCTGTTGTCGGAGGTTGTGTTGGATTGATTTTTGGATTATTTAGCATATTTCAAGCAATTACCAATCCTACGCCTGTATCTTTTGTTTTTTTAAATCCTTTAGTATCAATACTTCCGAGGGTATTGATCGGTATATTTACCTATTACGTCTATAATGCTTTGAGGAAAATAGGAAATAAAAAAACTATGGGCATACTATATGTATTATGGATATTAATAATTCTTTATTTAGGAAATGGAATATACATAGATATTGTCGAAAAAAAACCTATATATCTATTGTTAACGAATGTTGCTCTTATAATTCTAACACTGATATTAGCTTATTTTACCCATAAAAATCTAAAAAGAAGTTCTCTGGATATTATTATTTCCACTATAATAGGGACATTAACAAATACCGTTGGAGTTCTTATTATGATTTACTTCTTTTATGGTGAAAAGTTTGTGGAAGCATTAGGTCAAGATATAAGTATAGCACGAAAGGTAATATTTGGAATTGGGATAACAAATGGGATTCCGGAAATTATTATAGCAATTATTATTGTAACTGTTGTAGTAGGAGCACTTAAAAAAGAAACAAATGATAGAAGGTGAATTAAATGTTATTGGTTATAGATGTGGGAAATACTAATATAGTATTGGGTGTTTATGATGGCAGGGAATTAAGATATAATTGGAGACTGTCAACTGATAAGGATAAAACTTCTGATGAATATGGACTTGTTTTGCATCAGATATTTGAATACAATGGAATTGATATTAGTGAAATTGAAGATATAATAATTTCTTCAGTCGTGCCAAATTTGATGCACTCATTACCCAGTATGTGTATAAAGTACTTTAAGAAAAACCCTATGGTAATAGGACCCGGTGTTAAAACCGGCATGAATATAAAATATGATAATCCCAAAGAAGTTGGGGCAGATAGGATAGTAAACGCGGTAGCGGCATATGAAAGATATGGAGGCCCCATCATAATTGTGGATTTAGGAACCGCCGTTACATTTTGCTGTGTAAATAAAGAAGGAGAGTATTTGGGCGGAGCAATTGCACCGGGGATAAAAATATCTTCCGATGCCTTGTTTTTAAAAACGGCAAAATTGCCTAAGGTAGAAATAATAAAACCTGAAAAAGTTATTGGTAAAAACACTGTTAGCAGCATACAATCTGGTTTGGTTTATGGATATATAGGACTAATAGATTATATAATAGAAAAGATGATTGATGAGATGGATATAAGTCCTGAAGAAATCAGAATAATAGCAACCGGAGGGTTTTCAAATCTTATCGCTAAAGAAAGCAAATATATACAGAAGGTAGACCGAAATCTGACCTTAGAAGGGTTAAGAATTATATATGAAAGAAATAAGTAAGTAGAAAGCTACTTACTTTTCTTTTTAAAAATAAGGAGTTAAGGTTTATTCCAATAATTGTGGAAGATTTTTGAAATGAGGTGTACAATGAGAATTGGAAATGTTGAATTAGAAAACAATATATTTTTGGCTCCTATGGCAGGGGTTACGGATTCAGCTTTTAGGATAATAGTCAAAGAAATGGGAGCAGGGTTAGTATTTACTGAAATGGTCAGTGCTAAAGCCATGTACTATAATGATGAAAAGACAGATAAATTGACTGCCGTAGATGTAAGGGAAAGACCGGTCGCATTGCAAATTTTCGGATCCGATCCAATGATTATGGCACATGTTGTGGAAAAGAAATTAAATAAAAGAAGTGATTACGATATAATTGATATCAATATGGGATGTCCTGCTCCAAAGATAGTTAAAAATGGAGATGGCTGTGCTCTGATGAAGGACCCCAAACTTGCAGGCAGAGTGATTAAAAGCGTTGTTAAAGTTTCTAATAAGCCTGTAACTGTTAAAATTAGAATGGGTTGGGATAAAGAAAACATAAACGGTGTTGATATTGCAAAGATATCCGAAGATGCAGGCGTCAGTGCTATTACCATACATGCCAGAACTAGAGATATGTATTATGCCGGAGAAGCTGATTGGAGCTTTATAAAAAAGATCAAAGAGACAGTTTCTATACCTGTTATAGGGAATGGAGATGTATCTGAGCCGGAAGACGGGATAAGGCTATTAAAGGAAACAAATTGCGATGGGATAGCAATTGGAAGAGGAGCCATGGGTAATCCTTGGATTTTCAAAAGAATTAATAATCTTATCCAAGGAAAGGAAGATTTCGTACCAACAAATGAAGACATTATCAATATGAGCATAAGGCATTTGGATATGGTATGTGAATTTAAAGGGGAAAGAGTTGGAGCAAAGGAGATGAGAAAACAACTTGCGTGGTATTTAAAGGGAATGAGAAATTCCAATGAGATAAAAAATAAGATCAATATTATAGAATCTAAAAGGGAAATGACCAATGTTTTGTTAAATTATCTTGATAAACTTTCAAGTTAATGTATATCAGTATATTCCCCTTCATATAATGTTAAAAACAAAGGAGGGGAGACTATTTTATTATATATATTGGATTATGAAAAATATAAGAGCTGGTTTAAGACACAGGGGTTGAAATATTTACCTGATTTTTTATTTCCTAAATTTAAACCTAAAATCTTAGATTATATAAAAAAGGATAAAGAAAATTTGGGACGAATAATTGGGATCAATCTTAAACCGATTAACTTTTTAGATGAGAGTCAACTTTCAATGTTTATTGAGGGGATATTAAAACTAAAGTCTTGCGATGATACGATGTTTTATATAGAAGGAATGGAACATATTCCTAAGTTTATTCTAATAGAAATAGGGAAAAGAACAGGTTTAAATTTTAAATTCGGAGATAATACTAGAATATTTAATATACCACAAATTATTATCAAAGCATATGATATTTTAGAAGAGGATTACAATAGTAAAGAGACCTTAGTTATTTGTAAAGATAAGGAAAGATTGTTAGAATTAATGCAAATGTTATCCGATCATTTTAAATTTTTATCTGTTTTTGGATTAGACGAGGTAGGGAAGAATGAATTATATGAGGCAATACTTGAGGCCACTGGGATCTCAATTTTTCAGCCTGTTCAAATTGACAGATTGATTAAAAACTATAATATCATCATCAATTTTAATGATGAAATAGATTTTAACATATCAAATATTAGGAGTGATGCGTTGATTATAGATTTTAGTGAAAAAAAGCCCTTTAATTTGGTCGATAAGAAGGGTATTATCATAGAGGACATAAATTTTGAATTAAATATTGAAAATGAATTCATCGAAAAATTCGTATCTCCCCCTTTTTTGGAGAGTTTATGTGAAGATTGGGATAAAGTATTTACTCGAATAAAGGTTAAGGATTCTTTCTATAGTATTGAAGAAATAATAGGATTGAAGGTGAAACTAAAAGGTAAATTTTAATTTGCTTGACAATGCAGTAAACGTTGATTATAATATTTTGCATACAATGAGGGAAACATGTTTTAACAATTATAAAATAAGTACAATTTAAAGTTATTATATTTTATTAATATTTATCAAAGTTTGAGGAGTGATAAGCATGTCAGAAAAAGATGTATTTTTGACAGTTGAAGGTTTGACTAAACTTGAAAATGAATTGGATGAACTAAAGTCTGTTAGCCGAAAAGAGGTTGCTGAAAGGATTAAGCAGGCTTTAGATTTTGGAGATATAAGCGAAAACGCTGAATATGATCAAGCAAAAAACGAACAAGCGAAGTTAGAAGAAAGAATAGCTAGATTGGAAACAATTCTTAGAAATGCAAAAGTTATAGATGAAGATGAGATCACTACGCATGTAGTAAGCGTTGGCTCAAAGGTTGTAGTTAAAGATTTAGAATTTGATGAAGAAATGGAATATACAATAGTCGGTTCTGCAGAGGCAGACCCATATAGTGGGAAAATCTCAAATGAATCCCCGTTAGGAAATGCTTTAATTGGGAGTAAACCCGGAGAAGTAATTGATGTTCAAGTTCCTGATGGCGTAATTCAATATAAGGTATTAAATATAACTAGATAGATGTGAACTAAGGAGGCAAAAATGAGCGGTACTGAAGTTAATTTAAATGAGATGCTAAAAATAAGAAGGGATAAATTAAACCATTTAATGGAAGATGGTAAAAACCCGTATTTGATTGAGAAATTCGACTATACACATCATAGCACGAGTATTAAAGAAAATTTTGAAGAGCTGGATGGTCAAAAAGTCGCAGTAGCAGGAAGAATCATGTCAAGAAGGGGACATGGTAAAGTAAGTTTTATTGATATTCAAGATGAAGAAGGAAGAATACAAATATTCGCTAAACAAGATCTGTTGGGTGAAGAAGAGTATAAAGATGTGTCGGTATTAGACATTGGAGATATAATCGGCGTCAATGGTGAGGTATTCAAAACTAAATCCGGCGAAATATCCATAAGGGCGGAAAAGGTTTTACTGTTAAGTAAATCACTGCAGATTTTACCTGAAAAATGGCACGGTTTAAAAGATCAAGATTTAAGGTATAGACAAAGATATGTAGACATGATTGTTAATCCTGAGGTAAAAGAAACTTTTATTTTAAGAACGAAAATAATTAAGGCTGTAAGGGAATTTTTAGATGAGAGGGGATTTTTAGAAGTTGAAACTCCTATACTAAGTACCATTGCCGGAGGAGCAAATGCAAGGCCATTTGTAACGCATCATAATGCTCTAGATATTGATATGTACTTAAGAATAGCAAACGAATTGTACTTAAAGAGACTTATCGTCGGCGGTTTTGAAAAGGTGTATGAAATGGGCAGGATGTTTAGAAATGAAGGAATGAGCCCTAAACATAATCCCGAGTTTACAAATGTTGAATTATATCAAGCTTATGTAGATTATGAAGAAATGATGAGGCTAACGGAAGAGCTGTTTGCCTATGTTGCAGAAAAGACATTGGGAACAAAGATAATCAATTATCAGGGAACAGAATTGGATTTAACCCCTCCATGGAGAAGGCTTGATATGGAAGAGGCTGTAAAAGAATATGCTGGTGTTGATTTCAGTGCTATCAATACAGATGAAGAAGCTTTAAAAGTTGCAAAAGAGAAAGGCATAGAAATCAAACCGGGTATGACTAGAGGACATATTATTAGTGAACTATTTGAAGAGTTCTGTGAACAACATCTAGTACAACCTACATTTGTCACAGGTCATCCTGTAGAAATTTCACCATTGGCAAAAAAAGACCCAAAAGACCCAAGAAAGACTCATAGATTTGAAGCATTTATCAATACTTGGGAAATCGCAAATGCCTTTAGTGAATTGAATGACCCAATTGATCAAAAACAAAGATTTCTAGATCAATTGAAACAACGAGAATTGGGTGACGATGAAGCCCATGTAATGGATACAGATTTCGTCAATGCTCTTGAGGTAGGGCTACCACCAACAGGGGGGCTTGGAATAGGTATAGATAGAATGATAATACTTTTAACTGATCAACCATCTATTAGAGACGTAATACTATTCCCGACTATGAAACCAGTAGGAGAAGAAGAATAATGAATAAAATAATGAGCTAGGGGATTATCCC
>ENA-UOOK01000933-UOOK01000933.1-fermentation-metagenome-genome-assembly--contig:-NODE-933-length-39213-cov-7.324761_pt1 | contig 39213 bp, 34 predicted proteins | sample MGYA00245777_ERZ724023 | MGnify/ENA primary metagenome ERZ724023 (study PRJEB28704, sample SAMN03018312) | fermentation metagenome | biome: anthropogenic terrestrial biome; feature: soil; material...
TGCTGAAGGACGAGCTTCAGGAACAGTTGGACGACCTGATCAGCGAGCTTGAGGGGACGGTCAATACCAAGACCAAGGCGTTGCAGGATGAAATCGGCACTCTAAAAAAACAGCTTCAGGACGCCATCACTCAGAATGCGGAGGATCAGGCGGTATTGATCCGGCGGATTGAAGAATATGAGAGCCAGATTAACAATCTTATCTCGGACTTGCAGTACAATTTATCCCGACTTGAGCGTGAACAGGCGGAATATCTGTCGCAGCTTCAGGTAATAAAGGTCCAGTACGAAAAAGATGCACAAATGTTAGAGTTGAAAATCAGCAACCTGGACAGCAAGTATGCTGCGGAAGTAACCAATATCAAGTCGGACGTCACGAAAATCGAGCAGGAATTGAGCACACTGGAATCAAAATTCCTGAGCGGCGACCAGGCGTTGAAAACGCAAATTGACTCTCTGACCAGCCAGCATAATTCCTTGCAGAACCAGGTAAATATTGCCGAAACGCAGCATCGCAACGACATTTCCGCGATTCAGTCGCAGATTGACGCCAAGACCTTGCAGATTCAGACCGAGCACCAGGCGGATGTGAAACGGTTGGAGCAAAGCATCGGCAATGTCGATTCGAAGTATGCGACGGAAGTTTCGCACATCAACACCGAAATCGGCAGGATCAACAGTCAGATTTCGCAGGTCATCAGCGATTACAAATCCGGCGACGCGGCGCTGCAGACCAAGGTCGATTCCCTGCAGCAGAAACAAACCACGTTGCAGAGCCAGCTTGATGTTCTCGGCAGCACCCATGCCGCCGATATCGCGGAAGTGAAAAATCTGATTGATGCGAAAACAACGCAGCTTCAAAGCAATCTCGACGCCGAAGTAAAGCTCCTGGAACAGGAGCTGAAAGCAATCAATGACACTTACCGGACTGCGGTAAATAATATCACTACAGAAATTAGCGATATCAATAAAGAGCTCAATCAAATCGTAAGTGATTATGCCGCCGCCGACAAGGATTTGCAGAGCCAGATTACTACATTGAATAACCAATATCAGGCACAGCAGAACCAGCTCAGCAATTTGTCTTCCACCCACGACCGCGACGTGGCGGATTTGCAGAAGCAGATCACGGAAAAAAATGCGGCGCTGACGGAAAAAATCAATACGGCGGTATCTGATTTGCAGAAAGAAATTTCGGCATTGGAGGTTAAACACCGGGAAGATACGCAGGAACTGAAAAATAAGCTGGTCACTGTGGAAGCCAAGCTCGAAGCGGAAGTCAATAAGCTCGAACAGACGGACAAGGATCTCTATGACAAGATTTCCGATCTCAAAGAAAAACAGGCGGATTATTACGCCCGGCTGGAAGTGATGAAGGTCACGCACGAGAAGGATATGGAGGCGTTGCAGAAAGAGCTTGCGACTTTGGAAAAGGCTCATAAAGATGATGTTGCGGCCATCAATGCCGACATCGACCAAATCAACGCAGAGGCCGACAAACTGAAGGCGCAGCACGAAAAAGATGTCGCCGCTATTCGCGGGGAAATCGACGCGGTGGTGGATAAGCTGGATGCCGAGGTCCAAAAGATTTATCTGGAGCTCGAAGCCCGCAAGACGGAATTTGCCGAATATCAGGCAAAAGTGACGGAATCCATCGACAGTCTTCAGTTGCAGATTACCATGCTGGACAAAGCCGTCACCGAGCGGTTAAAGAACCTGGAAAACCGGATTCGCTATGCGGTGTATTCGGATGAAAAATTGGCCGACCTGGTCAAAGAATATACGCAGGCGATTCAGGACAAGGAACGCGAAATCGCCGACCTGGATTTGGAAATCCGCGAGATGGAGGAACTGGGCCGCGATACCACCGCCAAGCAGGAAACCCGCGACCGGAAACTGAGCGAATTGCTGGCCTTGCGCAATGAATTGACCGACATCCAGTTCGCCATTCAGATCCGCAACGACGATTCCGAATTTGCCGTGCACGAGGCGGAAATCGAGAAGCTCAAGGCGGAATTGGCGGCACTCCGGCAGTCATCGGAACTGCTGCTTCAGCAGCTCGAAGAAAAGCTGATTGCCACCGAAAACCGTTTGCTGGCGTTGCTGGATGAAATCCAGGCTGAAGCGGCGGCGGAGAATGCCGTGTTACGCAAAGATCTGGAGGATTTTAAAGCACTGGTCCAAGTATTTATCGATACCCTGCGTGAAGAGCAGCTTTCCGGCGATGAAATCCTGCGGAAACTGATTGCGGAAATGGATGAATCGCACCGGGCGTTACTGTCGCAGTTGGACAGCGACTTTGTCGACAGGCTGGAGAAGTTGAAATTCGAGCAGGACGTGCAGTTTGAAAACCTGCGGAGCACGATCAATAACATCGCGTACCAGCAGCGCTTCAACAGCGGTTCCAGCGGGAGTTACGGCCTGCCGCAAGTTCGAGATGAGGAAGTGCCGTCCGACAATCGCGACCTGCGCGTCAGTCCCACAGAAAGTTTAACAATTTATTAACCCGCGTTTCGCCGCGGACCACGCCCGGGCAGCGGCCGGCGGCAAGTTTCTTTAAAAATAAACATGGAGGATATATATGAGGAAAACAGTCAAATTATTTGCAATTATCGGGATGGGAGCGGCGCTTTGCGGCTGTTCATCGAGTCAGCTTAACCGGACGGCGGCGACGGATTTGCTGTCGCCGGCAATGGGGTTGGCGGGTGGCCTGATCGGGATGTATGCGGCGGATGGCGAGAGCCTCGGCACGCAGATGGCGGCGGCCGGGGCCGGTACGGTCGGGGCATTCCTTCTCGGACAGTTCATCGAGAACAATTTCAAGGATGAACGCGCCAAGGAATACCGCGCCGGTTATGATCTCGGTCGTTCGAACTCCGCCAAGGAATTGTATTGGACGTACCAGAAGTTACACCAGGCAAAAGACGGCGAAAATCAACCTCAAATCCGGCTGTTTGATTTGCCGGTACAGCATCCGAATGACGGCGTCAAATACATGCCGGACCATATCACATTGCCGGTTGTGCAATGACAGGAGGGTGTATGAAAAAATATTGTTTCATTTCAATGCTTTTTCTTATGGTCAGCAGTTCCGCCTGGGCGCAATTCGCGGTGCATGACAGCGTGCTGTACATTCACAATACGATCAAGTCCATCCAGGACGAATTGTATCAGCAATTGGACTTGGATTTCCAGATGGACCAGCTCGGCAAGACCGGCGAAATTCTGCGGACTTCCGTTGACACATTGAAGGTCGCAAAGGACACTTATCAGACGGTCAGCGACGTGTACGATACCGCCATGAATATCTCAAACTACATCGGCGATCCGGGCAAGCTCATTTCGTACATGAACAGCCGGTTCTGGAACGAGCACGAGATCACGGCGGCGCTGAATGTCACGAAAACCATCATGAACATGAGCGACGGTGCGGTGGCGAGTACCAACGACATCGAATATCTGCTGCGGCAGGCGGATTACGCCACTACCGAGGTGGATGTCAACAGTTCGCGGGACCTGGCACATACGCAGAAGGGAGCGCTTGCGGTCAAAAAATTCATGGGCGAATGGGGGCCGAAAGCATTACTGCAATTGCAGGATTTGAACCGTGAAGACCAGAAGTACAATGCCCGCAATTCAAACCTGAACGAGATGCAGTATGCCACGTATAAAAACGGTATCTGGCAGTCGAATACGCTCGGGCAGATGTTCGCGGCGCAAACGGCGCATTCGGCGATGGTGGCACAGCAAATGTATCTGGAAAACTCCGTCCGCGACCAGGAAATGTTGGAGCGCGCGCAGGCCATCCATGACACCCAGAAAACCGTTGAAGCCGGCGCCAAAGCTCGTGAAACCACCGGATCGTTTTCCGGTAATTTCATCGACACATTTATTGCGAGGTAGGTACGTATGTCAGGTTCAATAACGTTCAACAACATTTCCCAGGTGATTTTGTCCACACTGGACACGATGTATCTGGCCTGCATGGGGTTTGCCTTCCTGATCATTATGCTGTCGGTTTATCGCAACTACACGCAATTCGGCGAGCATTTCGGTCTGAAATATATGGTCAGCGTCCTGCTGACGGTGGTGTTCATCATCGTGTTTCCGAAAATGGCGGATTATATGTTCAAAGCCATGCTCGAATGGGGCCGCGAAGCCGGAAAACGGGTCGAGGAAATCGTCAAAGTTTTACTAGTCATTCAGGTCAAAGGCGGCTTCCTTGATTCGGTCGTTACCGGCATCGCCAATCTGTTCTATAGTTGCGCGATCTGGCTGGGCAGTTTCATCCGCGATATCATGGTACTGGTACTCTGCGGATTGTTCCTGATCCTGAAGACTTTGTCGCCGATTTTTATTGCGTTCCTGACCGTTCCCGAAACGAAAAGCATTGCCGTCAATTTCCTGACGATGGCATTCGGGCTGATCATGATGCCGCTGTGTATGCTGTTCGGTGACTTGTGCATGGTCTGGGTAATCTGCCAGATTTGGGAACACACCGGATTGGCCGCAGCCGCAACCACCGCCCTGGGCGGAGCCGGAGCGGTCGGCGGAGCACTGGCGGTGCTGGCGGCAAACCCGCCCGGCGCGGTCATTGTCGCGGCTGGTGTGGTGGGGGCCCTGTTCGCGTTCGGATGCGTCTTTACGTTGCTGTGCATCGTCATGTACGTGGGCATTCCGTGGGCCTGTCTGTCGCTGTTCCGCGGCGCCGGAATCGGCAACGCATTGGCGATGTCACTGAACACCGCCGCCAACATCATGCAGCTCGGCAAGGCCGGTCACGGTGCGGAAAAAGGACTTGGGAATACTTTGGGAAACATAAGCAGAAAGAGCTCAAAAAAAGGAGACAATTGAGTATGAAACAGCAATCTTCAGAAAACAGAGGTAGCAGGGAATTCCATGCGAAAAATTTTTTTCTTTGCTCTCCGCCCTGGAGTGAAATCTTGTGCATTTTCTTTATTGTCCTTATTGTGGAAAGTTTCGTCGTTTTTTATTGGGTCTGCTATGGTTGTGTATCGCTTTTTCGATTTGTTACCTTCCGGCCAAAGCCAGAATTGCTGGAGGATGAGCTGACGGGACATGTGTCAATACGCACTGCTTTTTACTTTTATTTCCTTACGGCAGTTTATTTGGAAATGATTCTCGGCGATAATAAAAAGGCGGTGAAACATGAGTAAAAATGTCACTGTTTACGAACTGGTCGGCTACCAGCGGAATTTGATTGCCTTGTGGGTGATTTATCATATCGTGGTATTGCTCGCAGTCGGCATCGGGGCATATTTTGCCTATCGGTACATGCTGATGCCGGACCGGGTTCTGGTGCTTGGGCGCGACCGCAATATCTACATCGGTAACTCTGCCCCGGTCGAATCAGGGACTGTGCTGGAAGATATCGCGCTGCGGGCGGCGTATACGGTGCTGTCACGCCGCTATGACTACCAGAATGACCGTCCGCTGGAAATGGTTTTTACCAAGCGCGGTCAGGGCCAGGCGAAGTCTTATTTGAGCAGTACGCAGGAGCTTTTCAAGGAGCGTCAGCTTTTTCAGGAGATTGATTCCTGTGAGGTCCAATACTCGAAGAAAGACGGTCAGTATTTCGCGCTGGTGAAGGGTATTTTAAAGCGTAATGGCGTGTATTTCGGGCATCCGTATACGCAGATGCGGGATTTCGCGTTGATCATGCGTCTGGAGCATTCGCAAAGCAACTACGAGCTGCCGTTCAAGGTGGCCGGAATGAAATATTATGAGGAGGAAACAGAAAATGAATGACCCCAGTTATAAAAGCAAAAACAAGTTGTTGTCGAGGGTGATGATGGCGTATATCCCGCTGTCATTTTTGACGCCGGTGATGATGTATCAGCTTCGCGACAACAATCGCCTGATCGTCATCGACGGACGGCATTCGTACCACATTACGGAGTATGCCGACAAGGAAAAGTTGATTCAGCTTTACGAGTACACGGCGCGCCTGGCGACCGATGCCTTTCTGATGCGGAACCCGAACGGCCTCGACCGCGCGGTATTGTTCGACGAAATGTATGTCGGCAAGGCCCGGCAGACGGCGCTCGACCAGCTCCGGTCCGAGATTGTCCAATTCGGCAGCAACGAGATTCATCAGAAAGTCGAGATCCTGAACGTCAAGGTTTTGCAGGCCGACAGCCGTAAATCGTTCGTGCGGATTGAGGGTCAGTTGATCCGGTCGTTCACACAGGACGGCGAGCGCGGCACGTATGCGGTGAAGTTCGAGGCGGCGATGAGTCTCGCCACCAATTATGACCTGGCGAAAAATGCGGTTTACCCGTTCGTGGTCACGGAAATGACTTATCGGCAAGATGAAATAAAACAATAATCATCGCCGCGGGTCGCACCCGCACGCCGTCCAGCGCGCGGACAGCGCTGGTCGCCGTAAGGCGAAATCGGGACCGCGTTTCGCCGCGGACCACGCCCGGCCAAGCGGCCGGTGGCAAGTTTCTTTGAAATAACATTTAACACATGGAGGATTAATATGTTAAAAATTTTATTAATTGTAATAACTACCAATAGTTTGATTATTTCGTGAACGGCGCAAATCATCCTTATGTGCCGATGACCTACAGCATGAATATTTACCTGGATGAAGGCAGGGGCAAGGATGGTGGTTACGGCATCGCTTATGTCTGCCCAAAAATCACCATGCTGAGAAAGCCGAGTCTGGTGGCGTTGACGGCCGACGGCTATAATCCTTATTTTCAATACGCCGCCAATGGCGTCAGTCTGGTGCCGCCCACTACCGGCTATGCCAGTTGGACGCCGCATGGCGGGAACGGCTCCGCCGCCGGGCCGCTGAACCGGCAAAATTACAGTTTCTGTGACGGGCATGTCGATTACAAAGTCCAATCCATTGGCGCCAGCAGTTGGCGCATGTGGCCAAATTATGCAAACAGTGAAAAATGAGAAGGAATAAAAAATGCGTTGTTGTTTTCTGATGTTGTTTGCCGCGTTGGCGGTATCAGTCGAGGCCGCGTTGCTGAAAACCGTGGATCAGCTTCATACCGGCGAGGAACTCAAATGTACGGGCGGAACCATGGAAAAACAGGAAAAAAGCTTTCGTTTCAGCATGGCTGAAAACGAGCGGCAATGCACGGTGGACGTGCCGCTGACCCTTGGGGATTTCAAAATTTACGATCGGGTGGAACTTGAGCTTGCGACCGAAAATCCCCAGGCGGTGGCAGTCTTCGAGCTGTTTCTGGCTTCCCCGCCGAATACCCTGCTGATGAAAAAGGACATTAAGCTCAAACCGGGACGGCATACTTATGCTTATCCGATCGGCGGGCTTGGCCTTGTCCAGCCAGCCGGCTCCGCCCGGTTGACTATTTACAACGGCGCAGACAACACCCATGTGGCGGAGTCGAAATGCGAAAAGCCGCTTGACTGGCTGGGGTTGCGTTTCACGGCTTCCGGCAAAGGTTTGGAGAAAGTTCCCGAATTTCCCGATTACAACTATTTGCCGGAAGCTCAGCTCTCCGCCGCCAAAGCGCGTTATGACAAGTTTAAAACCGAATGGTCAAAACTCAAAGCGGAACAGAAGTTTTCCGAGCTTTACGACCTGAAAAATACCATGGCGCGGCAACTTGAGGAACAAATTCTGGCGGCGATGCTGAACGGTCGCGTCGCGGTCTACGGCAGTTGTGACGGAGTCGATAAAATCTATCGACAAAAAGCTTTTCCGGGGCGGCTAATGGCTCCGGCGGAAATCGCCGTCGCCCGCAATGAGGCGGAGGGCGCTCAAATCGCCGTTTACGCCAAACGGAAGCTTGCCAAGGTCAGCGTCAGTTGCGGCGATCTCAATGATCGCCGCGGCAATCAATTGCCGGCTTCCGCGATTTCCGCCGCGGTGATCGGTTACGTCAAGGTTCCGCCGCCGGCCTATCCGGCCGAGCTTGATTTGCTGATTCCCGACCCGCTTTTGACTTATCTGAAAGAATTCGACGTCGAGCCGGATTGCTGGCAACCGGTCTGGATCGATGTGAACGTACCCAAAGATCAGGCTCCGGGTGAATATCGGGGTGAAGTGACTTTCCTGGAAGACGGCCGCGAGCTTTTCCGGGTTCCGCTGCGGGTGACGGTCTGGAATTTCACGTTGCCGGATAAACTGAGCGCCCGCCGGGTATTCACCAACGAGTTTCGTTTTGGGCGCAAAGCAAATTCTTTTGAACGCCTTTACGCCGAATCGCAGGCCGACGCCGACGCGGCCCAAGCGTATATGTTCTCGGAAAATCCCGACCGGAACGGGCTTTCGCCTTCGACCCTGAAACTGATTGAACGCAGTGATGCCGCTGTTGACATTTTGCGCCGCCACCGGATTCCGTCGGACAGTTTTTACCGCAGCGCCCGCTACCCGATTCCGGGCTGGCAGCGCCGGGAAAATCAGGACGTTGGCGCTATGTTCAGCCTGGGTTATCTCAATATCGATACGGAATTGCTGCTGAAAGTGTTGGCTCCTCAAGTTGAAGCCATGAAGAAGGAAGGTTCGCTTGACCTGGCTTACCTTTACGGCTACGATGAAATCCGCAAACAAAAGGATTTCGACAAAATGAAAGCTACATTCGGCGCGGTTAAAAAAACTTTTCCGGAGCTTAAATTAATGGCGACGGCGCTGGATTACACCTGCGGCATCCGGACCGGAACCTCGGAGGAGGTGGATATCTGGGTGCAGCCGACTCCGAATTACATGCATTCGCGGAATTCCCAGGCGGTCAAGGACGCCCGCGCCCGCGGCGTTCAGGTTTGGTGGTATCCCTGCAACTGGCCGTTCCCGCCGACGGCAAACTATCTGTTGGAAAATACCGGCGTCGCCTCTCGCGGCCTTGGCGGTTTCATGATGTGGAAATTCAAGGCGGACGGTATTTTGTATTATTCGACCACCGCTTGGGTTGCCAATATTTTCTCAGAATCGCTGTTGCGCGACCTGCGGCTCGGCAAAAACGGCGTCCGACTGCTTAAATTGGCCAATTATCCGGTCAACCGGGTTTACAGCCTGAATTCAAGCGATACGATGGCTGAATTATCCGCGGTGGAAACGCCGAAGCTGGAACAAGTGTTGCCGATGCGCCTGACCTTGGAGAGCCGGGTGAAACATTTTATTCCCGGTAAAAACGCGGTGTTCCAAGCGGTCGTGACGGTTAATCCGGCCGCTTATAAAAAGGGCCGGAAGCGTTTCGTCCTGCCGCTGGACACGGCCAATCCGGAATGGCAACTTCATACTCTGGAATTCACCCCGGAAACGCCGGTGTCCAAATTGGATTTCAATATTCAGCTGCGAAGTCCCGGCGCCGAAGTTGAAATTCGCCGAATTGATCTCGTCACGCCGAATCACTCCCGCCGGATGCGTTATTCCATTCAAACTCCGCTCCGCGGCGGCCCGGTGGTCGAGATGGAAAATTTCCCGAACATGATCCGCAGCAGCGGCGACGGCTCGCTGGTGTTGCCGGCCGAAAACGGTGTGATCCCAACCATCCGCCTGAAATTCATCCGCGACGGCTTTGAGGATTACGAATACCTGACTATGCTCCAACACGCCTATGAAACGGTGAACTCCGGCCGAAAAAATGTAAAAGACCGGGAAAAATGGCTGAAACGGGCAGAGTCGGCGCTGGCCGTCAGCGACGAGCTTTGCCGCAACCTCAACCGTTACGCCGACCGCGGCGCGATACTGCTGGAGCATCGCCGGGAAATCGCCGCCCTGCTGGAGCAAGCTAATTGATCGATCAGTCGGGATTGATGATGAAAAAATCGTGATGGTATGTTGTTTGTCAGCAGGGCGCTTTGGCATAATCTGCGAAAGCGCGGTATGACAATGAGAAAAACAACAGCTTATGGAGTATAGTAACCTTCGGTTGGTGAAACAGCAAACCGAAGGAGGCCAACTGGAGACGCTCGGGAGTGGCACTGGAGTAACTCTCCGAAATGGTGACTGAGCGCCGGCGGAAATCACCAACATTGAAAACCGTGCCACTCATGAGAAGTGATTGATGATTAGATTCTGTTAATACTATTTGAAAAATAACGCGATGTGCAAGTTTATCGGAGTAGATTGACCTGGCAGGGCGCTCTCTCCGCAGAGCGCCGTTCACTCCGCAATGACTTACCGGGTTACCCGAAGGCAACAGGATATTCGGTGTGGGGAGAACGGCTGTCCGGGACAGACAGCCCTACCTCAAAGGCGACCACGGATAAACTTGCACATTGCGTAAAATAAGATCCAATGCTATATTATCAGCATGGAACTTAATGAAAAACAATATGAAAAAATAGCGAAATATTTGCCGCGCCAGCGCGGGAATGTGAGCATGAGCAATCTCCAATTGGTGAATGCGATATTGTATGTCACGGAAAACGGCTGCAAATGGAGGGCATTGCCGGAATCCTATGGTAATTGGCATACGGTTTACACTCGCATGAATCGATGGAGCAAAAATGGTGTTTTGCGGCGCCTTTTCGAAGCGCTTCAGCAGGAAGATGTTATTCGTATTCGAATGGAAGCGGTATGCTTGGACAGCACAAGCATCAAGGTACATCCTCATGGAACCGGAGCACTGAAAAAAACGGGAAGCAGAGCATTGGACGCTCACGCGGAGGACTCACCACAAAGATTCATATGGTCACCGCATCTGACTGTTCGGCTGTTTCGTTCTCGCTCTCACCAGGAAATGCCAGTGACGGACCGGAAGGACGAACGCTATTGAGCTTCACGGCGGCCAACCATGCGCATCGCTATTTGATTATGGATCGAACTTACGAGGGTGACGAAACTCGTGCATTGGCTATCGCTTTGGGGTATATTCCGGTGGTTCCGCCCCGTGACTGTGCCATGTTCCGCCTGTGAAATTCGAGTGCAAAGGGCGCAGTTCAAAAAGAACCGATTTGCCTGTTATTGCTGATTTATGGCCAAGGCTTTACGTCATCATCGGTCCCCTGCGGTGATATCAAATTCACCGCTTACGTGAAGAATTGACAGCGAAATTTCCGGGAGTATGACCGAAATATTTCTTGAAACAACGGCTGAAATGGGCGGAATCGAAAAATCCCCAGCGTTCAGCGATTTCCTTCAGGGACAAGCGGTACTCCAGCAAGGATTCGGCAGCGCGGTTCAGCCGGTATTGCAGCTCATAACTGCCGAAGGACATACCGAAAAATTCCCGGAAAAGATGACTGAAACGGCTGGGGCTGAAAGAGCAGGCCGCCGCAGCCTCTGCAACCGAAAGAGGATGTCCGTCATTCCGGTGCAACAACTCAAGGGCCGGCGCAAGGCGACGGTCCGGTTCCCCCCCGGCGTCCTCCTCCAAATACGTTTCAAGTTCGATGAAAAAACCACAAACAGCATGCCATTGGCGAAGAAGCGTCCATTCGTCCGGTTTACCTTGGATAGCCTCCAGCTGGTCGCCCAATGCATGGGTCAGCGAACGAATGGCCGAAACATTCAGCTTTTGCATACGGGCTTTCGGATCGGAACGCAACAGAGCCCATAATCGATTACCACCGGTAAAGAGGAAACGGCGCAGTTCGTCCTCCGAGATATTGATCAGTATAGCACTCATGGCGCTTCGCCGGAGGGTTCCGTGCGGTTCCCACGAGCCAATCAGGGAGCATTCCCCCTCTCCCAGCGATATCCGTTTGCCGCGAATGGTGCTGGAGATATTACCACGGCGAATAAGCATAAGGTGAACGGCTTTGTGAATATCCAGAAAAGTCGGTACATGGAGTGGCGCCATTACCGGCATGAATATCAGCTGGCAGGGATCGCGGGGCGAAAGCTGAAAATCGAATTTTTGGCAATGCGATATATTCATAAAAGTTATTTTTTACAATAATCCACCGTTAATATACAATGAAACATTTCTTTTGCAAGTCACTTTCGGTGTTATAATATGTATATATAAAAATCGAAAGGAGGAATCCGGAATGAAGCATAAACTTGCATTAACGGGGAAATTTACACTGATCGAATTGCTGGTAACGATCGCCATCATCGCCATTTTGGCCGCGATGCTGTTGCCGGCACTAACCAAAGTGCGTAGTAAGGCCAGAAACGCCGAATGTATATCCAATTTGAAACAACTCGGTATGGCATTCGTCGGTTATACCGGCGATTTCGACGGATATTTCATGCCGATGAAGTACGGTACGGAAAACTGGGGCGGTTATATCAATCGTACTTATCTCGGAAACGCCCGGATTTTTTATTGCCCGGCGCAATTGAAGACGGATCCCGCCATTGCCGATGCCGCCGCCGGTACGATTCAGTACGGCTATAACTACCACCACATTGCCACCGGCGCTTATTACGGTACACCCTCCATGCCGGCCACGGAATCGCAGATCAAAGCCCCTTCAAAAACTATTTTGATGATTGACACAAGGCACTTGAATCTCGGCCTCGATTATGGATGTTACGGGGTGAATTCCTATTATTCGGCCACGTTCGGAGGAATCGGCGGCGGCGCCTATGCCAGGCATGACAGAACAGCCAACATCGCCTGGATCGACGGACACGCCGAGGGCATAAAATGTCAGGATTCACTCAACCCCTATCCGGAGCTCGGCTCCGTGGGCGGTACTGCTCAGGTGGGAGCGTCGCCGAATTACTGGGACAGAACTAATAATCACAAATAAACAGGAACGAAAAATGAACCACAAATCATTCATCTGCATGGTCGTGTCGCTTGCCGCCATGCTGTCTGGCGCGTCAGAAAAACCGGCCTGGGCCACTCATTCCTACGGGATGGAAAGCCTCTCTCCCGACTACACGGAACCGGGCGGACGCTTCAAACCGCTGCAATGCGCCGGCAATTCCATTACCACCGGGCTTCACCTGATCAAAATCGGCGACAACGGATTGCCATCGGTAATCCAGGCGAAAGGACAGGATATCCTTTCCGCTCCGGTCAAAATTGAACTGTCGGAAGCCGGCGGGGCAATCGCCCTGACGCCGGAGGCCCGCTCTCTGGCGAAAAATGGCAAAAATTCGATTTATGGCAAGACCGTTCAACACGCATCCGGCCTGAAGGTGGAAACAGAAGTCCAAATGGATTACGATTACACCATGATTTTCACGATAACACTGGTTCCACTGAAAAAAATCACCTTGAATAAGTTCGCGCTGGTATTTCCCATGAATCTGCCCGATGACCGGCTTTTGCATGCCACATTGGAACCGGAGAACAAGCTCGAGGCGGGAATCAATGCGCAACGCCGTCGCATTACCCGATGCATCAAGGGAAAAGAACCGGTCAAACTCAACGCATGGAATAATTGCTGGCTGGGCAATACGCATTATGGGCTTGGCTGGAGTTTCGAATCCGTCCGGAACTGGAATTCGGTTCCAGGCGAAGAAATGATCTTTACCCCTGCCGACAATCTGTTTTCGATCAATCTGATCAATCGGGATACGGAAATATCCGGGCCGGTTTCGTATCGCTTTTATCTGTCGCCCACACCGCAGAATACCCTGCCGAAAGACTGGCGCGGCTGGTCATTCGGCACCCGTTACAACAACCTCACCAAACTCAAGCCGGATAAACTGATTTATTGGTCTTTCTGGCGGATCGGCGCCGTAGCCATCTACAACAATGAATGGGTATGGGATCCGGTGCAACTGAAAAAGATCGCGGATTTCGATGCCCCGCAGGGAAAAAACCGGATGGCCTATTTCATCCCGTCGCATTTCACTCATTCCACCTATGCCGAAAAAGATGGCAAAAACTATGTTTTCACGGACCCCTACCTGAAAAAAATTGCTGAAGAAAATGTCTACGAACCCGACCGTTCGGTCAAAGCGACAATCCCGGCTGATGCCATTGTCATTCAAGACCTGTCCGAATGGCGCCGACTTTTTAACGGCCAGGTCCCTGCCACCAAACGAAGCCCGGAGACGGTAGCCGCACCGATCCCGGAATTGGTCAACCAGCGGCTCCACTCCGTTCATACCTTCGTCAACGAATATAATATCCCCGGCATTTATTCGGACGGTAACGTCCCCATGCCCAACTTCCGCATCACCGGAGAAACCGCGGCGGTCAAAGATCACGAAGGAAAAATACGCCCCTATTTTGCCGTCGACGCCTATCGCGGCATGTACAAACGCGCCCGTGCCATTATCCGCAAAGCAGACCCGGTAAACGGTTTGCTGACCGCGCATAACAGCGGTGTCCGTTTCCCCGCGACACTGTCGTTTTTCGATTTCATCATCTACGGGGAAACCGATTTTTACTGGTACCAGGAACCGGAAAAACGGGATGCCTCGACCAACGGTGATTTCTACTACGCCCACATTTGGGGAGATATTGATCATTACAAGGTTCATTTCCCGCGCCAATGGGGCATGCCGCAGGTACTGCTCCCGGAATTGCGCGGCCGTGACCGCAAGTTGTTTCCCGCTCCGGCTCGGGGTACCAGAACCATGTTGAGTTACACCATTCAATTCGATCAGCATTACTGGCCGGTCTGGTGTGACGTTCAGGAAGTCAACAAATTCAACGCGATCCGGCAAGGATTCGGCCTGGTTGATACGGACCGCGAAATCGTGGAATTCGTTCCATATTGGGAAAACAAAGAGTTCAAGCCCAACCACGAAAACCTTAAAGTCGGTTATTATGAAAAAATGATCCAGCACGATCCCTATTTCCCGGAAGCCCCGGAGAAACGCTACCTGGTACTGGTATCAAATATTCAATTCGGCGATGCCGACGCCATACTGACGCTGCCGAAAGAATTGAAAAAGGCGAAAGTCATCGACCGTCAAGCCGGAACTCCGATGGAAATCAAGAATAATACCATCAGCTTCAAACTTGCGCCTTATGATTTCGCTGTCTTTGACGTTACCGGCGAAAAAGAATAATATCATACACGCGGTGTGCGCGTTTACAATCTGAAGATTTGTGGATAACCGTTTATGATAACGTCCATCGGCCATTGCTGTCGCAATTTATGCTAAACTGCCTGCCTGTTACAGTTTCTTCAATCACAATCCGTTTCGGAAAGGCCGCATTTATATGCCAGTTACAAGATGCGTTCGGTCCTTCCAAGGCACAACTCAAGTCTGTTTCTTTGCGCAAATGCCAGTCCGCTATCGGACCGTATTCATCCATGGCCCCGGCATGGATTACAGTACGTTGCCCCTCCATTGCTTTTTTCTCCTGCCAGCGAAATAACAACCCGCTGCCGGGCCGCCCTTCGCCATGCCGACCCGGCAACGGGTGATAAGCATCATGGATATAACCGTGCGACTCCCCTCCGGGTACGGCCTCCGAGTGAAGATTGAACCATTTCATGCCAACATTGCCGCGACGAACAACAATGCGGTCAAATCCTGGATTTTTGAATTCAAGCTCGCCGTCACGGTTATTGAACAACCAGTGCCAATGAGTTATAACCGGTTCGGCGGAGACTATGCGATCAACCACAAACACCACATTTTCACCGCAGAGAATAGCAAAACGGGTGAATTCTTCGATCGGATCCCCATACGCTTCCGCCGCATCATTGCCAAAAACAGTGACCTCATCTCTCCGCATCGCCAGCAGAAATCGCCCTTGACGCCGCACCGGCAACTGCAACTTCTTCTCTTGATCAAACCAACGCGGAGGAGGGAATTGCTGTTCCAGCGTTTGGGAGGCGGTAACAAATGTACAGGTATTGTGAGTTGAAGTGGCACGCTCAAGTTTATGAATCAGATTGCGGTAGCAACTGTGACCGGCGTCAGCCAGCAACCGTTCCTTGCGATATGCGAGAATAATGCTGTTCAGATCGCCGTGGAGGTGTCCGGTTGTGTTCATGGCCTCGCCGGAGGTGCTCATGGCCAATACGGTCGGCGTTTCGCCCCAATCGCTGCGGGCACAGGCGTGGCCGTTGTCAAATCGAGCCGACAACGGGAGTCCGGCAGGTGTTTCCAACGCGGCCATGGCACTGTAATTGACCAGTGCCATAAATCCATGACGGTTCAAAAAGCCGAAGGTGGCACGGTCAAAAGGCCCCTGCCCCGGATTTTCGCTGTAGAGATATTTGAACATCCACGTGGAGAGGCCCGCTTCCAACGGACATGAATCTTTTAAATGCCGGGAAATATGGGTCAGCAGGTCTGGAGCTGCGCCGAAAAGCGCGGCAGAATCATTGAAATTGACCGAACGCGGGCGCGGGTATTCGCCCCACCCGGCAAGCGGCTTCCGGTACAACAATGAATGGCAGAACCAATGCACGGCGCGCCCATAACGGCTCATGTCAAGCCGATACCCACGCCGGGTCAGGGCCTCGTAAATCATCATCAGTCCGTAGCTGCAATAATTACTGTATTGGAGCGATTCTCCATAGGAACCATCTTCCTGAATGGCTTCAAGACAGAATTTATAATCTTCGGCAACCCATTCCAGGGTCCCGGCATCGTCAAGGATCGCGGCGGAAACGGCACAACCGGCCAGAAGAATACAACGCCAGTTCGTCAGGTGATGATTGTGCTCCAGCCATTCACGGCAGAGCGGCAAAGAACGGGAACGCAGGATTGAACGGAGTTCTTCCTTTTCCGCCTCGGTAAAAACATGCGGCGCCAGATCCAGCGCCAAGCCGGCGGCAATGGTCAAATGCGTGGTTTCGAGGTGTCCCTTCGGCGGCTCCGAGTGTTCGCGGAACGCTGGCCCGATCCAATTCGCCAACGGCATTCGCGCCAGATCCAGCGTGGTGGAACGCACCCAGTTGTTCAATTGAGGGCTTGGTTTCCATCCCGCTGCGAAAGCGGCATCGGCAAGGTATTCAGCGGCATGGTGCCAATATTCGGTATCGGCGCCACCGCCGCCAAGTCCCGGCGAACTGCTGTATTTGCCGACTCTGTTCAAGAGGCCCCAATAAAGATTGGAAAAAACGCGGTCACGCATCACGCCTCTCATGTCCGTGCGTTCCTGTTCGGTAAAAAAAATGCTCATGATTTCCTGATCCTTCATGTGGAGCGCATTCTCCCGAAAAAGGCTGCGCTCGCATATCTCGTTAACGAGGGGGGGTACACGTATAGCGGCTCGCTTACTTGGCCAGCCATTTCATGTTATCGAAATTGATCTCGCGTATGACCAGGTGTCCGGGCGTGGCGGCAACGAACAGGATGATATCCGCAACCTCGTCCACCTGCAGGAATTTATCACGGGGAACTTCGCGGTCCCCCCAGTAATTGCTGTTCACCGGTCCCGGATTGATGTCGCTGATCTTGATGCCGGCCTTGATCATCTGGTCCGCCAGACCGCCGGAAAGTCCCCGCGCGCCGAATTTGGACGCGCAATACACCGGGGCTCCCGGGTTCGTCCGTTGTCCGGCCATCGAAATCAGGTTCAGGATGTGCCCTTTGCCGCGCGGTTTCATCTGACGGAGCGCAGCCCGTGAGGCCAGGAAAACTCCGGTCATATTGACATCGACCATTTTTTGGTAATCCGCCAGCGAAGTATTGCTCAGGTCCGGGGTCGGAATCCCCAGTCCGGCGTTATTCACCAGAATATCGACGTTGCCGAAACGTTCGGCGCAATCAGCAAACGCTTTGTCCACCGCCGTTTCATCGGCCACGCTGCCGACCTGACAGGCAAATTTATCGGCACCGAATTCCATTTGCATCGCTTTCAGTGCTTCCTCGTTCAAATCGATGGTATAGACCCGTGCGCCTTCAGCGATGAATTTGCCCGTGGTCGCTCTGCCGATGCCCGACGCCGCGCCGGTGATAAATGCGATTTTTCCGTCCATTTTTTTCATGATATCCAAATCTCCTTGAGTTGATTTTTCGTAATATCGAGCTAAAATCAGGTGTATTTCATCCGTTATGTAGAAACGGTGATGCCGTGTTGATGTATTCTTCCGCAAGCCTCATCCGCTTTCTTGAATTCACCAAAGTAAAAACCATTCAACAGCTAAAAGCTCTTTTCATGCAAATGAATCCATAAGAATGTCTCCCGGTCATTGCGTCAATCCTTTTCCAAACGTTTTGCCGCCTGTTTCAGTTCATCTATGATACTGTTCTTAAGTTCTTGATGGATATTGACCGCGGGCATGCTCATGCCGATTACACCAAGCAAACGACTGTTTCGATCCAGAATCGGTACTGCCGCCCGAAAAAAACGGTCCGTATCGAACGGGCATATCACCAGCTTATCCTTACGCGCGGCGGCGAGAAATCCCTCCAGCGCCTTGCTGTTCTTCCACAGATGGGCGCCATATTCGGCAAAAGGATGGTGTCCCTCGATCTGCAGTACCGCTGAATCCGGCAGAAAAGCCATCCCGACAAGCCCGGACGCATTTGCATAAGGATGATATGCGTCACCGTTCAGACGCTGAAGCACCTGCGGCCGGTCGGGGCTGATGCGCATCATCTGGCGAATTTCGGAATTAGCCGCAATCCCAAAAACAACCACTCCGCCGGGAAAAGAGTCATACAGACGCTGGAGTTCCCGATCCGCCGAACGGACCAACCCTTTATGGAGTTGGTTTTCAGCGATTTCCATGAAAGATGAACCGATATAAAGACGATTGTTGTTGCGCTTCTCAAGAAAACCGCGGGCCAGAAGCGTCCGCGTCAAGTTGTGCGTCGCCGGCAGTTTCATGCTCAATGCATCGGCAATTTCACTGAGGCGCAATCCTTTGTCGCTGTCGCCTACCAATTTCAGCACGTCCAGCGCCTTGAGTACGGAGTTAACCAGATTATTCTCGTTCATACAGAAAGATTCCTCGTTCCTATTAGTTATCATTATAACGGCAAAGAATGAGATTTCAATCGTAAAATGAAAATAATCATAAAAAATTCACTATCAAGACATAATAATTCATTAATACTGAATTAATTTCGAATTCATAGCTTTATGATCCCCTCTCAAGAGTTGAAGCAATTGAATCGGCGTGTTCAAACCCCATCCGCTTACGTTTAGCCACACGCTTCACCGGAGAATCTGTACATGGTCAAAAGATGCTCAAAACCAAATAGCTTCCGCCGCATATTATCAGGAATTCATGCCGGAAAATCGATTTGCGGATGGAAAAAAGCAACAATCCGTGCTAACTTTACCCAACGTATTTGAACTTTAAAAGCAATCAAGGTGTATCATGGCTATAGAATTCTGTTCCGTTTATCTGGATGAACCGATTGTCGCCGGACGGGTGGTTGATTTTTTCTTTCCGGCTGAAATCACCCGGGATACCGCCCTGTTTTTTGTCCACGGCGGCGGCTGGCGCGCAGGAGCCCGCGCGGTTTTCCACCGGCTGATCACGGAATACAACCGCTATGGATTCGCCTGCGCCAACACCGATTACCGGCTCGGCGGCGTAACGGCGGCGGAGCAGATTTCCGACATTCGCCGCTCTTATATGCTGTTCATCGAGAAATTGCGCGAACGCAACCGTCCATGCAAAATCCTGGTGCTGGGTTCCTCCGCCGGGGCGCATCTGGCGGCCCTGCTGGCGCTGGCCGCCCCCGGCGAATGCGGCGACGAAATCGCATTCCAAGGCGATTGGGTCGCCCCCTGCGGCGCGGCGCTCCAGGCGACGCCGGTAACGTTTGAACCGTGGGAAGACATCTTCCCGGCCATCTGGACCAGTATGCAGGATATCGCGGGGGTTCCTTATGCGGAAGGCTCGGCGGTCTACCGCCGCCTCTCCCCCATCGCGTATCTGAAAGCCTCCAATCCGCCGTTGTTTTTCCTGGAAGCGGAGAACGAACATATGTTTCCGGGTTCCATGACCCTGGAGTTCGTCGAAAAACACAACGCGCTGGGCATCTGTTCCAAATGGAAAGAATATCCGCGCACGGAACACGGTTTCTTCTACGACATGACCCGCTGGCAGCAGCGGGAAGCCTTCGAGGACATCAAAGCGTTCGCCGAATCGCTGTAGCTCCATTCGCCCGCAGTGAAAATAATTGAAAAAATATCGGTGAAAATATTGAATAACCCAGGGTTCCACGCTATATTATGCAGCCTAATTTAAGAGGAACCCCTACATGTCAGCTAAATCTGAAACGATTCTGGTCCTGGATTTCGGCTCACAGTACAGTCAATTGATTGCGCGGCGCATCCGTGAATGCAATGTCTACAGTAAAGTGATGCCTTTCTCTACCTCCCCCGAAACCATCCGCACCGAAGCGCCCGCGGGTATTATCCTGAGCGGCGGCCCCGCCAGTGTCTACGAACCCGGCGCTCCTCAAATCGACCCCGGTATTTTCGAGCTGGGCGTGCCGGTGCTCGGCATCTGTTACGGCATGCAGTTGATCATCCACACACTGGGCGGCCAGGTGGCTCCGGGCAGTGCGCGCGAATACGGCCGCGCCGTCATGAACATCACCGATCACTCGGATTTGTTCAAAGATGTCAGCGCCTCGCTCAAGGTCTGGATGTCGCACGGCGACAAGGTCGTCAAGACCCCGGACGGCATCAAATGCCTCGCCCGCACCACCAACACGGAATACGCGGCGATCCGCATCGAGGGACGCCGTATTTATGGAATTCAGTTCCATCCGGAAGTGGTCCACAGCGAAGAAGGATCCCGAATTATCGCCAATTTCTGCCGCCGCATCTGCGGCTGCAACGGTTCGTGGACGATGTCCTCGTTTATCGAGCGTACCATAACCGAGATTCGTGAAAAAGCAGGGGCGAATCAGGTTATTCTCGGCCTCTCCGGCGGCGTGGACTCGTCGGTGGCCGCCGCGCTGATCCACAAAGCCATCGGCAAACAGCTCACCTGTATTTTCGTGGACAACGGACTGCTGCGCAAGAATGAACGCCCCCGCGTCGAAGAACTCTTCGCCCGGAATTTCCAGATGAACCTGGTCACCGTGGACGCCACCAACCGTTTTCTGGACAAACTGGCCGGAGTGGATGAACCCGAGGCCAAGCGCAAGATCATCGGCCATGAATTCGTACAGGTTTTCGACGATGCCGCCGCCACGATCCCGAACGCGGTTTTTCTGGCGCAGGGAACCACTTATCCCGACGTGATCGAGAGCGTGCCGATCAACGGCAACCCCTCCGCCATGATCAAGAGCCACCACAACGTCGGCGGCCTGCCCAAAGATATGAAATTCAAACTTCTCGAACCGCTCTCCGCGCTGTTCAAAGATGAAGTCCGCGAAGTCGGCCGCCAGCTCGGCCTGCCCGAAGACGTCGTCATGCGCCAGCCGTTTCCCGGCCCCGCATTGGCGGTGCGCCACCTCGGCGCGGTGTCCAAGCGCACGCTCGACATTCTGCGTGAGGCGGATGCGGTCATGGTCGAAGAAGTCAAAGCCGCCGGGTTTTATTACAAAACCTGGCAGGCGTTCGCCATTTTCCTGCCGATCCGCACGGTCGGCGTCATGGGCGACCTCCGCACCTACGACTACGTCATCGCCCTCCGGGTGGTGGAAAGCAGCGACGGCATGACCGCCGACTGGGTGGACCTGCCCGATGAATTGCTCCGGCGGATTTCCAACCGCATCATCAATGAAGTCCGCGGCGTCAATCGGGTGGTCTACGACATTACATCCAAGCCCCCCGGCACTATCGAGTGGGAGTGATTCCATGATCGCGATTCTCGACTACGGGGCCGGCAACCTGACCAGCGTTCGCCTTGCCTTCGAGCGGATCGGCGGACAGGCGGAAGTCGTCACCAGCGCAAGCCGGGCTGAAAAAGCCGACAAAATCATTTTCCCCGGGGTCGGTTCCGCCGCCAGCGGCATGGCGGGGTTCTGCGGACGCGGTTTCGACCGGGTCCTGCGGCAGGCGGTGGCGGACGGCAAACCCGTCCTGGTCATCTGCCTGGGCATGCAAATGCTGTTTGAAAAAAGCGCGGAAGACGGCGGCGTGGAAGGACTGGGAATTCTCCCCGGCACCGTCGAGGTATTTTCCTTTCCGCCCGGGCAGCGGGTCAAAATTCCGCACATGGGCTGGAACGGCGTCGATTTCACGCCCGGACACCCCATGCTGAACGGCATTAATCCCGGCGAGGCCTTTTACTTCGTCCACTCCTACTATGTCCGGCCGGGCAAACCGGACACCACACTGGGGCGTACCGAATACGCCGGGTTCAATTTCACCGCCGCCGCAGGGCGCGGAAACCTGTTTGCCACGCAGTTTCACCCGGAACGCAGCGGAACGGCCGGCCTGCGCCTCCTGAAAAACTTTCTCGAATGGGACGGTACATTATGCTCCTGAAACGATTGATCGTCTGCCTGGACGTCCGTAACGGACGCGTGACCAAAGGCGTTAAGTTCAAAGGCAACATCAATGTCGGCGACCCCGTGGAAATGGCCGAACGTTACAGCGTCGACGGCGCCGATGAAATGGTTTTCTACGACATCACCGCCTCGGCGGAAAAACGTCCGATCGACATTCGCATGGTGGCGGAAGCCGCCAAACGGGTCTTCGTACCGTTCACCGTGGGCGGCGGCCTGCGCAATGTAGACGATATGCGCGCCGCGCTCCTGGCCGGGGCCGACAAAGTTTCGCTGAACTCCCTCGCGGTGGACCAGCCGGATATCCTGCGGACCGGGGCGCTGGCTTTCGGACGCCAGTGCATCGTGCTGGGCATGGACGCCAAACGGGTCGGCGTTTCAGCCCGTTTCCCGTCGGGCTACGAAGTCGTCACCCGGGGCGGCCGGGAACCCGCCGGACTCGATGCCGTGGAATGGGCCAAAAAAGCGGTAGACCTCGGCGCCGGTGAAATCTGCCTGAACGCCATCGACACGGACGGCATGAAAACCGGGTATGAACTCGAAATCACCCGCAAAATCGCCGATACCGTAGGTGTTCCCCTGATCGCTTCCGGCGGCGCCGGAACGGTCGCCCATCTGGCCGACGCCTTCGAAAAAGCCCATGCGGACGCCGCCTTGGTCGCGTCCATGGTCCATACCGACGGCTACACCTGCTCCGGCATCAAAAAAGAGTTGGCGGAAGTGTATCGCATCCCCGTCCGGCGCTGAGTATTTTATAGATATTTTGCGGTAAAAAAGAGTTCTCGAATTCAATTACCGTATTTCTGATAAAATGTGCGTATCCGGGCAGGATCATCCAGGTCGGATTCGTAGTCAACGGGCATGCTGTTGCGCATTTCGACCGGCAGACAACAGGGCAATTCGCGCCAGTACGGTCCATCGGCCGAATTATTGTCCTGTTCGATCCGGGCATCCAGATATCGCCCCCACCAGAGTGAAGCTTCCGTAAAATTCCGCGGCGTCACCGTGGACAAATACCCGGCGTACAGCCGCATCGCCTCCAGATCGCCGTCACGGGCGGCGGAAGCCAACAGCGCCGCCACGCGTTCAGGCGCGGCCTGCCGTTTCCGCAAAAGCCCGGCGAGCGCCAGCCGGGACTGCGGCAGTTCCGATTTTTCATAAGCCTGAACCGCCGGTTCGTCCTGTCCGTCCGCCTCCAACAGCCGCCCGAGTTCATAACCGGCTTCGGTCACGCCCGCGGCGAACGCGGCTTCCAACAGCGCCCGCCCCGTACGGCGATCCTCATCCACTCCAAAACCATACTGATAACAGATTCCGGCGGCATAGTTTCCATAGGGAGCCGCCCCCGCCCGCCATTGCTCCAAAGCCGGCTCCCGCGAACCGCTGAAAAACAACTCCGCCCCCACCCTTGCATCCTCACTGAACAGCGCCAGCGCCACTTTGCAGCGGGCATCATTCCGGGCGACTCCGGAGTCGATGTATTCACGGGCTTTCGCCAAGGTTTCCTCACGCTTTCCGTCCTGGTTGCGGTACAGAAGCCATGCCGCATTGAACATCCCGTCCGGGTCCCCCAGCCTGGCGGCCTGAGCATAAAGTTCATAGGCCCGTTTGGAATCGGCGGTCAGTTCAGCCAGCTTGACGATGCCCGGCGCAAAGCGCGATTCCAGCATTTGAGTGAAGATGTTCCGGGCGGCGCCAATATCGCGCTCCGCTTCCAGCGCCGACAGTCCGAGCTGATAAAGCGCCTTGACATGCCCCCGGTCGGCGGCTTTTTCCAGTGCGCCGATCCGCCAGAGCGCTTCGGCGTTACCCTGCGCGGCGGATTTCATCAGCATATTCCGGTCGCCGGACAGAATCCCGTAGAGCGTCATGGCGGCATCATACTGAAACCCGGCGGCGGTTTGCAGTAATGCGACCGCCTGTTCCTCCGAACGCGGCGTCCCTACGCCAAAATAATGGCATAACGCCAGATAATAGATGCCGAAGACGTGTCCGGCAGCAGCGGATTTTTGAAACTCCGCGACCGCGCCGGGGAAATTCCGCTCCACGCCGTAACCGCCGTCATACAGACAGCGTCCGCGCCAATAGGCCGTCTCCGGCACGCTGAGCCGTCCGTCGTCGCGATAGCCGCTGTAAATATAGCGGAAATAATTATTGTCGAGCCGGGTGGGAGCCGGGTCCAGGCGATTCCAGAACGTGATATCGGTAAATTCGCAGACGATGAAATTTTCCGCTCCGCCCTGCCCGCTGAAACCGTAGTAGCCATAGCTCGGAATATTTTCCAGAGAACGAATTTCCCGGCGTCCGTCGCGTTCGAAGGTGATGACGCCGTCTCGAGGATAAAGCACGATTTTTTCTTCGCTGATCCGGAACAGATTCGTACAGTTTTTCAGGTTGGAAAAATAAATCGTCCCGGATTCCGTTCCGTCGTCTTTCCCCCCGCGGACAACCGCCTTCAGCCGTTCGCCCGCCGTGCAGAGGCGTTCGATGCCGGGCGCACTTTTGCCGGGGCGATGCGTGGACAGCGTGAAATTCAGCAGATTGGCCGCATAGCGTTTCTCCGGGTCCAATCCGGCAGTCTGCGGGGCGACCGGATAAATCCGCCGCAGGAAACGAAACGTAAGGGCATTGACTCCCCGCCCGCCGGAGTTGAACGAAGTCATGATATAACGGGAACCGTCCACCGGCAACCGCTGCGGGAACAACGCATAGCCCCACAGGGTCTGATCGATTTTCAAGCCGTTCTTGAAATTGTAATTGTGGAGGAAGTCACCACCGCCGATGATGGTCTGCGCCGTCACGGCCAGGCATATTCCCCAAGCCATTGAAATACGCCAGAACATAATGACCTCCGTTATTCAAATTTATCCGAACAATTTTTTCCAGAACGATCCGGTATCGCTGCTGCAATCAGGAGGGAACAAGGTACATTCCTCCAATACGCTGACGATTTCAGGGTATCCGGGGCGGTCCGCCGGCGTCAGGGCGAGCATTTTCATGATCAGGACCGACAGGCGCTCCGGGATGTCCCGGCGCACGGCGCGGGGCGGATCGATTTTGCCGGAGCGCTCGCGGAGCGCTTCTTTCGGGCTGTCATTGTCCATAAACGGCATCGTTCCGGCAAAGAGTTCGTACATGGTCACGCCCAATGAATAGACATCGCTGCTGTACGTTTCGAACATGCCGCCGAGCCGCTCCGGACTGAAATAATCGAGCCGCTCCCGGTACAATCCAAGGTTGGAAAACGCGGCGGTCAGTCCGAAGTCTCCGATCCGGACGTTACGCTCCGAATCCAGCAGAATCACGTCCGGGCAGATGTCATAATGCTCCACTCCCAGCCGCTGGGCTTCCTGCAAGCCAAGCGCCGCCTGCTTCATCCATTTGAGTTTTTCGCCGAACGTCAGGGGAATCAGGCCGTCCACCGCCTCGCGCAAACTTCCGTTGGGCATGAATTGCATGACCAGATAGGACTGCCCCTCGTATTCGCCGCAGTGATAAATGCCGATGACCGCCGGATGGTTCAGCCGTGCCATCATCCGTCCTTTTTCCAGAAAAATTTCGTCAAGCCCCGGCGCTTTTTCCGCGAATTCCGGGTTAAGCACTTTGATCGCCACTTCGCGGTCCAGCGTCACGTCCAGCGCCCGGTAGGTGTTCCAGATCAGCCCGCTGCCGCAGACATCCTCCAGCAGATAGGAGGAATCGAACCAGCGCGGCACCGTGATTTCGGCGGCGCAATTGGGGCACTCCACCTTTGAAAACGGTTCCAGGTCCGACAGGTCCAGGCGCTGTCCGCACCGGTAACAGGCGATTTTCAAAAGCGAATCATTCATCATTACATCCATACGGTTTCGACAGGCTCGGCCTGTTCCACGATTTCCAGCCGGATATCTTCGCGGCCGAGCTCGCGCAGTTTCGCCTGCGCCAGTTCCCGCACCAGTTGATAGGTATTGCACTGCGAACTGATATGCACCAGGAAAATCACCTGCGTCCGCGGAGAAATCAGATTCTCCAGCGCATTCAGCGCGGCCTGATTGTCCAGATGCCCGTTGCGCCCCATGATACGGCGCTTCAAATAGAGTTGACGGTCCGAACGCTGCAGCATATTCAAATCATAGTTGCTTTCCAGAATCAATACGTCGCTGTTCGCCAGGCGCGTCCGCGCCAGCAGGTCGATCGCCCCGAGGTCGGTCGCCAGCCCGATCCGGAACCCGCCCCGGCTGAGCACAAACCCCACCGGTTCCACCGCGTCGTGCTGTACCTGAAAGGGCAGAACGCTGAACCCCGCCGCTTCGAACACGGTCCCGGCGGCGAATTCAATCACCCGCTCGGCGATCGTTTTTTTACGGCGCAGGTAATCGGCGGTCCGCCCGGTCATGCACGCCGGAAGCGAATAATCCTGACAAAACAGCCGCATGCCCCGCACGTGATCTTCGTGCTCATGGGTCACCAGCAGGGCCTTCAGCAGTTTCGGGTCCACCCCGGCTCCGGCCATACGGTTCAGCAGGTCCCGGCGGCTGAATCCCGCGTCCACCAGCAGACCGCCCTCGCCGCATTGTATCACAAAAGCGTTGCCGCGACTGCCGCTGCCCAACGCCGTAACTCCGATTTTCATTTAGTCTCCAAATTCATTCTTTCCCGTTTGGAAAATCTCCGTCACGGTATTATAATATAGAGTAATTAGCATAAATATCAATATTTTTTTCTAAGGTTTTCAAACAGCATTCCGTATGGCCGAGCAAACGTTCAACCACAACCAGACGCAAACCCTTAAACAGGAGCAGGTTTTATCGCCGCAACAATATCAGTCGCTGGAAATCCTGTTGACCCCATTGCTCGAACTTCAGGAAAAGATCTCTCAGGAAATCGCCATGAACCCGCTGCTGGAACAGGACAGCGACCGCCATCTGGAGCTGGCCGGCGACCTGTTCGGCTCCGGCGATCCCCCTGCCCGGCAGCCGTCGGCTGACGATGACGGCAGTTTCGACGACGCCGAAGCCCTGAGCAGCGACGAACTGGCGCAGTTTTCGCAACTGGCCCGCAACTGGAACGAAGGCGAATACGAACCCGGCGACGCCTCCCGCATCAGCGACGACCAGGAACGGCGCGATTACATGTTCAATTCGCTGGTGGACCTCCCCTCTTTGCAGGATCAAATGCTGACCCAGCTCCGGCTGTCCGACATGCCGGAGCGCCTGATCCCCGTCGCCGAGATCATCATCGGAAGCATTGACGACAGCGGCTACCTCCGTTCGAACCTGCCGGATATCGCCATGGCCGCCAACTGCGAGCCCGACGCCGTGGAAGAAGCGCTGCATCTGGTACAGGCCTTCGACCCGCCGGGGATCGGTGCGCGCGACCCGCGCGAATGCCTGCTGCTGCAGATTGACCGCCAGGCACCGCCGGACCGCTTGCTCCGCGAACTCGTCAGCGAACACCTCGACGCGATCGGGCGCAACCATCTGCCCCAAATCGCCAAAGCCATGAAGATTTCGATGGAGGAACTCGACAGCCTGCTGGACAAGCTGAAAAAACTCAATCCGTTTCCCGGCAACGCCATCGCTCCGGATTCCGCCGAATACGTAGTCCCCGAAATGTCGATCGAAAGAGACGAGCACGGCGAATACCAGATCGCCGACACCGGCGACTACATCCCGCGCCTGCGCATTTCCCAGACCTATATGGACCTGCTGGAAGACCCGACCACCGACCGCGAGACCCGCGACTATATCCGCAGCAACCTCGCCAACGCCAAAACACTGCTCCGCAGCCTGGACCAGCGTCAGGACACCATACACCGGATCACCCGGGTCATCGTCGACACCCAGCATGATTTTTTCGAAAACGGCATTGAGGGCCTCCGCCCGCTGACGCTCCAGCAGGTGGCGGATAAACTGGACATTCACGGCGCCACGGTCAGCCGCGCCATCGCCAACAAATACCTGAAAACGCCGTGGGGCGTATTCGAATACAAATTCTTTTTCAGCGGCGGCTACCGGACCGAAGACGGCGGTGAGATTTCCTCCCGTACCGTCAAGGAAAAAATCCGCGAGCTGATCAAAGACGAAACGCCCGAAAAACCGCTCTCCGACAGTAAACTCGAAAAACTGCTGAAAGACGACGGCATGGTCAATATCGCCCGCCGCACCGTCGCCAAATACCGCGAGGAACTCGGCATTCCGCCGTCGCACCTCAGGAAAAAATTTCTATGAATAAAATTTTGAACGTTTTACGGGCCAACGCCGCCTTGCCGCGCCGGTCGATCCTGCTCCTGTTCATCCTCGCCGTCGCGGCGTCGTTCACGGTCCGCAGCATCGTCTGCCACCGCGACATCGCCGCCATGCGGCAGGCCGCCGACGCCGATTTCACGCCGTTTCTGGTGGAAAGTTCGATCATGTACTCCTACGTGCTGGATTCGGCTTACAAGGGCGGAATCCCCGAATACGACCCCGGCCTCGCCAAAATGGAACACGTCAAGCTCTCCGAACAAATGCCGATCGGGCTGGAACCGTTCCTCGGCTGGGGGCTGAAACTGAAAAACGCCCTCCCCGGCCTTCAGCAGATCAGCGATCCCGGTTTCGTCCGGTTTCAGGCGCGGCTGTGGGTCAGCCTGACCGGCGGTTTCATTCTGCTGTGGCTGCTGGCGCTGCGGGTCCCGGCGGGATGGTCGCTGTTCGGCGCGCTGCTTTACGCGGCGGCTCCGGCGGCGGTAGCGCGGGCGACCGGACAAGACCTGCTCTGCGAGGTCATGGCGCTGCCGTTCCTGGTCTCGGCGTTCGCCTGGGCCGGGTGGTATTTGAGGAAACCGAAAGCCGTTTACGCCGCCGCATTCATGGTTTCGGCATTCGCCGCAGTGGCGTTCTGGGACATCGTTCAATTCGTCTTCGCGGTCTGGGTGCTTCTGGAGGTCATCCGTTCGTTCGCGGACAAACGCCCCCGCAAGCGGCGGTTCCACCTCTTTCTGCTGTTTTACATCGCCCTGATCCTGGCGGCGGTGCTGGTGCCGTACCACCGCGCCCACGGCATGATTCTGTCGCCCATGCTGCTGGTGTGTTTCCCGGTGCTCATCCTGTTGAACACCCTGAAACAGAAGCGCCGGACGGCGGCGCTGGCGGCACTCGGCGGGCTGGGCTTGCTCTGGCTGATTCTCGCACTGAACAGTCCGTTTGCCGGCAATTACAGCCATTTCACGGAACTGGTCTGCGCCAAGCTCCGCCATTTCAATATCAAGCCGAAAGACCCGTCCCTGCTTACGTTCAATGCCCGCGTCCTCTGGACCCCCGCCCTGCATTCGGCCACGTTCCGCGATGTCCTGCAATATTTCCCGGGCATGCTCTGGATGACCGGCATCCTGCTTGCCGGAGGGTTGTTCAATCCCCGCTTCCGCGCCCGGCTCCGGGATTTCCGGATGCTCCGGCCGCTGGTGCCGGCGGCGGTGTTTTTCATCCTCTTCATTTTCCTGTTCCGGTTCCACGTGGTGGCGGTGATCTTCCTCAGCCTTTCCTGCGCGCTTCTGTTCGCGGCATGGCACCGGCTGCTCCGCCGCACCTGGCAGCGGGTGCTGCTGCTGGCGCTGGCGGCCCTGACCCTGTACGCGGAGGCGGATTCGCTGTTCCGCCGGATACGGAATTACGAGAGTTTCAGCCTGTCCGAAATCGCCGGGCTGATCCGCTATCTGCGTGACGCCAAGGTTGAAAACCGGGTTTTCCTGTCCACCATGGAACTGTCTCCCATGCTCAAAGCCTACGCCGGAGCCGCCATTGTGGTACAGCCGAAGTTCGAATTCCCGGCAACGCGGCAGATATTCAAGGAATACACTCAATCCCTGTTTTCTCCTTACCCGGAAGACTTTACCGCATTCTGTACGGAGCACAACGTCGATTTCATCGCCTTTTTCCGCGGCACCGGGCTCGGCCCCCTGCATCCTTATTCGTACCGTTATATGGCCAACGCCAAAGTGATCCCCGCCACCAGCGCCGCCTATCTGATGGATGTCGCGCCGCTGCGCCTGAAAAACCTGTACGAAATCACCATCCCCCCGAAATACGGCGCCGATAAACGGTTCCGGCTGTTCCGGTTCGTCAAGCCGGCCGACGCGGCGCGTTCGCGCATGACGTTCGACCTGGCGGTCGACGCCTGGAACGACGGCAACCCCGTCCTGGCGCGCAAACTCATCCGCGCCGCCTATCTCCTGAACCCGAACTCCGAACAGATTTATCTGATGTATTATAAAATCTCCGGCAAAATCCCCTCTCCAGCCCTCCGGGACTTCCTCGAAATCCCCAAATAACGCCACAAAAAAGCCGGAACGGAAAACCGCTCCGGCTTTTCAGGCTCGACTGGATGTGTCTTATTCGTACCAGCCGTCCGGCAGGTGGTCGCGTTCGGCCTCCAGCAGTTCCTTGATGATCATCCGGGCGTCGCCGATGTTGTTCACAATGGGGTCGGTGACCATCGCCAGCAAGAGCTTCTGACGGTCGCACGATGCAATCGCCTCCACGGTCAGCTCGTGGGTGTCCAGCACCTGATGCGTCAGCCCGAGAATACCGCGCGGCAGCGCGCCGACCTTGATCGGTTTCGGGCCGTTCATGTCGAGCTCGCAGCGAAGTTCGAGGAACGCGTCGTCCGGCAGGTTCGGAACCGCGCCGCGGTTGGCGGAGTTGATGTAGAATTTCTTGCCGAGGTTGCCCCACATGCTTTCGATGATATCGGTGGCGTGGTCGCCGCGTCCTTTCTCGAAAAATTCTTCGATCGAATCCTCGCCGTTGGCCAGCCGTTCGGTCGCGGCCCAGGCTTCCGCCATTTCATCCGCCCGGTTATAACCGTCGAACGGAATGATCGGCTCGGGCGTGGCCGGCGTCACGCCGTAGCCCTGGAAGAACGGCACATATTCCTTGGTGTGGCTGACAGCGGTCGGATAAGCGCCGTACACATCCATGAATTCCAATGCGTAATTCGCATTCAGCCGCGGTTTGGCTTTGGGGCTCGGCTCGGTTTCGTATTCCTTGCGGGCCTGCTCGGCCACATGCTCGCGGAGCTTCGGCAGATAGTCCCGCCCATCGTAATTCAGGCGGAACAGCCAGGTACAATGGTTGACCCCGGCGATTCCGAGGTCGAGTTTGGCGTCCATTTCCGGCGGAACGGTTTGCGCATCCATCGGCAGCAGGCCGATCCGCTGCATGAACAGGGCGCGGACATACGGCTCATGGTTGCCGTCGCAAAGCGCGAAGCTTTTGACGTCCGGGGCCAGACGCATCAGTCCGATGCCCAGCACCGAAGTCGGGTTGATGAAGTTGATCAGCCAGGCATTGGGGGCCAGGCGGCGCATGTCGTCAACCACCCGGAGCGCTTCGGGCAGTTCGCGCATGGCGCGGAAAATGCCGCCGGGCCCGATGGTGTCGCTGGAACACATGGTCACGCCGTATTTCAGGCAGATCCGGGTGTCGATGCCGCGGTAATAAGCATTGCGGAACGAAAACGAAAGCACCACGAAGTCCGCATCCTTCATGACCTCCCGACGGTCGGTCGAGCCGATGATTTCCAGTTCGCATCCGGCGTATTCCCTGGCGCGGCGGGCGAGCTTCATCATGGTATTGAGCACGGCAGGGTCGGTGTCGACCAGCGCCAGTGTGCCGCCGCACAGCACTTCACTGTGAATCATGTTGTAAATTACCGGTTTGCCGAAAAAATAACTTCCGGCGCCGATCACTACGACTTTCGGTCCTTTTTTCATTTGACTGTCTCCAGATATGGGCTAATGGGTTCAGATGAATTAATCATATTTTACCATTTACGGCTTGAATTCGCAATGGTAAAAATGTATTATAATTAGCAATCCGGTCGCATAACCATGAAATTACGTTCCACATACCGCCCCTTTTCAAAGGGTTCGCTCCGGGCGCCGCTCCACGCGCGGTCCGCCGGACACTACCTCGTGGACCGGAACTGGCTGGAACGGGAGGTGCGCAAAGAATTCGTTGAACTGTTCTGGGGCGTCCGCGGAGCCCTGCGCTTCCGCCATCAGGACCGCGAATGGGCGCTGAAAGCGAATGAAGTCTGCTTTTTCCTGCCGGGCGATGTCCACTGCATTTCGCTCCTGTCGGAATCCGCGGAGTATTACTGGATGACATTCGACGGGCCGTATCTGGATTTTTTGATTTCGGCGTTCGGGCTGGAACGCGAATCGCGCCCGGCCGGAAATTGCCCGGCAGAGCTATTTCTCCAGCTCGAACGCGAACTGCGCGACCTGAGCACCAACGGCGAATACCGAGCCGGAGCCACCTGCTATGAGATTCTTTCGCTGTCGCGCTTCAGCGGCAGTTCCGCCGAAGACCAGACCGTGGAACAGATCAAGACGATGGTGGAGGAAAATTTTCAGGACCCCGCGTTCGACATCCGGGCGCTGGCGCAAAAAACCGGACATCACCGTTCAACCTTGAACCGGCTCGTCCGCCGCCATTTCGGCATGCCGCCGAGCGAATACCTGATCGGATTCCGCCTGCAGGAAGCCATGAAGCTGCTGCGCGACACCACTTATTCCATCAAAGAAATCGCGGAAAGCGCCGGGTTCAGCGATCAGAATTATTTCGCCAAAGTCATCAACCGCCGTTTCGGCAAAACGCCATCGCAGTTCCGCAAACACGGCTGACGGATTCAACCGCTCCCCAGAGCAATAATCACCAGCCCCGCCACCTGCGGCGCGTGCGTTACCTGCCGCGACCGATCTTCGAAAACGTGGCGGGGCTCTATATTTATGACCACAACGTCGCGGTCATTTCGGCGCTGAAAGAAAGCTACGCCATGATCATCGAAAGCCACGAACTTTCGACCCTGCTGAAAAATATCTGGCAATGCATCTGGGAAAGCGCCGAACCGGCGGAAGCCTGAAAAGGGAAAAATCATAATTTTTCTGATTTGCGACTGTAATTTTTATTTTAACATGTTATATTAGCGAAATGTTTATTGTCACAATCTTAACAATCATAACCATTAATCAAGGGAGTCTATGACTGTGAGTTACACCGTTATCGTGTTTGTGAAACAGGTTCCGGATACCCAAAACATCTCCGGCGAGGCGATGACCCCACAGGGGACCGTCAACCGCGCCGCTCTTCCGGCGATTTTCAATCCCGAGGACTTGAATGCTTTGGAACTGGCTCTGCAACTGAAAGACCGTTACAACGCCAGAGTCATCGTCGGCACCATGGGCCCGCCCAACGCCGCCGAAGTCCTGCGCAACGCGCTCTACCGCGGCGCCGACGAAGCCTTTCTCCTGACCGACCGGGCATTCGCCGGAGCCGACACCCTGGCCACCAGTTATGCCTTGAGCTGCGCCGCCAAGAAATACGGTAAATTCGACCTGATTCTCTGCGGACGCCAGGCCATCGACGGCGATACCGCCCAGGTAGGCCCCCAGCTGGCGGAAAAACTCGCCCTGCCCCAGATCTGCTACATCGAAGATGTGGTCAAGCTCGAACCCGGCAAAATCCGCGCCAAGCGCGCAATCGACGGCGGCTACGAAGTCCTCGAAGCCCCCACCCCGTGCCTGCTGACGGTGATCGACTCCAATATCCCCCGCCCCCAGAATGCCATGCGCATCATGAAATACAAGAAAGCCAAAACCAAATCGGAAGTCATTAAGGGCAACTCCGAATACACCGATGCCGAAAGACTTGCCGAAGTCGAAAAGCGTCTCGCCGAAAAGGGACTGCTGATTCATGAATGGTCCGCCGAAGACGTCGGCGCCGACAAAGGCCGTATCGGCTTCGCCGGCTCCCCGACCAAGGTCAAAGAAGTCATGAGCGTTATCCTTACCGCCACCGACAGCAAAAAAGTAGAGCCCACGGAACAGGGCATCACGGACCTCATGCATGAACTCATCACCGATCATACCTTAGGATAAGAGATTATGGCTAAAATTGGAAACGTCTGGGTTTTTATTGAACAGGAAGGCGGCGTAATCGCCGATGTGAGCCTTGAACTGCTGTGCAAGGGGCGCGAACTCGCCGCCGAGCTCGGTGTCAAGACCGAAGCCGTCCTTCTCGGCGACAAGCTCGAAAAATGCGTCCCCGCCCTCTATGAATACGGCGCCGACAAAGTGTTCCTGGCCGAAGATCCCCGCCTCGAACCCTTTACCACGCTGCCCTATGCCAAAGTCATCATGGACCTGATCCATGAGCACAAACCGAATATTCTGCTGTTCGGCGCCACCCTCAAGGGACGTGAACTCGCTCCCCGCGTGGCCTCCGAAAAGCTCGCCGGCCTCACCGCCGACTGCACCAGCCTGCGCATCGACGACTTCGACGACAAAGTCAACAAGAAGTCCTATACCAACAAGCTGATGCAGATCCGTCCCGCGTTCGGCGGCAACATCATCGCCACCATCGTCAATACCTGGGATGACCCCCAGATGGTGACCGTGCGCGAAGGCGTGATGAAGATGGACGAACCCCTGAAAGGCCGCAAAGGCGAACTGGTCAAAGTCAAGGTCGCCCTCACCGAAGCCGAAACCGTCATCAAGGTCATCGAACGCGTCCGCGAAGACAAGGACGTGGACCTGAAAGGCGCCCAGGTCATCGTGGCCGGCGGCTACGGGGTCGGCAGCAAGGACAACTTCAAGCTGATTTATCAGCTGGCCGAAGCCATCGGCGGCGAAGTCGGCGCTTCCCGCGCGGCGGTTGACGCCGGTTGGATCAGCCATGACCACCAGGTCGGCCAGACCGGGGTCACGGTGCGCCCGAAGCTCTACATCGCCTGCGGCATCAGCGGTTCGATCCAACATCGTGCCGGGATGACCGAAAGCAAGAAAATCATCGCCATCAACACCGACCCGGATGCCCCGATTTTTGCGGTTTCGCACTACAGCATCGTCGGCGACCTGAACGCCGTCATCCCGCAGATGATCAAAGCCTTCAAGGCCAAGCAATAAGGGGAAGGAAGCACCATGGAAAACTATTTTCTCGACAATAAAGACCTGCAGTTCACCCTCAACCACCTTGACCTGAACGAAGCAGTCACCCTGCGCGAGCAGAATTATAAATATGCGAAAGATTACGATCACGCACCGACGGATTTCGCGGACGCCCTGGACAGCTACCGCCGCGTCGTTTCCGTGATCGGCGAAATCTGCGGCGAAAACATCGAATCCCGCTCCCGCGAAGTCGATGAAGCCGGACCGCATTTCGAAAACAACAAAGTCACTTATCACCCCCTCACCCAGATGAACCTGGGCGACCTGACCAAGGCCGGGGTGATGGGCGTCATGCTGCCGTATCAGCACGGCGGGCTTAACTATCCCGTTTCGATCTACACCATGATGACCGAAATGGTGTCCCGTTCCGACGCCTCGCTGCAGAACCTCTTCGGCCTGCAGGACATCGCCGAAACCATCGCCGAATTCGGCAGTGAAGGACAGAAAGCTGCTTACCTTCCCGGTTTCGCCACCGGTGAGTTCGACGGGTCCATGGACCTGACCGAACCGGATTCCGGTTCCGACCTTCAGTCCGTGCGCCTCCGCGCCCATCAGGACCCGAAGACCGGCCAGTGGTATCTGAACGGTATGAAGCGTTTCATCACCAACGGCTGCTCCAAGGTTCACCTGGTTCTGGCCCGTTCCGAAGACGGCACCAGCGACGGCCGCGGCTTGTCGATGTTCATCTGCGAAGCCTGCCCGCAACTGGTTGTCCGCCGTATCGAAGACAAACTCGGCATCCACGGCGTAGCCACCTGCGAGCTTCAGTACAACAACGTCCCGGCACAACTGTGCGGACAGCGCCGCCGCGGCCTGACCCGCTATGTCATGTCCCTGATGAACGGTGCCCGTATCGCCATCAGCGCTCAGGCGCTGGGCATCGCCGAAGCTTCGTTCCGCCTGGCCCGCAAATATGCGTCCGAGCGTGAACAGTTCAAGAAGAGCATCGACCAGTTCCCGCCGATCTATGAAATGCTCGCCAGCATGAAGACCCGCGTCACCGCCGCCCGCGCCCTGCTTTACGAAGCAACCCGCGCCGTCGATCTGCGCACCGTCTACACGCACATGACCGACCGTCTCCCGGCCGATCAGCTCACGCAGGAAATCCGTGACAAGCAGAAGTATTACAACAAGCTCGCCGCGCTCCTCACCCCGATGAGCAAAGCCCTCTCCACCGAAATCGCCAACTCGGTTGCCTACGACTGCATCCAGATTCATGGCGGTACCGGTTATATGAAGGACTTCAACGCCGAGCGTTATTACCGTGACGCCCGCATCACCAACATCTACGAAGGAACCACCCAGCTTCAGGTTGTGGCCTCCATCGGCGGTGTGATGCAGCGCGACGGCGGAAAACGCATCAAGGAACTGATGAGCCTCGGCTATGAGGGCAAACTGCTTCGCCTGAAAGACAAAATCGCGGCCATGCTCGAAAAGCATCTCAAAGCCATCGCTGCCATTGCCGAACGCAAAGACAGCACCTATCATGACCTGATGGCCCGCTATCTGGTCGAAAACGAAACGTTCATCTATGTCGGCATGCTGCTGCTGCGCGACGCCAAGGCTGATGCCGACCGCGAAGCGATCGTTGAACGTTATATTCTCGATGCCGAGCCGGAATTCGCCAAAAACCTGTTGAAGATCAACAGCGGCGACCTGACTCTGATCGACAATCACCGCGATGTGATCGATTATTAATCGGGGGTTTCGCGCTAAAACTACGGGAGCGCCGCATGCGCTCCCGTTTCTGACTTTAGAAAAAGTCGAACCTAAGGAGTAGAAAAAGTGAATAACATCTATCTGGAAAGAGCCAAAAAAATTATCAATGACCCGAAGATTCTGTCATTGGTTACTTCCAAGCGCGCGCGCCAATTGGCCCTGGGCATGCGCCCGATGGTCAAATGCAAATCCGAAAACTGGCTTGACGTGGCCTTGCTGGAAATTGCCGAAGGAAAGCTTTCTTACGAATTTTCGGATATTCCGGAAGAGGATACCCCCCTCAGCGATCAGTCGGAAACCGATGCGGAAACCGTCAGCATGTTCGCCCAGCAGATCGTCAGCGAACTGGAAGACAACGACAGTGTCATGAGCGATGAAGAATACTTCCAATCCGAAGCCGAAAACGAAATTGAATTCAGCGATATTTTCGACGAAGAAGACGATTCGGAAGCCTATCGCAGTTCCATGAAGGACAAAAAATGATGCAACCGCAAGTCGCAGTCATCATGGGAAGCAAAAGCGACCTGCCGGTGCTGAAGGGGGCATTTCAGGTTTTCGATGATTTCGGCGTATCCTATACCGCCCGGGTCATGTCCGCCCACCGGACACCGGCGGCGGCTTGTGATTTCGCTTCAAATGCCGCCGCAAACGGCATTAAAGTGATTATCTGTGCCGCCGGTATGGCCGCACACCTGGCCGGCGTCATCGCGGCGCACACCACGCTGCCGGTCATCGGCATCCCGGTGGCGTCCGAACCGTTCAACGGATTGGATTCGCTGCTGTCCACGGTACAGATGCCCCCCGGCATTCCGGTCGCGGCTGTCACCACCGGCAAAGCCGGCGGCAAAAACGCCGCCCTCTATGCCGTTTCAATTCTGGCCCTGAGCAATTCCGAGCTCTCCGCCCGGCTGAAAGAATTCCGTGCCGAGCAGACCCGCCAAGTTACCGATGCCGATGCCGAATTGCAGGAAGAGTTGAAAAAATAATATCGGCCCGCGCCTGAATAAATCAAGGCGCGAACCGATATCAATTCCGTATTCCGATACCAGACAAGACAAACTGTTGAAAATACAGTTTGCCTTGTTTTTTATTTATTTCGCCTTTAGCCGGGAAGCAAAGTCCGCAAAGATGGCTTCGCGGTCCAGGCGCTGCGCGACCATGTCAAGATATCCGTTGAATTTGCCACGGCGCAACGGATTCGTCTCAAACCGGCGACGCGGGCATTCGTTCATGACGGCCCATTCCGGGTTGACCAACCAGGCAAACGGCGCCAGGTCCCAGATCGACAACACCGCGTCCGGCGGCGGATTCGCCCCGAAACTCCAGATGAAATGCCGTTTGAAACGGTGCAGGAGAAATCCGGCGATGCCCTCGCCCGACGTTCCGAGCAACTGTCCGGCTCCGGTACTGGTCAGCGTCAGGCTTTGCGCTACATCCGCGCACGGGAAAACGATCAACGGCACCGCCGAATCATAGGTTATAATCAAACATAGTGATGATATTTCAAAGATTCAAATTATAGGAAAAATAAATTGGGACGGGAAAGAATCCCAATTAATATTTAATTTGGATTTAAGCCTATAAATTAATAGAAAAATAAAAATGGTGCCATTCATGTGATTAAATTATTGAAAATGGTGAAAATGGTGCCATTCATAAAAATGGTGCATCCTCTGAAAATATTTCTGTGAATCCTTGTCTTTATGGATTTTACAATTCCATGAAATTTAAATTTCACGTTGAATATCCCATCAGGAAAACTATTGAAAAATTGAAACGATGTCTATGAATCGTACAGCTCAGGCAGGCGATCATCCGCCACAACCTGAGCGCGCCTGCAGGATTTTTTGGCGCGCCGGTCAAGTAGCTCCAAAACTACTACAATGGCATTGGCCCGGATGCCTGGAGCCCGCTCTTTCGCCGCTGGGTGACCAACCTGCTGGAGTACTTTGAGCCGGAGTGCCTGATCCACGACTGGGAGTTCGCCCGCCAGCCGCGGACCTGGTGGCATTTCAGCATTGCCAATATCCGCATGATCGTCAACGCATTTTTGTATGCGTGCGCGACGCTGCCGCCCGTTTCCCCGGAGCAGACCAGGCGTGCGCGTCTCCGGGTGATCCTGCGCATAACCGCCCGTGCGGCGGCGCTGGCGCTCCTCTGCCAGCTCGGAGGCTGGCGCGGATACAAAACCACTGTCATCAATCAACCACAAACCAAGGATTTTTCAAATGCGTAAACTGTTTTTGATTTTGATCGCCGCGCTGGCGATCGCAATCGGCCTGCCTGGGTGCTTCAGCGCCACGCAGGCCACCGTTACCGAGTTCGACGCTGCC
>ENA-UOOK01000937-UOOK01000937.1-fermentation-metagenome-genome-assembly--contig:-NODE-937-length-39139-cov-4.906816_pt1 | contig 39139 bp, 52 predicted proteins | sample MGYA00245777_ERZ724023 | MGnify/ENA primary metagenome ERZ724023 (study PRJEB28704, sample SAMN03018312) | fermentation metagenome | biome: anthropogenic terrestrial biome; feature: soil; material...
ACATGCGGGTTGCTGTCCATGAAGTCACAGCCCGTCTCCTGCGCTACGCGCGTCATCAGCGCGGGCAGCGCCCGGCTCTTTTCCACGCAGCCGGCCCCCATCCCGGCGACGGCCTCCGGCGTGTCATAGATGCGCGGGTCGATGATCATCGGCGCCACCACAAGGATGCGGGGCAACGCCCTCCATACCAGCAGTGTCTGCGCCTTGAGGACAAGGCGACGCAGGCCATCGGCGATATTCTGCGCGGTGGCTGGAGTACAGCCCCAATCGGAAACAGTCTGGCGCCAGGCCGACAAGTATAATATACCGCGTATAGCCTATATTAATAAAATGGATAGGATAGGGGCAGACTTCTTCCGGGCCGTAAAAATGATAAAAAATAACCTGGGCAGCGAACCGGTCCCTGTGCAACTGCCGGTCGGAGCAGAAGATTCTTTTGAGGGAATTATTAATCTGATCGATATGCAAGCCTATATATATGATGATGATGCAGGCGAGAAATATCATAACCGTGCACTGCTCTCAGAAGAAAAAGTTCAGGCCGAAGAGTACCGGAATTTGTTGCTGGAAAAACTATCAGAGCACAATGATATAATCCTGGAAAAATATCTGGAAGGAAAAGAAATTGAGGAGGCCGAAATTATCCAGGCCCTCAGAGATTTAACTGTTTCCAACCAGATCGTGCCCGTTTTATGCGGCTCTTCGTTTAAAAACAAGGGTGTTCAGATGCTGCTTGATGCCATCGTACGGTATTTACCGTCACCTCTCGACATACCACCGGTTCAGGGTATTAATCCTGCCACCGGCAAGGAAGAGATCAGAAAGGCAGAAAGCCATAAAACCCCTTTGTGCGCCCTGGCCTATAAGATAGCGGTTGACCCTTATGTAGGGAAGCTTACCTATTTTAGAATCTACTCAGGCAGATTAAAAGTAGGCTCGTCCGTAATAAACAGCCGCCAGGGGAAGAAAGAACGCATAACCAAAATATTAAAGATGCATGCCAATCATCGGGAAGAGATAGAAGAAGCTGAAGCCGGCGACATAGTAGCAGGGGTTGGACTCAAGTATACAGTTACAGGTGATACCCTGTGCGGCGAGAACTCCTTGATTTTACTCGAATCCATGAGTTTCCCCGAACCGGTTATCGATGTAGCCATAGAGCCCAGAACCAGAGCTGACGAAGATAAAATCGGCGATAGTTTACGGCGCCTGGCGGAAGAAGATCCTACCTTCAGAACCCGAACCGACGCAGAAACCGGTCAGACAATAATATCGGGTATGGGAGAACTGCATTTGGAGATTATCATTGACCGGCTCCTCCGGGAGTTTAAAGTCAATGCCAATGTAGGCAAACCTCAGGTTTCTTACAAGGAAACCATCAAAAACACAGCGCGTGCCGAAGCAAAATTTGACCGACAAACCGGTGGCCGCGGACAGTATGGCCACGTTCTGCTGGAAATAGCTCCACTGCCCGAAGGGCAGGGCAAGAAATTCAATAATCTGGTCAAACCGGAGGTTATTGCAGGAGAATTTGTTCCAGCAGTTAAAAACGGTGTCTATGAAGCATTGCAGGCCGGCATACTTGCAGGGTACATGGTAGATGATATACAGATCAACCTGATTGGCGGTTCCTACCATGAAGTCGATTCCAGCGAACAGGCGTTTAAAATAGCTGCAAGTATGGCTTTGAAAGAGGCATTGGAAAAGGCACAACCAGTTCTTCTCGAACCGATAATGGATATAGAGATAATATCGCCGGATGAATATGTAGGCGATATTATATCAGACCTGAATGCCCGCAGGGGCAAAGTGCTGGGCTTTGAAGAAAATAGAGACAGCAGGATAATTAAAGGAACGGTGCCTCTGGCCGAGACATTTGGCTATGCCACAGCTTTGAGGTCTGCCAGTCAGGGCCGGGCCACCTTTACAATGAAGATTAAGAATTTCTCAGAAGTACCAGAGTCCAGGAGTAAAGAGATAATTGCCAGACGGTATGGATTGCCACTAGCAAGGGAAAACAGGAATTAGAAAGGAAAGGTGAGATTCTAAATGGCAAAGGCTAAATACGAAAGGACAAAACCTCATCTTAACATTGGAACCATCGGACACGTAGACCATGGTAAGACCACGTTGACTGCAGCAATAACCCTGGTACTGTCAAAAGTCGGGGGAGCAGTAGCGACATCATACGATTCCATAGACAAAGCACCGGAAGAAAGAGAAAGAGGTATAACCATCAATACCTCACACGTAGAATACCAGACTGAAACCAGACATTATGCCCACGTAGACTGCCCGGGTCATGCAGACTACATAAAGAACATGATAACCGGAGCAGCTCAGATGGACGGATCAATACTGGTAGTAAGCGCGGCAGACGGGCCAATGCCCCAGACCAGAGAGCATATCCTCCTGTCCAGACAGGTAGGGGTACACTACATCGTAGTATTCATGAACAAAGTAGACCAAGTAGACGATCCCGAATTACTCGAATTAGTAGAAATGGAAATTCGGGAACTGTTAAGTGAATATGAATTCCCCGGAGATGATATCCCCATCGTAATGGGAAGCGCCTTAAAAGCATTAGAATGCGGCTGCGGAAACCGAGACTGCGAATGGTGCGGGAAGATATGGGAACTGATGGATCAGGTAGACAGCTACATTCCGTTGCCGGAAAGACCGACCGACAAACCGTTCCTGATGCCGATCGAAGACGTATTCACCATAACCGGTAGAGGCACAGTAACCACCGGCAGAGTAGAAAGAGGTCAGGTGAAAGTCGGAGACGAAGTAGAAATAATCGGCTTAAGAGAACAGACCAGAAAGACCGTATGCACGGGCGTAGAAATGTTCAGAAAACTGTTAGACTTTGCTGAAGCAGGAGATAACATCGGAACCCTGTTAAGAGGCGTAGACCGTAAAGAAGTAGAAAGAGGAATGGTATTAGCCAAACCGGGCAGCATCAAACCCTTAACCAAATTCAAAGGGGAAGTATACGTCTTAACCAAAGAAGAAGGCGGAAGACACACCCCGTTCTTCGGTGGATACAGACCTCAGTTCTACTTCCGTACAACTGACGTAACCGGAGTACTGCAACTGCCGGAAGGAGTAGAAATGGTAATGCCTGGTGACAACGTAACCATGGAAATCGACCTGATAACCCCGATAGCCATCGAAGAAGGCTTAAGATTCGCCATCAGAGAAGGCGGAAGAACAGTTGGTTCCGGTGTTGTTACAGGTATTCTGGAATAGAGTTCGATAGGGTGTTATAATCAGGAAGGATTGCTTAGATCCTTCCTGTTAGAACGCCTGGTAGCGTGAACTAATAGAAGCCAGTTCGAGGAGGTTTAGAAAGATTGAGTGGCCAACAAAAAGTAAGAATTAAATTAAAGGCATTCGACCACAAGCTCCTGGATCAATCATCGCAGAAGATAGTCGAAACCGCCAAGAAAAACGGAGCCAACGTTTCCGGACCCATACCTTTGCCAACACAAAAGAGAATCTTCACTATTTTAAGATCTCCGCATGTTAACAAGGATTCCCGGGAGCAATTTGAAATGAGGACTCACAAGCGCCTGATAGACATACTGGATCCCAATGCCAAAACTATAGACGCTCTGATGCACCTGGATCTGCCTTCCGGAGTAGACATCGAGATTAAATTGTAGTTTTTATGGAGACAGTGCTGCAAGACCAGTGGGAAAAAAGGTCTTAAGGCGATATAGAGGTCCGAAGTATCGAACGATGTTGGATAACCCACTTCCAACCTCTCGTTTACGGATTATGGACTAGGAGGTAGTTTCAGTGGTAAACAATCTGGAAAAAGCCATTATGGGCGTAAAAATCGGAATGACCCAGATTTTTGATGAGGCAGGAAAAGCTATTCCTGTAACTGTCGTTGAGGCAGGACCATGTACGGTACTGCAAAAGAAAATTGAGGAGACTGACGGGTATAATGCCATTCAGGTAGGTTTTTACAACCTGAAAGAAAAGCAAGCCAATAAACCCGCAAAAGGACATTTTAAAAAAGCCGGTGTTAAGCCTTTACGCTATATCAAGGAGTTCCGCCTGGCCAATATTGACAATTATGAAGTAGGGCAGGCCATTAATGTTGATGTATTTGCACCCGGCGATGTTATCGACGTGGTTGGTACCTCCAAAGGTAAGGGCTTTGCTGGAGCAGTAAAAAGACACAATTTCGCAAGGGGTTCAATGGGTCACGGTTCAAAATATCACCGCCGCCCGGGTTCACTGGGAGCTATGGGACCGGCTCGCGTTTTCAAGGGCAGGAAAATGCCAGGCAGACTGGGAGGGGATCGTGTTACCGTTCAGGCTTTGAAGGTAGTAAAAGTCTATCCGGATAGAAACCTTATCCTGATAAAAGGTTCGATACCAGGGCCCAAGAAAAGTCTTGTTACCATCAAGAATTCAGTCAAGGCTTAATGAGTTAGTAGGAATAGATAATAGGGATTAGCAACCAATAACCGTTAAACAGGCTATGAAAGGCTATGAACTAATAACTATACTATTAACCGCTAAGAAGGAGGTTTAGAAAATGCCTAAAGTTTCAGTATACGATATGAGTGGGGCCCAGGTCGGAGAGTTGGAATTAAACGACAGTGTTTTTGGTATAGAGCCCAATGTGGCAGTACTGCACAGTTTCGTTAAAATGCAGCTCGCCAACAAGAGAGTGGGCACCTCATCTACAAAAAGGCGCGGAGAAGTAAGAGGCGGAGGCAAAAAGCCATGGCGGCAAAAAGGAACTGGCCGCGCTCGGGTCGGTAGTACGCGCAACCCCGTTTGGAGAGGTGGAGGAAGTGCATTCGGCCCCAAACCACGGGATTATTCATATACAATGCCTCGTAAAGTGAGAAGACTGGCAATGCGTTCGGCTCTTTCAAGCAAAGTAAAAGACAACAACATCATAGTAGTCGATAATCTTGCTTTTGCCGAACCACGCACCAAATTAATGGTAGAAACGCTGGAAGCGTTAAAAGCCAGACAAAAGACATTGCTGGTTACTGCCGATGGTAATGTGAACGTATTTAAATCAGCCCGTAACATTCCCGGCGTAAAACCGCTCAAAGTCGAATCCATCAATGTTTACGACCTTCTGAAATATGACACGCTGCTTATTACCAGGGATGCAGTAGCCAGGGTCGAGGAGGTGTTTGCCTAAATGAAAGACTTCAGAGATGTTGTTATCAAGCCGGTAGTAACTGAAAAATCCATGGATTTGCTGGCTGACAATAAATACACTTTCATTGTGGATAAAAAAGCCAATAAAACCGAGATTAAGAATGCCATCGAACATATTTTCGAGGTTAAAGTAGATAGGGTTAACACCCTGAACCTGAAAAGCAAGCCAAAACGTCTTGGGAGATTTGAAGGAAGAACGCCCAGCCGGAAAAAGGCGATCATAACCCTCAAGCCCGGACACAAGATTCGCTTATTCGAAGGCCTGTAATCAATTGTGCGGTGCTTAAAAGGAGGGAAAAAATAGATGAGCATTAAAAAATTCAAACCGACAACACCCAGCCGCAGACACATGACTGTGCTGAGTTTCGAAGAATTAAGCAAAAAACAACCGGAAAAATCATTATCCAAATCGCTTAAAAATACCGGTGGGCGCAATGCGGTAGGCCATCTAACCGTCAGACACAGAGGTGGAGGACATAAGCGCTTATATCGGTTGATAGATTTCAGACGTATCAAAGATAACGTTCCAGCCAAAGTTGCTGCAATCGAATACGATCCCAACCGCTCAGCCAATATTGCCTTATTGCATTATGCTGACGGCGCTAAAGCCTACATTGTGGCTCCCCACAATTTAAAGGTTGGCGATACGGTAGTTTCCGGCAGCGGAAGCGACATCAAAATCGGTAACAGTCTGCCCCTGAAGGATATCCCGGTAGGCTCACTGATTCACAATATTGAAATGAGACCCGGAAAAGGCGGTCAAATGGTTCGGTCCGCTGGCACAGTAGCACAGCTTATGGCCAAAGAAGGGGCCTATGCCCACGTAAGACTGCCGTCCGGCGAAGTACGTTTAATTCACATCAATTGCCGTGCTACCATCGGTCAGGTAGGCAATCTGGACTACGAAAACCAAAACATCGGTAAAGCCGGCAGAAAACGTTGGATGGGTATCAGACCTACCGTCAGAGGTTCGGTTATGAATCCCAATGACCATCCCCATGGTGGTGGTGAAGGACGTGCTCCGGTGGGAAGAAAATACCCGGTTTCACCCTGGGGCAAGATTGCTATCGGTGGAACTACCCGCAAGAAGAAACCGTCCGACAAGATGATTGTGAAGAAACGGAAGTAAAGGAGGTTTCCAGATGGCCAGGTCAATCAAAAAAGGACCATATTGTCAAGAAAAACTGCTAAGCAGGATAGAAGCAATGAATCAGGATGGCCAGAAAAAGGTATTAAAAACCTGGTCCCGGCGTTCAACCATAATGCCGCAGATGATCGGGCATACAGTGGCTGTTCATGATGGACGCAAACACATTCCCGTATATATTACTGAAGATATGGTAGGCCTGAAACTGGGGGAATTTGCTCCCACCAGAATATTCAGAAGCCATGCCGGAAAATCTGAAAAGAGCAGCAGAGCCAAATAGAAGGGAGGATATGGATTGTGGAGTCAAAAGCAGTAGCCCGTTATATAAGGGTATCTCCTTTTAAAGCTCGCCAGGTAGCTGATTTGGTTCGAGGTAAGGACGTAAAAGAAGCTATAGGAATCTTAAGATATAGTAACAAGAAATCCGGACCCCTGGTAACCAAAGTATTAAAATCGGCGGTAGCCAATGCCGAACACAATTATGACATGGATTCGGACAGTCTGTACGTATCGGAGATTAGAATTGATGAGGGACCTACTCTTAAGAGAATGAAGCCCAGAGCGTATGGTAGAGCCGACGTAATGAAGCACAGAAGCAGTCATATTACCGTAGTGCTAAGGGAAAGGGAGGTTAAATAGTGGGTCAGAAGGTAAATCCAAAAGGATTCAGGATCGGAGTTATAAAGACCTGGGATTCCAACTGGTATGCTGATAGAGATTACACTGATCTTCTGCACGAAGATTTTAAAGTAAGAAAATTTATAAAAGACAAATTTTATGCCGCTGGAGTCTCCAAGGTGGAGATTCAGAGAACCGGCAATCGCCTCCGGGTTACTATCCATACAGCCAAACCGGGAATAATAATCGGCCGCGGTGGTCAGGAAGTAGAAACATTGAAGGCCGAATTAATCAAAATGACCGGTAAAAGTGTAAACATCAACATCCAGGAAATTCGCAAACCGGAACTGGATGCCCAGATCGTGGCTGAGAATGTTGCCCAGCAGCTCGAAAAAAGGATATCTTTCCGCCGGGCCATGAAACAATCAGTAGGGCGCACCATGAGGGTAGGAGCATTGGGAATGAAGATCATGATTTCCGGTCGTTTGGGCGGAGCCGAAATAGCTCGTACCGAATGGCACTCCGAAGGAAAAGTGCCTCTCCATACCTTAAGAGCCGACATAGACTATGGTTTTGCCGAAGCCAACACGACCTACGGCAAGATTGGCATTAAAGTGTGGATTAACCGCGGCGAAGTGATACCTGAGGCTAAAAAGCGGCCCCAGAAGAAACAGGTGGAGGAGGCAGAGGCATAATGCTTATTCCAAAAAGACTCAAATACAGAAAACAGCATCGCCCGGGATTAAAAGGTACTGCCCATAAAGGTAATACCGTTACTTACGGCGATTATGGCCTGCAGGCGGAAGATGCAGCTTGGATTACCAACCGGCAGATTGAAGCAGCCCGTATAGCCATTAACCGTTACATCAAAAGAGGCGGCAAGCTATGGATAAAAATATTTCCGGACCGGCCCATAACCGTAAAACCGGCCGAAACCAGAATGGGAAAAGGAAAAGGTTCTCCGGAGCACTGGGTTGCCGTTGTAAAACCCGGCCGGGTAATGTTTGAATTATCAGGTGTAAGCGAAGAAGTAGCAAGGGAGGCCATGCGCCTTGCAGCCCACAAACTGCCCATCAAGTGCAGATTTGTAAAAAGAGAAGAAATAGGTGGTGAGGTTAGTGAAAACTAAAAAAGCACGGGAACTAACCGATGAGGAACTTATCCAGAAAGTTTCGGATTACAAAGGCGAATTATTCAATTTACGGTTTCAATTAGCAACCGGTCAATTGGATAACCCCATGAGAATAAGAGACGTTAAAAAGAACATTGCCCGGTGCAAAACTATCCTCCGGGAAAGAGAACTGGAAAGGGAAAAAGTGTAAAGGAGGTCTTAGGGTGGCTGACAACCAGGCTAACAAAAAAGTCAGAATAGGCACAGTTACAAGTGACAAAATGGATAAAACCATTACCGTCAGAATAGAAACAGTAAAACAGCATCCTTTATATAAAAAGACCATCAGAACCAGCAAGAAACAAAAAGCGCACGATGAGAGCAATGAGGCTAAAATCGGCGATCTGGTCAAGATCGAGGAGACCCGTCCCTTAAGTAAAGATAAGAGATGGAAGCTGGTCGAAATAATCGAAAAGGCCAAGACCTTGCAGTAGGCTCGGGTTTTTAGGAAGGAGGTTAAAGACCTTGATTCAACAGGAAACCATGCTCCAGGTTGGCGACAATACCGGGGCAAAAAAGGTGTTATGCATAAAAGTACTGGGCGGTTCAACCCGCAGGTATGCTACTGTTGGTGATGTAATAGTTGCGGCGGTAAAAGAGGCGGCCCCGGGCGGAGTAGTAAAAAAAGGCAGCGTAGTCAAGGCCGTAGTAGTAAGAACCAAAAAAGAAATCAGAAGGCCAGACGGTTCCTACATTGCATTTTCAGAAAATGCTGCGGTAATTATAGATGACAACGGCAATCCCCGTGGTACACGCATATTTGGACCGGTGGCGCGGGAGCTCAGAGATAAGAACTTTATGAAGATTATATCTTTAGCCCCGGAAGTCCTTTAGTCTTTGGAGGTGCAGTGAATGAATATCAAAAAGGGCGATACCGTAATGGTCATTACCGGTAAGGACACCGGACGAAAAGGCAAAGTGTTAAGGGTTGTACCCGATCAGAACCGAGTTGTGGTTGAAGGTATAAACCGGGTAAAAAAACACCAGAAGCCCAGTCGTTCTCTTCCCCAGGGAGGAATATTAAAGGTGGAATCACCGCTTAATGCGTCCAATGTTATGTTATTGTGCAATAAATGCAATAAACCTACTCGGGTAGGACAATCCATTTTAGATAATGGTTCGAAAGTAAGAGTCTGCAAGAAATGCGGAGAAGTATTAGATTAAATACTCCATGAAAGGAGGCTAGCTCACTAGATGGCCAGGCTATATGAAATGTATCAGCAAGAAATAGTACCCAGGCTAATAGAGCAATTCAAATATAAGAATGTCATGCAGGTACCCCGGGTGGAAAAGATAGTAGTAAATATCGGACTGGGGGAAGCAGTGCAAAACCCCAAAGCACTGGATGGAGCAGTAAACGATTTAACCGCCATAACCGGGCAGAAGCCTATTATTACCAAAGCCAGGAAGTCTATTGCCGGATTCAAACTAAGAGAAGGAATGTCTATCGGCTGCAAAGTAACCCTGAGAGGCGAGAGAATGTATGATTTCCTCGACAAATTAATCAATTTGGACCTCCCCCGGGTGCGTGACTTCAGAGGAGTATCCCCGCAGGCATTTGACGGCCGTGGTAATTACTCACTGGGAATAAAGGAACAAACCATATTCCCCGAAATCGATTATGACAAAATTGACAAAGTCAGAGGACTCGAAGTTGTAATAGTTACTACCGCCAAAACGGATGAAGAAGCCAGAGCACTGTTGAAAAACATGGGAATGCCGTTTAGATAGGGGGTAAGGTAAGATGGCTAAAAAAGCAATGAGACTTAAACAGGAACGCACGCAGAAATATAAAGTCAGAGAATACAATAGATGTAAGATATGTGGAAGACCAAGAGCTTACATGGGCAAATTTGGTATGTGCAGGATATGCTTCAGAGAATTGGCACATCGGGGTGAAATACCCGGCATTACTAAATCAAGCTGGTAGGCAAAGTAAAGGAGGTATAAGATATGGTCATGAGTGATCCCGTAGCCGACTTTCTGACTCGGATCAGGAATGGCAACATGGTCATGCATGAAACCGTTGAAGTACCCAGTTCAAGAGTAAAGATGGCCATTGCCGGAATTATGAAAGATGAAGGGTACATCAAAGAGTTTGAATATATTCAAGACGGTAAGCAGGGCATTATAAGAGTATACCTCAAGTATGGGCCTAACAAGAGCAGGGTCATAACAGGGTTAAAAAGGATCAGTAAACCTGGGCTGAGAGTATACGTCAAAAAAGATGAAATTCCTAAAGTCCTGGGTGGGCTTGGCACAGCGGTTATTTCAACCTCCAAAGGCTTGATGACGGATAAATCAGCCCGCAAGCAAGGCCTCGGTGGAGAAGTAATCTGTTATATATGGTAGCTGAAGGAGGAGAGAACGTTGTCAAGAATAGGTAGAAAACCTATCAGCCTGCCTAAAGGTGTAGAAATCAATATTGATGGGAATACCGTTACAGTAAAGGGCCCCAAAGGGGAACTTAAAAGAGAAGTTTCGGATGGAATCACCCTGGCCCAAGAAGAAGACCGGCTGCTGGTTATGCGGCCGGACGACAGCCGGCAATTTCGTGCCCTGCACGGACTAAACCGGGCACTCCTGGCCAATATGGTCGAAGGTGTTATCAGCGGGTTCGAAAAGAGACTGGAACTGGTCGGGGTAGGGTACAGAGCCCAGATGCAGGGTAAAAAGCTCGTTATCAACATCGGATTTTCCCATCCGGTGGAAGTTGAGCCCCCTGCCGGCATCGAATTTGAAGTGCCTGCAGCCACCAAGATTACCATCAAAGGTATTGATAAACAACTGGTAGGAAATACAGCCGCTCATATAAGGGCAATCAGAAAACCTGAGCCTTATAAAGGCAAGGGTATCAAATACGATAATGAGGTAGTAAGACGCAAGGCTGGCAAAGCAGGTGCTAAATAGCCAGGGAAAGGAGTGACTGCGTTGATTAACAAGCCCGACAAGAAGCTGGTTCGTCAGGGTAAACACAAGCGGGTTCGTTCCAAAATCGCAGGTACCGGCGAGATACCGAGACTTTGTGTATTTAAAAGTTTGAACCACATATATGTCCAGATAATCGATGATGAAAAGGGAGTCACCCTGGCGGCGGCATCAACCCTTGACAGTGATATGAAAGATTTGCAATCCAAAACGAATATAGATGCAGCTCGGCGCGTTGGGAGCAGCATTGCCGTAAAGGCCAAGGAAAAGGGGATTACCGCCATAGTATTCGACCGCAACGGTTATAAATACCACGGAGGTATTGCTGCTCTGGCTGATGCAGCCAGAGAGAATGGCCTGGAGTTTTAGGACTGACTTCGGAGAGCTAGGAGGGAAACGATGATTGAAAAAGATCAGGCAGCACCGGAAATGATAGAGAAAGTCGTTAACGTCAACCGGGTTGCCAAAGTTGTCAAAGGCGGAAGAAGATTTAGCTTTAGTGCGCTGGTGGTAGTAGGTGACGGCGAAGGTAAAGTCGGAACCGGCAAGGGTAAGGCAACCGAAGTGCCCGATGCCATCCGCAAGGCAGTTGAAAATGCAAAGAAGAACATGATAGAAATACCTCTTATTGATGGCCGGACCATTCCCCATCAAATAACTGGGAGATTTGGAGCAGGTTCAGTTCTCCTCAAACCTGCCTCAGCCGGTACCGGAGTTATCGCCGGCGGACCGGTGAGAGCCGTATTGGAAGCGGCAGGTTTAAAAGATATTCTCACCAAGTCCCTTGGTTCCTCCAATGCCATCAACATGGTACATGCGACCATGGAAGGATTGAAAGGTTTGAAGAAGGCCGACGAAGTAGCCAAAATGAGGGGCAAAACCATAGATGAGATATTGAACTAGGAGGGATACACTTGGCCAAGCAACTCAAGATAACCTGGACTAAGAGCACTATCGCGTGCCCCCAAACCCAGAGAGCTACAGTTAAGAGCCTGGGGCTAAAAAAACTTTACCAGACCGTAATTCATGAAGACAGCGCTCAGATCAGAGGGCAGATAAACAAAGTCAAACATCTTTTAACAATAGAAGAGCTAGATTAAAGCATTGGGAGGTTTTACAGTGAATTTAAGTGAACTAAAATCTCCGGCCGGTTCTAATAAGAACAAAAAAAGGGTGGGCCGAGGTATCGGGTCCGGACATGGCAAAACTTCAACCCGCGGACATAAAGGGCAAAAAGCTCGTTCCGGCGGAGGTATCAGACCTGGATTCGAAGGTGGACAAATGCCGCTGCAGAGGCGCATTCCTAAAAGGGGATTTAACAACATATTCCGTAAAGAATACGTCATAATCAATGTTAAAGACCTCAATCGATTTGAGGATGGAACTGAAGTTACGCCGGAGGTATTGCTCCAGGCGGGCCTCATTAAATCCCTCAAGGAGAAGGTTAAGATATTGGGAGACGGTGAATTAGATAAGAAGCTGGTCCTTAAAGTCAATAAAGTTAGCCAGCAGGCCCAGGAGAAAGTGACCGCCAAAGGTGGCAAAGTTGAGGTGATTTAATGCTAGATTCATTTCAACAGGCATTCAAAGTTGGTGACCTGAGAAAGAAACTGTTCTTCACATTGATGCTGCTGCTGGCTTTTAGAGTAGGAGCCCACATCCCGGTACCGGGAATTAATGCTGATGCGGTAGCAGAACTTTTAAAAGGTCAGTTATTCGGATTCTTCGACATAATATCAGGGGGAGCTTTTAAGCGTTTCAGCGTATTCGCCATGAGCATAACCCCTTATATTAATGCTTCGATTATTATGCAGTTGTTAACCATAGTAATACCCAAATTGGAGGAATTGTCCAAGGAAGGCGACCAGGGCCGGAAGAAAATTGCTGAATATACCCGTTATGGTACAGTCGTACTGGCATTTATACAAGCCATGGGTATGTCAATTGCCCTCAGCAAGAGTGGAGCAATAATCAACCCCGGAATTGGTTCTTATCTTGTCATTTCCATAGCGCTGACCGCCGGTACAACCATGTTAATGTGGATAGGGGAAATGATTACCGAAAAAGGTATAGGCAATGGAATATCGCTCATAATCTTCGCAGGAATCGTAGCCCGGATACCCAGCCAGATTCATGGTGTAGGGCAGGAACTGGCCGGCGGCATAGTAGGAGCACTCAACATTGTTCTCTTTGTGGTACTGGCCTTAGCGGTTATAGCTGCTGTGGTGGCAGTTAATGAAGGGCAGAGACGTTTACCCATTCAATATGCCAAACGCGTGGTAGGTCGTAAACTGTATGGCGGTCAAAGTACTTTCCTGCCCCTTAAAGTAAATGCCGGCGGTGTTATACCAGTCATATTTGCTATGTCACTTATGATGTTCCCGGCTACCATAGGGTCATGGATGAGTCCGACCTCCGGTTTCAATCAGTTTATAAATCACTATTTCAGTTTTGGCAGTGCACTTTATAACGTATTCTATGCCGCCTTAATTTTATTCTTTACCTATTTCTATGTGGCTATAATCTTTAATCCGGTAGATGTGGCCGACAATATCAAAAAGTACGGCGGCTTTGTACCAGGCATAAGACCAGGTCGCCCAACTGCTGAATATATCGACAGGATCCTATCCAGATTAACTCTGTGCGGGGGCATATTCCTGGCACTTATAGCCGTACTGCCGAATTTCGCAATCAAGCTTACCGGTATAACCAGCCTCTGGTTCGGGGGTACTGCTCTATTGATAGTAGTTGGTGTAGCACTGGATACCATGAAACAGATAGAGGCACATTTACTACTCAGAAGCTATGAGGGTTTTGTAAAATAGGAGATGAATTTTGAACATGAACATTATTTTAATGGGCCCTCCGGGCGCGGGTAAAGGAACCCAGGCCGATCTGATCAAAGCCAGTTTCCCTATTCCTCATATCTCCACCGGGGATATGTTCAGGGAGGCAGTCAGCAATGGAACTGAGTTGGGCCGTGAAGCTAAGAAATACATGGATGCGGGTCAATTGGTTCCGGATTCAGTTACGATCGGTATAGTAGCCGAAAGGCTTCAACAGCCGGATTGCCAAAATGGGTTTATGTTGGATGGATTCCCCCGTACGACCGTACAGGCAGAAGCCCTGTCCGACGTTCTGGCTCAGATGGGCAAGAAACTGGAAGCAGCTTTTAATATTGCAGTACCAAATGACATCTTGATTGATCGTATGGCAGGACGGGTAAGCTGCCAGAACTGCAAGGCCGTTTACAATACCCGTTTCAATCCGCCCGCTAAAGCAGGGCTATGTGACAAATGCGGAGGAGAACTGATCCATCGCGATGATGACAATGAAGATACGGTTAAAAATCGTCTGAATGTATATATGAGTCAGACTAAACCTTTGATTGATTATTACAGTGAACATGGCATTTTGCATAATATCGACGGCAATCGTGCCACTGGCGTAGTCTTTGATGAAATCAAAGGAATACTAGGGAGTCTGTAAATGATTACTATAAAAACCGCCGCTGAAATAGAAAAAATGAGAGTGGCCGGGCAAGTGGTAGCTCAGGTTCTGGCAGGTATGCAAAGAATGGTGGAACCGGGCATAACCACCGGCGATCTTAATGCCATGGCGGAGGAGGAGTGCAGCAAACGCGGAGCCATACCGGTTTTTAAAAACTATCCCAATTTTGCAACCGGCCGGCCCTTTCCAGGATCCATCTGCGCATCCGTTAACGAAGAGGTGGTACATGGAATTCCTGGTCCGCGCAAGCTCAAAGAGGGAGATATAATAAGCATTGATTTTGGTGTACTGGTGGATGGATATGCCGGCGATTCCGCTGTGACTATAGCAGTAGGCAAGGTCGAACCCAGGGTAGCCGAACTGCTGCAGGTAACGGAGGAGGCCTTGCTGAAAGGTATTCAGGAGGCTCTTCCGGGTCGTCATCTGGGGGTCATTTCCCATGCGGTTCAGACTCATGTGGAAAAAGCCGGATTTTCAGTAGTACGTGATTTTGTAGGACATGGAATAGGGCGCCAGATGCACGAAGAACCGTCGGTGCCCAATTTCGGAAGACCCAATCGCGGGCCGGTCCTGCAGGCAGGTATGGCCCTGGCTATAGAACCCATGGTAAACCTGGGTTCGTACCACGTGTACACCAGAATGGATGAATGGACAGTTGCAACCCGTGACGGAAAACCATCGGCTCATTTCGAGCATACCATAGTCATTACTGATAATGGGCCGGAGATACTTACCCTGAGATGATGGGGGTGGCCGATTATTAATAAAGACATATTAGGCAGAGTGGTTTATTCCAAAGCCGGTCGAGACCGCAGCAGAATGTTCATAATCGTAGGTATGGTAAACGATGATTTTGTACTTCTGGCGGATGGAGAGTTAAGAAAAATCGAAAATCCAAAGGTAAAGAACATTAAACACATTCATTATACTAATATGACAGCAGATAAAGTTCTGGAACACTTGTCCAGGGGAGAAATGCCTGGCAACCATGTTATCAGGAAAAACCTCAAGGTGCTGCTTGAGGCCAGAGAAACAAAGGGGAAGGAGGTCTGGTAAATGGCAAAAGAAGACATTATAGAAGTTGAAGGGAAAGTTTTAGAACCGTTGCCCAACGCAATGTTCAATGTCGAACTGGAAAATGGCCACAAGGTCCTTGCCCATATATCTGGGAAAATGCGCATGAACTTTATCAGAATACTGTCCGGGGACCGGGTAATGGTGGAATTATCTCCCTATGATTTAAACCGCGGCAGAATTACCTATCGGTTCAAGTAGATAAATGTTCCTCATGAAAAGGAGGTATAAACATGAAAGTGAAACCATCAGTTAAACCAATGTGTGAAAAATGCAAAGTAATCAAACGCAAGGGCAGAGTAATGGTTATATGTGAAAATCCTAAGCACAAACAGGCACAGGGTTAATCACTTAAAAAGCCTGGGTATTAAATTTTAGCGAGGTGAAATAATTTGGCCAGAATAGCAGGTGTTGACTTACCCCGGGATAAAAGAGTCGAGATATCTCTCACCTATATATTTGGTATTGGTAAATCAACTTCCCGGAAAATACTGGAACAAGCAGGTATAAATCCCGATACAAGAGTAAAAGATTTAACCGAGGAAGAAGTTGTAAAATTAAGAGAAATTATTGACAAGAACTGTCAGGTCGAAGGAGACCTGCGCAGAGAAGTCAGCATGAACATCAAGCGATTGATGGATATTGGATGCTATAGAGGGATACGTCATCGTCGTGGTTTGCCGGTTAGAGGCCAGAATACCAAGAACAACGCCCGTACCCGCAAGGGACCAAAACGTACGGCCGGCGGCAAGAAAAAATAGCCTAGAAAGGGGATAAATCAGTGGTTCGGAAAACAACGACGAGAGTTAAACGCCGTGAAAAAAAGAATATCCAACAGGGTATTGCTCATATAAAATCGACTTTTAACAATACGATCATATCGATTACCGATAAACAGGGCAATGCAATTTCCTGGGCCAGTGCCGGTACCTCCGGTTTTAAGGGTTCCAGAAAAAGCACGCCGTTTGCGGCCCAACAGGCCGCCGAGTCAGCTGCCAAAGCAGCCATGGAACATGGTCTGCGTGAGGTTGAGTGCTATGTCAAGGGACCCGGAGCAGGTAGAGAAGCTGCTATCAGGTCATTGCAGGCTGCCGGATTGGAAGTAAGCGTTATAAAAGACGTTACCCCCATCCCCCACAATGGCTGCAGACCGCCCAAGAGAAGAAGAGTTTAATAAGGAGGTAGTGGGATAAGTGGGTAGGTATACTGATTCAATCTGTCGCCAATGCCGCCGTGAAGGTGAAAAGTTATTCCTCAAAGGGGATAGATGTTATTCGGAAAAATGTGCAATAGAAAAAAGAGCCTATGTACCTGGCCAACATGGACAGGGACGCCGCTCCAAACCGACTGAATATGGCATTCAGTTAAGAGAAAAACAAAAAACCAAGAGAATTTACGGGTTAATGGAAAAGCAGTTTCGCAATTACTTTAGAAAAGCAGACCGCCAGCAGGGGATTACCGGTGCAAACCTGCTCATATTGCTGGAAAGACGGTTCGATAATGTTGTTTACCGCCTGGGCTTTGCCGCTTCCCGTAAAGAAGCACGCCAGCTGGTAAACCATGGACACTTCACCATTAATGGCAAGAGAGCTGATATTCCTTCCATGCTTTTACGTGAAGACGATGTAGTACAAGTTAAAGAAGGCAGCAGAAATTCCGCCAAATTCCAGGAAATCAAGGAACAGGCCGCCTATAAGACTCCTCCCGAGTGGTTGAGTGTGGATGTTGACAACCTGATAGGTAAGGTTCTGGCTAAACCGACCCGTGAGCAGATTGATACTGCTGTAAACGAGCAGTTAATTGTTGAACTTTACTCCAGATAATATACCCGCATAGATAACCTCTAAAAGAGAAGGAGGGGATAAAATAATGCTAGAGATGGAAAAACCGCGCATAGAATGTGTGGATAAGGACTCCGAAAAACACTACGGTAAATTTGTTATAGAGCCTCTGGAAAGAGGATATGGAACCACGCTGGGTAATTCTCTGCGCCGAGTTTTGCTCTCATCCCTGCCCGGGGCGGCTGTAACCTCCATTAAGATGGATGGGGTCTTACATGAATTCTCCACCATTCCCGGAGTGCTGGAAGACACCACCGAGTTGATTTTAAACATAAAGCAAATGGTTTTGCGCTATGACGGTACTGAACGTAAAATTATACGTCTGGAGCAGACCGGGCCCATGGAAGTAAAAGCTGGCGATATCGTACCCGATGGTGAAATAGAGGTTCTTAATCCGAACCTGCATATTGCTACTCTGGATGCAGACGGCAAGCTGGCCATAGAAATGACGGTAGAACGTGGCCGCGGTTACGTTAGTGCTGATCAGCAGCCCAACAAGAATGACGATATAGTTGGATTACTGCCGATAGATTCCATTTACACTCCGGTTACCCGTGTAAATTATACGGTGGACAATGCCCGCGTGGGCAAAAGAACCGACTATGACAGCCTTACCCTGGAAATATGGACTAATGGCAGCATCAGTCCGGAAGAATCGGTAAGCCTGTCCGCCCAGATACTTATTGAATATCTGAAACTTTTCACCGAAATTGACGACACCTATGCGGAAGTCGAAATTCTGGTTGAAAAGGAAGAAGAAAAGAAAGACAAAGTTCTGGAAATGTCCATTGAAGAACTGGAGTTGTCAGTACGCGCTTCCAATGGGTTAAAAAGAGCAAATATCAACAGCGTTGGTGATTTGATTGAAAAAACCAGGGAAGAAATGAGCAAGATTCGCAACCTGGGTCAAAAATCACTCGAAGAAATAGAGAAAAAGCTGAAAGAGCTTGACCTTTCATTTAAGAAAACAGAGGAGTAGAAAGGAGGGTTACTGTTGAGTTACCGTAGATTAGGCTTTAGAAGTGAACACCGGAGGTCTCTGTTAAGAAATGCTGTAACATCTTTACTAGAGCATGAAAAGATAACTACCACTGAAACCAGAGGCAAAGAAATAAAGCGGATAACTGAGAAAATGGTTACTCTGGGCAAAAGAGGAGACTTGCATGCCCGCCGTCAGGCCAGTTCCTATATAATGAACGATGATGTCGTACAAAAACTGTTCAGTACCCTGGCTGACCGTTACAGTGAACGTCAGGGCGGTTACACCCGTTTGATCAAAACCGGCTATCGCAAGGGAGATGGCGCTCCCATGGTTATCGTTGAATTTGTAGACTAGTATATATAAAACCGGAATAACCATACCATAAATAAGATATAGAGCCGATACTGCTCTTTTTTAAAGGTATCAATGGAGGATTATGCAAAATATCCTCCTTATCTTTTATCTGGCGGGAGCCAACCCCAGGGGGAGGCGTCATTATGAGAATAAAAATGGTCATTGAATATGACGGCAGCAATTATCATGGTTTTCAAATACAGCCTAATGCGATTACCATACAGGAAACCCTGGAAACATGTTTGGCCCAGCTTACCGGGGAAACCATCAGAATAACCGCAGCGGGACGAACCGACGCCGGTGTACATGCCATGGGTCAGGTTATCTCGTTCGATACTGCTTCAACCATACCGGACGATCGATTTTGCCTGGCCTTAAACCGGTTTTTACCAGATGACATCAAAGCACTATCCAGCAGGCAGGCCCCGGATGATTTTAATGCTCGATTTAACGCGGTTAAGAAAACCTACCGGTACAGCATCTACAATTCGGCCGCCGGGCAGATACTGGTGCGTAAATATGCCCTGTGCCTGAATGAAACGCTTGATATTGAAGCCATGCAGCAGGCCTGCCGCTATATAGAAGGCCGCCATGATTTCAGTTCCTTTTGTGCCAGCGGCTCCAGTGCCCGCACCTTTGAACGTAATGTTATGAAATGCGAGCTTACTCATAATGGTGTCTGGCTGACGCTGGAAATGGAAGCTGACGGTTTTCTGTACAATATGGTGAGAATAACGGTAGGCACCTTGCTGGAAGTAGGCCGTTCCCGCTTGTCTCCCCAGGACATATCGTCCATCCTGGAGGTCCGTGACCGTGCCGCAGCAAGTCCCACCGCTCCGCCCCAGGGCTTGTGTCTGATTAAGGTCGATTATCCGGATACGCTTAGAATCCAAGAACAGTGAAAAACTGTTATTAATACCAAGCTTTCTTGACAAACAAGTGGAAATATGATTAATATAAGAAGGTAATCTCTAAAAGCGTACCTGTCTCCAGCCCCGTTGACAGGTTCGGCGAATAGAGATCTTGTTTCTTTTTTATGATGTAAATGCAGTACTGGAGGGAAACACGTGGATACGTATATGGCGAAGCCAGCGGAAGTTGAACGCAAATGGTACGTTATAGATGCAGCCGACCAGACTTTGGGCAGGTTGTCTTCGGAAGTTGCTTCAATTTTAAGAGGAAAACATAAACCTACTTACACTCCTCACGTCGATACCGGAGATTTTGTAATAATCGTGAATGCGAGCAAAATTAAGCTGTCGGGAGATAAACTCAACCAGAAAAAACTTCGGTGGCATACCGGTTATCCCGGTGGTTTGAAAGAAATGGACTATGCAACTTTATTGCAAAGAAAGCCTGAAAAGGCCATAGAGGCTGCCGTGAAGGGCATGCTCCCGCACAACCGCCTCGGTGACCGTATGTTCAAAAAGCTGAAGGTTTACCGTGGCAGCGAACATCCCCATCAGGCACAGAAGCCGGAAGTCCGGGAACTTAGAGGGTAAGGAGGATAAAAATGGACAAGGTGCAATACCGGGGAACCGGAAGAAGAAAAAAAGCCATAGCCAGAGTCAGACTGGTACCTGGCGATGGTAAAATAACTATTAACAACAGAGCATTTGAAGACTACTTCCCCAACAAAACCAGCAGACTTATAGTTCTGCAGCCCATGGAGCTTACCGGTATGACCGGAAGATTTGACGTTATTTGCCTGGTACAGGGCGGCGGCGTCACCGGCCAGGCAGGTGCTATTAAACTGGGTATTGCCCGGGCTATCATAAATGCCAACCCGGATATCAGACCTCAACTGAGGAGAGCCGGATATTTGACCCGCGATCCCAGAATGAAGGAAAGAAAAAAATATGGTCTGCACAAGGCCAGAAAAGCTCCTCAATATTCAAAACGTTAATTATTTTGGAACAATATACCGCAAAAACGACCCGGGGTCTGTGCCCCGGGTTTTTTGCGTCTAAATAGCCCTTATAAATTATCCCTTCATGGCATATATAAGAATTAGCTTAATTTATAGGGGGGATAATATGCTGGACCGGGCAGTTTACATACCTTTAAAGAAAACGGGAATAATCACCCTGACCTTGCTGCTGCTGGTACTGGGTTATATCGGCATGCGCACCAATGTGCAGCCTGACAGTTCGGTACTGGCCTATGGCCTGGGCAACAAGGTGATAGTGGTTGATGCCGGGCATGGAGGTATAGACCCGGGGGCGGTACGGGGCGAAAAACGGGAAAAGGATGTGACCCTGCCCATAAGTAAAATCCTGGCCAAGCATTTGAGCCAGGCGGGAGCCATGGTAGTCATGTTAAGGGACAGCGACCGCGATCTGGCTAATTCCAATTTTAAAGGAACGGTTGCCCAGCGTAAACGCCAGGATCTGGCCAACCGGGTTAAAAAGGCCAATGATGCTAATGCGGACCTTTATATAAGCATACACACCAATGCCGATCTGAGTCCGCGCTGGAGTGGAGCCCAGGTTTTCTATAACCCCGGGAGTGAAAAAAGCAAGCGATTGGCTGAAATTATCCAGAAGGAATTAACCACGATATTGGGGAATACTAAAAGAGAAGCCAAAACAGGCAGCTATTATATTTTAAGCAATACTAAAATGCCTACGGTAATAGTTGAGGTGGGTTTCATATCCAATCCCGGGGAAGCCAAGCTGCTGTACGACCCTGCATACCAGAGCAAAGTTGCCTATGCCATTTATTCCGGCATTGCCCGGTCCCAGAATGAGGATGTTCCGCTGGTGGATACTAAAATCCCACCTCCCTAAGCCAGGCTTATGAGGAGGCCAGGACAATGATAAACTACTGCTGTCTTTCGCCCCATCCTCCCTTTATTATTCCCGCGGTAGGAGGGGACAACCTTAATCAGGCCCAAGCCACGGTGGCGGGTCTTCAGACTATGGCGGCCGAACTGTCGGCATCGTCGCCCGAACTGGTAATTTTTCTGACCCCCCATGGCAATGTATTTTCGGATTGTATCTCCTGTCTGGGGGACCCTGAGTTGACCGGGGATTTGGGTGCTTTTGGGCATCCGGAAACAAGTATGCATCATGCGAATGACCTTGAACTGGTTGAGCTGATGGAAAAAACCTGCACCGCAGAAGGGATCGAGTTTGCGGCCATTGATACGGCGCTGGCCCATCGCCACCATCTTAATGCCGATATAGATCATGGTATTATGGTACCGCTTTATTATTTGGAACAGGCCGGTCTCACCGGTGTGCCGATCATAGCTATAAGTATCGGCTTTTTGCCTCTGCTGGATTTGTACCGCTTCGGCACTATCATTAATCGTTGTGCCCAAACTTTAAATCGCCGGGTCGCGGTGGTAGCTTCGGGAGATATGTCACATCGTTTGAAGGATGACGGGCCGTACAGCTTTAATCCGGCCGGGCCTGAATTTGACCGGAGCGTTAAAGAACTGATCGAAAAGAAAGATATAAAAGGCTTGCTCGCGCTTCCTGGACATTTACGTGAAAATGCCGGTGAGTGCGGGTATCGCTCTATAGTAATAATGCTGGGAGTATTGGATGGTCTTGAATTTGACAGTCAGGTTTTTAGTTATGAAGGACCTTTCGGGGTAGGGTACCTCACGGCCGGATTCAGACCGCTGGCATCAGGGACGAGCTTTCTTAGTCGTTTGCAGGAGGAGGAAGCGCGGGAAAGGGAAGCGAGCCGTGTAAAGGAATCCATGCCGGTAAAATGGGCACGGATGGTTTTGGAGAGCTATATTAGAACCGGTGAGGTGCTTGCTCTTCCGGAGGAGTTAAAAGAAATAAGTAAACAAAGGGCGGCGGCTTTTGTATCGCTTAAGAAAGGGGGCCAGCTCCGGGGCTGCATCGGAACTATATTGCCGCTGCATGATAATTTGATGGAGGAAATCCGTGAAAATGCTATTAGTGCGGGTACCAGAGACCCCCGTTTTCCGGCGGTACGCCCGGAGGAACTGGAGCAGTTGGAGTATTCGGTGGATGTGCTGAGCAAGCCTGAGCCGGCTACCCGGGAGGAACTGGACCCGAGCCGCTATGGGGTAATTGTCAGCCGCGGACATAAACGCGGAGTGCTTCTGCCTGACCTGGAAGGGGTCGATACGGTGGAAGAACAGCTCGAAATCGCTTTGCAGAAGGCAGATATTTCGCGAAATCAGGGGTATGGCATCGAAAGGTTTGAAGTCATACGGTATAAATAGTAACAAATGCAGGGATTGGGCGTTAAGGTTATTTGAAGTTCATTGAAGCGAGGTAAATAACATATGCCGGAAAGGATAGCCAGTTATTTTGAACCAGCGCCGGACCAAATGGTGCAATGTCACTTGTGTCCGCATCAATGTTCCATTAAAATAGGGAAAACGGGCCTGTGCGGAGTGCGCAGGAACCGCGATGGGGTGCTCTATACTCTAAATTATGGTGAAATAACATCATTGGCCCTTGACCCGGTGGAGAAGAAACCGCTGTATCACTTTCATCCCGGGAGCATGATTGTATCTGCCGGCACGGTGGGGTGTAATATGTTCTGTAGTTTCTGCCAGAACTACTCTATTTCGCGGCATAGACCCCCGACCACAGCGGTTGAACCGGGGGAACTTGCCGGCATTGCCCGGGAGGCAGCCGGGCAGGGTTCGATTGGGGTGGCTTTCACCTATAATGAACCATCGATCTGGTATGAATTTATCTGGGACACGGTGCAGAAGTTAAAGGAAAACGGGCTAAATACGGTGCTGGTCACCAATGGGTACCTGCAGCTTAAGCCGCTGCAAAACCTTTTGCCTTATATTGATGCCATGAACATTGATGTGAAGGCATTTAACGAGGGATTTTACCGCCGCCGCTGTATGGCTGACCTAAACCATGTTAAGGAAACGGTAGAAAATGCGGTTGGCCGCACCCATGTGGAAATAACTAATCTGGTAATACCGGGGGAAAATGACGACCTGGCGGAAATAGGAGCACTGGCAGGATGGCTGGCAGGCTTAAGTCCCCTGATTCCCCTGCATATTTCCCGTTATTATCCGGCCTACCAGATGTCAACACCACCGACTCCGGTTGCTACGCTGGAGCAAGCAGTACTGACCGCCCGGGAACACCTGCAGTTTGTCTATGCCGGCAATATAAACGGGGTAGCTGATGACACCTTGTGCCCCCACTGTGGCCATTGCCTTATAACCAGGCAAAATTATGAGACCAGGATAGTTGGAATAACGGCCAACTGTTGCAGCAACTGCGGTACCCCGACCACATTTATACATATGTAGGTAATTAAGCCGGGGATTTTGTGTGCCCGGCTGACCTTTACTATTGTTTAGTTTATAAACAAGTGTCAAGAAATTTAATCATAATAATTAACGTGGCAGTTATCTTACTAATAAACCATAAGGAGGAACAGCAATGAAATACGCTAATCTTATACTGGAGAAAGAAGATGGAATTGGGATATTAACCATGAACCGGCCGGAGGCTCTGAACGCACTTAACATGGATGTACTGAAGGACCTGAAGCAGGCTGTTGCAGACATCGCGGCAGATGATGAGATTAAGGCCCTGATCATAACCGGAGCAGGCAAAGCCTTTGTGGCAGGAGCGGACATCAAGGCCATGCAACCGCTCAATCCGGTACAGGCACGTAATTTTGGTATCTTTGGGCATACCATCTTAAGGGATATTGAAAAACTGGAAATACCAGTTATTGCAGCGATAAATGGCTTTGCTCTGGGGGGCGGTTGCGAACTGGCTATGGCGGCCGATATTAGATTGGCTTCCGAGAAGGCGAAATTCGGCCAACCGGAAGTAGGTCTGGGCATAACTCCCGGCTTTGGCGGCACCCAGAGATTACCCCGGATTGTGGGCGAAGGTATTGCCCGCGAGTTGATCTTCACTGCCGATGTAATTGATGCCCAGGAAGCATACCGGATTGGTCTGGTAAATCATGTTTACCCGGCCGACACCTTGCTGGATGAAGCCAGGAAGATGGCAGTTAAAATTGCCAAAAAGGCTCCGGTAGCGGTTAAATTAAGCAAAGCCGCCATTAACCGTGGTATGCAGGTAGACATTGATACCGCTCTTAACGTGGAGGCCGACCTTTTCAGCATATGCTTTGCCACCCGCGATCAAAAATCAGGCATGGAGGCTTTTCTAAATAAAGCCAGACCCGAATACAAAGGGGAATAATAAATAATACAATTGCAGATAGCTGACTTACAGGCGAGGGTAAACCTCGCCTCAGAGCGTCAAAAAAGCCCAATAGCTGCGTTGTTAAGGCAAGCCCGCTCAATCGACGTACTCATGTACGCCTCAATCACGGTCTTCCCTTAATGCTTTGCTCTTGCACTTTTTTGCCCGCTCAGAGCGTCAAAAAGGCCCAATAGCTGCGTTATTAAGGAAAAATTGCTCAATCGACGTACTCATGTACGCCTCAATCGCGGTCTTCCCTTAATGCCTTGCTCTTGGGCCTTTTTGACGCTCTGGGGGTAGGGGCATTTTTTTTAAGAGACGAGGGCAAACTAACCGTTGCAAATTTATGCATAAAAACGTATAATTATAAACGCATTGATATGGCGGTAATGAATAGAATAATTGATATAATGGTTATTTACCTTTCCAGAGGAGGATTGGAACTATGTATAAAATAGGAATCATAGGAGACGGATACACTGCCGCGGAACTTTTACGCTTACTGGCCGGACATGATCAGGCCGAGGCGGTTTGCATATTTTCTACTGAAAACATCGGGCGACCGGTCACTGAGGTTTATCCCCAGCTTACCGGTTTTACGGATCTGGTCTGCCAGGCCACCGACCTTGAGCTGATTAAAAAAGAGTGTGACGCGGTATTTCTGGCCTTGCCGCACGGGCTTTCGGTACCGGTGGTAAAGGAACTGGCCGGTGCGGGAGTGAAGTGCATTGATCTGGGAGCCGATTTCCGGCTTAAAGATGCCGCTGTATATGAAAAATATTACGAGAAAGTGCACGAGGCACCGCAAATGCTTAATGATGCGGTATACGGCTTGCCCGAGCTTTACCGGGATAAAATCCGGGAGGCCATGATCATAGCCAATCCGGGCTGTTTCCCCACCAGTGCCATACTGCCTCTGGCTCCCTTGCTTAAAGAAGGGCTTATTGAGCCCAATGGTATTATTATAGATTCCAAGTCAGGTGTATCCGGTGCGGGTAAAGGGTTAAAAAGCACCAGCATGTTTTGCGAGGTAAATGAAGGTGTCCGTGCCTATGGAGTGGGAAGTCACCGGCATGGGCCGGAGATAGGACAGGAACTAAGTGTTGCCGCCGGACGGAAGGTTAATATGATATTTACCCCGCATCTGATTCCCATGAATCGCGGTATATTGACCACCAGTTACAGCCGTTTGAGGCCGGGGGTAAAGGCCGCAGAAATAAGGCAGGCCCTGGAAGCAAAATACCGGGATGAGTTCTTTGTCCGAGTGATGGCACCGGGCGTTATGCCGTCCACCCGCTGGGTATATGGAAGCAATTTCCTCGATATCGGCGTATATGCGGATGATGGGAACGGTAATGTAATCCTGGTATCCGCACTCGATAATCTGACCAAGGGTGCCTCCGGGCAGGCGATTCAGAACTTTAATATAATGATGGGTCTGGCAGAAGGCCAAGGCTTAAAATTTGCGGGATTAAACCCCTAATATACACAGGAGGTTCAAGCCGATGAAACTGATTGAAGGGTCGATAACAGCGCCCCGGGGCTTTCTGGCCCAGGGAGTCTCTGCTGAAATAAAGAAAAAAGATAAAAAAGATGTAGCTATAATATTTTCCCCCAAGCCGTGTACGGCTGCCGGTGTTTTCACCACTAACCAGGTCAGAGCGGCCTGTGTCGATATTAGCAAAGCTCACCTGGCTGATGGTCAGGCCCAGGCTATTGTGGTCAACAGCGGCAATGCCAATGCCTGTACCGGTGAGCAGGGCCGGGCGGATGCCGGGGCCATGGCGGAGCTTACCGCTGATCTGCTGGGTATACAGGCCCAGGATGTAGTGGTTGCTTCCACCGGGGTTATCGGGGTGTTTATGCCGATGGAGCGCGTGAAAGCCGGGATCAGAGAAGCGGCTGCCGGTCTTTCGCCCCAGGGGGCCGGGAATGCGGCCTGTGCCATCATGACCACTGATCTTATGCGCAAGGAGATCGCGCTGGAAGCTACCATAGATGGCAAAACTGTGCGGATGGGGGCTATGGCCAAGGGCTCAGGCATGATACATCCCAACATGGCCACCATGTTAAGCTTTATCACAACAGATGCTGCCATTAGCAGCAAATGTTTACAAAAAATGGTTAAAAGTTCGGCTGCTCTGTCCTATAATATGATCAGCGTGGATAGGGACACTTCCACCAATGATATGATGATTGTGCTGGCCAACGGCGAAGCCGGCAACCAGCTTATAGATGACCCGGATTCTGAAGCGGGGCAGATATTTAAGCAAATGCTGGATTACGCCAACATTTGTTTAGCCAAGAAAATGGCCCGGGACGGCGAGGGTGCTACTCATATGATCGAGGTGCAGGTATTGCATGCTCCGGATGAAAGTACGGCCCGGCTGATGGCCCGGTCAGTTACCGGTTCCAACCTTACCAAGGCAGCGGTTTTCGGACAGGATGCCAACTGGGGCCGCATATTGTGTGCGGTGGGATATTCCGGTGCTTCCTTTGATCCCGGGAAGGTGGATATTTACCTGGGGGAGGAGAAAATGGCGGAGAACGGTATGGGACTTATCTTTGATGAGAACAAGGCCTTAAGCGAGCTGCAAAAAGACACCGTCACCATCAAAATAGATTTGAAGTCAGGGTCAGCCCGGGCCACCGCCTGGGGCTGTGATTTAACCTATGACTATGTAAAAATAAACGCCGCGTATAGAACTTAATTCAACACTGAAGGACACAGATATAAAATGATTAACACTGACTTTTTTGTATAACCTATCTCATATCCATCGTAGCAGGCCCTACAGCCCCCGACGTTAGGAGCGGGCTTCAGGGCCGGGTGTTCACGTAAGTATAGCGATAGATTATGCCGGGTTGGGGTATTAAGAAATTCAGTGTTGTTCATAATATTCAGCGCCTTCAGCGTCTAATTAAAAAATCTGTGTCCTTCATATTAAAATCTGTGTTGAATTTTCCCAATAATCCGCGTTTGAATAGGGGGAAGGGAAATGTTGACTTCAGCTATGGAAAAGGCAGGGGTACTGGTCGAGGCTTTGCCTTATATCAAAACCTTTTACGGCAAGCGGGTCGTTATTAAATACGGCGGCGCAGCCATGACTGATTGTGAATTAAAAAAGAAAGTCATGCAGGATATCGTCCTCATGAAATACGTCGGTATGCATCCGGTCATAGTGCACGGGGGGGGCCCGAGATTAACGGGATGCTGGACCGGCTCGGCATCAAGACTCAATTTGTCAACGGCCTCAGAGTTACAGACCGGGCTACCATGGAAGTGGTGGAAATGGTGCTGGGCGGTAAAGTAAATAAAGAAATCGTCATGGGATTAAATGCCAGCGGCGGCAGGGCTGTCGGTATTTCCGGCAAAGACGGCAACCTCATTCAGGCCGAACCGGTTGATGCCAGCGGTGCCATGGGCTTTGCCGGGCGGGTGAAAAGCATTAATCCCGAGATTATCGAGACGGTAATAGAAAATGGCTATATACCGGTAATATCCCCGATAGGTACCGATGAAAAGCAGGAGACTTATAATATTAATGCCGACCTGGTGGCAGCCGCGGTAGCAGTAGCCATAAATGCCGACAAACTGGTATTGTTAACCGATGTGCCAGGCTTGCTGCGCGACCCGGCTGATCCTGACAGCCTCATATCCATACTCAAGGTAAGCGAAGTGGCGGATTATGTAGCCGACGGGACCATTGCCGGAGGGATGCTCCCCAAGATTAAATGCTGCGTAGAATCAGTGACCGGGGGAGTGGGACGCACTCATATTATTGACGGACGCCTGGCCCATTCCATCCTGCTCGAAATCTTTACCGACCAGGGCATCGGCACCATGGTCGTCAACGAATAAGCGAATAGACCTAAGTTAACCGCGTCCAGGTTAACTTATTGAACGGAGGCTGGCAAATGACTAATAAGGATATAATGACTAAAGGGCAAGAGTTTGTAATGAATACTTATGGACGGTTTCCCATAGCCCCGGTCAAGGGGCGGGGTTCTTATGTATGGGATGCCAATGGCAAGCAGTATCTGGATTTCATCAGCGGCATAGCCGTATGCGGGCTGGGACATTGCCATCCCGAACTGGTTAAGGTCTTAAAAGATCAGGTCGATACTTTGTGGCATGTTTCCAATCTATACTGGATTAAGCCCCAGGTGGAAGCGGCCGAAAAGCTGGTGCAAATTTCCGGCTTAGGCAAGGCCTTCTTTTGCAACAGCGGCGCTGAGGCTAATGAGGCGGCTATCAAATTGGCCCGCAAATATTTTTACCGCCGCCAGGAAAGCCATAAAAATCATATAATAGTATTTAAAGAATCCTTCCACGGGCGTACCCTGGCTACTGTAACCGCAACCGGGCAGAGCAAATACCAGGAAGGTTTTGCTCCCTTGCCGGAGGGATTTGTTTATGCGGAATATAATAACCTGGACTCCGTTAAAAAAATGGTGACTAAAAACACCTGTGCCATCATGCTGGAACCAGTCCAGGGTGAAGGAGGAATTCATCCCGCAGATATGGATTTCCTGCGGGGCTTAAGGGAATTATGTAATAAGGAAGAATTGCTCTTAATATTTGACGAGGTTCAATGCGGAATGGGCCGGACCGGTAAATTCTTCGCTTTCCAGAGCTATGGCATTAAACCGGATATCGTCACCATGGCCAAATCCCTGGGGGGCGGTATACCTATCGGAGCAATGCTGGCCAGTATCGAAGTTGCGGGCGGGTTTGCTCCCGGAGACCATGCCTCTACTTTTGGTGGCAATCCTCTGGCTACCGCTGCCGCCTGCAAAGTGATCGACCTCATATCCGACCCGGATTTTTTGAAACAGGTGGAGGAATCAGGCCGGTATCTGCAGGAATGTTTAAGTCAAATAACCGATGAAAGAATTGTAGGAATACGTGGACGCGGGCTCATGGTGGGCATGGAGTTTAACATTGATGTCAAAGAATTAATCGGCCTGTGCATGGAACAGGGATTGTTGCTGCTTAACGCCGGACCCCGGGTCCTGCGCTTCGTACCCCCGCTAAACATAAGCAAGAATGAAATAAACCAGGGTGTAGCTATATTGAAAGAAGCTTTAAGGGAGTTATAACATATCAGGTGCATGCCAACGGGCATATCTGATGGGCATACCCAAGCAAGCAGCAGAGTATGCATCAAGTCGCAGTCTGCTTTAAGGACTCGAACTAATCAGCAGGCGTCCGGGCTGGGGTATGGCCCCGACATGTCGGGGTCGCTATAATATAAAAAAACAGTGTTAATCATTTAAAATCTGTGTCCTTCAGGGTTGAATTTACGTGCTAAATAGAAAGGGAGTGGGATAGGTGGAATTTAAAATTAGCCAGGCTTTTAAGGGACGGGATTTCATATCCATACATGATTACAGTGCCGAAGAAATAGCTTATATGATAGAAGTGGGGCTGGAACTTAAGAAAATGCAAAAAGCGGGCATAGCCCACCATATTTTACAGGGCAAAACCCTGGGCATGATTTTTCAGAAATCATCCACCCGTACCCGGGTGGCATTCGAAGTCGGTATGTACCAGCTCGGAGGGCATGCACTGTTCTTAAGCCCCCGCGACATCCAGATCGGACGGGGTGAGAGCGTCAAGGATACCGCTCTGGTGCTGTCACGCATGCTGGATGGCATTATGATTCGCACCTTTGCGCATGAAGAAGTGCTGGAACTGGCTAAGTGGGCTTCGATTCCGGTCATAAACGGTCTGACCGACCTTTTGCATCCCACTCAGGTCATAGCCGATCTGATGACTGTCAAGGAACATAAAGGCGAGCTGAAAGGCCGGAAAATGGTTTTTGTGGGTGATGGCAACAACGTGGCCCACAGCCTCTTGTTTGGCGGAGCTAAAACCGGTATGGAAGTGGTTATTGCCACTCCCAAAGGTTTCGAGCCGGACAGTAATATTGTTAAACTGGCCGAGGAGGATGCCAAAGCAACCGGTGCCCGTGTGTCTGTAGCAGAGGACCCGGAAGAAGCAGTCAAAGGCGCCGATGTCATATATACCGATGTGTGGGCCAGCATGGGAGAGGAAGACCAGGCGGAAGAGAAAGAGAAGAATTTTAAAGCCTATCAAATAAATAAACATTTGCTTAGTCTTGCCAACAAAGATGCAATCGTATTGCACTGCCTGCCCGCCAAACGGGGCAAGGAGATAACGGACGAGGTCATCGACGGCCCTCAATCGGTGGTATTCGATGAAGCTGAAAACCGTCTCCATGCCCATAAGGCGATAATGGCGTTGGTGATGTAAGCTAGAGTAATAGATGCAGATTAACGCTGCGCGGTTAGACAACTTTTGTGTCATTGCTATAAATAAACGTGGGTGTCATCCTGAGCGGAGCCTTGTCATTCTGAACGAAGTGAAGAATCTTTCCTCCTGAGCATAGAAAGATCCTTCACTAACGCTCAGGATGACAACAAGATCATGCAACGCTCAGAATGACAAAAATGGCAAAATAGAAGAGCAGAACATGAAATGGAGGATGAAGACATGGATAAAGTAGTACTGGCTTATTCGGGAGGATTGGATACATCAATAATCATACCCTGGCTGAAAGAGAACTACGGTTATGAAGTTATCGCTTACTGTGCCGACCTGGGACAGGGAGAGGAACTGGAACCGGTAAGAGACAAGGCGATTAGATCAGGGGCCTCCAAAATATATATAGATAATCTGGTAGAAGAGTTCGTAACCGGGTATATCTATCCGGTCCTAAAAGCCGGAGCGGTTTATGAGAAAAAATACTTGCTGGGCACCTCCTTTGCCCGCCCCCTGATAGCCAAAAAACTGGTGGAAGTGGCGGAAAAAGAGGGAGCAGTAGCGATTTGTCACGGCGCCACCGGCAAAGGCAACGACCAGGTACGTTTTGAACTGGGCATCAAAGCTTTAAATCCCGATATTAAGATAATAGCCCCCTGGCGGGAATGGACCATCAAATCACGCGAAGAAGCCATCGACTATGCCATGGCGCATAACATCGACGTACCCGTAACCAAAGAAAAAATATACAGCCAGGACCGCAATCTGTGGCATATCTCCCATGAGGGCGGCGAACTGGAGGACCCGGCCAACGAAGCCAGTGACAACATGCTGGTATTGACCGTACCGCCGGAAAAAGCCCCCGACGAGCCGACTTATATCGAAATCGGTTTCCAGGAAGGTGAACCGGTCTCATTAAACGGCCAATCCTATAGCCCGGTCGATTTGCTCATCGAACTGAACCGGCTGGGCGGAGCCAATGGCGTAGGCATCATCAGCATGGTGGAAAACCGCCTGGTAGGGATGAAATCCAGAGGCGTGTATGAGACCCCGGGAGGAACCATCCTGTATGCGGCCCATGATGAACTGGAACGGCTCACCCTGGACCGGCGCACCTTGCAGTTCAAAGAACAGATGGCGGTCAAATACGCCGAACTGGTATACGACGGCAACTGGTTTACCAAGTTAAGATATGCCATGGACGCCTTTATCAATGAGACCCAGAAGACCGTGACCGGTACCGTAAAAGTAAAACTCTACAAAGGCAGCTGCACCGCCGTATCGTCAACTTCGCCTTACTCACTCTACAATGAGAGTATCGCCACTTTCGGCGCAGACGACGTTTACAGTCATAAAGATGCGGAAGGATTTATAAATCTCTTTGGCCTGCCGCTCAAAGTACAGGCCCTGCTTGACCGGAAAAATAAGTCGGAAAATGGAAATTAATAGGTAATACACAGGATTTTCCACTGTTTCCACAAGGAGGCCGGTGAAATAGTAATTTTGCCGGCCTTGTTTTTCTTTCCCTTCGAATAGCTCCAAGAACCAGCGAAAGATTCCAAACAAACATCAAATCAGCGGGAGGCAGAGTCAGGATAACCTTGAAGATAAACTGCCCGGTGTGCTAATAATATTAATGCTCGCCTTTTTCAGGGGGCGCAAAAAAAATAAATTATACACAAGGATTTCTATGATATATACTGAATATAGTATATAGCTTAATCGATATACCATATATAGTAGTACTTTAAACTTATTAAAGGAGGATGAAAGTTGGATATAAACCGGGTACAAAAACGGGACGGTAGACTAGTACCGTTTGAAAAACAGAAAATCGTGAATGCCATCTGGAAGGCTGCCCAGGCAGTAGGAGGAAAGGACTATGAAAATGTTCTTGAACTGGCTGATAAGGTGGCTGAAATAGCCGATACTATATATCCCGGCAACGAAATCGTTACGGTAGAGGAGATACAGGACCTGGTCGAAAAAGTGCTGGTCAAAGCCGGCCACTACAAAACCGCCAAGGCCTATATCCTGTATCGCAACCAGCATCAACTGATGCGGCAGGCTGACCTTTTGCTGGCCAATAATAAAATAATTGCCGATTACCTGGAGAAAAACGATTGGAGAATAAAAGAGAACTCTAATATGACCTATTCCCTGCAGGGGATGAATTTTCATATTGCTTCACTCGTCGTATCACAATACTGGCTGCAGCAGATCTACCCGCCCGAAATCAGGGAAGCCCAGATGAACGGGGATTTTCACATCCATGACCTGGGTATCCTGGGCGTATATTGCGTAGGCTGGGATATCAGGGACCTGCTGATGGAAGGATTTAAGGGGGTTCGGGGTAAAGTTGCCAGCCGCCCGGCCAAACATTTCCGGTCCATTCTGGGGCAGATCGTCAATTTCTTTTTCACTTTGCAGGGAGAAGCGGCCGGAGCTCAGGCCTTTTCCAATTTTGATACCCTTTTGGCACCCTTCATTCGATATGATAACCTGGATTACAAACAGGTCAAGCAGTGCCTGCAGGAGTTTGTTTTCAATATGAACGTACCTACCCGGGTAGGTTTTCAAACTCCCTTTACCAATGTTACCCTGGACCTTAAGGTGCCCGATTATATGAAAGATGAGCCGGTCTTAGTGGGGGGACAGTACATCGAGGCTACCTATGGCGAATTCCAGGCCGAAATGAATCTTTTCAACCAGGCTTTTGCCGAGGTTATGATGGAAGGGGACGCGGAAGAACGCGTATTTACTTTTCCCATCCCCACCTATAATATCAGTGAAGATTTCGACTGGGATAATCCCGACTACAATAAAATATGGGAAATGACTGCCCGCTATGGCATCCCTTATTTCTCCAACTTCATAGGTTCCGACATGAAGCCGGAGGATGCCCGCAGCATGTGCTGCCGCTTAAGAATCGACAACCGCGAACTGCGTAAACGCGGCGGCGGATTATTTGGCGCCAATCCTCTGACCGGGTCGATCGGAGTAGTAACTATCAATATGAGCCGGCTGGGCTATCTCTCCCACACCCGGGAAGAATTTTATGAACGCCTGGTTCGCATCATGGACATGGCCCGCGACAGCCTGGAAAACAAGCGCAAAGTATTGGAAAGTCTGACCGAGTCCGGTCTGTATCCTTATTCCCAATTCTATCTGCGGGGAGTAAAAGAGGCACAGGGCCGTTACTGGAAGAATCATTTTTCGACTATTGGTCTGGTGGGAATGAACGAAGCCTGTCTGAACTTTTTGGGGCAAAATATTGCCAGTGCCGAAGGGCGGGCCTTTGCTATCGAGGTACTGGATTTCATGCGGGACAGGTTACTGACCTATCAGGAAGAAACCGGCAATATTTATAATCTGGAAGCAACCCCGGCCGAAGGAGTCAGCTACAGCATTGCCCGCAAGGACAAGAAACAGTATCCTAATATTATCGTGGCCAACAATGACCGGGTGAATGAGGGGGGCGAACCTTACTACACCAACTCCACCCAGCTCCCGGTAAATTACACCGATGATTTATTTGAAGCCTTGAACTATCAGGATGAACTGCAGGCGAAATATACCGGCGGCACCGTATTCCATATATTCCTGGGCGAATCAGTGCCTTCCATAGATTCGGTCAAAGCTCTGGTGAAAAAGGTATGCAATCAATTTTCGCTGCCCTACTTCACCATAACTCCGACCTTCAGCATTTGCCCGGAACATGGTTATCTGTCCGGAGAGAAATCAGTTTGCCCCATCTGCCAGGCAGAAGGCAAAACAACTAGCTGTGAGGTCTACTCCCGAGTAGTCGGTTACCTCCGCCCGGTCGACCAGTGGAACGCCGGCAAACAGGAAGAATATAAGGAAAGAAAAATCTATGATTCAGCGTTGATAGGGTAAGAATATGTAGAGAAAGGTTTGACTCCTGCTATTCCAGCAGGGGACACACCTTCCTCTCAGGTCCGCTGCGCGGACCGAAGTAAGGAATGTCCCCGTGTTAGTATTAATCCATAACCGTAGGCCGGCCTATGCCCTACGGGTACAACTGATGTTCCCTTGCGGTCACTATTAATGACGCAGGGCGATAGCCCTTCACCCATAGGGCACAACTGATGTTCGCGTCCGCTCACTATTAAGGACGCAGGCCGGTGAAACTATATAACACAGAAATTTCAAAGACCTAAGACAGGAGCAGAACATTGTCCGAAATGAAATTTGCAGGAATCATGAAACAGAGTCTGGTCGACTACCCCGGTAAAGTAGCGGCGGTTCTTTTTACCCGGGGCTGCAACTTTTGTTGCCCCTTTTGCCATAATGCCCATCTGGTCATAAAACCCCATAACCCGCCGCCGGCCCTGGAAATGCAGGAAATATTGACTTTTTTACGTAAACACAGCGGTTTCCTCGATGCGGTGGTAGTGAGCGGGGGAGAGCCTACCTTGTACCCAGGCCTGCCCGAAGCTTTCCGCGAATTCAAAGCCCTGGGCTATTTCACCAAACTCGATACCAACGGCACCAATCCCACCATGCTCAAACAAATGCTGGATGAAGGCCTGCTCGATTATGTAGCCATGGATGTGAAAGCACCGCTGGAATTTAAAAAATACGCGAACACCGTAGGCAGCCTGACCTCGGGCGAGTTCTTCAATGTCAGAAACTCCATTAATCTTTTGCGCCAGGTCACCGTCAGGGCCGAATTCCGCACCACCGTAGTGCCGTCTCTGCACAGCGAAGACGACATCGTAGAAATTGCGCGGTATCTTAAAGGCTCAAAAATCTATACCCTGCAGCAGTTCAATCCTTCCGTCACTCTGGACGCCGGCTTCGGCAATGTCATTCCCTACAGCCGGGACCAGATGCAGGAAATAGCCCAACGCTGCCGTGAATACATTGAAGAAATAAAAACCGTAAACCTCTAAAAAATCCTGCTTCCCAAGCAGGATTTCCCTTTCCAAACACAAATTACACATAATGATATACTAATAAATAACCAAACCTATATAATATATAACTGCATAGACAAATGAATGGAAAACAAAACCGTAGCCCGGCCTACAGGGCGATAGCCCTTCAGGCTGGTGTAGAGGATAACAGGGGAACACCCAGCCTTGAGTCTTACTACTTCCATCGTGGACGCTTGTTAAGGCCTTAGGCCGATTCTCCTCCAAAAACTATACGAGGTGTTAAACAATGAAATTATGGGGTGGACGATTCACCAAACAAGAAAACCAGTTAACCGAGGACTTCAACGCATCCGTTTCCTTTGACAGCCGCATGTACCGCCAGGACATACAGGGCAGCATTGCCCACGCCTCCATGCTGGCCCGCCAGGGCATCATAACCCAGGCTGAAGCTGAACAAATCATCGCCGGCTTAAAAGAGATAAGGCAGGAATTGGACGAAGGCAAACTTCAATTTTTCGTGGAAGCCGAAGACGTACATATGAATATAGAGACCTTCTTAACCCAAAAGATCGGGGAAACCGGTAAAAAACTCCACACCGCCCGCAGCCGCAACGACCAGGTTGCCCTCGATGTGCGCCTCTATTTAAAAGATGAGATTAGCGAGGTTAAAAAACTTCTGCTGGAACTGGAACAAACCCTGGTAAATCTGGCATCCGAGCATTTACATACCGTCATGCCGGGCTACACCCATATGCAAAAAGCCCAGCCCATCACCCTGGCCCATCATCTCATGGCCTACTTTGAAATGTTTCGCCGTGATGCAGGCCGGCTCGATGACTGTGCGGCCAGGCTGGACTTTATGCCGCTTGGCTCCTGTGCCCTGGCTGCCACCGGCTTCGATCTGGACCGTCCCTACGTGGCACAGCAGCTGGGATTTGGCTCAATTACCCGCAATAGCCTGGACGGTGTCAGTGATCGCGATTTTGCGGTTGAATTCTGCAGCGCGGCCAGTATAATTATGATGCACATGTCACGCTTCGCGGAAGAAATCATATTATGGTCCAGCGCCGAATTTAGCTTTATCGAACTGGACGATGCCTTTTCCACCGGCTCCAGTATCATGCCCCAGAAGAAAAATCCCGATCTGGCCGAATTGATACGGGGCAAGACGGGCCGGGTATATGGCGACCTGACGACACTTCTGACCCTCATGAAATCATTGCCTCTGGCCTATAACAAAGATATGCAGGAAGACAAAGAAGCCCTCTTTGATGCCATAGATACCGTGAAAAAATGCCTCCTGGTATTAGCCCCCATGCTGCAGACCGCCCGTTTCCGGAAAGACAAAATGGCCCGGGGAGCCAGCGGCGGATTTACCAATGCCACCGATCTGGCCGACTACCTGGCCGGCAAAGGGGTAGCATTCCGCAATGCCCATGAAATAGTAGGCAAAGCAGTGCTCTATTGTCTCCAACAGGATAAAGCTCTGGAGGAACTAAGCCTGGAGGAATTTAAAGGATTTTCCCCATTAATTGAAGAAGATGTGTATAAATACCTGGATGTCCTGGAATGCGTGGCCAGACGCAAAATACCCGGCGGCCCTGCCCCTGAAACAGTGGCCCGGGCCATCAAGGAAGCCCGGGAATGGTTAAGGAGGTAATACATGTTTCAGACTCATAACTTTCACAACGGCGACGGCACACCTGATGTGGATAAAATAGAGAGTTGGGTGGAGAATTACTTCCACAGCGTGTTTAACATACTGAACAGCTTTTTATGCACGGTCGATATCAAAGAAGCCACTGACCGCATGCAGGACATTCCCTTTGAAGGTCTTGTCCGTGAACAGTTAGAAAATGAAGATGAAGAGGTAATTAAGATAGCCGTTGACCACATTAAAGAATTGGCCCAGGCCGAGATCGAGATAATGAAGGCCTATTGTCCACAATAAGCCTAAAGTCCTATGCAAATAAGGACTGTCCGTACCTCTGTCAGATGATAAAATATTAAAGACAGATATTTGATTCTACAGCACAAACCCTCACTGTATCCATGTCCAGGAGATTTTGATTTCTCCGGTAATAGTGACGGTCGACTGGAAAATGGCTTCTTTATAGATGGGAAACACTTTTGACAGTGGAATCATTGTTTGATTATAAAGGAGGTTCCGGCAGTTGATAAAATGCAGCTATTGTAAAAAGCAGTTTCCCGATAGCACCCTAAAGAAAATGGTTCAGATAATAGACCGAAAGGCCTATCTTAATAATATCTGTCCATCGTGCCAGGCTATATTGCTGAATAACCCCAGTTACTATTACCTGGTGGAAGAGAAAAAATAGGAGCCAGAGGGCATTCAAGCGAATTGCTTATATACTGATTAAACATTTGTTTAGAAGCCAAACATTTATAAAAGGAGAGCGTAACTCTCCTTTTTTTGGCCGAACTTCGGTTTATAATGTCCGGCGCTGTTAAAAGATGTCATCCTGAGCGTTAGCGAAGGATCTTCCCAACTCAGAGATCAAGATTCTCCTAATACTATTGGCGCTCCCGCAGGTCACAACTAATGTTGCAGGCTGTTGCTCCAGATAATTCCCGAACTTGACGTAAACCATTAATCTTGCTATCATCATAAATGTGAAAAAATATGCCGATGTGGCTCAGTGGCAGAGCAGCTGATTCGTAATCAGCAGGTCGGCGGTTCAAATCCGCCCATCGGCTCCACTTTAAATCCTATAACCACGCAGTTTGCGTGGTTTCTACTTTTTCTGGGTGGAGTGCCTTTGAGGGGGATTGGTGCCCATTTGGTGCACAAATAAATTATCGAAGCGATCTGCTGCGGCTTTTTGTTGTCCAGGAATGGCATGACCATAAATGTCAGCAGTGGTAGATGGTTTTTCGTGGCCAAGGCGTTGCTGGACCACATGGAGTTGTTCACCT
>ENA-UOOK01000939-UOOK01000939.1-fermentation-metagenome-genome-assembly--contig:-NODE-939-length-39121-cov-67.641760_pt1 | contig 39121 bp, 33 predicted proteins | sample MGYA00245777_ERZ724023 | MGnify/ENA primary metagenome ERZ724023 (study PRJEB28704, sample SAMN03018312) | fermentation metagenome | biome: anthropogenic terrestrial biome; feature: soil; material...
ATTTTATTTGCAAGGCTTTGTTTTTAATTCTAGATAATTAGTTGCGGATTTAAGGTACTTCATAAAAAGATATATTTTACCAATAAAACAATTTAAACTTAAACAGTTTAAATTTCTCAAGTCTGATAAATGTTGGTATAATTCTGATAACGAAGCTATTCTTTTTGATTATCCATATTATGAAAAAAAAATATGGGGCAAAACAGGAATAATATTTAATTTTGAAGAAAATTTATGGGAAAATAGAAAAGGAGAAAAATACGAATTTAAGGCACCTAGCTGTTCTCATCTTAGTGAATATTTACAAAAAGAATATGGAATAAAAATTCCTGATAATTGGCGACATTGGAATGGTGGAGTATTTTTATTTAATGAAAAATCAGAAGAGTTCTTAAATTTTTGGCACGAAACTACTATTAAAGAATTTTCAAATCCCTACACCAAAACCCGCGATCAAGGAACGCTGGCTTTAAGTGTTTGGAAATTTGGCTTAGAGAATCACCCTAATATTCCGGAAGAGTTTAATTGGATTTGTGAGTTTGCAAACAATAATATTGCTTGGGATAAAAACTTAGGATATACAAAAGATGGATTTAAAACCCACTTCTACCCTAAACTATTGCACATATACCATGAATGGGGAAATAAAGATTGGAGTATTTGGCAATCTGTCGCAAACCAAAATAAAAACACATAATTTTAAAATAAACATATTTTTTTATTTACTTTACATAAAATTTATATCATGTTATTACATTTTTCAAAATATCAAGGAGCTGGCAACGATTTCATCATTATAAACATGATGAATAATAAGATTGAACTTAATCAAAAACAAATTGAATTTTTATGCAACAGAAGATTTGGAATAGGTGCAGATGGCTTAATGTTAGTGCTAAAAAATGATGATTATGATTTTTACATGCAATATTTTAATGCAGATGGAAAAGAAGGAAGCATGTGCGGAAATGGCGGAAGGTGTATTGCAAAATATGCATATTTAAATAAAATTTCTAGCTCGGAAGTAAATTTTTTAGCTATAGATGGAAAACATAAGGCAAATATAATTAGAAGCTCTGTTTCCCTTTCGATGAGCAATGTAAATAAAATACAAGATTTTGAAGATGGCTATTTTTTAGATACTGGCTCGCCTCATTTTGTTAATTTTGTTAATGATTTAAATTCAATAAACGTAAAACAAGAAGGCAGAAAAATTGCTGACGAGTCAAGATTTTCACCAATGAGAACAAATGTAAACTTTGTTGAAATAAAAAACAACAATATTCGTATAGCCACTTTTGAGAGAGGAGTTGAAGATGAGACTCTTGCTTGTGGAACTGGCTCTGTAGCTTCAGCTTTAGCTTTGCATCATTCTGGCAAAATAAAATCTAACGAGATTGTTTTAATTGCAAAAGGTGGTAGATTAAAAGTAAGTTTTGAGTATAAAGATAATTTTTACCAAAATATTATTTTAAGTGGCGATGCAGAACACGTTTTTGAAGGGGAAATTAATATATAAAAAAAGCTGCTCCAACATTGTTAAAGCAGCCCTATAATAATTCTCACAATAGTTTCTTATCTTGGAATATACACTTCTTTTACTTTATCAACTTGTCCGTTTTTGGTAACGTTTAATTCTAAAATAATTTTAGTTATAGTACGTGTATCTCCTAAAAACTCAATTTTAGAAAGTGGGAGATCGTTCACATCTTCTATTCCTCTAATATACACAACATTACCTAAAGAGTCTTCATAATTTTGGGCATCAATTTTTAAATAATAATAATCATAAATTCCCTCTTTAGCTGGTGTATAAGTCAACCCAGAATAATAACAAACTCCTGGATCACCTTTTTTACAAAGATAGCCATATCTTTCATCAAAAGATGCTGGAGATAATTCGGAAGAATATAAATCTGCATTAACTTTAAAATATGTGTTTTTACCACTCCATCTATGTGCATAAACTTTATTAAATCTTAAACGTCCTGCAACTCTTGCATCAGCACTAATAGTTGAAGTATAATTTGTATCGTTAACATGCATAGCTGTTCGGCTTATAAGATAAGAGCCTGCAAACACTTCAGAAACATTAGCAACTCTAAAAGGACGCACATTTGTTGAAACATTACCCGCTAAGTCTGTAGCTGTGTAAGTTAAATTCAACATTTCCTCAACTGTTCCTCTAGTGGCTCTCAAATATCCTTCTTTGTTGAGAGGTAAAACTGTTGTATCAAGTGTAACAACAATATCTTCTGTTTTTGAAGCATTGTCTTCAACAAAAACTCCTGGATCTACATATTTACTCCACAATAATAAGGTTGTATCTTTAGCTTCACCGTGTAAAATTTTACCATCAGGATTTAAAATGTAAATTTTTGGACCATGAGTATCTTCAGGACCACAAGATTGCAAAGCTAAGCCTACTATCATCATTAAAACACTAATAACAAAAACTTTTTTCATAAATTTCTATTTTAAAATATTTTCAAAAATAATCATTTTTAATGTAAAATACAAATGTATTATAAAATTATTATTTTCAAAACAAAATATTTAAGATTTTTACTTTTTTATTAATTTTTTAGTCTTACCTGAATTAATAAAATGGATAAAATAAACTCCTTCGGTTAAATCGCCAAGATTTACTTTACTTATTTCATTATAAACTTTTTGATTTAACACCAATCTTCCCGTCAAATCATATATATTAACAAATTCTTCACTTTCATAGATTTTTACAAAAATAATATCTGAAGTAGGATTTGGATAAATTTCTGGCTCTTGCACGACAAGCTTGTTTGAATAAATTGAGCTATTATCTAATACTCCTATTTTCATTTCATCAATATAAAGTACCGAACCATTATCATTTTTTGTTCTAAATCTTATCACAAGTTTTTCGCCTTTAAACTCATTTAAACTAATATTTATTGTATCAAATTCTGAGGCTTCTATAGGTTTATAAAACTTGTAGTTTGAATTTCCTTCGACAGTTGCAAGATTTTCTCCTCCTTCTGCAAACAAAATTTTATCAAAACTCAAACCACAATCAGTACTAACTTCTATTATTAAACTATCTTTATAAAGATTTAATGTTCTGCGTTTATAAGCATAAGTAAAACTTAAAAACATAGAATCATTTTCTGCTGGCATAGTAATTTCTGGCAAATATAAATCATCTATATTCCAATTTTTGGGAGTATATTCAAGGAAATTAACACCTATAGCTTTATGCTCGTCATTTTCGCCCCAATTCAACATTGACCAAGTAGTTCTATAGTCGGGATTTATTATTACAAATTCTGAATTATCTAAATTTGAAATATTTTCAAAGTTTTGATAATAAGAACTATCAACTTCACTTAACAAAAACACTCTATGATTGAATCCATTATTAAACCTGTCGTATTCAGACAAATCTTCCAATGGTTTTACTATTCCATGAATATAATTTTCTCCTGCTGACAATTCTAAATTTGGATATAAAAACTCAAAACTACTGCCTTCAACTATACTTTCATTAATAGTTGAATCACAAACTATTACTTCATTTAGATAAACTTTAACATTAAAGCCATTTATTGGATTTTCACCAAGATTTTTGATTTTCATTTGAGTATTTAGAAATTTTTCATCTTGACAGACAAAACTTTTTTCTGAAGATGTCAACTCTAAACTCAAATCATATTCATTTGTAATAGGTGGAGCTGGAGTATAAATATTTGACAAATAATCGAAAGCTGCTAGTGCATCAATCATTCCATTTCCATAAATATTATCTTCTCCAGTTTCGCCAAGATCTATTGCGGTTTCATATAAAGCAAGTTTCAGTTCATAAGCTGAAGCCATTGGGAATGCTTCGGCTAATAGCAATAAAGCACCAGAAACATGTGGACAAGCCATAGAAGTTCCTTGTAAATAAGAATAAGAGCTAGCACCACTAGCAGAACGAACACTAACACCAGGGGCAACAACTTCTGGTTTAATTTTTAATCGTCCTTCTTCCTCAACACAAAGTGAAGGTCCTCGACTCGAAAAGTCAGCAATAGGGAAATTTTCAGAATTTCCATTAACAGCTCCTATTGACATTGGATTCACAATATTGTAAGCTAACATTGCTGGAAAACCTGTTGTTCCAGCTCCAGGTCCTTCATTACCAGCAGAAAAAGGAGAACATATCCCAGCTGTTTCTATAGTAACTAAAATTTCTGCTTCAGGTAAATCACAAGCACCAAAGTTGAGTGCTAAATCGTAATTATAGCCCCAAGAATTATTTATTACTCGTGGAACGTCATCACTAGTAGTTTCATCGCCATCAGGATTTAACACCCAATCAAAAACAGCCATAAAATCTGCTGGTGTTAACAAATCAGAATCACTACTTGCAACTGGGTCGCTAGCAATCCATTTCGCATTAAAAGCTACACCTATAGTATCGTTTGTAGTTTTATCCAAACCTAAAACTGTTCCTGTAGTATGAGTTCCATGACTTGAACCTGCATTATCAACAGGTTTAGGATTACGAATTCCATACCAACATTGACTTAAAGGCAAGTAATTTCCTGCAAAATTATCAGAAATAGCTGGATGTGTTGCATGAACACCTGTGTCCATACTCAAAAACAAAATATTTCGTCCTGTGTATCCTTTTTCCCAAAGTTTGTGAGCATTTATTGCTTTTAATCCAGGCTCTGTGCCCCCTACAAGCTTAGGTTCAGAAGACAAAACTCTTTCGGTACCAATAATTTTATAACGTGCTGAATTTATATCAATAAAACGAATTGATTTTTGATCTGCTAAATAATAAACAAAATTTGGTTTTATCTCAATATTTAAAGCATTTGCAGCACGAAAAAATTTTATTTTTCCGACAGCTCTTGAATCTTGATTTAAAATAAAATCTAAGCAAACGGCAAATTCGCTTAAAGAAATTTCTGCATTTTTATTCAACAAATCATTTACAGATTTTGTTCTAAAATCAAAAGAAGCCTTTTTAGCATCTAAATTTCTTGCCAATTCATTTATATCATAATGCGACTGAAAATAAATATTCACATTAATATAATAGCCTTCATGTTTTCCTAATTCCGAAACCAAAGCAGGCGAAAGAACAGATTGGGAAAATAAAAAACCTGACAATAATAATAAATATACAAAAAGTGTAGTTTTCATAATAAAATATTTTGCTTCAAAAATAACAAATCAAATTTATAAAAGAACATAATTATTTTTTTTTATATCTTTACACTTAAATTTTTACTTAAAAATGAAGAAAATTTTTATATTATTTGTTTTATCTATCTTTACACTGCCACTATTTTCACAAGTTGAAGAACCAGTAGATAATCCTGGAGGTGGAGGTTTTGGGGCTATTTTATTAAATTTTAGAAGTTCAGATGAAAACTTCGCTTTATATACAGGCGGTGGCGGAGGTTTTGTTGTTAAAGACTTTAGAATAGGTGCATTTTTTAGTGGAATGGCAAAATCTTTTACTAAAAATGATTCTATTGTTTCTTCGATGAAAATTGGTTGTACTCAAGGCGGTTTGTGGTTTGCTTATCCTTTTTTTAAAAAACATGCCTTACATGGGCTTGCAGAAATGAAATTCAGTATTGGAAATACTAAAGTAATAGATACAAATTGGCAACACCACGACAAAAAAGTTTTCTGGGGTTTTAATCCTTCATTAGCAATAGAATATGATATTTCCGAAGTTTTAAAAATTGCTGCTGGCGTAGAATATCAATACAGTTATTTTCGTAAACTTCCAACATTGTATTCTACCGATGCTTTTTCTTCTCCAGGAGTATTTATTTCTGTAAAATTGGGAACATTTTAAACATAATTTAATTCGCAACTTTATTCAAGGATTTATCATTTGAACTTAGCATATACATTGCAAAAACAGCAAAGAAAACTCTAATATCAACATAAGAACTTGATTTTAAAACATTTAATATTATATAGACCAATACCAACAAATTAATATAATTTGTACCATTTAAGTTCTTTGAAAAAACAAAATATAAAAATATTAAAAATAAAATCAAACCAATTAAACCAAGTTCTACCCAAATTTCAAGAAAAATATTATGAGGATAAGCTCTAAAATCTTTTTGTAAATAAAGAATTCCAAAACTACCAACACCAAATCCATAAATAGATTCAAACTTATTGTTTTTTATTAAATCCATACTAAATTTCAATTGATCAATTCTTGTATCGACAGAAGTATTTATACTACTGCTTTTAGTTGTATTAGAAGTTGTAGGCACACTGCTAGTTTCACTATCAGAAGAAGGCATCAGCAAGCTTATTCTAAATACTGAACGATCAAGTAAAACTTTAACTTCCTTTTCAAAAATAAGGAAAAAAACAAAAAACAATAATACCGTTAATCCACTATATAAAGCTTTTTTAAAATCTGAAAGCAATACTTTGTTATAATAATAACTGTAAATATATTTTATTATAAAAAGTGGAATTAAAAGTAATAATACAAAAATAAATGGACCTCTAGCTCCAAGTAAAAACAATAAAATAATAGTAAGAGTAACTACAAAACTTGAAACAAATAAATTTTTAAAAATTCTTTTTTTAGCTCCCAATATTACCAAAATATTCAAGCCCATAAAACTCGCACAAGACAGATATAATCCTAAAATTGGCTCGTAATAAGTTTTTTTTGAATAACCATCATCTAAATAGTCCAAATAAATTTTTAAAAACCATATGCTCACAAAAATTAAAGTAATAGACACTATTCTAAAAAACTTAGCAATATCAAATCTTTTACATAAAAGTGGAAATCCAAAACCAATAATATTTGGAATAAAAAGTATTACTTTTTTATAAGAATAACTTTCTGACGGTGTCCATATTAAACTCAGCAACATCCACAGATAAAATAGAATTAAAAAAACAAAAGACAATAAAATATTTTTGTTAAAACTAACTGAAATTTTTTCATTTTTAAATTCTATTATAAGTGCAAGCAATAATAAGAAAGAGGCAAGAAAAGTAAAATCAATAGGAAAAGGGATGTTGTAAAAAATCAAAAAACTTTTTATTATTCCTGAAAGATAAAATATTGTAAAAATAACTTCCATTTTAAATTCCCTCTACAATTTCTTTATAAATACTATCCCACCCCTCCCATTCATTTACAACCAAATTACTATTATGCCATAAAAGAACAAAATCACCGTTATAAGATTTTACAATATTAGCTAGTCTTACACTTTCGTTTACACAATCTTGTTGGTTTTCACATCTTGCTCGCAGAGCCTTGTCCATTACAATAAGTGGACGTTCTCTTAATTGTAGTTGATTTCTTAGTTCAACATCAAAAAGTGGAAACTCATAACATATTCCACATCTAAAACCAATATTGGAATTAAAACCCATTCCGGAGTCAATTTTTAAGTTACAAACTTCCCAATCTCTAAAAGTTTGAGGTATTAAATATCTTAAAAAATGTTGCCGTCCTTGAGAGACATCAATTCTTAAATTATACAATCTATTAACTTCTCTTTTAAGTTGCGAAACATTGTTATAGCTTGAGTATGAAGGATGAATTCCTATTATATGATTTCTTTCTTTTATATTATGTATAGTTTTTTTTATTTTTTTATCTAAAATACTGTAAGTAATACCCTCTTCTCCTTTTAACCCTGGTATAAAGTAAAACTCAGATTTAACATTCTTTGTCTCAGAGATGTCCATAAAAAAATCAAATTTATCATAAACATCAGGTGCTTTTTTAAAAATTTGCTTATAAACTGTTTTTAAAGTATTAAAAAATATTTTAAAATTTTTTCTACGAAAAATATCACCTAAAAGTGCCTTAACAATTTTTCCAAATTTATCATATCTAGCAAAAAAGTCAATATCATGTGTTAAAAACAATCGAAAATCTCTTTGCGAAGGGGCAACTTCTATGCCTGCATCATTTAACATTTTAGCTAGAACGCTTATATAATCATTTACTATAGGACGTTTATGAAAACCATATTTTATTGAAAGATTTTCTTTTTCATCAAATCTGTCATGCTTATCTTTAGTTTTATTTGCTATTTCTTCCCACCTAGTAAGCATAAAAAATATAGCTGCTATAATGTCATTTCCACAATAAATAAGACCATCTTCATTTCTAAGTTCATCTTTGCCAAACAGAATGGGAATTGCAAAACTAAAACCTTCACAAGTCATAAAATCCACATCTGTAGGAATATTTATAATATTTTGAAAATACTTATAGCCATCTTCAAAATTAGAAAAAAACACATCGTCAATTATTAGTCTATAATTATCCGAAACAAATCTATAAAGAGGTTCATTATCTGTTAAAATTTCATATTCAGTATTATAAATTTCACCAAAAATATAATTCAGAACATATTTTTTTTCGGCGACAAACTTATTTTGAATAAAAATTTTAATCATAATTTGTGTATGAAATTTCTACAAATATAGCAAAGTATTAAAATTCTGCACAAACTTTTTTCTTTTAAGTTTAAAGTTTTGCATTTATTATAATTTTCTTGCCACTACTCTATATAGCAAATATAAAAAATAAAGATAATATAAACTCAAAACAGACGATAGCAAAATCATAAAACTTATCATATCCCAGTCAAAAATTTTAACAATTCCAAAAACTAACAATGTAAGAACTAACAATCCAATTTGCCAATATAAAGCTACTTTTTGTTTTTCAAAAACCGACAAACTAATTGACAATGGTGCAGTTACAAACCTTATCATAATTAAAGGAATTAATATTTTTGCATAATAACCAGCTATACGCCATTCTTCACCGAATACTAAAGCAAAAAGCCATTCTCCCAAGAAAAATATTACTACAATTATTGGAATTGCCATCAAGCTAAGTTTTTTTAAAGTACTCCAAAACACTTCTTTTGCATGTCCATATTTTTTCATTTGTTCATGAGCTTCTTTGTAATACACATTTTGCATAGAAGTTCCGATAACTGCACTTGGTAGTCCTAAAATTCTATTTGACAGAGAATAATATCCAACCTGAGTAACATTATATAACATAGAGATTAGAACACTCACAAGATTTACAGCCAATACATTGGCTAAAGTTGCAGGCATTTGATATTTTGGAAAATCAACATATCGTTTTGCTTGCATTTTCATATTAGACCAAGAGGTTTTTTTTATAAATAATTTGAGTTTAATTTTAGACATTAAAGGGAATATAGAAACAAGATAGCCTATAATTTGTCCAACAATTAAACCTATTGGTGTTTTTGACAAAAAGCCTAAACCTATCTGAGTTCCAGTTCTGGTACTCGCTCTCCAAATACTGGCAGATGAAATATTTTTATATGATTTTTCGCGAGTATTATAATAACTTAACATATTATATGCTCCTTGCAAAAACACAGTTATTGGGACAAAATACAACCAAAATTTTATTTGTGAATTATTTAACAGACCAGCTATAGTATCGGCAAAAAAGCCTATTAAAATCTGCAAAATTATAGACAACACAAAAGCTATAAGAAAACCAAGACTCATTATATTCCATGCATCTTCTTTTCTATCGGGTAAAACAATGGAAAGCTCATAACGTAAATTTGCAATACTTCCCAAAATTGTTGTTACTGAAACAAAAAGCTCTAAAACACCAAAGTCATCTGGAGAATACATGCGTGTAAGCACAGGCATCAACAACATAGGAATGATTTGTGCTATCATAGTCCCCTTAAAAAGAATAAAAAAATTCTTTGAAAATTCCGACTTTGGAGAAATTATTTTAGAAATCTGTCTAAACATCTTTTAAAAATATTTCACAAAAATAACTAATCAAAAAGATTAACAATATTTTTTTTGAATTTAAGTTCAATTATTAAATCCAACTTTTAAACTTTTGACTTAAATATTGTATCTTTGCACTCTAAAATAGTAAATTAGAATATTTAGAAAACAATATGATAAAACTAACAACAGTAATTGGTGCCAGACCTCAAATAATTAAAGCTGCGGCTATTTCTAGAAGTATAAAAAAACATTTCTCAGGAGAGATTCAAGAAAAAATACTACATACAGGGCAACATTACGATAAGAATATGTCGCAGGTATTTTTCGAAGAGCTAAACATACCAAAGCCAGACTTTAATCTAGGTGTTGGATCGGGTTCGCATGGCGAGCAAACAGCAAAAATGATTGCGGGAATAGAAAATATTCTTAGCTCTGAACAGTCTAATGGGATCATACTATATGGCGACACAAATTCTACTCTAGCAGGAGCAATAGCTGCAAGTAAAATACATGTACCTATTTTCCATATAGAGGCAGGGTTAAGGAGTTTTAACATGGCTATGCCAGAGGAGATTAATCGTATTGTATGCGATCAACTTTCGTCTATTCTATTTTCGCCCACAGAAACAGGAGTTGAAAACTTACGTCGCGAGGGCTTCTTCCAAATTTCGCCACAATTCAAAAACGGAAAACAAAGGCAAATCTACAACAGCGGAGACATTATGTACGACAATAGTCTGCACTTTGCTCAAATGAGCCTAGAAGCCGAGCAAATTTTACACGACAATGATTTAGAAAAAAACAACTATATTTTAGCAACAATTCATCGCGACAACAACACAGATGATAAAACTCGCCTAGACAGTATTTTTAAAGCTCTATTAGAAATCTCTGAAAGTAAAAAAATAGCGATAGTTCTACCGCTTCATCCTCGTACCACTAAATTGTTGCCAATAAATCTCAACAACGAAACATATCAATATTTACAAAACTCTAAATACATAAAACTACTTCCACCTGCATCATTCCTTGAAATGATTGCTTTGGAAAAAAACTCTAAGATTATAATGACCGATAGTGGTGGTGTGCAAAAAGAAGCTTTTTTCTTTAGCAAACCATGTATAATCCTTCGTCCAGAAACAGAATGGATAGAGATTATTGAGCACAAAGCAGGTATATTGGCAGATGCTGACTACTATCGCATAATAGAGGCTTATAACGAACTATCAAACTCAGAAATCCAATTCCCCGAAATATTTGGCAATGGACACGCTTCAGAATTCATTTTGGATAAAATAGTAAAATATTTCAAATAAAAAACATGAAAATTTGTCATATAAGTACAGTTCATTCACGCTATGATGTAAGGATTTTTTTTAAAGAATGTGTTTCTCTAGCAAAAAACTATAAAGAAGTTCATCTTATCATTGCTGATGGTTTAGGAGATGAAACTAAAAACAATGTAATTATTCACGACCTAGGTAAACCTAAAACACGAAAAGATAGATTTTTGAAATTCAGCAAGTTAGCACTATCTAAAGCAAAAGAAATACAAGCAGACGTATATCATTTGCATGATCCTGAATTACTAAGAATAGCTTTAAAATTACAAAAATTTGGTGCTAAAATTATTTACGACTCACACGAAGATTTACCAAGACAAATTTTAAATAAAACATATATTCCTAAATATTTAAGAAAACTTATTTCAAGAATTATAGAAAATTATGAAAATAAAATTTCTAAAAAGATAAACGGCATAGCTGCTGCAACTCCACATATAAGAGATAGATTTTTAAAAATTAATAAAAACACTGTTGATATTAATAATTTTCCTATAATAGAAGATATAAAATTTAACTCTGATTGGGAAAATAGAGAACTTGCAATAGGATATATTGGTGGCATTTTTAAAACAAGAGGCATATTTGAAACTCTTGATGCTATCAATAATACAGATATAAAACTTCATTTGGCTGGTAATTTTTCACACTCTCAATTAGAAACAGAGTGCAAATCACATCCAGCATGGAAACAAGTTGAGTTTCACGGTTACCTAGACAGAAATGGAGTAAATGAATTATTAAAAAAAGTTAGACTTGGAATGGTTATTTTAGAAGCAACACCTAGTTATATAGTTTCGTTACCAATAAAAATGTTTGAATATATGGCAGCAGGTTTACCAGTAGTTGCGTCAAACTTTCCTTTATGGAAAAGCATAATAGATGAAAACAAATGTGGAATTTGTGTTGACCAAACAAACCACGAAGAAATTAGAAACAAGCTATTAGCATTAATTTCAAATGATGACAAACTAATTGAAATGGGCAAAAACGGACGCAAAGCTGTTGAAACTGAATTTAATTGGCAAAGCCAAGAAGAAAAACTTATTGAATTTTATAAAAATATTGTAAAATGAATTCAACTGTTTCAATAATAATACCATGTTATAATGAAGAAGATTATATAAAAGATTGTCTTCATTCTGTTTTAGACTTTAATTATCCAAAAGATAAATTAGAAATTTTTATTGTTGACGGAATGAGTATCGACAGAACTAGAGAAATTGTTATTTCTGAGTTTTGTAATAATTTTTCGAATATAAAACTTATTGACAACCCAAAACGCACTGCTCCATACGCCTTTAATATTGGAATAAAAAATAGCCACAGTGATTTCATAATCATCATAGGTGCACATGCACAATACAGTAAGGATTATGTTAAAAACCTTATAGAATGGCACAGCAAACTTGAGGCATACAATATTGGTGGGCTTATGAAAACAGAAATTAAAAATATAAACAGAAAAACAAATGCGATAATTAAAGTTTTAAGCAATAAATTTGGTGTAGGTAATGCAAATTTTAGAACAGGAACAAAAGAAGTTGTTGAAGTAGACACAGTAGCATACGGTTGTTATAAAAAAGAATGTTTTGAAATATTTGGTCTTTTTAATGAAAAGCTCACTAGAAATCAAGATATAGAGTTTAACAAAAGAATTATTAATGGCGGTGGAAAAATTTACCTTGTACCAAATGCCTATTCTATTTATTATGCGCGCGAATCATTTAATGGTATTGCAAAAAACAATTTCCAAAACGGTTTGTGGAATATCCTTACTGTTTATTATACTAAAGATTTCTCATCGCTATCACTAAGGCATTTTGTACCTTTAATTTTTGTTTTGTCTATTCTTTTGCCGTTAATTCCTGCAATATTTTATTGGCAGTATGCTCTCTTAAGCTTAACTTCGCTGACATTATATTTAATTCTTATATTTTTCGTTTCTTCAAAAATGAAAGATAAACACACTAGCTATTATAGCTTAATATACACATTTTTAATTCTGCACTTTTCTTATGGGACAGGGTCTCTACTTGGAGTTTTTAGACTCCCATTTTTAGCATCAAAAAATTAATCAAATGACTGATCATATAAAAATACTTAAAACCGAAATATCTAAATACCTTGGTTCTAAAAATATTTATTTCCACAATAAGGGCAGAGCCTCTCTTTATGCAATATTAAAAGCAATGGGAGTTGGCTTGGGCGACGAGGTAATAATACCTGCATATACTTGTGTAGTAGTCCCAAATCCAATAATTTATTTAGGGGCTAAGCCAGTTTATATAGAAATTGATAAGGATAACTTATGCATGGATTTAAGTTATTTGGAGCAAAAAATTAATGATAAAACTAAAGTAATTATTTGCCAAAACACTTATGGACTGTCTGCAAATGTGGACAAAATTGTTGAAATTGCGAAAAAATACAATTTATACAGCATTGAAGACTGCACTCATGGTTTCGGTGGGCAATATGAAGGAAAGCCAAATGGAACTTATTGCGATGCCGCTTTTTACTCAATGCAATGGAATAAGCCTTTTTCTAGTGGTATTGGTGGTTTTATGATAATTAATAACGACAATTTGATTGAAAGTATCAATAAAATTGAAAAAGAAAAGCTAAAAGCAAATTTATCAACTAAACTAAATTTAAAGATTCTATTTTTTGCAAAAAAATGTTTCTTAAATCAAACTACATACTGGACATTGCTAAAACTATATAGGTGGCTCAGTAAAAATAATATTGTAACCGGTTCTTCTTCGGGTCAAGAGATTTCTGATATAAAAATTCCAAAAAAGTTTTTTATGGATTATTCGCAAACTCAAGCAAAAGAAGGAGTTAAAAATATTAAAAATCTTAGTGAGTTTTTAAAATTAAGAAAAGAGAATGCTGTTATTTATACCGATTTTTTAAAAAACCATAAAAAAACTTATGTCAAAGAAGACTTATTCGCAAATCATTCTTTTTTAAAATATCCTATTTTTGTTAAAAATAGAAAAAGATTTTTCGAACTTGCACGTAAACATAAAATCGAACTTGGAGACTGGTTTAATTCACCAATACATCCTATTCAGAATAATTTTGAAAAATGGGGAATGTTTCCAGAAAAGTATCCAATTGCTAATTTTGCTTCGAAGCATGTGGTCAATATCCCTTGCGACACAAAAAATATCGAAAAAATTCTAAGTTTTTTAGAAAAATACCTAAACGAAATAATTTAAAAATTATCTATTTGTTAATTGCTTAAGTTTTCGTTTAACTTCTACGAAGCTAGCAAAACCAAATCCAAGGAACATTCCTAAAAACAAAAATATCAATACACTTTTTACTATAGATTTTGAAGATTCGAAAACAATATTTCCTTTAACAATTTTAAAGGTTTCAACTCTACTTAGCTCATTTTCAATATCATTTCGTCGCTCGTAAAGCATGAGCATTTCGTTATAAGTATTGCTAATTGATAAATTAGAGTTAGAATTGTTTTCAACATTATTTAATACTGCTTGCTGTAGTTTTGCAAGTTTATCAATTTCATGATTTAAATCATTTAGAAACGAAGACAGTTTTGCTTTTGTATTTGTAATATATTTCTTAACATAATCTAAATTATTTAAGTAATTAATAAGCCCATCGCTAATCTCATTTATACTATTTTTTGAATACACTTCTAAATTCACAATAACAGCCTGATTTACAGTTGTATCAAAAATAATTTTATGAATATCGTTAGCTGCTTCTATACTTATATTTAATTGGTTTGCAACACTGTCATTTTGATTGTTTTTAATATGAATTTTTAAAGGTTCTAACAATTCATAAACTATTCTATTGTCAACTATAGGACTTGAAGCAATAAGTTTTGTTTTATAAACTTCTTTAGAACAATAAAAATGAATAAATCCTCCAATTACTCCTAGTATAGTAAATATCACTAAAACTAAAAAATATTTTTTTATAAAATTTACAATTCTAGCTATCAGTGTTAAAATATCAATTTCTTTATCTTGATTTTTCATAATACTTTAAATTTTCTTATCAATTAAATATACATTTCTATCATTTGCAGAGCGTGAAATAAGTTCGCCTAAAAATCCTGTAAGGAATAAAAGAGTTCCTATAATCATAGATACCAATGCTAAATAAAAAAATGGATTTTGAGTAATTCTCTCAATCACAATTCCTCGATTTACTGCAACTAACTTATTGATGCCTAAATATAAACTAATAGCAAATCCTATAAAAAAGACTATTGTTCCTAAAACACCAAAAAAATGCATTGGTCTTTTTCCAAACTTAGAAATAAACATTACAGACATCAAATCTAACGGACCACGAATAAATCTTTCTAGTCCAAATTTTGTTCTTCCGTATTTTCTTTCTCTATGATGAACAACTTTTTCGCCTATTTTTTTAAATCCTGCCCATTTTGCTAAAACAGGAATAAACCTGTGCATATCGCCATAAACTTCTATACTCTTAACCACTCTGTTTTTATAGGCTTTAAGACCACAATTCATATCGTGAAGTTTTATTTTGGTCATTTTGCGAACTACAAAATTATAAAACTTGCTTGGAATATTTTTCGACAAAACTGGGTCGTGCCTCACTTTTTTCCAACCCGAAACTATGTCATAATCTTGTTCTACAATCATTTTATAAAGTTCGGGTAGCTCATCGGGGTCATCTTGTAAATCTGCATCCATAGTAAAAACCACATCACCTCTACATGCTTCGAAACCTACTTGCAATGCAGCAGATTTCCCATAGTTTCGTCTAAATTTTATTCCTCTAATTTGTGGAAATTTTTCTTTCAAATTTTCAATAATTTCCCAAGAATTATCAGTGCTACCATCGTCAATAAAAATTATTTCAAACGACTTTTTATCGTTTTCTAAAACTCTTATTATCCATTCCGATAGCTCAGTCAAAGACTCTGCTTCGTTTAAGAGAGGAATTACAACAGAAATATCTAATTTTTCATTATTCATTTTCCACACCTTTCATTGCTTCTGCAAAAGCATCAGTATTTTTCTTAATAAAAGCAGAACTTATCAAAGCAACAATAAAACCTTGAATAAAAGTTGAAAAAACAGTAGATATTGACAAAGCTATTGGAGTAAGAACATATTTTTTCATCATCTCCAAAGAACTATCAATTTGGGCTTTACTAAGTTCTTGCTCATATAAATTTGCTTCTGCTAAGTTTAGCATTTTATCTAACTGTTCAGGAGCAATAAATTCATAAAAAACATAAGTATAAATAAACATTATAACAGATGCTATTAACACCATAAGCATAGTGCCACCAAGCAACTTAGAATATGAAATATAACCACCATAAAAATTATTTCGATAATACCTTTGAACAAAAACAATACTAAGCACAAAAACCAACATACTAATCCAACCAAACCATTTTGCATCGCTAAGATCAAAAGCATAAGCAATAACGCTCATTAAAATAATAGGTAAACTAATAATAGCACCTAAGCTCAAAATCATTTTTGTTTTCTTTCCCATGTTTTTCAAATTAAATTAAACTCCAAAGATATTCAGATTTTTTAAAAAACTCACTATTTTTTTTGTTTTTAAAATAATTTATATATTTTTGCATCGGGTAAGTCTTATACGACCAGCTCCCGCTGAACTCCCCCAGGTCAGGAATGAAGCAAGGGTAGGCGGTCGTAGCGGTGCGATATAAGTAGCTTACCCTTTTTTATTTTATTTTTAAACAAGTTTTTATTTTACTCAAACTCTAACAAAAATTTCATAATCGACCAGTGGAATATTCCCTTAAAGGTATTTTCAGCAAATTCATCCATTGAAACAACATATTTGGGATTATTATCTGGAATTTTTAATAGATTTCCAAACTCCCGCTCGTGAGTTTTTTCATCTACAATAATGTATGCAACTTGTATATATGTGGTTTTGCCTTGTTTTTCGGCAATAAAATCCACCTCGCTATCTCCAACTTTTCCAACAAAAACCCTATATCCATGAGTACGCAAATGATGGTAAACTAAATTTTCGAGTACCTTATTTATATCTTTCTGTTGAAATGGAATAATAGCATGACGCATTCCTAAATCCTCAAAATAAAACTTGTCGCCTACTTCAAAAATCTTTTTACCTCCAATTTCTTTTCTTTTCACTCTTTCTATATAAAATACAGACTCTAAATAGACCAAATAATCTAAAACAGTTTGTGGTATAATGTTGATTTGCTGCGATTTAAGATAATCGCTAATTTTTTTCGCAGAAACAATACTGCCAACATTATCTGCCAAAAATTCAATTAGATTATGCAAAAAATTTACATTCCTAATATTATATCGAGCTACAACATCACGCAAAATAATACTATCATAAATATTTTTGAGATATTCGTAATATACATCTTCATTTTTACGCAAATTTACAAGATGTGGCATTCCACCATATTTTATATAATCGTACAAAGTTTGATTTGAAGCCGACAATTTGTGAAAATCTAAAAATTCTTTATAACTAAGCGAATGAATGCGAAACTGGATATACCGACCGGCTAATGCGGTAGCTAATTCTCCAGACAAAAGTTTTGCATTACTACCTGTGCAATAAATATCAAAATTACCATCAGATTGAAGACTTCGTAGTGCCAATTCGTAATTTTCAATCTCCTGCACTTCGTCAATAAAAAGATAAGTTTTTACTTGCAAATTCACTTTTTCCTGAATATAAACTATCAAATCATTATAGTCTTTGATAAAATCAAACTCATATTTTTCCTTATCAATAAATAAGATTTTAGCATCAGGATAACGAGACGAAATCTCTTGACTAAGTTGCTTTAAAATATAACTCTTGCCCACTCTGCGTTGTCCTACAAGAATTTTTATTAACCTATCATTGATAAAAGGCTCAATTTTTGAGAAGTAATAAGGACGATATTTAACAGTATTTAGCATATGTTTATTTTATAAAAGAAAGAAATTTAATTTTTCAATAAGTTTATGTTATAAAAGAAACTTTTTGCAAATATAAATAAGTTTATCTTATAATGCAAATTAGTCTTAATTTTTAAACAATTTTAACAAAATAAACTTCTCAATTACAATAAAATTACTATTTTTACGCTTTTATTTTTAATTCATAAAATAAATATAAACTATGACTGAAAAATTATTTAAACGACTAGATTATGCAGTCGGTTGGTTCACTTTCCTTGTTGCTGCAACAGTATATTTATTAACTATTGAGCCTACAGTTAGCTTTTGGGATTGTGGAGAATTTATTTCTTCATCAAATAAACTACAAGTAGGCCACCCTCCTGGAGCGCCATTTTTTATGTTAATTGCGAGAACTTTTGCAATGTTAGCCAGCGGACCCGATAAAGTTGCACTTATGGTCAACTCGTTTACTGCAATAGTTTCAGCATTTACAATAATGTTCTTATTTTGGTCTATAGTTTATTTTGCAAAAAGAATGATTGCTCCTAACGAAGATTATACAGTTGGAAAAACTATTGCTATTCTTGGAGCTGGTTTAGTAGGTGCTTTAGTATATACTTTTTCAGATACTTTCTGGTTTTCGGCAGTTGAAGCTGAAGTTTACGGCTTCTCATCTTTCTTTACTGCTATAGTATTTTGGGCAATTTTAAAATGGAGCGACGAAAAAGACCCCATAAAAGAAAATAGATGGATAGTATTAATTGCACTTTTAGTGGGAATGTCGATTGGCGTTCACTTATTAAACCTTCTAACTCTTCCTGCAATTGCTTTTGTTTATTACTATAAAAAATTCAAACCATCTACTCTTGGATTTATAATAACCACAATAATTTCACTTTTTATAATTGCAATGTTAATGTGGGGAATAATCCCTGGAGTTGCAATTGTAGCTTCAAAATTTGAATTGTTTTTTGTAAATAGTTTAGGATTTGGATATAATACAGGCTTAATTATTTGGGCTATTTTAGCTTTTGCAAGTTTGGGAATAAGTATTTACACGTCACAATACTCAAAGAATAAAACTTTAAATTATATTTTTCCTAGTTTAGCTATTATTTTAATAGGAGCACCATTTATATCCGACAGCACTATACTTAACATCTTAATACTTGGAGCCTGCATAGCAGGAATTGTATATTTAGCATCAAGAAAACGTGAAATTCTCAACTTAATCATGTTGTCTTTTACTATGGTTATGATTGGTTATTCTAGCTATGCTATTATTGTAATTCGCTCAAATGCAAATCCGCCAATGGATCAAAACAGTCCTGATGATGTTTTTAACTTGCTATATTATCTAAATCGCGAACAATATGGTGACCGTCCACTAATGTATGGTGAATATTACAATGCTAGATTCGAAAAATATGAAAAAACTACACCAGTTTATGTAAAACGTAATGGTGAATATCAAATTGTTAGTTACAAACAAAAACCTACTTACAAAAAAAGCGATTGTACTGTTTTCCCAAGAATGTATAGTCCTGAACCAAAACATATTGAATATTACAAAGAATTTGGAGGAATAAAAAACACTCAACGAAGACCAACATTCTTAAATAACATAAAATTCTTTGTAAATTATCAAATAAATTGGATGTATTGGCGATATTTTATGTGGAATTTTGCAGGAAGACAAAACGACATTCAAGGACATGGAAACGTAATTCATGGGAACTGGATTTCTGGAATTAAGTTTATAGATAATAATAGGCTCGGCGATCAAGATAAATTGCCCGACTATCTAAAAGAAAACAAAGCAAATAATAAATATTATATGCTTCCACTACTTTTAGGATTAATTGGTTTAGGCTATCAACTCTTTAAACACATAAAAGACTGGTGGATAGTTACTTTATTGTTTATTTTAACAGGAATAGCTATTGTAGTTTACCTAAACCAAACTCCAGAACAGCCGCGTGAACGAGATTATGCTTATGCTGGTTCGTTTTATGCTTTTGCCATTTGGGTTGGACTTGGAGTTTTAGGAATTTATGAACTATTTAAAAAAGTTAGTCCTGGAGTTGTTGCAGGCTCTGTAGCCACTTTAATTACTCTACCTGTTCCTTATATAATGGCTAAAGAAAATTGGGACGACCACGACAGAAGCAACAGATATATTGCAAGAGATTTTGCATATAATTATTTGATTTCTTGCGCACCTAACTCTATACTATTCACTTTTGGAGACAATGACACTTTCCCAATTTGGTATTCTCAAGAAGTAGAAGGAGTTAGACCTGACGTTAAAGTCTGTTGTTTGCCATATTTCGCATCAGATTGGTATATAGATCAAATGAAAGCAGCTAGTTACGATGCAACACCTATGCCACTAACTTTTGAAAGACCAAAATATGAACCTTCTGTTAGAGATGTAGTTCAATATGCATATAGAGACATTCGTAAAGATGAAGTACCTATATCTATTGATAGCTTACTAAACTTCATCGCTAATGATAATGTTGCCACATACAAATATAATGATGATACATATTATATTTACCCTAGCAATAAATATTATATGATAGTTGACAGTGCGAAAGTTGTTGATAATGAAACTGTAAAACCCGAAGATGCTGGTTTAATAAGCACAAGAATAGACGCTGATTTGAACAGAAGATATCTTGTCAAAAACGAAATGATGACATTAGACTTTTTACGTACTAACGATTGGGATAGACCTATATATTTCACATCTATAGGTAGCTCTAATGCTGTTGGACTTGATAATTATTTCCAAAATGAAGGTTTTGCATTTAGATTAGTGCCTATCAAATCAAGTCCAAGAGGAAGAATTGATAAAGACATAATGTATGACAACTTAATGAATAAATATAGATGGGGAAATATGAATGACCCAAATATCTATATTGACCATACAATAAACAGGACTACTACTGTTGTTAGAATTAGAGAGAACTTTTCAAGCTTAGTATTAGAATTTGCAAAAGTTGGCGATACTGTTAAAGCAAAAAATTTACTAGCTAAATGCGAAGAAATAATGCCAACAAGTATTTTTAGACCTAATTTGTACGACGTAGATTTCGCAAATGCTTATTATTCTATTGGTGAAAACGAAAGAGGAGATAAGTTTTTAAAAGAAATTATTGAAATTTCTTCGCAAGAGTTAAACTTTTTCTTTGGATTAGACAATAACAAAAGAAATTCGTGCTTATTTGAAATTCAAGTCTCAATGGAAACTCTTAACAGAGTATGGCGAGTGGCACAACGTAATAAAAGAGATGAGTTATTAAGTGAACTTGAAGTTAGTTTAACAGACTTTATGCAAAAGTACCAAACTTATTACCCAGAGTATTTTAGACAATAGTTTCGAAATGAGGCTGTCTCAAAACATATTTTAAAACAATGAATTTTCAAGGTGTTTCAGAAGTGTTAAAATGCAAGGCGTCTGAAATTGAGGACGAAGGAGCGTACCAGAAGCGATGCACTGAGCAAAGCCGAAGTGTACGTGACTAAGTCCGAATATTGAAAGCAACGAAGCAGTTTGATACTTATGAAACACCGTCTTTAACTTAGCTTTGATAAGTAAATTTATTTGTATAAAAAACTAAATAGTAACATTAATGATCGCAATAATTAGCCCCAAGCTCCAAGCTACCATCAATAAATTCTTTTGCTAATTCTTCGGCAGTTTTTATTGGTGCTCCAACAAAAGCATTAATTCCTTGTTCTTTAAACAAATCTATGGCTCTTTGTCCCATGCCTCCGGCAATAACATCGGTAACACCAAAGCTAGCAACCCATTTTGGATACAAGCCTGGCACATGTTCTGGCGGAGTTAATTCTTTAATATTTACAATATTTTTGTCTTCTACTTCAACAATTGCAAATTTTTCGCAATGTCCAAAATGACTACATAAAACTCCATTTGCTAATGGAAAAGCTAAAATTTTTTTCATAATTTATTAAAATTAAAACAGCAGGCGAAGTTCACCTGCTAAAACAATATTATTAATTTCTCCCTAAACCTCTACCTAAGCCACGTCCAGCACCTCTGCAGCGTCCTCCTCTTCTACCGAGACCTGCTCCTCTTCCCTGACCTAAGTTTTGTTCATTTACATTTTCTGAATCCGAGCCTTGAAAACATTTTCCAGCTCTTCGTCCTGTTCCGGCACCTTGTCCTCTAGGACCTGTTTGATCTAAATTTGGCATAATATTATTTATTTTGATTTAACATATCTATAATTTCTTGAACTGTCTTGCTATGATCTTTTATAGCAATCATTTGTATTTTTAAAGAGTCTAATAAATCTTTGACTTTTACTCCAAATTCGCCTGATACAATTTTCTCTACTCCTTTTTCTGCAACAAATTGAACAGATGCAGGACCTGCTCCTTCAGTAGCTTCCTTGTTTGGGTTTGGACAAATTTCAAAAGATTTATTCTCAATGTCATAAATTACAAAATAAGCAGCACGCCCAAATCTCGGGTCTATTGTGGAACCTAATGTAGTTCCAGTTGATGTGATTGCAATTTTCATATTATTTCAATTTTTTAATTATTACTATATTTTCATTTTAAACTTACAGATTCCTCATCTTGAACTTTTGATACATTAGAAGAAGCACATAAAGCACACGTAATGTCAACAATATCATTAGGATTAGTAAAAAAAGCATCGCAGTCCTTACAATGAAACCAGTGGCTATCGTAATAAACTTTTCCGCCTTCAATTATCAAATGTCGCCCTTCGCTAATTGCCAAAGCTATTTTTTGACGTGCCGAAGAATAAATACGAGTAAAAGTTGGACGAGAAACACCCATTAAAGCAGATGCTTCAAGATGAGTAAGCATATCATAATCACAAAGTTTTATTGCCTCGTATTCTTCACACAACATACTTACTATGTCCTGATTTTCTATATTAATATCCTTTCCGTAAGGTATAAAACCTTTAATAACAGGCGGACTCAAAAGTTTTCTATGTCTTCTTTTTCTATATCTCATTTTTGAACATTTGTGCATTACAAATATAATAAACATATGTTCATTTGCAAAATTAATTTTAGCAAATCAATGTGATTTTATACTTATATGAAATCTAAACCGACAAACATCAATAAAATTTATATAGAATTAGCTTCAAAAAACATTCCTTGGGTGATTTTTCTCTCTTTCATTTTTTTCTCAAGCATATGGCTTATTTCAAAATTCTTTTTTCCTTTCCAATTTGGATAGATTATCATTTCTTTTGGCGATTCGCTTGTAAACCTTTCTACAACAACATTTGGATTCAAATAGCCTAAAAACTCTACCATCAAATCAAGATAATTTTCCAAATTTAAATTATAAAAGAGTTCAGGACTTTCTTTATAAACATCTGCAAGTTTAGTTTTTTTCAAGACTTGCATTTGATGAATTTTTAAAGTTTGAATATTTAATTTTGAAATTTTTTTAGCATGGTTTAAAAAATCTGTTTTGTCTTCTCCCGGAAGTCCAATAATAAAATGTAAACCACAATTTATTTGAAAATTATTTGCCAATTCTACAGCTTTTATTGTTTGTTCCCAGCTATGTCCTCTATTTATAAAATTTAAAGTTTCATTTTTTGTAGATTCCGCTCCATATTCTATGCTCAAATATTTATCTTTTGAAATTTCTTTCAGCATTTTCATAATTTCTTCATCTATACAATCTGGTCGTGTAGCAATTACTAAGCCAATAACTCCCTCAACAGCAAGAGCTTCTAAATACAACTTTTTTAAATCTTCAACTTTTCCATAAGTATTTGTGTATGATTGAAAATAAGCCAAATATTTTTGAGTTTTATATTTTTTACTAAAAAACTCTATTCCTTTTTGTAATTGCTCTGTTACCGATAATTTTGGTGTGCAATAAAAAGGAGAGAAACTCTCGTTAGTGCAATAAAAACAAGCTCCTCTTGAGATTTTTCCATCACGATTTGGGCATGTAAAACCTGCATCAATAGAAATTTTTTGCACTCTAATTCCAAAAATGCGTTTTATATATGATGAATAATCATTCCAAGGAAGTTTTGTATTTTGTTTATTCTGCATTTTTAGTTTAAATATTTGTCTTTATCCTTATTTTCGTCTATTTCCCAATATCTATCTTCCTCATTATCAAGCTCATCATCTTCTTCTGAAAAAGTTGGTGGAGCTGGCGGTGTGAAAATCAATGCTAAAACCAATCCTGTTATAAAACCTGACAAATGACCTTCCCAACTAATTCTTTCATTTATTGGCAACATTCCCCAAACCATGCTTCCATACAAAAACACGATAATTAATGTAACAGCCATTCGCCTAATATTTCTTCCAATTAAACCGGCAGTAAACAAATAACCTGCAAAAGCATATATCATTGCCGAAGCTCCAATATGAACACTTTCACGACCTATTAGCCATGTTAAAATACCGCTAAAAAAATAAGATAAAATAAAAAGTAGTATTGCTCTATCGTTATGAAAATAAAAAAGCATTGAACCTAAAATAAGAAAACTCCCTGTGTTTGCTAGTATATGCTCAAGACTGCCATGTAAAAAAGGCATAGTTAAAATTCCATACCATTGCTTAAAATCTCTGGGACGCAAACCAAACTCTGAAAAACTTATATGCAAAGATTTTTCTAAAGCAAAAACCATCCATGCTAAAAACATAAAGCTAGCAGGAATTACCATAGCCAGCAACATTTTTCTTAATTCTATTTTGGAACTAGTTTGTCCTTTCATTTTGCAAAGTTAGAGTTTAAACTAAAAGCGAAAAAGAAAAACTGAAATTTTTATTATTTATATTTTTGTTTCAGACAAAAACTACCAAACTCCATTAATTACTTCTCCGCAACTTCCACATTTGCCAGAGAAACCATCAATTTCTGTTCTATAAGTTTTTCGTTTAATCAAAGTTTTTCCGCACTTAGGACAAATTGTATTTCCTTCTTCTTGATGAACATTTCCGAGATATACGTATTTTATTCCTTTTGACTTTGCAATTTTAGCAGCTTTTTCAACTGTTTCAACCGAAGTTGGCGGAACATGCATCATCTTATTTGCTGGAAAAAAACGACTAAAATGTAGTGGAGTTTCTGCAAAACCATTTTCAACTAACCATTCACACATTTCTGAAATCATTTGCATATCATCTGTATGACCTGGAATAATTAAATTTGTTATTTCTAACCAAACACCGCTATCACGCAAAATTTTTAAATTATTCAAAATTGGCTCTAATCTTGCACTTGTAATTTCCCTATAAATGGAATCGTCAAAAGCCTTTAAATCAATGTTTGCAGCATCTAAATATGGAATTAATTCCTTTAAAGGTTCAGGATTAATAAATCCATTTGAAATTATAATATTTTTGATACCGTTCTTTTTCGCAAGTTTTGCAGTTTCTAAAACAAATTCATAAAAAACTGTTGGTTCTGTATAAGTGTAAGATATTGATGCTGAGTTGTTTTTCTTTGCAGCTTCTACAATTTGTTCTGGTGTAGCTTTAATACGCTCTAATTGCAGTGGAGAACTTTGCGAAATTTCGGAATTTTGACAATTTTTACAACTCAAATTACAACCTGCTGTTCCAATTGAAAAACTTGTAGAACCCGGCATAAAGTGATATAAAGGCTTTTTCTCTATTGGGTCAATATGAATTGCAACTAAATTTCCATAACTTAGGCTAATTAATTCACCATTTACATTTTTTCTTGCTTTGCAAAACCCAAGTTTACCTTCGCTTAGCTTGCATTCGTGTGGACATAATTTGCAGAGAACTCTTCCGCCTTCTAATTTTTCGTAATATTTTGCTTTATCTTTTTTTTTAAAATCACTTTCAGAAAACACTATTGCTTCATAAGTAAAAATATCAGCATTTTTCCAGCCATCATAACCTATTCCTGCTTTATCGCGAGCGCAATATCCCAAAAATTCGTCTAAACTCCAGCCAGTAGATTCTGCAACTTGAGGTAAAAATGTTCCTGCACGACCACCTTTCACAATATAAATACCATGTTTGCCAAGTTCGATTTCATCAATAGATTTTATTTTTTTAAATGGCGTTAAAACAGAAATTTCTATTTCAACTTCGTCTAATTCTTGTGCTGAAATTGGCGAAAAACGATAATCTTGTGTTGCTGCGGCTACTGCCATTTCTACCACGACCTTATAAAGCGGAATATTGGGTTCAAACCTACCTATACAGCCACGTAAATTTGAATTTTTATTAAAAGTTACAAAAGCACCACATTGCTCATTCAAATTCTCTGACACAACAATATTAGAAACATCTAAGTTTTTATTTTCTTTAATTTTTGCCTCAGCACTCATACGAGCAAGTTTTAAAAGCTCCATTTTTTCTTCATCACTTAATGAGAAACTAGAATCGTTTTTATCAGTAATAGAAATTGCCCAATAGCCCACTACCCTATCATCACTGCCATAAGGCGAATCGCCAGAATTTTTGTATTGAATTTTATTGTAGGAATATTTTTGATCTGTTAAATACATTAAACTCAAAACCGAATTCCATGCACAACAATTTGTAGAAAGATTTTTTATCCCGGTTTCAGAATTTACAACTTTAATCAACTCTTCAGGTTTGCCAGATACTATAGCATTAGCAGTTGCTAAGTCAATATTTACAGCATCATTATAGCTTGGATAATGAGAAAAATCTGTTGAAACAATAAAAATATTTTCTTCCTTCCAATATGGTTTTAGTGCTTCTGCAATTTTTTTTGCATTTTGTTCTCCATCAAAACCAAGTATCATAGGCACAATTTGAAAATCATTTTTTAGATGATATTGCAAAAACGGCAATTGAACCTCTATACTATGTTCTGTTCTATGAGCATCGGGAACAAAAGAGATAAAATTATTATTTTTTATCAACTCATTGCAAACGTCAATATTAACTTTTACTTCGCCAAGCGGAGTTTCATAATTACCTATGTTATAAATAGATACACCAGGAAAATATTTTGTATGACTTGAACCAATAATGAAGATATTTTGATATTTTTTGTTCGGATTAATTTGATTTATAGCCGAAGCCGCCACTTCTCCACTAAAAACGTAGCCAGCATGTGGCGAAATTATTGCTCTTGCATCATATTTTCTTTCTTCAGCTTTTGAAAAAAGAGTTTTCAAATCTTGGTTTAAACTTTCTTTAGTGCCGGCATAAAATTGACCAGCAACAGCAGCTTTACGGTTCATAATTGTAGGATTTTTTGTGTTCTGTGAAAATAAAAATAAGGAGAAAAAACAAAAAATTAAACAGAAAATTAAAATTGTATTTACACTTTTCTTATTCATCTCTAAAATAGCTTTTTACAAATATAAGAAAAAAAATGTAATTAACACATTATGCCATACAATTAAATCAATCTTCTCTTTTTCTCATATAATTCTGTCAAATTTTTTTCTGATATACGAAATCCAGTTCCGTGATTTCTAACACCACCAGAATCTTTTAAATACATTCTTAAATCAATCATAAGCTTGCAAGTTTCAAATGCATCTAAAAATTTTTCAGGAGTTGGATTTTCTAACAAATACGCTTCATTAAAATGAAAATGTTCAACATTATTTTCAATTTTACTATCTGCAAAAACTAACAATAAACGATCAAGTTTAGTCATAAATTTGCCAGCTAAAACATAAGTACTCCATTCTGCAATATTACCTTCCTCTTCAATATTTCTCAACACTATTAAGTTTTTTTGTGGTTCTGAAGCCAATATAAATCCTTGATTGGTTGGAGTTTTATTATTTACTGTTGTGTAAAGAGCCTGTCTGCCTTTGTCGTCTATATAGCCGTATTTTTTAATAATTTCTGTCTGCGAAAATTTCCACACACTACGATTAAAAGTAAAAAGAGTAATTAAAGAATTGGCATTTTTTCTAGTTGCTTTTAACTCAACTCTACCTCCAATATCGGGAATGGCAATATTAGTTTCTGTTAATCCTAGCATATTTTCAAGTAAATGTCCAATACCTGTTGGACCTTTACGTTTAGTTGGTATAAATCCTTCTTCCTTCAAGCTTTCAAGAGCTTTTATCAAATCTGGCAATCGCATATTTAAAGTTTTTTACAAACAACAATATATTCATGTTTCATAGTTGAAGATGTTTTCCCTTTAATATTTGAAGGACTATTTCTATATGGCATTCTTTTACTAGGAATATTTCTAACTATTGTTTCTAAATGAACAAAACCACAACTTTCAAAAATTTCAGCAGTAAGCTCATCGGTAGGAATAGTAACGCCTTTGACTGTTCTATTGCCAACAACATAACAAGCAAAACCTCCTTTTTTTATAAGTTTTGAAACATTTTTTATTGAACTTTCATAGTCTTCATAAAAAGAAATAACATCTCTTGCTCTTTGAATATCTTTTGATTGAATTTTTAAAATGGCATCGTTAAGAATCTCACTATCAAATTTGTGATCATATTTTCGCTTTCTGCCTCCCATTAAAATATTATCTACCTGATTAGCTGTCTCATAACCAAGCCATTCATTAGCAAGCCTTGAATACTGCCCATATGCAACAGTAGTGCGAGAATCGCCATATGGAGGAGATGTTACAACAATATCAACACTATTTGAATCTATAAAATTGGGAATACCAACTACTGTGTCGAACCCATAAACTGCTGACTTTGTGCCATTTGCACACACAGCACTAAAGTCTTCTAAACCTAATTTGTTTCTTTCAAGTTTTGAAGACATTATTCCAAAAACGTCTTTATCTTCTTCATGACAAAAGTTTTTGGTTCTAACCATTTTAAACTCTCCAGATTTAACAAACGAAACATCTCTTACAGTTTCACTAAAAGCAACTTTAAAAAAGTTTTTTATAGAATCGTTACCTAAATTTTCAATATAACCAAGGATAGTTCCTAATTTTTCTTGCGTACCCTTACTAAACCAATAATCAATATTTGTAACATCAGGAATTATTTTGGAATATGATTTTTTGTTTTGAAAATTCGATTTAAACGAATAGTTTATAAAATTATTAATTTCCGAGTTTAATAAATCTGAATTTATTTTTGTCGTTTTGGCAGTTGCAATTAAGCGTGCTAATGGATTAAGGTCTGTTCCAATTGCTGATATATTTTTAATATTTGCTTCAACTAATGATGTTCCTGTACCGCAATATGGATCAAATAATACATCTCCTTCTTTTCCATAGTTTTTTATAATTCTCCTCGCCACTTGTGGAATCATCATTGCAGGATAAGAATGGAAACAATGTGTCAATTCTTTAGTATTTGCTTTCCTAAAATCCCAACTTTCATCGATTTTTTTAGAAACAGCAAATTTTGTTTGTATTACATCATTAATTTCTTTCATACTGACAAATATACATCATATAAACCAATATTAATAATTATATAACACATTTTTATTAACAAACTTTTAAATTAAAATTCTTCTTCAAACACATTAACAGCTTACCAAAGAATCTAAAACTTAATCATCATTCTTTCGTAAAAAGTTTGCAATTATTTTGCTTAATCTATCATTTGTTGTTAGTCTATAAATCTTACCCTCTTTTGCTACAGAAATTTTGCCTGTTTGTTCTGAAACCACAACAGTTAAAGTATCTGAAACCTCAGCCATTCCCAATGCAGAGCGATGTCGCAAACCAAAGTCTTTAGGTAATTCTGTATTTGCTGAAACTGGTAAAATACATTTAGCAGCATAAATTTTATTATTTTCAATTAAAACCGCTCCATCATGCAAAGGAGCATCTTTGAAAAATATAGACTTTAAAAGAGGAACACTAATATCTGCATTTAAAACTTCGCCTTGCTCAATAAAACTTTTTAAAGAAGCCTCACGCGAAATTACAATCAAAGCTCCAGTTTTAGCTATACTCATTTCATTTGCTGCCTGAGCAATATATTCTATAGAGCTAGTGCTATATCCAGATTGTAAACGCGAATATCTAAGTATATTTAATTTGCTACGTTTTATGTATTTATTCCCAATAAGTAATAAAAATTGCCGAATTTCTTGCTGAAAAACTACAATCAAAGCAATCAGCCCCACTCCTATTACTTGTCCTAACATAGAACTTATCAATTCCATTCGCATAGCTTTTACAAAAAGCCATACCAAATATATCAATGCAATACCAATAAAGATTTTTATTGCAGCAGTTCCTTTTATCAATGAGTAAAGCTGATAAAGCAAAAAGGCAACTAATAAAATATCAATAATGTCTAAAAATCTGATATGTATAAAAGATAAAATCACTTTTTATATTTTTTACAAAAATAATAAAGATTTTAAAAATCTTAGCCAATTAAATTGCATTTTTGCTTTTACCGCGATTTGAAACAAAATTACACAAAAATATTAACAAATTACAATTCCTGTTTTCCGTACTTTTTTTGCAACACTTTCTAAGTCTTTGATAATCAAGCATAATTTATCGTGTTTGGGTGTTGCAACATTTTAAACAGCACATACATATATAATTGTCCGTAAGGACAATATAAGATTATCAGGGGTTTGTCCGTAGGACAACATGTGATTAACCGTAGGCGCAGCCTGCGGTATTTAGACCATCAAAAGCCTTGCCCGCAAGGGCAACACAATAAAAACAATTAAAAGTTAATAAAGTTTTTAAAGTTCGTAAAGTTAAATCTATTCGAGCAATAAACTAAACACTAAAAACTCTTATAACTTTTAACTGACGTGCCCTTGCGGGCAAGGCGTAATTTTTCGGCATGGGTGTTGCAACGCTGAAAACAGGAAAATATTAACAAATTACAATTGATTAATATTGTAGCTTATTGTTTTATTTATTCGTCAAATTTTGTAATTTTGTAAAAAAATATAAATAGACGTGGACGAATTTATCAGAGCTAATTCCGAAAATTTATCAGCTGCCGATAAAGAAATAGAAAAAATACTTAGACCTCTAGAATTTGAAGATTTTAGCGGACAAGATAAGATTGTGGCTAATCTTAAAATTTTTGTGCAAGCTGCAAAAATGAGAGAAGAAGCTCTAGACCATGTGCTTTTGCACGGACCTCCCGGTTTAGGAAAAACCACTCTTGCTCATATTATTGCTAACGAACTCGGAGTTGGATTTAAAATATCATCAGGACCTGTACTCGACAAACCTGGCGACCTTGCAGGGCTACTCACTAGTTTAGATAAAAATGATGTTTTATTTATTGATGAAATCCATAGGCTAAATCCAATTGTAGAAGAATATCTCTATTCTGCAATGGAAGATTATAGAATTGATATTTTAATTGACAAAGGACCTGCGGCTCGTTCTGTACAAATTCCTTTAGAACCTTTTACTTTGATTGGAGCAACAACTCGTTCAGGATTACTTACAAGTCCTTTGCGTGCAAGATTTGGAATAAATTCTCATTTAAAATATTATACCGCTGAAGTTCTAAAAAAAATAATTATTCGTTCTGCTGGAATTTTAAACATGCCAATAGATGACGATGCTGCTGGCGAAATATCAAGACGTAGCCGAGGAACACCTAGAATCGCTAACGCCCTATTGAGAAGAGTTAGAGACTTTGCCCAAGTAATTGGAGATGGAACAATTGATATGAAAATTGCTAAACATGCTCTCGAAGCTCTAAATATCGACAAGTATGGATTAGACGAAATGGATAACAAAATTTTACTAACTATAGTAGATAAATTCCAAGGTGGACCTGTAGGCTTAAAAACCATTGCAACTGCTGTAGCCGAAGACGAAGGAACTGTAGAAGAAGTTTATGAGCCTTTCCTTATTATGGAAGGATTTATAAAACGAACACCTCGAGGACGAGAAGTTACCGAAAAAACATATAGACATCTAAATAAAATAAACCCAAATACAGGACAACAAACTCTTTTTTAAAAATGAAAAAAATATTTTTTATAGCTAGCTTTTTAATTGGAATTAATATTTCTAACTTTTCGCAAAATTTAAGCGGAGAAAATATTGATATTCAAGAATATATCATAAACTTAGACATAACTGATATAAGCGGGAAATTCATTTCTGGATATACAGATATTATTTTTAATCCTATTGAAGAAAATATAAATAACATAAGTCTAGATTTGTTAAAATTAAACGTAGACTCTATAACTTGTAATGCTTGTGATATTTCTAACTATACTTACAATGATTCAGTTTTAAATATAAATTTTGCCTCTGCTTTTAATCTTGAAGATGAAATATCTATCAGAGTTTATTATAATGGAAATCCTATCCTTGATCCATCTGGCTGGGGAGGTTTTTATTTTGTGGGTGATTATGCTTTTAATTTGGGTGTAGGTTTTAAAGATATTCCTCACGCATATGGCAGAGTTTGGTTTCCTTGTAAAGATAGCTTTACAGATAAAGCAAAAGTTACTTGTAAAATTACAAGCCTTGAAAATCATACTGCTGTGTGTGGCGGAGAACTTATTAATATTATTACAAATACTGAAGATAACACTAAAACTTGGGAATGGAAATTAGAAAAACCTGTCCCTACTTATTTAGTATCGGTTGCTGTAGGTCCATACAAATTGATTTCACACAATTATCAAGGAGTTGAAAAAGAAATTCCTATTGATTCTTACATACACCCAAACGATAGTAGCAAAACTGTAAATTCTTTTGCAAATATAGACACTGTAATGGCAGTTTATGAAAATTTGTTTGGAGCTTACCCTTGGAACAGAGTTGGTTATGTTGCCGTAGCTTTTAATAGCGGTGCCATGGAGCATGTTACAAATATTGCTATGGGCAGAGGATTTATCACAGGAGATTTAACATACGAAGATTTATATTACCACGAACTTGCTCATATGTGGTTTGGTAATTTAGTAACTTGCTCATCAGCTGAAGACATGTGGCTAAATGAAGGCTGGGCTACGTATTGCGAAACCATTTTTAGAGAATTTGTAAAATCTAAAGAAAATGCTCTCAATTTTAGACGAAGTGCCCACGAACAAGTTTTACGCGTTTATCATCACAAAGATGGAGGATTTCATCCTTTATATCCGATAAGTCAAGACATTACATACTCTAGCACTGTGTATCAAAAAGGAGCAAGTGTTGCACATGCACTAAGAGGCTATCTTGGAGATTCTGTATTTTTTACTACAATTAAAGAATATCTTAGACAAAATGCCTATACATCAAAATCTTCATACGATTTACGCGATTTCATTACAAATCATACAGGTATTGACCTTACTGACTTTTTTCAAGATTGGGTTTTTACACCAGGCTTTGTACACTACTCTATAGATTCAACTAAAGTAAGTGCAAATGGCAGTAATTTTGATGTAACAGTTTTTATGAAACAAAAATTAAGAGGACGAAATGTATTTGCAAATTCAAATAAAGTACCCATTAGTTTTATGAATGAAAATTTTGAAACTATTACAAAAATTATTGATTTTGATGGTGAATTTGGTGAGCAAACTTTTACTCTACCTTTCAATCCAATGCTTAGTTTATGCGACTATTTCGAACAAATTTCAGATGCAAGTATAGACGAAACCAAATTTATTAACTCAACAGGAACAAAAAATTATAACAACACCTTTTTTAAAGCAATAGTAAATTCTGCTGACGAAAACGACACTGCAATGCTTAGAATTACTCATAATTGGGTTGCTCCAGATAATTTTAAAAATGAAATACCCGGACTTATCATTGCAGACAATAGATTTTGGACTGTAGAAGGAAATTTTCCAAATAATTTTTCAGCTAGTGCTGAATTTGCTTACTCTAATGCCACAGGCAGTGGAAATCTTTATTTAGACAACGAGTTTATTACTAATAGTTTAGATTCTTTAGTATTGCTCTATAGACCAAACCGTGCAATAGATTGGCAAATTGAAAATGCAACAAATTCAAAATTTTTAAAAAAGTTCACAGTAGAATCTCTAAAAAGCGGTGAATATTGCCTTGCAATTTATGACTGGGAAAAATATTTGCAAGTAGAAAATAATAAAATTCAACTAACAAGCAATATTTTTCCTAATCCTAACAATGGTTGTTTTGAAATTGCTCTTGATGAAAAATTTAGTGGAAAAATTAATATATTTGATATAAACGGAAGATTGTGCTGGGGAAAAGATTTTTTTGAAGAAAATGAAAATATTTCAATCTCAGTTCAAAACTTAAAATCAGGTATGTACTTTTTGAATGCTAAAAGTTTTGACGGAAAATTATTTATTAATAAAAAAATTATAATTCAAAAATAGATTATGAATTTTGTAGAAGAGTTGGAATGGCGAGGCATGATACATGATATGATGCCAGGAACTAAAGAATTATTTGAAAAAGAATTTGTAAGTGCTTATGTTGGAATTGACCCAACAGCAGATTCTTTGCATATTGGACATCTAGTTAGCGTGATGATGCTAAAACATTTGCAAGTAGCTGGACATAGACCTATAGCTTTACTTGGTGGAGCAACTGGAATGATTGGAGATCCAAGTGGAAAATCTCAAGAAAGAAATTTACTTGACGAAAAAACACTAAGACATAACCAAGAAGCTATAAAAAAACAACTTGCGAAATTTTTGGATTTTGATACACCAGCAAAAACACAAGCTGTTTTAGTAAATAATTATGACTGGATGAGTAAATTTTCATTCTTAGAATTTATTCGTGATGTAGGCAAACATATAACTGTAAATTATATGATGGCTAAGGATTCTGTAAAAAAACGTATTTCTGGCGAAGAAAAAAGCGGAATGTCATTTACAGAATTTTCTTACCAATTAGTTCAAGGTTACGACTTTTTACATTTATACAAAGAATATAACTGCAAATTACAAATGGGCGGTAGCGACCAATGGGGAAATATCACAACAGGCACAGAACTAATCAGACGCAAAGAACAAGGCGAAGCATTTGCTCTTACTTGTCCACTGATTACCAAAGCTGACGGTGGAAAATTTGGCAAAACCGAAACTGGAAATGTGTGGCTAGACCAAGAAAGAACAAGCCCTTATGCTTTTTATCAATTTTGGCTAAATGTTGCAGACGAAGAAGCAGAAAAATATATCAAAATTTTCACATTATTACCCAAAAACGAAATAAACGAGCTGATTAAACAACATAAAGAAAGTCCGCATTTAAGGATATTGCAGAAAAAATTAGCCGAAGAAATTACTGTAATGGTTCACTCTCGCAAAGATTATGAAGATGCACTTGAGGCTTCAACGATTTTATTTGGAAATGCTACAAGCGATGTTTTGAAAAAACTTGACGAAAAAACTTTTTTAAGCGTTTTCGATGGTGTTCCATTGTTCAATGTTGAAAAATCAATTATCGAAAAAGGAATTGACATTTATGAATTACTATGTGTAAACACCGATATTTTTCCTTCAAAATCTGAACTTAGACGTACAATACAAGGCAATGGACTTTCAATAAATAAAGAAAAATTTAATGATGACCAAACTCCTATTAACTCTGAGTTTTTGATTAATAATAAATATATTTTAGTGCAAAAAGGAAAGAAAAACTACTTTTTAATTATTGCATCTTAAATTTAAAAAAATGTGTAAAATCATTATCACAGGCGGTACAGGCTATATAGGCTCGCATACTGTTGTAGAATTTTTAGAATCTGGCTATCAAGTTGTTATTCTTGATAATTTATCAAATTCAAATATTTCAATTTTAGAAGGGATAGAAAAAATTACTAATAAAAAACCTATTTTTTATAAAGTTGATGTTTGCAATGAAACTGAGATTAACAATATTTTGCAAGAACACCGTGATGCTAAAGCTGTTGTGCATTTTGCTGCTTATAAAGCTGTGGGTGAGTCTGTAGAAAAACCTTTGAAATATTATCAAAATAATGTTGGCGGATTAGTAAATATTTTAACAAATATGCTCGAAGCCAATATCGAAAACATTGTTTTTTCTTCTTCTTGCACAGTTTATGGACAGCCAGAAATTTTACCCGTTACAGAGCAATCACCTATTAAAGAGGCAATGTCGCCTTATGGTAACACAAAACAAATAAGCGAAGAAATTATTAGCGATACTGTAAAAGCCAATGAAAATTTAAAAGCCATTTCTTTACGCTATTTTAATCCTATAGGTGCACATCCGTCTGCCTTAATTGGCGAATTACCAATAGGAGTTCCAAACAATTTATTGCCATTTATTACTCAAACTGCAATAGGTTTACGCAAAAAATTAATGGTCTTTGGAGAAGATTATAATACTCCTGATGGAACAGCAATTCGAGATTATATAAATGTTTGCGATCTTGCTAAAGCACATCTTGTTGCGGTAGAAAGATTGATAAATAAGAGAAATACCAAAAATCATGAATTTTTCAATATAGGAACAGGAAAAGGAAATTCTGTTTTAGAAATTATTAAAGCCTTTGAAAAAAGCACAGGACAAAAACTAAATTACGAAATCACAAGCAGACGTGCGGGAGATATTGAACAAGTGTGGGCAGATACCTCTTATGCCGAAAAAGTTCTAAACTGGAAAGCCGAAACCTCTCTCGAAGATACAGTAAAATCAGCTTGGGAATGGGAAAAAAGCAATAAATCAGTTAAAAGTTTTTAAAGTTCATAAAGTTTTTAAAGTTTAACTAAAAACTAAACACTAAAAAATTAAATTATGAAAGAAAGTATAGTAAAAGAAAAAAGTTTTGAGTTTGCATTACAGATTATTGAACTTTACAAAGTATTGCAAGAGGAAAAGGAGTTTGTCATATCAAAACAACTCTTACGTAGTGGAACAAGTATAGGAGCATATGTCAATGAGGCGTTAGCCGGAATAAGTAAAGCTGATTTTGCATATAAAATGTCAATTTCAAGTAAAGAAGCCAGAGAAACATTATTTTGGTTACAACTTTTAGATAAAAGCCAAATGGTAAAATATGACTACAAGCCTTTTATTATAAATTGCAAGGAATTAGTAAAAATGTTAACAAGCATAGTAAAAACAACTCAAATAAAGTTAACAGCAGAAAACCAAAAACTAAAAACTAAACACTAAAAACTAAACACTAAAAACTAAAGAATCCAACTTCTCCATTGCCTCAGTCGCCTTCATCGGAAGATAAATATCAGTAATTTTATTTGTATATGCCGAAGGGTCTGGATTTATTTCAATAATTTTAGCACCAGCATTTTTAGCATAAATTGGAATATATGAAGCCGGATAAACTTCGCCTGTTGTACCAATTACTATATGAACATCTGACTGGCTAGCAAACATTTGTGATTGACTTGCTGCTTGCGATGGTATTCCCTCGCCAAAAAATACAAAATCAGGTTTTAATAAAGAATTGCATTTCTTACATTTTGGTGGTTTTTCTGTTATTGAAATTTCATTTAAAGAAAAATTACTTGAGCATTGTGTACAAACAAAATTTTTAGTTGTACCATGAAATTCTATAACTGTTTTATTTCCAGCATCTGAATGTAAATTGTCGATATTTTGTGTGATGACTGCTCGTAACAATCCTTTGCTCTCCCACTCGGCAAGAATTTTATGTGTTAAATTTGGTTTCGCCTGCCCAATAAAATCATAAAAAATAGCTTTAATGCCTTTCCACGCTTCTTCAGTATTTCTAAAATAATTAGTAATTTCTAAAACCGAAGGGTCATAGTGAGAATAAACCCCTTGACTTCCTCTAAACACAGGTATTCCACTTTCTTTTGAAATGCCTGCACCTGTAAAAACCGTTAAATATTTTGCCTTCTTTATTGTCTCTGCTGCTTGTTGTAGTAATTTTTCCATGTTTTTATAAATAATAATTAGTCCACTAAGTTAATAATTTTATTTCGTTTTTTAAAATTAATTATCAAACTTCGTGCAACAAAGACAGCAAGTGCTAAACATACAAAAGAGTAAATTATTTCGTAAGATGAAGTTCCAAAACTTTCAACCTCTTCACTTATTTTTCCTAAATTTTGAAAATATACAACAATTACAGCTAAAGCATTATTAAATAAATGTGCAAAAACTGTCGTCCAAATAGAACCTGAGAAATAAACTAAATATCCAAAAATAAGTCCTAAAATCAAACGAGGAAAAAACCCATAAAACTGAAAATGAATAGCTGAAAATAAAAATGCAGAAATAAAAATTCCTATATGTGGATTTTTAAAATAATCATTCAAATGAGATTGTAGCAAACCTCTAAAAAACAACTCTTCGCCAAGGGCAGGCAAAGCTCCAATAAGCAAAATATTTATTATTAAAGTAAAAACTCCTGTGCCTTGTAGTAATGTCTTTATAAACAACTGAGATGAATCTTCTGAAGCTCTTAACGCTAACTCCAAATCTCTTAATGAGTCTGGAAACACTATGCTTTCGTTCCACTGAATAATAATATTCATAAATGGCATTATAAGCAATAAAAAAAGTGGTATTAAATAAAAAGAAGATTTATAATTTACTTTTGTAATTCTAAGTTGTGATTTCCAATTGTCATAAAGTAAATAAGCACAAAAAACACTTGGTAGCACAAAACTTAGTAAAGCAGAAAAAAATTGAGCAAGTTTTAAAACATTTATTTCTTTAGAACTTAATTCTGCATGGTTTAACAAACTTTCTGCTATGCTTAAATCGAAGGCATGTAAAATTAGTGCTGAAACAAATTGCCCAAACAAAAAGCAAAATAAACTAATAAATATTATTATTAAATTAGTTTTATGAAAACCATATTTTTTGCTCAAGCCTTGTTGCTGCATAAAATAATGTTTAAATAACAAAAGCACCAAAATTGGTGCTTTTGTTTTTGTAGCGGGGGCAGGACTCGAACCTGCGACCTCCGGGTTATGAGCCCGACGAGCTACCAACTGCTCTACCCCGCAATTGTGCCACAAAGATAAATAAAATAAATAGAATTTCCAAATTTATTTTACTTAAATTATTTTTGGCATAATAAAACACCTTGCTGAGGCAATCTCAAAACAGCTTTTAAAACTATAAACTTTCAAGGTGTTTCAGAAGTGTTAAAATGCAAGGCGCTGAAATTGAGGA
>ENA-UOOK01000942-UOOK01000942.1-fermentation-metagenome-genome-assembly--contig:-NODE-942-length-39107-cov-4.365743_pt1 | contig 39107 bp, 39 predicted proteins | sample MGYA00245777_ERZ724023 | MGnify/ENA primary metagenome ERZ724023 (study PRJEB28704, sample SAMN03018312) | fermentation metagenome | biome: anthropogenic terrestrial biome; feature: soil; material...
GGACTACCGGAAACGGCACGGGATCTCCTGAATCACAGAAAAGGGGTATCCGAAAGGATGAACCTCTTTCGGATACCCCTCAATTTTTATTTGAAATGATATTGCCGAACTGTCTCTCTCCCCTTTAAAGCAGGAGCGAAAGGCAAAGCCGTTCCATGGCGGGGAGCATATTGACAAAACGGCTGCCGTAAAGCTATTTCGGCAGTTTGAAGATGATCGGCTTCACGGTCGGGTCGAGCTTGTCGAACCGGTAGCCGCCCTTTTTCAGCTCGCGGATGATCGCGGGAAGCTCCTGCACCGTATCCGTTTTGGTCGCAGCGTCATGAAACAGAATGATGGCCTTGTTGAACTGACGTGTTTCCCGCAGCGTGTCGTTGTAAATCGACGACCTGGTCGCGCCGCGCTCGGCGTCGCCGGAGCTGACGTTCCAGTCGTAATAGGTATAGCCCCGGCGGGTCATCTCGGACGTGAGCTGTTTCACGATCTTTTTATTGAAGCTGTTGACGCTTCCGCCGGCGAACCGGAGCATCGTCGGCTCCACGCCGGTGGCGTCGACAATCAGGTCCCGCATCTGGGAAAAGTCCTCCAGAAACGCGGTCGTGGAAGCATAGATCTTTCTGTAATTGTGCGAATAGGTATGGATTCCGATCGCGTTCCCCTGCTCCACGATCTCCTTCATTATTTTTCTGGAAGCTTCGTCGCTGCGGCCGATCAGGAAAAAGGTTGCCTTCACATCGTTCTCCTTCAAAATCTGAAGGACCTGCGGCGTCAGCTTGGAGGGACCGTCGTCGAACGTCAGATAAACGACCTTGTCGCCTGGCTTCGCCCCGATTTTTTCAGTCTTTGGCACATAAAGGTTCGGGAATTTTTTCTGAAAGGAAAGGTCCTCCGGCGGGGAAACGGCGGAAGCCGCGGGACTGGAAACCATACGGGGCTTGGAGGAAGCCGGACGGGATGAAACCGGGGGTTTCTTTTGGGACGGAACCGAGGAAGGCGCCGCCGCGGAAGACCTTTCCGGCAGGGAGGATAAACTTCCGGACTGATACGAAGAAGCATCCGGACGGGCGGGCTTCGTCTGCACCGTTCTCCCGCGGCCGGAAACAGTAAGCGCAACCGCCGCAACCAGCACCGCCAGAACGGCCGTCATACTTGCAATGATCAGGATATGTCTTTTTGTGATGCGGGACAAGATCAAGCACTCCCATTCCCTTTTTGCGGCTCAATTCCAGTATGATCGCAAAGCCGCCAAACCACCTGCGGATCATGCTTTTCTATTTTCTCAAGCGAAAACTCTGCTTCCGTTTACGCCGTTATTATAGCATGAAATGCTTCAATACTCTCTCAGGCGTCGGAGGCTTTGCCTCCGCTTACGCCGTGAGGTTATTATAGCATAAAGGAACAGGCGAGCGGGGGAATTTAACAACATTGTAACGATTAAAATTCTTCCAGTTTTCTGGCGGGCAAGATGATTTTCCCTGCTTTGTCCGAATCGTAAAAAGCGGGGGATCATGATAACAAAAGAAGGGCGGGAAAGCGTTGCTCGCTTTCCCGCCCTTCTTTATGGAACCCGGCGGAACATCAGCCGCCGAGATAGGCTTTCCGGATTTTTTCGTTGTTTTCCATTTCCTTCGTGTCGCCGGACATGACAATGCTGCCCGTTTCCAGCACATAGGCGCGGTTTGCGATTTCGAGCGCCTTTTTCGCGTTCTGCTCCACCAGCAGGATCGTGACCCCGGCCTGATTGACATCCCGGATAATGTGGAAAATCTCGTTGACCAGCAGGGGGGAAAGCCCCATGGACGGTTCGTCCAGCAGAAGCATCTTCGGCTTGCTCATCAGGGCGCGCCCGATCGCCAGCATCTGCTGCTCCCCGCCGGAAAGCGTCCCGGCCGCCTGCCGGCGGCGCTCCTTCAGCCGCGGAAGGCGCTCGAACACCATGTCGTAATCCTTCGAAAGGTCGTCGTCCTTGCGCGCGTAGGCGCCCATCTGCAGATTTTCCATCACGGTCATTTTGGAGAAAACGCGGCGGCCTTCCGGCACCTGCGCCAGGCCCAGCCGGATGATCCGGTGCGCCTCGGTCGCGCGCAGGTTGTGGCCGCAGAACTCGATGATTCCGCTTTTGGGCTTGACCAGCCCGGAAATCGCATGGAGCGTGGTCGTTTTCCCGGCGCCGTTCGCGCCGATCAGCGTGACAATCTCCCCTTCGTTGACCTCGAAGGAGATACCCTTGATCGCGCGGATCGAGCCGTAATATACCTTCAGATCCTTGATTGACAGCATCGTGGCCATGTTATTCCCCTCCCAGATACGCCGTGATGACCTTCGGGTTCCCGCGGATTTCATCCGCGCTCCCCTCGGCGATGATCCTGCCGTAATCCAGCACGATCAGGTGTTCGCAGATTCCCATGACAAAATTCATGTCGTGCTCGATCAGGAGGATGGCGATGGAAAAGCGGTCGCGGATCAGCTTGATCGTCTCCATCAGTTCCTGCGTTTCCGTCGGATTCATCCCGGCGGCCGGTTCGTCCAGCAGCAAGACCTTGGGGGAACACGCGAGCGCGCGGGCAATCTCCAGCTTGCGCTGCTGGCCGTAAGGCAGGTTTCTGGCCTGTGACCCGGAAAGGTTCTTCAGGCCGAACACATCCAGAAGCTCCATGGCGCGGTCCGTGACCTCCCGCTCCTCCCGCCAGTAGGACGGCAGGCGCAGAAGCCCGGAAACAAGGGAATACTTCATCCCGCTGTTCATCGCGATGCGCACATTGTCCAGAACGGAAATATCCTTGAACAGGCGGATGTTCTGGAATGTCCGCGCAATCCCGTTCCGGGTGATGTCATACGTCTTCCGCCCGACGATGCTCTTTCCTTCCAGCTCGACGGTCCCTTCCGTGGGGGTATAGACCCCGGTCAGAAGGTTGAAAACCGTCGTCTTTCCGGCCCCGTTCGGGCCGATCAGCCCCATGATCTGATTTTCTTCCAGCTTAAAATTCACATCTTCCAGCGCGCGGAGGCCGCCGAACGCGATTCCGAGATGCTTTGCTTCCAGCAACGGCATTCCTTACGCCCCCTTCTGTCCGCCGACGGCGGGACCGTCCGCGCGGTTCCGTTTTCCTTTGCCGCGCACGGCGTCCCAAATCCCAACAAGCGAAAATTCATGCTGCCCCAAAAGCCCGGAGGGCTTAAAGAGCATGACGCAGATGAGGATGACGGAATAGACCACCATGCGGTAATCCGAAAAATTTCTCAGGAACTCCGGGAGGATGGTCAGCACAACCGCCGCGATGATGGAGCCCGTGATGGAGCCCATGCCGCCCAGAACCACCATGACCAGAATTTCAGTGGAATAGTTGAAGTCGAACTTGCTCGGGATCAGCACGCCGATGTGGTGGGCGTAAAGCGCGCCGGCCACCCCCGCAAAAAACGCGGAAATGATAAATGCGAGGAGCTTGTAGTAGGTGGTGTTGATTCCGGACGCCTCCGCCGCAATCTCATCCTCGCGGATCGAGATCACCGCCCGCCCGTGGCGGGAGCGGATAAAGGCAAAGACGGCGGCCACCGTGAGCACGGCCACAAAATAGACCCATGTAAAATCGGTGAGGTGCTTGATGCCGCGCAGGCCCCGCGCGCCGCCGGTAAAGTCCATATTCGTGATGACCACGCGGATGATCTCGCCGAACCCGAGCGTGATGATGGCGAGGTAATCGCCTTTCAGCCGCAGGGCGGGGACGCCGATGAGCACGCCGAAAACGGCCGCGACCAGGCCGCCCAGGACAAGGGCAAGCGGAAACGAAACCATTTTCGGCAGCCCGGAATGGATGGTAAACAGCGCGGCCGCATACGCGCCGACCGACATGAAGCCGGCGTGGCCCAGAACCAGCTGCCCGAGGAAGCCGGTGGCGAGGTTCAGGCTGACCGCCAGGATGATATTGATGCAGACCATGGTGATGATCCCGGAATAATACCGGTTGATGACCTTGGCGTCAATCAGCTGGGCGAACACCAGATAGAGAAGGAGCACGAGAGCCAGGATCAAAAGATAAAAAACGGTTCTTTTCTTTTTCATCTGCCGCGCCCCCTCAAACCTTTTCACTGACGTTCTTGCCGAGCAGTCCGTCGGGCTTGACCAGAAGGACGACAATCAGGATGCCGAACACAACGGCGTCGGTAAAGCTGCTGGAAATATACCCTTTCGTCAGGCTCTCCGCGACGCCCATCACATAGCCGCCCAGCATGGCCCCGGGAATGTTGCCGATCCCGCCGAGCACCGCGGCGACGAATGCTTTCAGGCCCAGAAGCCCGCCCATATAAGGGGTGATCATCGGGTATGTATTGCAGTAGAGCACCGCACCCACGGCCGCCAGGGCGGAGCCGACCCCGAACGTGAACGCAATCGCGCTGTTCGTGTTGATGCCCATCAGCTTGGCCGCCTCCGCGTCTTCGGATGTGGCGCGCATCGCCTTGCCCATCTTCGTCTTTCCGACAAGGATCTGCAGGCCCGCCATCATGACGACGGAGGTGACGATATTGATGACGGCAGCCGACGTGATCTGAAGGCTGCCCGCCTGAACCGTTCCGAAGTTAAACATGTTGGGAACCGATCTTCCGTCGGATTTGAAAATGAGCTGGGACAGGTTCTGAAGAAAGATGCTGACGCCGATCGCCGTAATCAACAGGGAGATCCTGGGCGCGTTCATATTGATCAGCCGGTGGTAGGCGACGCGCTCAATAAAGATTCCCGCCAGCGTGCAGAACAGAATGGACCCGACGACCGCCGCCCACAGCGGCGCGCCGACCATAACCAGAAGGACATAGGTCGCGTAGGCGCCCACCATGATAATGTCCCCGTGAGCAAAATTGATCAGCTGAACGATCCCGTAAACCATGCTGTAGCCGAGTGCCACCAGCGCATAGATGCTGCCCAGCCCCAAGCCGTTAATCACCTGTGATAGAAACCCCATGACGCACCTTCCCTTGCTTCCTAGGACAAAAAGAGGGTGAATGCTTCGCCCTCTTTTCCGCCTTTTTAAATTCTGTTTACAAAAACGGGTTATTTCTTATAGAATTCCACAAATTTGTTCTTGCCGCCCTGAATGGTTGTAATCGCCGCCTGCTTGATCGGGTTGCGATCCTTGTCGAACTTGATGTTGCCCGTCAGGCCATTATAATCGATGGCGGCCAGCTTTTCGACGATCGCCTGGGAATCGGTGGAACCGGCTTCCGTAATGGCCTGCGCCATCATCTTCATGGCGTCGTAGCCGAGGACGGAGAACATGTTCGCCTCCGTTTTGTTCCTCTCTTTATAGGTGGAGAGGAACTTCTTCAGGGCCGGGTCATCGCTTTCCGCGGAATACTGGCTCGAGAAGAACGAGCCGTCCAGCGCGCTGACATTGCTTTTGTCGATCTTTTCCAGAACGCCATCCCAGCCGTCCGCGCCGAGCATCTTCGCCTTGATGCCGATCTGTTGGGCCTGGACCGCGATCAGAGCAAGATCCTGCGCATAGACCGGGACGAAAAAGACATCCGGCTTCTGGGCGGCGATCTTCGTGAGCTGCGATTTGAAGTCCACGTCGTTCGTCGTATAGCTCTCCTTCGCGACAATCTTCAAGCCCAGTTCCTTCGCGGTTTTTTCAAAAGTTTCCATCAGGCCCAGCGAATAGTCATCCGCCATATTGTAGATGATCGCGGCGGTCTTTGCGTTCAGCTTCTTGCTCGCGTAATTCGCCATCAGCTCGCCCTGGAACGGATCGGTAAAGCAGGCGCGGAAGATATTATCACCGGTTTGGGTGATGGCTTCCGCCGTGCCCGTCGCGGTGATCATCGGCAGCCCGTCCTGAATGGCTTGCTGCGCCACGGCCAGGGTGGGGGTGGAGGTGACGTCGCCGACAAGCGCGACCACCTCGTCGTTCTGAACCAGTTTGTTATAGGCGTTGACCGCCTCAGTGGCGTCGCCCTTCTCGTCGTAGCAGATATACTGGATTTTCTTGCCGAGCACGCCGCCGGCATCATTGATCTCGTCAACCGCTATTTTAATACCGTTGTTCGTCGCGTTTCCGTAAACGGAAACCGCGCCGGTAAGCGGAGCCAGGCCGCCGATCTTTATCACATCTCCGGAAGCGCCGCTTGCCGCGCCGGAAGCCTCGGAATTTTTGTCCGCGCCTTTGCTACATCCGGTCAATCCAGATGTCAGCATTGCCGCCGCAAGCGCAATGGACAGGATACGCATCTTCATAGTTTTTCCTCCTAAAAATAAAATGAAATCCATTCTGCGGCAATTCCACCTATGATGCGGATTTGTTTCTCCGCAGCCGGGCCGCAGATAAATGAAAAGTAAAATAAAAGGAAACCGTGTCACTTATCGCATTTCCAGGTAAGATTTAAAATCTGTTTTTGTTCTTCCCCCGCCTCCGGCGGGGGAAGAACAAATCCGGATTCGCAATCACAGATGGAGCTGCTGTAAAAAAGTCACGCGGTTCAATGCAACATGCCGCTTTTTTGCTTTTCCTGATTATACTCTTAAACCACTATTTTTGCAACTAAAAATTTACTCAAATTCATTTTATTTGATTCTAATTCCGATTTATAGGAGTTTCGCCTGATTCAATTTGTGAAAAGCAGACAAAACCGATAAAAATATGAAAGTCAATCATGTTGAAACTGCATTTGCATTTTCCCACTGGGCGACCGCAGCCTTAATCGGGATTCCCTGTGCGGCAAACATCAGCTCATGCTCCGACTCGATATTATCCATCCAGCTCTCTGCGTGAAGGTCCTCCGTCTGCCGCAGGATCTCGAACCCGCATTCCCGGAAATAGCGCAGGGTGGCGCGGTAGAGATCATCGTCATCCGTTTTGAAATGGATTTCGCCGCCCGGCGCCAGAAGCTCCTGATAGCTTCTGAGCTGCCGCGGATGCGTCAGCCGCCTTTTGTGGTGCTTTTCCTTCGGCCACGGATTGCAGAAATTGATATAGATGCGCTCCGCCGCGTCGTTACGGTCCATCATCAGAAGGATCTGCTCGATGTTGTGCGCGGCAAGCGCGATATTGTCGACCGGCCTGTTCTGCGCCGCATAGGCCTTTTCGATGTTGCGCCGCGCGACGCCGAGCACGTCGCGGCTCAGGTCGACGCCGAGAAAATTGATCCGGGGGCTGCGCAGCGCAAGCTCCGCCAGAAAGACCCCCTTGCCGCACCCAAGCTCCAGATAAAGCGGACGGTCTTCGCCGCGGAACCACCCGTGCCATTTTCCCCGCTGCGCGCGGGGGTCGTCCACAAAATAGGGACAGCGGGCCAGTTCGGGCCGCGCCCACTTCTTTTTTCTCATTCTCATTTTTTTCCACCCGCCAAAGCCGAATCCCGGCCGTATCTGCGCGGGACCGCATCCCCGCCGGGAAAGGCAGGGATGCGGTCCCGCGTTTTGCTGTTTTGATGCTTACCGGTCGCTGTAAATGATCAGGGCGATAAAGACCAGATCCTCATCGCCGGTATTCTCCACGCTGTGGCCGAATCCGGAGCCGGTGTAAGTCACGTCGCCCGGCTTGACTTCATAGGTCTTTTCCTGGTTGTCGTTATAGACGCCCCTGCCCGAGAGGATATAATAGGTTTCGCTGTCCCCCTGATGGACATGATACCCGATGGAGGAATGCGGCTTTACCGTGAGCTTGGCGAACATCCGGCAGCGTCCATCCAGTTGTTTTTCGTCCAGCAGGTACTCGAATACGGTAACGCCCTTCCCCCCGCGCAGATTCTGTTTTTCTTCCGTTTTTCTCTGACCCGTCGTCATTTTCAATCCCCGCTTTCTTTTTGATCGGTATTTGATTCCGGCGGCCTCCGCCCTATTTGATTCTATTGTAATGCACCGCATTCTGAAAATCAACCGTCAGGAATTTTTCATGATGACGCTTTCCACCAGATTCGCCACATGCTCACAGGAATCGCAGCAGCGCTCCAGGCGCTCGAACGTCTCCGTCCACGCCATCACCTCGATGGGGTCGTGACAGCTGCCGTAGAGGGTATGTACCGCTTTGATGTAAAGATCGTCGGCCAGCTCCTCCAGGCTGTTGACCTGCACGATACAGTCGTGGATCTTCGTGGACCTGCGGAAGTTGTGGAATTCCTCCATCGCGGTTTTCAGCGCCTTGCAGCACTGGACGATCGCGGTTGTAAAATCCAGCGCCTCCTGCCGGATGCTCTTGATGCGGTACATGTAAATGCGCATCAGAACGTCTTCCACCGAATCGGTCACTTCGTCGATCTCCTGCGCGAGCTGGATGATATCCTCCCGCTCGATGGGGGTGATGAATTCGCGCGCCAGCTTTTTCATCATTTCGTGTTTTTCCGTGTCCGCCTGATGCTCGATCCGGTGCATGTGGCTCATGCGCGCGGAGAGGTCCTCCATATTGAAGTCCTGAAGCGTTTCGTGCAGATAATCCGCCGCGTTGCAGGAACACTCCACCATGCTGACAAACTGATCGTAATAATACTCGTGTTTCGCCGCCATTGTCATTTTCTTCCTTTTCTTGTATTGATCGGGATCCGTTTAAACCATCAGGGCCTGATCAGAACATCCAGATAAACAGCTTCGCCATGAAAAATCCGATCAGCCCGCAGCCCGGAAAAGTCAGAACCCAGGTGAGGACCATCTCGTTCACGATGCTCCAGTGGACGGAGGAAAGGCGCCTTGCGGCGCCCACGCCCATAATCGCCGTGGTTTTGGTATGGGTGGTGCTCACCGGGATGCCCGTCAGGGAAGAGATCAAAAGGCACCCGGCCCCGGCGGCATCCGCCGCAAAGCCCTGGTATTTTTCCAGCTTCACCATGTCCATGCCCACCGCCTTGATGATCCGGCGGCCGCCGATCGAAGTACCCAGCGCCATGACCGCAGAGCAAAGGACCATCAGCCACACTGGGATCTGAAAGCTGCTGGCACCGGCTTGTCCCTTTGCCAGAAAGACGCCCAGAAGGAAAATCCCCATAAATTTCTGCCCATCCTGCGCGCCGTGCATGAAAGCCATCGCCGCGCCGCTCGCGATCTGCGCCCCCTGAAAAAAACGGGTCGTCTTCCGCCGGTTCATTCCGCGGCAGATAAGCTCGATCAGCTTCACGGCGGACCAGCCCATGACAAATCCCAGAAAGGTGGAAAGGACCAGGCCGTAGAGCACTTTGACCCATTCCGCCCCGTTGATCCCAGAAAAGCCATTGTGCAGCGCAATCGCCGCGCCGGAGACGCCGGCGATCAGCGCGTGGCTCTCGCTGGTGGGAATCCCGAACACCCACGCGAGCGTGGCCCACGTGACAATGGCAACCATTGCGGCGCACAGCGCCACCAGAGCCTTATGCGGATCTCCCCCGAAATCGGCCATATTGTAAATGGTTTCCGCCACGGTCTTGTTGAAAAACGTCATGATGATCACGCCCAGAAAATTGAAAACAGCCGCCATAAAAATCGCGCTGCGGGGGCTCATGGACCGCGTGGAAACACACGTTGCAATCGCATTGGGCGCGTCCGTCCATCCGTTGACCAGAATGACCGCCAGGGTCAGGATCACCGTTACCAAAAGCGCGGGGCTCGCGGCGAGCTGACCCAAGAACTCGGAGAACAAAATCGACATACAAGGATCTCCTCATGGTATTAAATTTCTATATGTATTCCGTTCCAAAATCGGGATTACAGCATTTCAAATCATATCATTTTTCCCGCTACGATTCAATATTAAATTTTGATTAAATTCCGATTAAAAATTGATTAAAAGAGAGAAAACAAAAAAGGAAGGGAATCATCCTGCACCTTTTGATGTCCATCACTCATTTTTTTATAGTCCAAATTTTCCTTGTGTCCCAACGATTGAAATTATTCATTATTAAATATAAAAAACAGAGTATATCAGAAAGATCTACTCTGTTTTTGGAAATTAAATTTTTTTATTTTTTCCGTTTATTTCCCCATATCCTCCAGCGTGCCGAACGTGTAGCCGTCCGCTTCCCATTTGGTGAGGAGCTCGTCGAGGATCTCGGAATTCGTCTTCGACGTGCTGTGAAGCAGCACGATCGCGCCCGGGTGGATCCGTTTTGTCAGCTTGCTCATGGCCTCTTCATGGCTGGGCTGTTTATCCACATACCAGTCGACATAGGCAAGGCTCCAGAAAATCGTCTTGTACCCCATGTCGTTCGCCATTTTCAGATTCTGCGTGGTGTACCGTCCTTCCGGGGGGCGGTAGAATTTCTTCATAGGCTGCCCGGTCGTTTTCTCATAGAGGGCGGCCAGGGAATCCAATTCCTCCGCAAAAGCCTTCTGGTCGGTTTTTTTCGTCATATCCGGATGGTGGAATGTGTGGTTGCCGACGATATGGCCTTCCTGCACCATCCGTTTCACCAGATCCGGGCTGGTGTTGATATAATTGCCCACGACAAAAAAGGTCGCTTTTACGTTATGTTTTTTCAGCGCATCCAGAATGGCGGGGGTGTAGCCGTTTTCGTATCCGCAGTCGAACGTGAGGTAAATCACCTTTTTGTTCGGGTCGCCCCGGTAAAAGGCCTGATAGGGCTTCAGATCCTCGTCCTTTGCGTCTATGACGGGGGTGTTCCCATCCTTCCCCTGAAAACTGAGGCCCCACCCGGCGGCGGCCGACGCCGCCACCGATTTTGTCTGCGCCTTGCTCCGCCCGTAGACGATCGGCGCCGAAATCAGCAGCAGACAGCACAGAACAATCAAAAGGATATGCCTTTTGCGAACAATGACAAACATGTGCTCACTCTTCCCCTTTCAGCCTGACCAGAAGCTTTTCCAGATTTCGGATCGTCTGTTCCTTGAAGAAATGCTCGATCTGTTCCACCTGTTCCAGTTCGTCGTCCGTATGATTCAGATAACACAGAAAATCGTTCAGGATCCGATGGCGGTAAAGAAGATATTCTCCCAGCTCCGCTCCCCTTTGGGTGGGCTTGATGATCCCGTACTTTTCATAATCGACCAGCCCGAGATTCTTTAAATGCCCGACCATTTTGGAACAGCTCGACGGCTTTACGTTCAGCTGCTCCGCCAAGTGGCCGATTCTGGCATAGCCGCCGTTCTGGCAGTACCGGCAGATCATTTCCAGATAGTCCTCCATGGCGTAGGTGATCTGGCTGTTATTTTTGATTTGATATCCCTTCAGCGTTCGGAATTCCTGATTTTCCATCTTTTCATCTCCAAAGCTGATTTCTTCCGGCAAATCAGTCCGCGGCAGGAACTTTCTCATCCTACCTCAATTTATGAATGGAAATCCCCTTTTATGAATGGACCGCCGCGTATTTCCCGCGTGGCAGGCAAAGGCGGAAAAGCCGGACAAAAAAGAAGACGGATGCGCCCTTTCCGGCATCCGTCTTCTTTTTTTAATCGCTGTGCGAATTGTCGTATACGGTGATTCTGGCTTCTTCCTTCGGCTGTCCCGTGTGCTTTCTTCGGTAGCGCTCCTCCTCGCTGAAAATACATCCGCAGTATTTCTGCATATAAAAGCCCATCGCGCGCGCCTTTTCCTGCCCTTCACGGAAATAGGGGCGGAAATCCCGGTAGAGGAACTCGACGCCGTACTTCTGTGCGGCCTGCTGCGCGACCGTGCGGATCAGGTCGTGCTTTTGATACGGGCTGATGAGAAGGGTGGTGGAAAAGCTGTCGAACCCGTTCTGCGCAGCGTATTTCGCCGTTTCCGTCAGGCGCATGCGATAGCAGAATTCACAGCGGTTGTCGCAGCCGGGGACGACCCCGCGCACGAATTCCCGAAGCCCGTAATAGTCCCACACGACCAGCTTCAAGCGAATTTTTTCGGCATACCCGATCAGGGTGTCACGGCGAAGGCGGTATTCCGTGACCGGGTGGATGTTCGGGTTATAGGAAAAGCCCACCGGCTCGATGCCCTCATCCCGCAGCGTCTCGATGCACCGCACGGAACAGGGAGCGCAGCAGATATGCAAAAGCGTTTTCATTTTTGTTTCATCCCGTTCTGATTTAAAATTTAACCGTAAAAGCCCGCAGCAAGCCGCAGGCCGAACAGCCCTCCGTCGGTCCGAGGACTAAAGGATTTTTCTATATTCTATATTACTCCTACGGGAGCGCAAAATCAATCTGAGAGCAGGATGGCCGGAAGGAAAAACAAAAAGTTCCGCGGATCAAAAATCCGCGGAACCCTGTAAAAAAGGAGGGAGAAAGAAATTAATACATTTTTACATTGGGAGCGTCTCACCGATATCCTTGATCTTGTCAAAAAACTCTTTGGATTCACTCACCACCAGGATCGGTTCTTCGAAATTGAGGGCATAAATACCAATGTAGCTTTTCGCATCGACTACGATTTCGTCGTTCAGCGAATGCAGCCCCACGTCTTCCGGGCATTTCGTTGCAAGAAACTGCAGCCTCTGCAATTCCGCAATGGTGCTGAATTTCTTTTTGACTACCATTTTGTTGATCCGCTCCTTTCCATCCGGTTCCGGCCGCCGGGCTTTCGATCAAAATGAAGGAAGCCCTCGTCTGAAGCCGCAGCCTGTTCCGAATTTCAGATTATTTGTGAATGGCATCCTGATAGAATTCAAAGGCTTCTTTATCCGTAAAGCCCTCGTGCACGATCTTCCGGATGGCTGCGGACATTTCAACAGAGTGTTCGCTCTGGAAAATATTGCGTCCCATATCAAGGCCGCGCGCACCTTCGCTGATGGCGTGGTATGCCAGCGTGATCGCCTCGTCCTCCGGCAGCTTTTTGCCGCCCGCCACAACGATCGGAACCGGGCAGGCCGCGACGATCTCGTCAAAGTGATCGCAGTAATACGTCTTGATGATATTCGCGCCCATTTCGGCAAGGATGCGGGTGGCAAGCTTAAAGAAACGGTCCGTACGTTCCATGTCTTTACCCACGGCGACGACTCCCAATGTCGGAATTCCATACCGCAGCCCCGCATTGATAGTCTGCGACAGGTTGTCGATACTGGAGAGCTGGCCGTCCGCTCCGATAAAGGTCTGAACCGCCATGCAGTCCGCGTTCATACGGATGGCGTCTTCGATATCCACCGCGACAACCTCATGGGAAAGATCGTCGTTCAGCATCGAAGACCCCGACGTGGTGCGCAGAGCGATAGCCTTGCGACAATCAGGCGGTACGCAGGTACGCAGTGCGCCGCGGGTACCCATCAGAACGTCGATATTGGGCAGCAGCTTGGGAACGACCAGATCCAAACGCTCAAGCCCTGCAGTGGAACCCATGAAATAGCCATGGTCAAAGGCGAACATCACCGCATTGCCGGTCTTGGGGTCGAAGATATTTGACAGGTGCTTTTTCATTCCCCAGTCCAGGTTCTCAGCGCCTTTCACATGGAAGCTTCCCTGATTTGCAAAAGGCACGTCTACATGGTAGTCCTTTGCAATTTTCATTCCGTCTTTGTCAGCCATAATTAGATCTCCTTCAGTAAGATAAGCAAAAATCCTGTGTGAAGATTTTCTTCACGTGAATTTTTCAAAAAGCGGAACCCGCTTTTAGAAATTATATTTGTCGACGTTGTCCTTCGTAAAGACAACGCGCTCCGGAAGAAGCACGACGCCGTTATTGGAATCCGCCGTCTTCGCGCCCTTTACCAGGCTGTCATTCGGCATGACCTCGACTTCCCCGACGCTCGGGATATTGATTTTGTCGCCGACCTTCACTTTGTTGCCTGCCGCCAGGTATGCCGCCATATAGCAGCCCATCGCACCCTGAACGCCGCAGTCCCACAGGCCCCACTGTTCAATGACGCCGGCCTTGCAGTAATCGCGGATGGAGTTCGGGGAAGCGAAACCGGTGATGCTGATCTTTTCCTTGTTCAGATTTGCGTTCTGAGCGGCTTTGCACTGGCCGGGCAGCGCGGTGGAGTCGTTGCAGATAATCAGGTCGATATCGGGGTGGGCTTCCAGAATGGATGCGCCTACGGAAACCGCTTTTTCCGCATCCTGCTCGGAATAATAGTTGTCAGGCGCCACATTCTCCCAGTTGGGATAAGTCTTTTTGATATATTCCTCGCCGGCTACCTGCCAGGAGTTCTGGTCGGCCACCGTCGCCTGGGAATAATGCCAGCAGTATTTGATCTTGTCCTTCTTCGGGTCGAGCCCCCGCTTGCTCAGAGAATCCGAACCCATGTCGACGAGCATTTTTCCGAGGATCTCAGGCGTGCCCTGGGAAACCATCAGCGTACGGGCGTCCGGGGAAACATCGGAATCCCATGTGGTGACCGTCATGCCCGCTTCGGTCGCTTTTTTCAATGCGGAGTCAAGTCCGGTGGCGTCCACGGAGGAAATGCAGATCGCATCCGCACCGCTTGCAATCGCGTTGTTGACCACCTGAACCTCATCGGCCACGGCGGCGTTGGAGCTGCCCTGGTAGTTGACTGTAAAGCCCCACTCCTTGGAATATTTCTGCGCACCCGCGTTGGCGGATTCAAAGAAGGCGTTTCCGGTAAGCTTCGGGATAAACACCACGGTTTTGCCCTTTACACTTCCGCCGGCACCGCCTGCCTCGCCCGAATTTGCGCCGGAACCGGAAGAAACCGCTGCTTTATCGGCACCGCCGCTGCAGCCCGCGGCAGAAACTGCCATTGCCGCTGCAAGTAATAGTGCTAGAACCTTTTTCATAAGTGAAACCCCCTAAAATTATTTATTCGCATGGCCTGTTCGGCCTAAGCTTATCATGTAGCTGCGACCCCCAGAACCTGTCTGTTCCTTTCAGATGCTTTTTTCCCTGCGGGAAAATCGCTGCGCAAAAAACCGAGTCATCTTGGGATGATTTGCCAGGGACCGGCCGACGACCACAACCAGCAGCAAAAGTCCTGCGGGAATATCCAGATACTGCGTGTTGACCTTAAAGCAGAGCGGCAGGCCGAACCGCAGGAAACCGATGACAAGAGCCGCGAGCGCGGTGCCGATCACGCTTCCTTTCCCGCCGGTGCTCAGGGTACCGCCCAAGACGACGGCCGTAATAATCGGAAGCGTGAACGTAACGCCAATGTCGCTTTTTGCGGTGCTCAGGTAAGAGGTGAGCACAATGCCTGCAATCGCGGCGCTGATTCCGGAAAGTACATAGGTGCTCAGGATGACAAGCCTGCTGTTAATGCCGGAATACTCCGCCGCGTGCACGTTGACGCCGACCAGAAACACCTTGCGACCGTATTTCGATTTGTGCAGCAGAAAATAGGCGATCACCGTGAGGACGGCGAAAATAACCACCTGGTTCGGAATCACCCCGAACAGCTTGGAGCTTGATATTTTCGTAAAGCTCTCGGGGAATCCGCTGATTCCTTTATAGCTCTGTGTCGCGGACATTTTGGAAATCAGAAGCGCAATGCCGGAATACAGGAAGCTGCCCCCCAGCGTAACCACCATAGGCTGAACCCCGCAGTAGGCGACAAAAAAACCGGAAAGCGCCCCGCACAGCGCCGCTGCAATTACAGCGGCCAGACAGGCAACCCAGATGTTCATCCCGCCGTCCTGCCAGACGACGCCGATGATGATGGAGGTCAGCCCCACGATGGAGCCCGCCTGAATATCGATACCGCCCGTAATCATCACGAACGTGACGAACAGCGAAATGATGCAGATGGAAATAATATCGTTGATACTGCCGAGCAAAACATTCGGCATCAGGAATTTTGGATTTTTTGCGCCGAATATCACAAACTCCAAAATCAGGATGATCAGCAGGACAAATTCCCAGCTTTTTATTTTCTCCAATACCTGCCCGGCAAATGTCTTTTTCATTTGCGAGCGCCCCCTTCCAAGCTCTTCTCCACAGGTACCCCGGCACGCGCCGCCAGCCGTGCGTGCCGGTTCTTCACCGCGGCGCGGTTCTGGGATACGGCGTCGATCACTACAATTGCGATGAGCAAAACGCCGGTAATGGTGTTGTCATAATCGGAGGAGAAGCCCAGGAACACGAGGATGCGGCTGACGGAAGACATGATCACCGCGCCGATCGAGGCGCCGATCAGGCTGCCGAGTCCGCCGCTCAGGCTGATTCCGCCGAGCACGCAGGCTGCAATCGCTTTCATTTCGTATCCGCTGCCCGCCGTAGGGGTAATGAAGCCGATGCGGGAGGAGTACAGCATGCCTGCGGCTGCGGCAAACAGCCCGCAGAGCACATAGGCCACGATTTTGGTGGTCGTGGCGGGAAGGCCGACCATGACGGCACCCGCGGGATTATCCCCGACCGTGATGAAATATTTCCCCCGGCGTGTCCTGGTGAGGATGATATGGGCCGCGATCACGAACAGGATCGTCACGGCGTAGAACATCGTCAAATCCCCAAAAAGCTTTGTCTTCGCCAGCCGGGTGAATGAGGCAGGCAGGTTTTCCACCCACGCGCCGCCGGTGTAGACATAACTCAGGCCGCGCACCACGCCGTTCGTGCCGAGCGTGAAGATCAGCGACGGAATTCCGAGCACGGCCACGCCCCATCCGTTGACAAAGCCGATCAACGCCCCCACCAGCATGCCCGCCAGAATCGCCGCGGCCCAGTTGGAGCCATCCCTCAGCATCGTGGATGCCACCGCGGCCGAAAGGCCGAGGGTAGAGCCGATGGAAACGTCAATCTCGCCGGTCAGGATCACAAACGCGATTCCAACCGCCAGCAGGGTAAACACGACGCTGTCGTTAAAGCAGTTTAAAAGGCTGGTCGGTGCCAGAAACGAATTATTGATGCACCCGACAAGCAGAAATAAAACAATAAGAAACAGGAAGCTGCTCATTTCCCGTACCTTGAATATTTTTTTGATTATGTTCATGACTCCACCTGCTCTCCGGTCACGCCAAAGGCGGCGGCCATCAAATGATCCTGATTGATCTCTTCTTTGGGGAACTCCCCGTTGATGCGGCCCTGATACACCGTTACCGCCCGGTCGGAAAGCTCCACGATCTCTTCCATATCCGATGAGATCAGCATAACGGCAACCCCCTGCTGCTTGAGCTCATGGATGATGGAATACACTTCGCCGCGTGCCACGGCGTCGATCCCGCGGGTCGGCTCATCCAGAATTACCAGCTTCGGTTTGGTGGAAAGCGCACGCGCAATCACGATTTTCTGCTGATTTCCGCCCGAAAGGCTGCCCGTCAGCTGCCCCTGCCCCGTGACCTTGATGCGGAAATTTTCTACATATTCCTTTGTCATCTGGTATTCGGTCTTCCGGTTGAGGAAGAACCTGCCCATGATCAGGTGAGAAAGCACGGCCGAGGTGGTGTTGGCGGAAACATTGCTGATTTTAAACAGACCGTTCAGGTGGCGGTCCTCCGGCACATAATTGATTCCGGATTCCAGCACCCGCCTTGTGTTCAGGCCTGTAATGTCCTTTCCATCCAGAACCGCCTTTCCGCCGAGGACCTTATCACGGCCGAAAATCGTCGTGGCAAGCTCCGTCCTTCCCGCGCCGACCACGCCTGCGACCCCCAGGATCTCCCCGGGGTAGATTTTCAGATCGATATGACTGAAGCCGTATCCCGAATAATCCGAAAGTTCAAACACGGGTTTCAGCTTTTCATAATTGATCGCCGCCGAAGCCTGCTTTTCCTCCTTGACGCTCTGCTGCTCCATATTGGGGGGCAGAAGACCTTTGACCAGCATTTCGCGGGTGAAATCCTCCACCGGACCGTGGAGCGTGATTACGCCGTCGCACATAATCGCGACATGCGTGGCAATCTGAAATACCTCCGTGAGGCGATGGGTGATATAGATGATCCCGATTCCCTTGCTTTTCAAATCCCCGATACACCGGAACAGGCTCTCGACTTCGTCGAAGGTAAGTGCACTGGTCGGTTCGTCGAAAATCAGCAGGCGCGCATTGCGCAACAGCCCACGCAGGATTTCCACAAGCTGCTGTTCCGCGATGGAAAGGCTGCCCGCCTTTCTGGAAAGGTCAAGGTGCCAGCCGATTTCGTCCATCAGCTTTTCCAGCCGGTCCCGCAGTTCCGCAGTGGTAGCGTTGAAACCGACCCCCACCAGGATATTCTCCTCCACCGTCATATTGGGAAAAAGCATCGGTTCCTGGGGAATCATATAGATGCCGTGCATCAAGGCGACCGACGGTTTGTTCAGATTTACCTTTTTTCCAGAGATATAGATATCACCCTTATCCGGCTGATAAATCCCCATCACAATTTTCATCAGCGTGCTCTTTCCGGCCCCGTTCCCTCCGATCAGAGCAAGCACCTCTCCCGGAGCGACATCCAGATCAATGCCTTTCAGGACATTGTTCAGACTGAACATTTTGCAGATTCCCCGAACGGAGATCAACGCTCCATCCGAAGGCTCTTTTTGGGGTTCTGCCATTTTTTACCCTCCATCCACAACAAAATATCAAATTTCCGCAAGCGAACTCCGATTTTTCGGTCTTCGTGCAGCGACGGAAAAGTAAACAAATGTTTTTCCATCAAATTTTTATTTGTATTTTCATCATACGATATTTTATTTATTTTGTCAACAGTTTCTGCCTGGGCTTTTCCGCTTTTTTCATGCGATTGTTCTTTTCCCATCTAAATCAGAGGAAATTTTTAATGTTTAAACCAAAATTTCAAATATTTTTCTTTGATGTATTGGTGATTAATTTCATTTATTTTTCTGAAAAAATAACAATTGACAGAGGAAATGAATACTGCTATACTTTAAAGGTGATAACAAATGATTCTATAATTAACTTTTGTATTAAAAATAAGCGCCGAGGGCTTTGGGTGAGAACTGTCCGGTCCGGAGGAGCGAGCGAGTTTTTTTGAGATTCGATTTCATCAGTCTTTTTCGGAGGTAATGTCATATGGCGATCAATTACGAAGACACACTGGTTGTAAAAACCGCGTGGTACTACTATATAGAAAATATGACCCAGCAGAAAATTTCCGAAAAACTCGGAATTTCCCGCATGAGGGTTATCAAACTGCTCGAAAAAGCCAGGCAGGAAGGCGTGATCCAGTTTCGGATCCAGCAGGACAACACACAGCGCATGCAGCTTGAAGGGCAGCTTGCGAAGATGTGGGGGCTGAAGGATGTGTTCGTCGTGCCTACCCCCCCGGAAGAGGACAATATAAACGAAACCATTGCCCAGGCGACGGCCATGTACCTGAGCGACCGCATTTCGGAAAACTGTTTCATCAACATGGGCTATGGGGATACTCCCAGCCGCATTCTCAACCATCTGGCCACTATGAGCAAATTTCCCGTTTCCATCGTTTCCCTGACCGGAGGGGTCAGCTATTATCTGCCGAACACTCAGTCGAACATCTTCAATGCAAAGCTTTACCTTCTGCCGGCGCCTCTTCTCGTGTCGTCAAAGGAAATGGTGACGGCCATGATGCAGGAGCCTTCGATCATCGAAATTTTCCGCATGGTCAGCCTCGCCTCGATCACACTGGTCGGAATCGGCGGAATCGGAGAAGACGCCACGATTCTGAAAAACGGGATTCTGAGCAAGAATGACTTTTTGTATCTTTCCATGCAGGGAGCCGTGGGCGACGTGCTCAGCCACTTCATCGACAAAGACGGCAATCTGGTGCACACCAACGTGGAGGAACGCCTTCTGAGCACCCCGCTGGACACGCTGAAAAAGCTGGATAACGTCATCGGGGTGGCGGCGGGCCCATCTAAAGTCAACGCGATCCGCGCGGCCCTGCGCGGCAAATATCTGGACATCCTGATCACGGACGAAGACACCGCCCGCCAATTGATCAAACCGGTTGATCTTTAATTTTTAACTGAGAATGATGATACAGGAGGGAATATCATGTCACGGAACTATCTAATGGCCATTGACGCCGGCACCGGCAGCGTGAGAGCCGTGCTGTTCGACCTGGAAGGCCGTCAGACCGGATGCGTGCAGAGGGAATGGGAGCATAAGGAAGACCCGCGATACCCCGGCAGCATGGATTTCGACTGGGCTTACAACTGGGATCTGGCCTGCGGATGCATCAGGGGAGTTCTGGCCGAAACCGGAATCGATCCAAACGACATTGCGGCCGTTTCCACCACCTGCATGCGCGAGGGGATCGTACTGTACGACAGCGGCGGCCGGGAAATCTGGGCCTGTGCCAATGTGGATGCCCGAAGCAACGAAGAGGTCGGCGAGCTGATCCGAAAGGATCCCGCCCTGGAGCGGGAACTGTATCTGGAATCCGGCCAGTCCTATGCGCTGGATGCCCTTCCCCGGCTTCTGTGGATCAAAAACAAAATGCCGGATGTATATAAAAAGGCCGCCGCTCTCGGCATGTTTAACGACTGGCTGATCTACCGCATGACCGGAAAGCTCGCGGTGGAGCCGAGCAACGGCTCCACCACCGGGATCTTCGACCTGCAGAAGCGTGCGTGGGACCCCACCATCGCCGAACGCTGCGGCCTGCGCACCGATATTTTTCCTCCTGTGCAGGAAAGCGGAACCATCGCCGGAACTGTCAGTGAAGAGGCCGCCGCGCGGACCGGGCTCTCCTCCGGGACCCCGGTTGTCGTGGGCGGCGGGGACGCGCAGCTCGGCTGCATCGGCGTGGGAGTGGTAAAGTCGCGGCAGGCCGCGGTCTTCGGCGGAAGCTTCTGGCAATATGAATTCAACACCGAAAGCGGAAAAACCGACCCGGACTGCCGGGTGCGCGTGAACTGCCATGCCATTCCCGGCGTCTGGCAGTACGAAGCGCTCGCCTTTAAGCCCGGGCTGGTCATGCGCTGGTTCCGGGATGGCTTCTGCCAGATGGAGAAGCAAATTCAGCGGGGAACCGGAAAAGATCCGTATTTCCTGATGGATCAGGAAGCCGCGAAAATCCCGGCCGGATGCTACGGCATGATGTGCACTTTTTCCGATGTGATGAACTTTATCTGCTGGAAGCACGCTTCCCCGACGTTCACCAACTTTGAGCTGGATCCGGAAAAATTCAGCCGCTATACCTTTTACCGCGCGATTCTGGAGAACACCGCCATGGTGACGAAAGGCCACCTGGACCTGGTGCGGGATGCAACCGGGAACATGCCCGATGAGATCGTATTTGCGGGCGGTGCATCGAAAAGCCCCGTATGGTGCCAGATTCTTTCCGATGTGCTGGGCCTCCCGGTGCGTGTTCCGGTGGTAAAGGAAGCGACCGCGCTCGGCGCCGCCATTCTCGCAGGCTTCGGCGTAGGAATTTACGGCGATGTTTCCGAAGCCGCGCAGAAGCTGGTGAGATGGGACAGGATTTATCAGCCGGACCAAAAGGACCATGCGGCCTATCAAAAGCTGTACGGTCCCTGGCGCGAGGTTTACGCCGCACAGCTGGAACTGTGCAACCGGAATCTGACCAGAAGCATGTGGAGTGCGCCCGGTTTGTAAACATAAGAAATTCCAAACAGCGAAGAAAGGATTTGATCAAATGTTCATTATTGACGAGAAAGACAAGGAATACCGCTTTGGAGACAGCGGCCCAAAATATCTGATGAAAGGGCCCCGTATGAATTTTGCCGTGGTTCAGTTTCAGTCCGGGCAGGATTTCAAGGCCCATTACCACAATATTATGGAAGAGAATTTCTACATTCTTGAGGGCGAGATCGACATCGTCGTCGACGGGGTGGTCCACCATATGAAACCCGGACAGTTTATCCACATCGAGCCCAGCGAAATTCACTACTGTATCAACAACTACGACAAACGGGTCAAAATGGTTTCCGCCCTGGCCCCGTTTCAGGCTTCCGACAAAGTGGAAGTGGATGACTACAAATACTGAACGGCGGGATGCTTTTCCGAAAACAGGAGCCATCTTTGGAAGACGGCTCCTGTTTTTATTTGATTTTTATACACGCCGCCCCCGCCACCTGTCGGTACATCCCGCCCAACTTTTTCCGCCGCCATGATAAAAAATGATTGACCGTGCGCCCCCCAGGGATTATGATAAGGAAAAGAATCATCCCGGACGGGGTGAAACGAAAGGAAGAAACCGATGGAATATACGACGTTCGGCAGAACGGGCCTGCGGGTTTCTCGGTTTGGGCTGGGATGCATGCGGCTTCCGAAAGACGAGGCGGAGGCCATCCGCATCGTGCGGTATGCCGTCGACAACGGCGTGAACTATCTCGATACCGCGTATGCTTACAAAGGCAATGAAGCGGTCGTCGGAAAAGCGCTGAAAGAGGGGTACCGGGACCGGGTCGTCCTCGCCACCAAAAGCCCCATCTGGAACATCACCTGCCACGAGGATTTCGAAAAATATCTCGACGAAGAGCTTGAGCGCCTCGGCACCGACCATATCGATGTTTATCTGCTCCACAGCCTGGGCCAGGAAAACTGGGAGAAGGTACAGAAATACGACGGGCTGACCTTCCTGGATAAAATGGTGCGGAAGGGCAAGATCCTGCACAAGGCCTGCTCCGTCCACAACACTCTGGACGGATTCAAAAAGATCGCGGACTCGTTCGACTGGGAAATGATGCAGATCCAGCTGAACATCCTCGACGAATTCCAGCAGGCCGGTGTGGAAGGGCTGAAATACGCCGCGGAAAAAGGGATGGCCGTGGTGGTGATGGAGCCGCTGCGCGGCGGCTCCCTGCTGAACTGCGCGCCGAAAGAGGTGCACGAGCTGGTGCGGAGCTTCCGCAAGCGGCGCCCGCTTGCGGAATGGTGCTTCCGCTGGCTTTACAGCAAGCCCGAGGTCTCCGTGATTTTAAGCGGAACAAGCTCGCTGGAGCAGCTTCAGGACAATTTGAGAATTTTCGACCATTCCTCCCCCAACGAAATGACGGATGAGGAGCTGAGGCTGATCCGTTCGATCCAGAAGGCATACCTTTCCAAAAAGAGAATCGGGTGCACCGGGTGCCGGTACTGCATGCCGTGTCCCCACGGGGTCAGCATCCCCGAAATCTTCCGGCTGTACAACGACTACGAGCTCGTGAAGCCGCACGCCGTAGACAAGGGCAACTACCAGGATGTGCTGCTGGCGGCCGGAAATGGGGCGGACCGGTGCGTCGCCTGCGGCCTTTGCGAAACGCACTGTCCCCAGGGCTTGAAGATCCCCGATCTGCTGAAAACGGCGCACCAGGCGCTGACAGAGACGGAATGAGTCAAAAAAGGGAGCCGCTTTGTGAAGCGGCCCCGGAGTTCGACCATATTTTGATCCAGCAACCGGAAGGGCTTGCCTTCAAAAGGCAAGCCCTTCCGGTTTTATTGCGCCAGATTTCGACCAAAATTATCGGATACTAAGGAGCAAAAGCACCGCCGAAATCAAATAAAACCCTGCGGCGATATTGCGGCTGACGAAAAAGGAGCGATCCCGGTGCCAGAAAGCTTTTTCCTGCTGTGCAGTAAAATCCCCCTTCTTTTTCACAAGAAAGCGGTGGGCGATCCACCCGATTTCCAGCACAAGAGCCGTCACCGGGAACCAGAGCAGTGGAATTGGGGATCGATCGCGAAAACGCCAAAACAGCAGTGCAAATATCGCCAGCAAAAAAGCCGGCAGAATAAACAGCACCCCCTGAATCCTCCTGATCGCCTTTTCGTGTTCCATATAATCTCTCCCTATCTTTTTGTATACCCATATTTTAAATAAAGAGCAGAAACAGCCAGCATCTTTTAGCCTTGACTGTCTCTGCTCTTTTTTGGGCCGTTTTACGGCCTCCTTGATTCATCGTCCGTTTTCAGGGTTCTGTCCCTGCCGGGGCTTTCCCCCTCTCTTTATGTATTCGTAAATTCAGTTTGACGTCGCCAGCTTATGGGGCTTTTGATCTTTATTCGTCGGGTAAATATGATATATGATTCCTTCCCTTGACACCATGGAAATCGGGATTTTGGGGACAAGGTTGTGAAGTACTTCTATAAATCCATTTGTCGGGGCTTCCGCCATACCGGTAACCACATGAACGGCACCGATCTGCCTGATGAATCCCGCGGCGATCAATGCGGCGTCGTCATGGAAGATCACCGTCATTTCCGCCTTGGCGTCCCGCGCCGTCTGGCGCAGATACTCCAGTTCTTCCCCGCAGGCGCCGTACCCGGACGCGGCCGACTGGACGCACAGGACCTGCATGGGAAGCGTCCGCTCGCCGGCGATCTCCTTCCCAACCCGAATCAATCTGTCGCAATCCCGCTGGCCCGTGACACAGACAAGGACAGCTGCTTTTTTTCTCACCTCTGAACCTCCCTTCTTTTCATGATCGTCTTTTCCTGACAATTTTAGTATAAAACATTTCCTTCTCTAAAAAATGTATAAACCATGAACATAATGTAAAAGGGTAATTGTGGACATTCAACAAAAGCAGTTGCCCATTCGGCAAAGCTCTTGTTTGATTGGCTGCGCCCCAAGACGCTCGGAGCCCTGCACTTGCAGCGGCGTTTTTCACCCTCCCACGCAGAAAGCGAAAGGAAACGGAAAGCAGTCTTGCGCTCTTCCGGACCGCATCCGGAGCAGACATCAAAAACGGCCCGCCAATTGTATTTGGCAGGCCGTTTCGGATCGCCCCTGAAACGAAGACGGGGGCAGGTTTATTGGAACAGCGTAAGCGGATCGATCAGCTTCCCGGATTTTTTGACTTCCAGATGGAGATGCGGTTTCTCCGCGCATTCCACGGGAACGGTGCCGACCGAGCCGATCTTCTGGCCGCTTTTCACAGTGTCCCCCTTCTTGACGAGAAGGGTGTCGCCCAGGCCGCAGTAATAAGCCGTTACGGTTCCGTGACCGATGACGAGGACGTTTCCGAGATCCTGATCCTTATAGCTGTCGGTCACCTTGCCGGCGGCCATCGCTTTGACGGGATCCCCGATGTTTGCGGAGAAGTCCGTGCCCTTGTGGGCGCGCCAGTCGCCCATGGTATCGGAATAGATCAGGTTGTCACCGCTGAAGTTCTTGGTGACGGTTTTCCCCGCGGGATAGACAAAGCTCTCGGGCTGTGTTGCCGTTTGTTTGGCTTTGGCCGGGGAAGACGCGGCCGGCGCTTTGGAAGAAGTTTCCGGCGCCCTGGAAGAAACCGCCGGCTTTTCGGATTCCGGCGCGGAAGAGACCGGCTTGCTTTCCGCGGCGTAGACGCCGCTCTGGGTCCGCTGGGTTTCTTTTGCCGGGGACGAAGAAACGGTCGTTTCGGGGTTGGCATATTTCACCACGCTGTCATATGTTGCCCAGGCGGCGACGCCGATTGCGATCAAACAAACGCCAAGTGCGATATAAAAGCCCTTGTTGTTTCCTTTTGCGGAATGGTTGTCGTTTTTAAAATGCAAACTGCTCATCTGTTCAGCACCTCCGCAATTATTTTGACCACGAAATTCAGCAAATATGCCGGAACAGAAAAGAAAATAGAAAAAAGACCGAATCCAATTGATCCGGTCTCTTTTCGTTAGCTTGAGGGGTTATATTGAGGAGGGTAGAACATGTATTCCAGATGGTGCGGCTCCATCTCTTGAATACAACTACATTATAAGGACTTTTGCCGGTTTAGTTGTTAATATGCTATGAATATTCTTTTAAATTTTGAACGATATGTAGAATTCTTCCGCCGAGTTTTCTGAATATTCCCGGCGCTCTTTTGGGAAAATGCCGGGTTCTGGGGAAATGCCGGGCCCCATTTGAACCATAAATAACGGCGGATCAAAGAAGCGCCCCGATCTCAAACATTTGTTTGCGTTTTTTTGGAAAATATGGTATGATAAGGCAAAGCCGACAACAGGAGGGATTGGGATGAAAGGGCTTACCAACAGCCAGCAGAAGATCTATGACTTTTTAAAAGAGCGCGCACGCTCCGGTCTTCCGCCGTCTGTTCGGGAAATCTGCAGGGCGACGGGCTTAAAATCGACCTCGACGGTTCATCTGCATCTGAAGACGCTGGAGGAACTCGGCTATATCACCCGCGACGCCGGGCTCAACCGCGCGATTCACATCGAGGGGGCGCAGGAGACCGCCCAGATTCCGATTTTGGGCCGGGTGACGGCGGGGGTTCCGATCCTGGCGGTGGAAGAAGTGGAGGGATACCTTCCCTTTACGGGAAACCGGTACCCCGAAAAGGAGCTTTTCGCCCTGCGGGTACAAGGGGAAAGCATGATCAACGCGGGGATCCTGGATGGGGACTATATCATCGCCCACCGCACCCCGGCGGCGGAAAACGGGGATATCGTGGTGGCCCTGATCGACGACGAGGCGACCGTGAAGCGGATCTTTTACGAGAAGGGAAGAATCCGCCTTCAGCCGGAAAATCCGGATTTTGAGCCGATTTTCGCGCAGGACGTCGCAGTGCTCGGCCGTGTGATCTCGGTTTATCGGTTTTATTGAACAGAATGATAAAACAGGGCGGCTCCGGTTATTCCGGGGCCGCCCTGCTACGGATGAGCACGGCGCGGCAGGGGGATGCTTCCAGCCCGCGCAGCTTGAGCGGCAGGGCGGCAAGCATGTAGTCCCCGTCTTCCACGCCGGTGAAGTCCAGCCCTTCCAGAATCGGGATGCCGGCGCCCAGAAGCTCGCGGTGCACCGCGCTTTCATCCTGGCACGCGGCGATCGAGAGCGCATCCGTCCCCACCAGGACGACGCCGCTGTCCGCCAGGACAAACGCGGCGCTGCGCTCCAGATACGCTTCTCCCCCGCCGCGGAACAGAATCCGCCCGCGGCAGCGGGGCAGCAGGTTTTCCACCTGCGCGCCGGTCACAAGGCCCTCCACCGTGACGACGGTGCACGGCCCGACGAAGGTTTCGAGCGGCATCCGGTCGATCGTCGTCCCATCCTCGACAAAATGACGCGGCGCATCCAAGTGGGTGGCGCTGTGGCTGCCGGTGAAAAAAGCGGAAAGGTTGTACTCGTCGCCGACGTCGATGCGCCGGATGGATTCCGCGTAGGGCGCGGGATCGCCGGGGTAGACGTCGGCGGAAAAAAGCTCCCGGGAGATGTCGTAAACTTTCATACGCACCATCCGTTTCCGTGTTATGATGTTTCTGCCAGCTCCGGCAGGACCCGGCAGATCAGCCGGATCCCCTTCTGCGCGGCGGCGGGGGCGAAGGCGGAAAAATCCGCGTCGGCGCTGTCATCCGCGTTGTCCGAAATCGCGCGGAGCACCGCGAACTCCACGCCGTTCGCCAGGCAGACATGGCCGACCGCGCCGCCCTCCATCTCGCAGGCGACCGCGCCGAACTCCCTTTGAAGCTCGTGCAGCTTTTCCGCGCTACAGATGAACTGGTCTCCGGTTGCAATGACGCCGACGTGAACGGTGCCGGAGTAGACCTCTTTTGCCGCCGCCGCAAGCGTTTCGACAAGCCTGGGGGAAGCGGGAATCCGGATCAGGCCGATGCCCGAAAGATACCCTTTTTTGTCCCCCAGCGGGGAAGTGTCCATGTCGTGCTGCACCACGGCGCTGGAAATCACCAGGTCGCCGATATGGACATCCGCCCCGATTCCGCCCGCGACCCCGCTGTTCAGGATCAGCCCGGGCCGGTATTCGGTGATCATGATCTGGGTGCACAGGGCCGCGTTCACCTTCCCGGGATTGCAGCGCGCAGTCACGCATGGCACGCCTGAAAGAATCCCCCTGCAGAATTCGATGCCGGCAACCGTCTTTGTCTCCCGCCGCTCCATCCGTTCCTTCAATCCGTCCACTTCCATCGACATTGCCCCGATCAGCCCAATCATTCCGTCAGATCCTTTCTCCCATTTGCTGCCTTTATTATAATGCATCCGGCACAAAGCCGCAAGCCTTGAAAATCAAGGACAAACAGAGCCCCGGTTTCTGAAAAGCCGGGGCTCTGCTTTTTTTCTTGAAAATTTTTATTTGCTGGGGACGACCGCACCCTGATAGGTGTCGTTGATATACTTTTTGATGTCGTCGCTCTTGAGGACTTCCACCAAAGCCTTGATGGCGTCGGAGTTTTCGTCGCCCTCGCGCACGGCGATGATGTTGGCATAGGTCTCCGCCGCAAGCGAGGTGCTTTCTTCCTTGGCCAGCGCGTCGGATACTTTCAGGCCGCCCTGAATCGCATAGTTGCCGTTGATGATGGCGAAGTCGACATCCTGCAGGGAGCGGGCAAGCTGCGCCGCCTCGATTTCCTTGATTTTCAGGTTTTTCTTGTTCTCCGCGATGTCCTTCGTGGTCGCGGTCAGGCCCGCGCCGTCCTTCAGCTTGATCAGGCCCTGATCCTGCAGAAGCAGCAGCGCGCGCGCTTCGTTCGTCACGTCGTTCGGCACGGCGATGGTCGCTCCGTCCTTGATGGCGTCAAGGGATTTGGTCTTTCCGGCGTAAAGGCCGAACGGCTCGTAATGGATGGCGCCCGCGGAAACGAGGTGGGTCCCCTTTTCCTTATTGAAGTCATCCAGATAAGGCTTATGCTGGAAATAGTTGGCATCCAACTGCTTGCTTTCCAGCGCGAGGTTCGGCTGCACATAGTCGGAAAATTCCTTGATCTCCAGCTCGTAGCCCTTCGCCTTCAGCAGTTCATTGGCCTGTTTCAGGATTTCGGCGTGTGGTGTGGGAGAGGCGCCGATCACGATCTTCTTCAGCTCGGCGGAAGAGGAAGGGACGGCGGCTTCGGAAGATCCCGCTGCGGTGCTTTCCGTTTTCGTGCCGTTGGAGCAGCCGGCCAGAAGGGAAACGGAAAGGGCGGCCAACAGCAGGGTGGAAATGATTTTTTTCATTGATAAAACCTCCAGATTATTTTAAAATATAGCATATCCGGCTAAGATGTAAAATTTGTTCCTGTTTCTCCCCCGCCTCCGGCTGGGGAGAAACAAATCCGGGTTTCCCATCATCAGCGGAACTGCCGTAGATCAACCGGTATCACATGGATCGGAAAACAAAAAAGAAAAAGGGAGCGGACCGCCGCTCCCCGTGAAATTTCCAATGGATGTTCAGGATTTCCGCCTGTCGCCGCGGGTGGCAGCGCGGAATCCGACTTCCTGGAAAATCTGCACGACGACGACGAGCAGGACCAGCGTGAGCATCATGATGTTCGTCTGGTAGCGGTAATAGCCGTAACGGATCGCGATATCGCCCAGCCCGCCGCCGCCGCAGATGCCCGCCATGGCGGAGTAGCTGAGGATGGTGGTGACGGCGATGGCCGAGCCGACGATCAGCGAAGGCTTGGCTTCGGGAAGCATCACCTTAAAGATGATCTGCCCGGAAGAAGCGCCCATCGACTGCGCCGCCTCGATCACTCCTTTGTCCACCTCCACCATCGAGGATTCCACCAGGCGGGCGATGAACGGGGCGGAGGCCAGCACCAGCGGCACAATGGTCGCCGTCGGGCCGATGGTCGTGCCGACGACCTGGCGGGTGAACGGCATAACCGCGATGAGCAGGATCAGAAACGGAATCGAACGGACGATGTTGACGATGATATCGAGCGTTTTATACAGCCATGTACAGGGGTGGATCCCATCCTTTGCGCACATGACGAGGACGATGCCGAGCGGCAGGCCGATCGCATAGGCAAACAGCGTGGAAACGAGTGTCATATACAGGGTTTCACCCATTCCGACGACAAGCATATCAAAAACGGACTTATCCCACATCACCGCTCACCTCCTCAAAATTCAGGCCGCGCAGCTTCAAGTAGTGCAGCATCTTTTCCCTGACTGCTTCCTCTTTCGGCATCTGCACCACGATCTGGCCGTAAGCCTTGCCGTCTATGTCTTTGGTGTCCGCATACATGATATTGACCGGCGCCTTGCATTCCAGCACCATGCCCGCGATGACGGGCTCAAAAGAGGAATTCCCGTCAAAGACGATGCGGCAGCACGGGGCGGAATCCCTTGCGGAGAACGTCTCGCTGTGCCTTCCCTCCGGGTACACCAGCTTCTGCGCCGCCGCCGTTTTCGGGTGAAAGAAAATATCCTCCACGTCGCCGATCTCGGCGATCCGGCTGCTGTCGATGATGGCGACGCGGTTGCAGATCTCTTCGATCACGCTCATCTGGTGCGTGATGACGACGATCGTGATGCCGAGCCGCCTGTTGATATCCTTGAGCAGCGCCAGAATCGAGGCGGTGGTGGTGGGGTCCAGCGCGCTGGTCGCCTCGTCGCACAGAAGCACCTTCGGGTTTGGGGCCAGGGCGCGGGCGATCGCGACGCGCTGCTTCTGGCCCCCGGAAAGCTGGGATGGATAGGCGTCCGCCTTGTCCGAAAGGCCGACCAGCTCCAGCAGCTCCTCGGCGCGGGCCTTTGCCTTTCGTTTGCTCACCCCGGTGATTTCCAGCGGAAAGCGGATATTGCTTTCCGCCGTGCGCTGCATCAGCAGATTGAACTGCTGGAAGATCATCCCCATCGACTGCCGGACCCGGCGGAGCTGAGCGCCGCCGAGCTGCGTCATGTCCATGCCGTCGAACAGCACCCGGCCGGCGGTGGGGCGCTCCAGCAGGTTGATACATCGCACGAGCGTGCTTTTTCCGGCGCCGCTCATGCCGATGATTCCGAAGATTTCGCCCCTGCGGATTTCCAGATTGATGTCTTTCAGCGCTTGTACCGTGCCGCTTTTCGACTGAAAGGTCTTTTCAAGCGACTGGATCTGAATAATGGAGTCCGAACTCACAGGATCCCCCTCCTTTTCCCATAACCTCTTTATTATATACTAAAAAGGAAGGTTAGTAAATGAAATCTGCGGCACGCCGCGAAGAAATCGGCCCTGAGAAATTATGTCCATTATAGCCACCGGGAAAGCGTTTGTCAATCAAAAATCATATATTTCATATAAGTTTTATAAATATCACAAGAACCGGGTCTTCCGCCCCTGCCGCTTTTGTAATTTTTGAAGCCCGTCGCGGCCCGCGCGGGAAGCGGAAGCCCGCGGGCGCGGCGCCTTTCCCCCCGCTTTGGCCGGGCCTGCTCCGCGTCTCTTTCCGTCTTTCCGCGCGGCCAGATACCGACCGGTCTCCCCCACGACCTCCCCGCTGAGCAGGAACAGGGCGATCAGGTTCGGAAACGCCATGAATCCGTTCAGCGTGTCGCACACATCCCATACCAGGCGAAGCTCCATGCCGCACCCGAGGAACGCCATGAGCGCGAACAGAACGCGGTAGGGCGGAACGGCCCGGCTGCCCGCCAGGTACCGGACGCCGCATTCCCCATAATACGACCACCCCAGCAGCGTGGCGAACGCGAACAGCGCGATGGAAACGGAAACCAGAATTCCACCGAACCGCCCGAACACAGTGGAAAACGCCGCGGCGCTCAGCGCGGCCCCGTCTTTTCCGCCCGCAGCGGCGCCGCTGCTCAGGATGACGAGCGCGGTCACGGTGCACATGACGATCGTGTCGACGAACACCTGGAAGATGCCCCACATGCCCTGTTCCACAGGCTCTGTTCCGCTGCTGCCGGAATGCGCCATCACGGAGCTGCCGAGCCCGGCCTCATTTGTAAAAATTCCGCGCGAAACGCCGGTCTTCATCGCGGAGATCATCGCGGAGGCACAGACCCCGCCGGCGGCGGGGCGAAGGCCGAAGGCGCCGTCCACGATTTCGCGGAGCACGCCGCCGAGCGCATCCCGGTGGCAGAACAGAACGGCCGCCGCCGCGAAAAGATACCCCAGCGCCATAAACGGCACCAGCTTTTCCGTGACCCGGGCGATGCGGCGGATTCCCCCGAACGTGACGGCCAGCAGCAGCGCCGTCAGGAACAGCCCCGTCCAGCCACCCGGGATGCCGAACGTGTCCTCCAGCGCGCCCGCGATGGAATTGGACTGCGCCATGTTCCCCATGCCGAACGACGCCAGCACGCACCCCGCGGAAAAGACCACGGCCAGCGGCCGGCTGTGGATTCCGCGCTCGATGTAGTACATCGCCCCGCCCCGCCAGGTGCCGTCCGGATTTTTCAGGCGGTATTTCATGCCGAGCACGTTTTCGGCGAAAATCGTCATCATGCCGAGCAGGGCGGAAACCCACATCCAGAAGATCGCGCCCGGCCCGCCCAGCGTGAGGGCCGTGGCCACACCCACGATATTCCCCGTCCCGATGGAGCCGGCCAGCGCGGTGGTCAGCGCCTGAAACGGGGAAATCCCGTCCGATCCCCGGGGTTTGGGCGAAAAAATATTACCCGCTGTAATCTTTAACCATAATTTACATTTTGTAAACTGAAAAAAGCCCAGCCGAAAGCTGAAATTGGCCCCGGCGAGCAAAATGGCGGCCAGAATCGGCCATCCCCAGATCAGCGGATGAAGAAAGCCGTTGACCTGTTCGATCCACCCGTATAAGCGCAAAATAAAACGCCTCCCAATCGACCTGTCTTTCAAGGTTTATTCGGAGGCGAAGCCATTCATACTCATTTTCGGATGTTCTTTCCCGCCTGCGGCGCAGCGAAAACTTAAAGCGATTCGATTTCTTTCAGCCACAAAGCGGCGCTGGCGTCGCTCGGCATGCGGAAATCCCCGCGCGGCGAAAGGGTCACGCTGCCCACCTTGGGGCCGTCCGGCATGCAGGAGCGCTTGAACTGCTGGGCGAAGAAGCGGCGGTAAAAGGTTTTCATCCATTTCTTGATGGTGGCCCGGTCGTACCGCCCGCGGAACGACGACGAAGCCATTCGGAAGATCTTGGACGGATGAAATCCGAAACGAAGCATATAGAACAGGAAGAAATCGTGAAGCTCGTACGGCCCCACCAGATCCTCCGTCTTCTGCGAGATCACGCCGTCCACCGGCGGAAGCAGCTCCGGGCTGACCGGGGTATCGAGGATATCCATCAGCAGGCGGTGCGCGCTTTTCGCGCCGTTTTCCGCCGCATGCCCCACCAGGTGGCGCACCAGAGTCTTGGGAATGGAGGCGTTCACGGCGTACATCGACATATGGTCGCCGTTGTAGGTCGCCCAGCCGAGCGCGAGCTCCGAAAGGTCGCCCGTGCCGATCACAAGGCCGCTCGTCTGGTTCGCGATATCCATCAGCACCTGGGTGCGCTCCCGCGCCTGGGAATTCTCATAGGTGACGTCGCGGACCTCCGGGTCGTGCCCGATGTCGCGGAAATGCCGAAGCACGGCTTCCCCGATCGGGATTTCCCGGAACGTGACGCCGAGCGTTTCCGAAAGGCCGGCGGCGTTGTTCCTGGTGCGGCCCGTCGTGCCGAAGCACGGCATGGAAACGGCGGTGATCCCCTTCCGGTCCAGGGAAAGGGAATCGAACGCGCGCACCGTCACGAGCAGGGCGAGCGTGGAATCGAGCCCGCCCGAAAGGCCGAGCACCGCGTTTTTGATGCCTGTGTGGCGCAGCCTGGTCTTCAGGCCCTGCGCCTGCATCGAAAGGATCATCTCGCACCGCTCGGAAAGGTCGCCCCTGTCGGCGGGGACGAACGGCAGCGACGGAAACACGCGTTCCAGCGAAAGGTCGCGCACGGGGTAGTCGAAACAGATTTTATGGGCATGTCCCTGCCGGACCCAGGTGGTCATGCGCCGCCTTTCCTGCAGCAGGCGCTGAAGGTCGACGTCGGCGGTGATCAGGCCGGTGGTGAAGAAAGGCGCCTGCCGCAGAAGCGTCCCGTTCTCCGCGATCAGGTTATGCCCGGAAAAAACCATGTCGGTCGAGGATTCGCCCTCGCCGGCATCCGCGTAGGCGTAAGCCGCGATCAGGCGGGCCGACTGCTGCGTGACCAGAGAACGCCGGTAAGCGGCCTTCCCGATCACCTCGTCGCTCGCGGAAGGGTTCAGGATCACGGTCGCGCCGCAGCCCGCGAGATTCGCGCTGGGCGGCTCCGGCATCCACAGGTCCTCGCAGATCTCGGCGCCGATCACGAGCTCCGGGAAGGAGGCGCACTCGAAGATCAGGTCGCCCCCCAGCGGGACGGCCTGTCCGCACAGCGAGACCTCGATGGTTTCGGGGGCGGGGGAAAAATGGCGCGCCTCGTAAAATTCCGAATAGTTCGGGATGCTCCGCTTGACGGCAAGTCCCAGAATTTTCCCGTGAAGGATCAGCGCCGCGGCGTTGTACAGCTCGGCGCCCACGGCGACCGGCAGGCCGACCAGGGCGATGACGTCGAGCGGGGCGGTTTCCGTCAGGAGCCGCTGCAGCGCAAGCTCCGCGCCGCCGATCAGGGTGCTGTCCCGGAACAGGTCGCCGCAGGTATAGCCCGTCAGGCAAAGCTCCGGAAAAACGACCGCCCCGACCTGTTTCTGCGCGGCTTCCCTCATCAGGGAAGCGACCGCTTCGGCGTTGTGATCGCAGTCCGCCACCCGGATGGATGGCGTGGCGGCCGCGATCCTGAAAAATCCGTCCCGCATAAAAATTCCCCCTCGCGCGGACAAAGCCCCGCTTCGTCCGCTTTCGTGTGATGATTGCTGCTTTCGGCGGCATGCCGCCATTCTCTATCTTGTGGAATAATTTTTCTTCAATTCCGGCGGAACCACGACATTGGGCAGATGGCTCATCAGCCTGTCATGAGTGAAGTTTTTTCCCGCGTAATAGCGGATGTCCCGCGCAACCCTGGCAAGATTTTTCGTGCAGTTTTTCATATTCTTTTCGCGCCAGTGCATTTTCAGCACGTAATAGAAGCAGCAGGCGCAGGTTTTGCGGCAAAGGGCGCGGTAGCTCTTTTCATAATCCGCATAGACCCCGGCGTTTTCCAGCGTGACACGCACCATGGCGGTGGCTCGGATAAAATCGTTGATCTTGTCCGCGTTGATCGTCGCGAGCGTGCTGGAGCTCTGCTGGTTGTAATAGTACAGCGCGCGGTCGATGACGACGACCTTTTTCGCGTGGGTGAACAGGCGGTTCGTGATGGCGATATCCTCAAAGGTCATGGTCGGGAAGGTGATGCCGTAATCCGTAAACAGGCTGCGCTTGTAGATTTTGTTCCACGGCATGCTCTGGATCTGGGTGTCGTGCAGCAGCTTGTTCAGCGCCACATCCCGGTTGAAGACCCCGTGGCACCGGAACGGGTACTGGTACAGCACGTCGGAGCGCACGAAGTGGTAATAGTAATAGCAGCAGGCGATATCCGCGCCGTTGTCGGAGATCGCGCGGTAGAGCTCCTCGAGGTAAGTGGGAGCGACATAGTCGTCGCTGTCCACAAAACAGACATACTTGCCGCGCGCCTGGGAAAGGCCGTGGTTCCGCGCGGCGGAAACGCCGGCGTTTTTCTGGTCGATCACTTTGACCAGCCCGGGGTGCTTTCTCTCAAATTCCCCCAGGATTCCCGGGGAACCGTCCAGGGAGCCGTCGTTTACGGCGATGATCTCATAGTCGTGGAACGTCTGCTGAATCAAGGTGGAAAGGCATTTGCCGAGAAAAGGCTCCACATTGTAGACGGGAACGATGACGCTGATCTCAGGAGTATGATTTTGTTCCGGCAAAATGAATTTCTCCTTTCTTTACTGAAATAATGGACCCGCGGGTTTTTACGCGGGTTCTGGTTTTATTGGTTAGATTTCCCAGATAACGGGAAAATAACCGCTTTTGAGAGACGGGGAAAGGCGCTAGGCCGCCGCGCCGGAAGACGAAGAACCGGAAGCGGCCTTCCCCGTTTCGGTTCCGGGCCCGACCTTATAGACGGTCGCCACCGCCCGGTAATAGCTGGACGGCAGGCTTTCCGTCCTGACGGCCTTTCCGTTTTTGTAAAAGATTCGCGCTGCTTCTGCGCGTTTTCCGGGATTGCCCTTGCGGTCCAGCTTCTTCTCCCCTTTTGCAAGCGACTGGTCGACCACATACTCGTCGGCGGGCTGCGCCACCGTTCCGGTCTGCTTTGACGTGGCTTCGATCGTGTCGTAATCGGCGGAGTGGTAGCCGTAGAACGTGACGGTGACTTTCGTCCCCGACATGCCGGCCAGGATATAGACCGGGTAATCGGTCGGGTTTTTGAATTTGAAGTCCAGGGAAGGATAGCTGACGGTGGCGTCCAGCCCGATGGGGGCGTAGGACGACTGCCACATGTGGTTCGCGCGGGAGGTGATCTCCATATTGGAGCGGATCGCCGCGCCGTAAACGGTGGTCGAAACCTGGCACACCCCGCCGCCGTATTCCATCACCTTTTTCCCGCCGGAAATGGCGACCGCCTTGCGGTATCCGTTTTCCGGCAGGTTGGTGTTCCCGGTCGTGCCGTTAAAGGAAAACTCGGCGCCCGGCTTTACCACGGCGCCGTTCACCGCGGCGGCGGCCAGCTTCATGTTGTGGTTGCCGTCGGCGGTGTTGGTGGAGACGGTCTGAAACGTGCCGAGCTTCTGCATGTGGCTTCTCAGATGGGCTTCGCTCACGCCGAACGGAACCGATTTGACGGGCACCTCCACCGTGCCGGTCTTCGCGCCCGAGGCAAGGCTCTCCACCTGCTTGTAAAAGGCGGCGGTATCGACGGAAACGCCGTTTTTGCCATCCTGATACCGGAACGACGCGGTGGCCGGGTCGAACGACACGACGGTGGCGTCCACCGGCTTCACAGTGATTTCGGAAGCGATCTTGGCGAGCTTCTTTTCCAGGGTCTCATAAGTGACCGTGCTGCTGAGCGGATAGTTTTTCGGGCTCTTTTTCAGCGCCTCGATCATGCTCAGGCGCTCTTTTTCAGCGCCGGTCCGCGCATAGGCGTAGGCTTCGTTCAGCACCTTGTCGGTGTCGAAATGGAAATCGAGGTCATCCTCCGTCACCTTCCAGGATTTTCCCGAACAGGTAACGGCGATGCTGCAGGGCTCGCGCAGGGACGGCTCTTTCTGTTTCAGCGCCGCCTTGGCTTCCGCCATGGTTTTTCCGCCGAGATCGACCGCGGCAACGGAGATTCCTTCGTAGAAGGTGCCGCCGTTCAAAAGCGAACTCTGGCGCTGCTTTTCCATATAAAAGTAAATTCCGGCACCGATCGCACACACAAGTACGGCGCCCGCCGCAACCAGGGCAATCGCTTTTCTGCGGAGGCCGCCGCGCTTTCTTCTGTGGGCACCGCCGGTGGAGTAGATATCCACCATTGTTTCCTGAAAATCATGATTTAAGGTTCGATTCACTACGGTTCCCCCTCATTGATCCCGGTAATTCATTTTATCGCCTTTTTCGAAAAAAGTAAAGTTACAGCTTTTACATACTTTTTTCCTCCCGCACGGAAGAATAATTTACAAATTCCTGTTGAAAGTTCGGTTGCTCCTGATATAATCTATATATTACGGTTAAGATAAAAAAAGAATGCACGTTCGTTCTTGAGTTTGACAGGAGGAACAGCCAGGTGAGAATCATTATTTTGTCTGCGGCCACCGGGGGCGGGCATCTGCGCGCATCGCACGCGATCGAATCCTACCTTTTGGAAAACACCACGGATGTAGAAGTGAAAGTGGTCGATGCCCTGAAGGTCATCAGCCCCATACTGGATAAAACCATTTGCGAAGGATATCACTTTCTGGCGACGAAAACGCCGAAAATGTTTGGGATACTTTATCAGAAAACAAACGAGGAAACGCCGCTGGCACAGGTGGTTCCGAAATTCAACGGCCTGTTCAGCCAGAAGCTGCTGCCCCTTCTCTCGGATTACCGGCCCGACGTCATCATCGCCACCCACCCGTTTGCGACGGAGATGGTGTCCCACCTGAAGGAAAAAAATCTGGTGCGCGCGCCGCTCATCTGCATCATGACGGATTACGGGCCGCACAAGGCGTGGATTTCGGAAAACGTGGACGCGTACATCGTTTCCAGCGAGGACATGGTGCCGGAAATGGCGGCCATGGGGGTGCGGCCCGAAATCGTCTACCCGTTCGGGATCCCCGTTCACGACGTCTTTTTCAACAAGGCCGACAAGGCCGCCCAGCTGCGCGAGCTGGGGCTCGACCCGAAGCTTCTGACCGTGCTGATCATGGCGGGCAGCTTCGGCGTGACGAACATCCTTCAGATTTACAACGAGGTCGTCGGCATCGACCTGCCGTTTCAGGTCATCGTGATCACCGGGCGCAACCAGAAGCTTTACGAGACGTTTGAAAGCGAAATCCGGGACAGCCGCATCCGCGGCGGAGAAAACGCAAAAAAGACGAAGCTCGTCTTTTTCACGAACGAAGTGGAAAAATACATGCACGCGTCGGATCTGATCATCACGAAGCCCGGCGGGCTGACGGTTTCGGAGGCGCTCGCCTGCAACGTCCCGCTCGCGGTGTTCGACGCGATCCCGGGGCAGGAGGAGGACAACGCCGATTTTCTGATGACCCACGACATGGCCGTGCGCATCCGGAAGGGCGACGACTGCGCCGCCGTGATCTCGCAGCTTCTGAGCGACCGGGAGAAGCTGGAAAAGATGCGGGAATCCTGCGAAAGCTTCGACAAATCTCAGTCGGCCAGGAATATTTTCTCCCTGATCAACGAGCTGCTGGAAAAGCGGAAGATCTGACCGGCGGAGGAAAAACAGAAACGGGTCCGCGATCGTAAGCGGAATCGCTGTTAGGGAAAAACAGGGGCGGGATTTCCGGACGGTTCCCGCTCCTGTTTTTTCCCGCGCGGCACCCAAAAATGCAGCGCGGGCGTATTCCCTATCGGCGCGGTTTCGTGTATAATTGAATTGGAATTTATTTTTGGAGGCTTTGGCTTGAACAGAATTTATTTGGACAACTCCGCGACCACCATGGTGTGCGAGCAGGCGGCGAAAAAAGCGCTGGAAGCGATGACGGAAACCTACGGGAACCCGTCGTCCCTGCACACGATGGGCTTCGAGGCGGAACGGGAGCTGACGGCGGCCCGGCAGGCCGCGGCGGAGCTTCTGGACGCGCGGGAGGAGGAAATCCTGTTTACATCCGGGGGAACCGAATCGAACAACCTCGCCCTGTTCGGCGCGGCGCAGGCAAAGCGCCGGGACGGCCGCCGGATCGTCACGACCGCCATCGAGCATCCTTCTGTGCTGCGCGTGATGGAGCAGCTTGAAAAGCAGGGATTCGAGGTCGTCTACCTCCGGCCGGACTCCGCCGGGCATATTTTGCCGGAGCAGGTGGAGCAGGCGGTGACCCCCGACACCATTCTGGTCAGCATGATGTGCGACAGCAACTGCAAGGTTACGTTCAAACCGCCCGGCACGCTTTTCTACGCCATCTATTTTCTTTTTGCGTTCATTTCAGTCTCCAACGCTGTTCATATCCTGCAGTGGAGTTTCGAAATCGCCAAGATGACCTGGATGTATCTGTTCTTTGTGTCGGCCTATAATTATCTCAAAAACACCCGTGATTTGTGGGTGCTTATTTACACGGCCAGCGCGACTTTGGCCATCCTGTTCGTGTACGGAGTGCTCCAGAAATATTTTTTCGGCATCTATCAGGTGATGAGCACGCTGCC
>ENA-UOOK01000943-UOOK01000943.1-fermentation-metagenome-genome-assembly--contig:-NODE-943-length-39090-cov-51.478212_pt1 | contig 39090 bp, 37 predicted proteins | sample MGYA00245777_ERZ724023 | MGnify/ENA primary metagenome ERZ724023 (study PRJEB28704, sample SAMN03018312) | fermentation metagenome | biome: anthropogenic terrestrial biome; feature: soil; material...
AATTCAAAAACTAATTTTCCATGATTTTGGAAAAAAAATTAGTATAAAACCTTTGGTAATCAGATATAATAAAAAAATACTCAATTGTTAAAAAGGCCCTATTAACCTCATCCAATATTCAAACTCATTGCATAACATTTTACCCTCAAAATCATCTGTTTTTAAGACGGTATTCCTTTCTTCCATTGTACACTCTTTTTTCTACCATATCCATTGTGCACATATCGTCCAGTATTTTCCCAAGTTCCTCTATGCAGGTTACGTCTTCCAACTGGGAGCATATGTCCGCGGAACAGGGACATTCAAGTATACTCACAAAGTTCTCCTTGGAAACCCAAACTTTTATCCTGCTTAGAACATTGTAAACCGGAAGGTAGGACCGTAAAAGATGTTTTTGATCATCCTTCAATTTCAGATCAGTTAATCGTCCTTTTATATCTTTAACAATAAATTCAAGGTTTTTAAATTCATTTTCAGGCAAAATGAGCATTACACAAATTTCTTCCGATAAAAAAAAGTTGCCGCGGTTTATATGGAAATGTTGTGCACCAAGTACCATTCCACCAACATCTTCAACAAACTCAACCAGCTCATCGAATCTGTAGAGGCCGCCGCTGAAAACTAAAAGGGTATACATAAAAAACACCATGACCAAAGTTGTAATTATTAATATGATTGTTGAAATATTTATAATTTGTTCATTCCCTCCACTTTAATTGTTCCCAAATCATGGAAATCTCCTTTAAATTCTTCTAAATTATTTAAATCTACTTTAAATTGATTGTAATCCAGAACACTGACTCCGGTGTTTTCGCTCATCATCTCAATTTGAATCACCCATTCAGGATTTAGATCATCACATCTAAAATTTAATTGTTGAGTTAATCTCTGAGTAATCACCTCAAAAAGTTCTTTTTCAGGTTCCACATAGTGCTCTTCTACTAAACCAGATTTCAAACTAAAAGAATCCCCTTCTTCCATCCTAATTTCAGCAAGTTCCAGTACCTCTTCCAAAATAAGGTCTAAGCTCGTTCTCACAACTTCATTTATGAGCATGACTTGGGATAGAGCCCTTGTGGAAGCTTGCTTCAGCTTTATGGCAGCATAAACAGGATCCATCTTCAATTCCACCATAACAACGCCTGGAAACTCAGATTCTTTCACATAAATTGAAGCATCCTCTTTTTCCAGTACTCCTACTATTTCTTCGATTCCAAGTTCTGCAACTTCCTCAAAGTTTTCATCAGCTTTGAAGGTGACCAACAGATTAAACTGTTCTGTTGGGTTTGCTTCTTCTATTTTAATATTTAATCCCCCCTTTTAGCATAATTTCCGTTTTAAAACACATTTTACCAGCCTCCTTTGATTTTTTCTAATTTTTAAATAAAAGTATTAATATATTACTTTTTAATTAATATATATTATGAATAATAATATTACCAAGTATATTAATATTACGGAATGTAGTGGGGCAATGAGTGTTGATTTTATTTTTGCAATCTTTGTGGTCCTGATAATTCTACAGGGTGTTTTAGCCTTAACCTCAGACAGGCTGGACATGGTGAAGGATACAGAAGAACTTGGAAGTGCAAGAATGGTTGCAGAAAGCGTTGCAGAAACAATAGATGCAACGTACTCAGGTGGGGAAGGCCATTCCACAGTTATAACGTTACCAGCTTCAGTGAAGAGTGAATACAAAGTAACAATCAGTTCTTCAGGAGTTTACGTTAAAGTGGATGGAATGGTTGGAAAAGCCTGCATAACACCCCATTCAATCTTAAAATCTGGCTATGAATTTACAATGCACCCTAAAAGGAGTTACAACATTTCCACCACCAAAGATGGAAAAGTTTACAGTATGAACATAACAGAAGTATCTTAGCTGGTGAAAACATGAATAAATTTCCAGATTTCAAAAACGACAGAAAAGGCCAACTATCCATTGAATACATACTCGTAGTGGGCTTTGTCTTCGTGATATCTGTTACAGTTGTGGTTTATGCTGCAGATGCCGGGGAACTGGATACTGCAATGGCTGCTGCAAGAAGCGGTGCCATTGAAGGAGCTAACATAGACTGCTTTGCAGTGTACCCCGAAAAAACCTTTGAAAACAATACAGACAAACATCCCAGACTTATAAGTCCATCAAACGTGAAGATCGTCAAGGTAGACTACATAAACCAGGGCTACAATTCCACCTACAAGAAAACTAAGATACAGCTCAGGATCTGGGCCTCGGCTCCCTCTGTTGAGGAAGCAGGTGATAGAAATTGTCTGGGAGATCGAATAAATTATTACGCACGGGAAAATATCTGCAAATCCTTTGGAACCCAGAACATGACAGGTTTAGGATGTAACCCTGCATATTCTAAAAAATACGTTTTTACAACAGGTGATGTGAAATGGGTTTGATCGGGGCAAAAAAGAAGGATAAAGGAAAATAGTAAAATAATAAAAAGCATTAAAAGTAATAGTTAACCCACTTTGAGTTTTCACCGTTTTATAAAGTAGTAAACAGTTCTAAGGGGAATTTCAAGTTTCTTTGATATTTCTTTAGCAGGGACACCGTTCTCATGCAGTTTCTTAACCTTTAGATCTGTTCTGGGGGGATAGTTTGATTTCCGGCCCCTCTTAAGTTTTGAAGTTTTAAGGTAGTAAACTGTTTTAACTGGAATATTAAGGATTTTAGAGATTTCATCAGGACTTTTACCTTTATCCAGTAATTCTTGGACATTTTTTCTTTCTTTAAAATACTTTTTAGGTCTACCCATTCTTTTAACAGGTTCAACTTCAACTCCAAGTTCTGAAAGGGCTTCAAGATATTTTTTGGGAATTCTGAGGTAGAGACTCTGCGGACAGCTTATTTTTTCAAGGTCGGGGTACTTCTCAAGAAGTTCCATTATTTTTCTCAGGGAGAGCTGCTGGCTCACATGGATTTTATCGCCCAAAAAATCACCTTTGAATTTTTAATGAGGTTACTCCATTGTTTTTAAAAATTGTTTAAAAATTGGGTGTTATTGTTATTATTGATCAAGAAAACACCTCAAAAAGGGTTACAAAAGCTAATTGAAACAAATTTTACTTTTTGATCATTTCCAGGAATTTTTTGGCCTTCTTTGTCTGGGGTTTTCCAAGGGTTTTGAATCTTTCAACTTCCTCCCTGACTTCACGGGAAGTAACTGAAAATAAACTGGCTGAATCTTCAATAGAAAGTTTCCCTGCAGTATGGACTATTGCAGCTCCTGAAGCCGAAGTATTCACTAAAACGTGAAGACCTTTTACCTTGTTTTCTATTTCAAACTTCCGGGACACAACTGATTTGATGTTTGGAATGTACATGATGTTTTCATGGAAATAATCCCTTAAAATTTCAACCACAAATTCATCAAAGTCTTCAAATGCCTTCATCTGATTTGTATCCAGGCTCGGCCTTAGGTTTGGAAATGGTCCAGAGTATTTGCTTCTTCGATCGTATGACGTTAGGAGGTAGTACCTGATGATGTCCCAGAGTATCACCACCTGGGGCATGTCAACAAACAGGCTCTTTTCAAGCTTTTTTCTGGTTCCAATGTCCTTCTCAAGTTCTTCATCCTTTTTACCATTTTTATCTATTAATTTCTCCTTTCTAAGTTTCTGGTAGAGAAATTCCTCTTCAAAATCTTTTTTATCATCAATATCCACTGCTATTCTATTTGCTTGAGTTTTAGAATCTTTAACAGCTTCATCATAAAGTTTAAGCTTGTTTTTGTTGCTTAAAAAGTTGTTAAGAACTTCATCAAAGATTTTACCTGCATTTTGCTCTGCAAACTTTGCATATGCAAGTGAAATGGCTGTTTGAACATGTTTATCATTTATAATGGCAGGTTTTGTCCTGTGAACCTGCATAAATTCTATACGTGCATTGTGACCATATTTTTGCCGGATTTCCTTTTCATAGTTGGATTGATCCCTTGCATCAAGGTTGACCCTTTTTCTGACCCATTTTCCATCCTCTAAAACCTTTACAACAAGTGAAAATGTTTTAACAATGCCCCTTTTTTCGTGTTTTATGATGCGAACAATTTTTCTGAAGGCATCTCTTCCCAGGGGGGATAGTTCAGACATCCGAACCATGTATTCTCCAGAAAGGGGGAGGTATTTAATTATGTCTAACCTGTAAACTCCCTCGCTGTTTGCTTCCAGTTCAAATTTGCTGGATCCACATTCGCATGCCTCTGATATGGCAGATGCTATCTCATGGCCCCTGTACCTCTTACCGCAGGAACTGCACTTTAAAATTGCAAACTCTTCAAGGTGTCCAATTGCTATTTTATGGGAGGCAATGGATGATTTAACCCTGTCAAGGATGTTTTTCTTTGCAGCAGCCTTCATCCTGAAGTACTGGGTGTGGCGGCTGATGTCGTACATGTCATCCGCCCTTATCTCAACTGCTGAAGGCTTACCGTAACGAATAAGAGATCTGTAGGGGGCTTTGTAGCCCTTGATCTCCATGGTGTCCCTTAGATCCTGAAGTTTGTCCAGGTTGTCCTGCAAATACCCGTAGATCTCCATGAAGGTTTTAAAGTCCCGAATGCCATCAGCATTTACTTTGCTGTGCATTATACCGTCGAGAAACTTCTCGGCATTTGCTATGAGTCCAGTTTCATTCATTTTATTTGTTCACCAATATCAGCGCCTTCAGCCGTTAAGAGGCTCATATTATCATCTGTTGCAAGTATCATACCCTCAGATTTTATTCCGAAGAGTTTTGCGGGTTCAAGGTTCACAAGAACTATTACCCTCCTATTTAACATGTCTTCAGGTGAATATTTCTTTGCAACTCCTGCAACGACCTGTATCTTCTTTGCACCAATATCAACCATGAGTTTCAGGAGATTTTTAGAATCTTTTACCTTTTCTGCACCCACTACGCTTCCCACTCTGAGATCCATCTTTGCAAAATCATCAATTGAAATTATGTCCTTCATTTCCACTTCCTCCTCCACATTTTCATAGAGCTTTTTCTTCTGATCTTCAATTACACTGTCATCTATCTTTGAAAAAATTGGTTTTGCTTTGGCTATTTCATGATTTATAGGGATGAATTCACTTGCACTATCCCAAACCATTTCTTCTGCATTTAAATTTAGTATTTTAAAGATTTCCTGTGTTTTAACAGGAAGGTAAGGCATCAACACAACTGCAAGTGTCTTTGAAAGCTGGTTGCACAGGTAAAGGCAGGTTGCAGCTTCCTTTGATCCTGATTTTACAGTTTTCCATGGTTCTTTGTCATTGAAATATTTGTTACCGAATTTTGCAAGCTTTATTATTTCAATTAATCCTTCTCTGAATTTAAAGTGTTCTATATGGTCGGATACAACATCTGGCAGTTGTTTTATGCGTTTTTCAAAGTCCTTATCAAATTCATCAAATGCTCCAGGTTCTGGTATCCTGCCCTCAAAGAAACGTTTAGTGAAGGTGAAGGTTCGGTGCAGGAAGTTTCCAAGCACGTCTGCAAGTTCGTCATTAACCCTTCTCTGGAAATCATCCCATGAAAAGTCCGTATCACGGTTTAAAGGTGCATTTGCAACCAGATAGTATCTTAGAAGATCTGAATCGAAGTTTTGAACAAAATCGGAAACCCATATAACCCAGTTTTTACTCGTTGACATTTTTCTACCTTCAAGTGAAAGGTATGAGCCTGCAATAATTGTGTAAGGAAGTTTGCATCCGTAGGCCATGAGGAGAGCCGGCCAGAATATGCTGTGGTGGTAGATTATGTCTTTACCTATGAAATGGATTGCCCTATCATTCCAGTAGTCCCTCCATGATTTGTTCTGCTTGTGGGCCCACTGTGCTGCTGATGAAATGTAACCGAGGAATGCTTCACCCCAGACGTAGATGATTTTGCCTTCAGCTTCCTTTAGCGGTACTGGAATTCCCCATTCCATGTCCCTTGTGAGTATCCAGTCCCTTAAACCTTCTTTCAGCCACTGCCTTGCGTAGTTTTTAACGTTTGCTGGCAGTTTATCGTTAGATTCTATCCATTCTTCCAGGTCGTCCTGGAACTCGCTTAACTTGAAGAAGTACTGTTTGGACTCTTTAACCTCAGGTTTTGATTTGCAAATGAGGCAAGATGGTTCAACAAGCTGTACAGGCTCAAGGTGTCTTCCACAGGTCTCACAGTGGTCGCCTCTTGCTCCTTTCCCACCACAGTATGGACATATACCCTCAACATATCTGTCAGGCAGGAACCTTTCACAGTTACTGCAGTAAAGCTGTTCCATGCTTTTCTCATAGATGTAACCCTTCTCGTAGAGATTTAAAAAGAAGTCCTGGGCCATCTTGTAGTGTATGGGATCAGTCGTTCGTGTAAAACTGTCCAGTGATATGTTGCAGGATTCAAGATCCTTTTTTATCATTTTATGGTATCTTTCTGCAATTTCCTTCGGCTCTTTACCTTCCTGCTCAGCCCTGACAGCTATGGGTGTTCCATGTTCATCTGTTGCACATACAAGGAGCACCTCGTTGCCCTTCATCCTGTTGTACCTGGCGTATATATCCGCAGGTATGTAGGTTGATCTGAGATGACCGAGGTGGCACGGACCGTTTGCATAGGGGAGCGCGCAGCTTATAAATATTTTGCTCAAATTTTATTCCTCCTAAAAGATTTCCTTAAAAACCCAGCATCTGGAAACTAACAGTCCAACAGAATTTGGGTTATTGTAAAATTGAATTCTTCTTAAGATCAATGAATTTTTTTTAAGGTCTTTATTTATTTTAAACATCCTTTTAAAAGATTGGATTAGATCAATAAATTAGATCAATAAAATCTCTTTCACTCTAAAGTATTAAAATTGTTCTGTCATGATTCGTTCCAGTATCCATATTGACAAGGAGATCATGAATATTACAGCTTCACAATCAATTCTCTTTCATCATTATGCTTTTTCACTGGTTTTAATCTGCGAGAAAATGTTTTTATGTTAATTCTCATGTAAATACAAACAGTATTTAATTTACAACATTTTCATATATAAAATCTGGTGAATATATCGTTTTTGGGTTCCCAAAAAAATTTTGTTTCAATCACACAGCTTCCCGTTTCAATCATACAGTTTCATCAACTATTTTACAAACGAAGTTCAAAAGGATCAGCATGGTTCAAGCAGCATTTATAAATCCGCTCTCAGAAGATGGGAAACAGATAGTGAGGGAGCTGGGTTCTCTTGACATGGTATCCACTACAAACGAAGAACTCATCGATGTCATCAACCACACCAAGTCCCAGGAAATTTCCAGTGAGATACCTCAAAACTATCTGGACCTTGCCCTTAAAAGAATGGAGTGGCACCTAACCCGGAAAAACAAGAACTTCAACTACAAGGAGTACAGCTTTTTAATGAACAAAAACATCACACCCTTTGATGTTATAGCATTTTATCTCCTCTGCCAGGCCATAGCAATCAAATTCGGTCCAAACTCCAGGGAAAGCAGGGTCATGGTCGAGTCAGAAGGTGAACTCATTGAGAGCCGGCTGGGCGAACTTGCAGGCTGGGAAAGGAAGGAAGTTGTGACCCTGGTTCTCAACAGTCTCATAAGCTACAGCAGCATCAAATGGACCTTCTTCAAGGATCTTTTAAGTTCAAAAAAGTTGAACCTCCAGGACCTCATACTGGACAAGGGCAGAATCATCCTGAATAAAGAGGAGTTTTTAGACCATTTTGGGGACAGGATAAAACACAGGGACCCTGAAAAGATGTTTGAACTCGTGATAGGGGACAAGGTGAAGGAACTCATTGTAACTGGCATGGTCATGCAGAACACAGAAAACTACATGCAGCTGGTCTACGAAAAGTCAAGAAGGGAAATAGAACCCAACCCTGTGCTTCTGGAACTTGCAGATAAGGTATCCAAGCTTCTTTCAGAGTCTGCAAGAAACTACAGCTACGGTGGAGGCTTTGCAACCGATGTCAAAGCATCACCCCTGAACCCCCTGGCCTTCCCGCCCTGCGTTAAGAAGGTCCTTGAAGGCATGAAATCAGGCGGACGTAACGATGCAATAATCCTCTTTCTAACACCCTTCATATCTTATGCACGGCTCTACCCTGGAGTTTTTGCAGAGAACGTGACTAAACGGGTCTCAGACGTTGATCCCCACCTCAACGCAGTTCAAAACGAGATTTTACCCATGATCTCTGGAGCCGCAGAACGTTGCACACCTCCACTCTTTGAAGATCAGCCCCAGGAAAAGGTGAACATCAACGCCAAGATGGGCTTCGGAATGCACGATACACTGGAACTCAAAAATGAGGGGGAAACACTCTGGTACACACCCATGAGCTGTGAAAAGGTTAAGATACATCTTCCAAGTCTGTGTAAGCCTGATAAGACTTGTAAGAGTATTGGGAATCCTTTGAGTTATTATAATAGAGTTAAGAGGGAGTTAAAGAACAGCAAAGATAGTAGAATTGATCAAAGAGATGAATCTTCTTCTAAGAATTGAAAGATAAATAGTATCCATTTATATAAAATAGCTAAAATTATAGCTAAAATTTTATTAGAAACATCAAAAAGATTACTAATTGAAAATGAATACGGATCCAAGAATGGTAACCTGGATGATGTTGTTTCAGGTCTCTTTTCTAAATATGAAGGCTATCCAGATCAATCCAAACTGGCAACAAGGGATTTATTAAACCTTTTTAAAGGAATTAAAGGGTACCGAATGCCTCCAAAAGTTATTGTTTGGATGTTGTTCGAAATGAGCAGCCCTGTTCATAATTTAAATCATTGGGCAATGTTAGATTATCATCAGTTTAATCCCGTGGATACTCATGTGGGTAGACTAATGGAAAGGTTTGGACTTTTAGAAAAAGGCGAGCTTAACTACCAAAAAATTGATAAGAAGCTCAATGATCTGTATCCAGATGAACCTAAAAAACTTGATTTTGCATTATATAGATTAGGGGCTGAAATGGAGCAGAATATCTGTGGAAAGGAACCTAAATGTAATTTATGCCATGAAACGTTTCCGAAAATCTTTGAGCAATGTCTTTACATGCTTAAAAAGTTATGATTTAATGTTGTTTTTCATTAAATTCTAATTTTAGCTTTTTATTAAAGTATTTTTAATCCAGTAAGGAGCACACTTTAGTGTAATTTCATGTTCACTTCTCAGTATAACTCCGAAACCTCCTCCAAAGCTCCACAACTCTCGGATCTTCCTTGTTAACAGAGTCCAGATAACGAAGTTGTATTGAAATTCCCCGAAGCCACTGCTCTTCAGATTCATTTGAGAGATATTTTGCAGTGGTTATATATTCCAGATCTTTTTTTGCAGCATCTATTGCTTTTTCAAAGTCATTCAAGTATTCTTTTTGTTCCAGCTCGGCTATGGCGCGGAGTATATCATCCAGGGTTAAAGTATCAATGGATGACATCAAATCCCTGAAATATTTCTTTAAATCCTCACTCTCAATTTTAACCATTTAGCCACCTCAAAGTGATGTCTGATTTAGGTCAATAATTTGATTTACATCTTCGCAACTGATTTTTGAAACATTTTAGCCACTCACAGCTTGTAATGACCTGGCCTCAAGCTCCTGGGATTTTAACTGCAAGTGTGGATCATGTCCTAACTCTTCATACCAAAATGATCAGTTATGCTATTTTTTATAAAAACTATGCAAAGTTTCTTTGTTTTTATCTTTCTATTCAATTTATTCCCTTAAATTAAAAATAGTTTATAATTGATATATAGAATTAAATGTTTTATATTTGAATCTAAACGAAAACTATTAATAATATTAACTTAAACTGTTTAAATGTAAAAGATACGAAAAATCTTAACAAGGTGTATTGAAGATGAAATGTTCAAAATGTGGACATGAAAACAGTGCAGACGCTAAATTCTGCGAAAAATGTGGTTCAACTATACAAAGTACAGCATACAACTCTGGAAATTCAAAGAGCGATGAAATGAAAACATCAACCAAGGCACTCATTGCTGTCGTCGTGATTTTGGTGGCAGGACTTGGTTTAATAATCGGATTATCAACAGGGAATCAGAATCATCTGGCCATTAATGCAACAAACAACACAAACCCCACAGTTAACTCAGGAAATCAAAGTCAAAGCGTGCAAAACACTAGCACCAAAAAGTCAAATAGTAGTAACGGTATGATAACCGCCACTCAAGCAGGAAACATTGCATTAGCACATATAGGGGCTGGGTGGAAGGTTACTAGTGTGGATTTTGTACCTGCAGCTAACTATGAAAATACCCCAAATTATATGGTTGAACTAACTAACCAAAGGTCACTAGACGAGAGAATGAGTTATCCATCGGGCTCGATAGAATCAGCTGCCGAAACAGATGTACGTATAAATGCCCAAACTGGAGCAATTATGGAAGGATAATATAGGAATAAAACAAAAGAGAGGGAGATATACCAATATAACTTTTTACTCCTATTTTTTAAAGATTTAATTTTTAAGTTTCGAAAAAGTCTTTTAAAAGGATATGATAAATAGAGGATAAATAGATTTATTATTCTAATTTGATTAATATTTAAAATTAAATTTCTTTAAATTTCTTTAAATTCCAAAAATTCCAAGAAGTGATGAAAATTCAAGTTTTAACACCTGCAAGCCCAGAGGAACGTAGAAGGTACTACAGGGAAGAGTGGGACATTAAAGATCTCCCTGATTTTATAGCCAAGTCCATAAACAACAGGGAATTTGGGTTCGACCATTTTGGAAGGGGGCCCAACGACCGTTACAAGGTTTTCAAAAACACGAATTATCTGAAACGCTTCTTAAAAACAAAAACACCATTTGCTGCCTACTGTTCCGTGGCATTCTACGAGAAACCTCGAAGGAGGGATGGCTGGATGAAGGCCGAGCTTGTCTTTGATGTGGATGCCAAGGACATTCCAGTTAGAACCTGCGGCTGCGACGGTGTCTGCGAAGTCTGTTTAAACGAAGCCAGAGAAGTTGTCTGCAGCCTCCTGGACACTTTAAAGGGAGATCTTGGCCTTAAAGATATTCATGTTGTCTACTCAGGTAGGGGCTACCATGTGCGTGTCCTCGACAATGATGTCACCCCAATGGACAGCGATGTGCGCGCCCAGATTGTGAAGTACCTTGTTGGGGCTGACGTGCCCCAGAACGAGTATGGATCAGATGGTACAACATATAAACTTGAACATTTCTCAATCCCCTTTGGATATCCCAAGGTTTTCACAGACAGGGTGAAGTACTCAATCCTGCACCTTCAGAAGGATTCAAAACTGGACGACGTGAATAAAAACCTCCTTAAAGATGTTCTAAAAAACAGGGCTCTGCTGGAGGATGATGAATGGGGACTTTTCAAGCATGAGATAGGTCCTCAGAGGTACAAGAAGGTTGTGAAGGGTGTAGCATCCCTCAACATGAGCCTCGTGGATGCAAAGGTTTCTATCGATCTTAAAAGAATTTTAAGGCTGCCCACATCCCTCCACTCAAAGGTGAGCATGAAATGCACCGAAGTGAAGGATATTGAGAACTTTGACCCCCTGGAAGATGCCGTTCCGAAGTTCGTTTATGAAAGGAAGGATTAGAAAGAGATAAGTATGCATGTAAAAACAATGCGTTCAACCATGAGTGTAAGATCTACTTCCTTTTAAGTCTCTCCTGAACTTTTTCACTTTCAAGCTCCTTGATTGCATTAGAAGCAATCCATTTGGCGCTTTTTGAATTTATAATGCTAATTTCCTCTGCAACCTCAAGAGCCCTCTGATTTAAAGCCCTGTTTCGTTTTCCAATCTGTCTTAGTGCCCAGTTAACAGCTTTTTTAACGAAGTTTCTCTCATCAGTGGATTCTCTTATAATTGGTGGGAAGAATTCTTCAAATTTTTCATTTCCGGCTTTTTTGTCGTGTACAGCGAGAACAGCTAGAAGTGCAAATGCTGCTCTTTTAACAAATTCTTCATCCCGCAGGCTCCATTCAAACACCTTTTTGTATGCAAATGGTAGTTTAGAGAATAGATTTAAACAGCACTGGTCGCAGACATCCCATGAATCAAATTCAACAACCCATCTCTCCATCTGCTCCTCTGTAACCATTTTTGGGTCTTCGATTAGACTTGCGAGTATCTTTGTTTCCCCATATCCGGCGCTCCACAATTTTTCTGCAAGTTCATGGTCTTTACCTGCTTTTTTGGCTATGCGTCTTAATTCAGGCATTCTTATCCCGTAGCTTTTTCCATGACTTATTCCAAATCTGGCCATTCCTTCTACATCTTCAGGATTTGTTAGGGACTCCAGTTCCTCGACGACAGTTTCAAACTTCATGAAAAAACTCCTCAAATTAAAGATAAACTCCGAATATTATTCCAATTGAAGTTTTAGATACACACTTAAGTTCAAATACAGATAAACACAACCAAACGTTTCAGTCCCATGTTTACCTCCAGAGAAGTTCACTTCTATTCAAATATGCATACAGATGTTTTAAAACATCCTGAAGTTTCCCTTTTGATTTTAAATTCTCTGATGCTCCTGCGGTTTCCAGATCATTTGATTCTAAAAATTCAACGATCTCAGTTATCTCGTGCTTTCTGAGGAGTTCTGATTTTATGTGTTTGCCGAATTTCAGAAGGTTTATCTCCCTTTTGGTTAAAACTCCGCTGAAAAATGATTCAACATCCCTGTATTCCCTTGGTACCTCAACAACCCATCTGTCACCGTCGATCCAGGCCTTGTCCGCGTGTTTCTCCAGGAATCTTTCCTGATGATCCTGATACCATACAAATGGTCCTGAATGTTTTTTTAGAGCTGGAAGTTTCCAGGTTTCAAATTCAATCAGCGTGAAAACTTTCCCATCAGGACTCACCCATGAATCGCTCCCCAGAACCCTGAATCCCCTCATTTCCGCTACTTTTACAATGGATTTTTCAGTCTTTCTTATCTGGGGGTAAACAGCATCTTCGGGTATGTCTGGAGACTTGAAGGTTAAAAGGAATGTTTTTGTCCCGCGGTTTTTGAATTCATCTTTTATGGAGTTTAGATCAAATTTCAGTTCCCTTGGATAGAAATAATTTTTTGAGGGGCTTTTAAGGAAATTTCCAGAGGCAACCACAAATTCTGCCATTTTCTGGAGGGTAAGGGCGGCTGCAACGTTTCTTTTCTTGTCCACAGGGTCAACTGCAACTAGAGGCTCGTTGAAGAGTTTGGAGGTTCCGTATTTTTCAAGGTCTATGGTGTAGCCCGGCTTCCACTCGCCTCTTGCAGCTTCAAGAACCTTCTGGAAGGATCCATACTGCAGTACCAGAAGTTCGCAGAGGTATCCTGAAAATCCCCCAACCTTGAACTCTGATCCGTAAGTTCCAACAGATTCCATGAACCTTTTGAGGAGAAGAACTTCATCGGCCTGTTCTGCACTTAAATTCTTTTTTATGTACTCCGTGTGGAGTATTGTCCTGTCCACAGCTGATTTAAGTTGAGAAGAATCCTTTATGGAGTAGCAAGGCACAAAATCGATTTCATATCCATTTATAAATCCTGTAACGTATGGATGTGATGCGTATCTTTCTTCGGATGAACCCTGCATCACCTCAATGCACCTGTGACCAATGTAAAGCCCGCTCTCTTTAAGCAGAGCTTCATCCATGCTCAGTGGAAATTTGATGAACAGATCCACATCTGCCTTGCCTGCAAGCCAGGTCCCCTTTGCAACAGATCCCACAAGCACTGCTTCTCCATTTAAGTCTTTTTCTGCTGTAATTTCATTTATAAGTTGAATAAGTTTATCTGAAAGTGCTTTAACCTTCTTTCTTTCTGTTTCTGGAGGTTTTATATCCTTCAGAACCTTATCAAAATTTATAGCTGCCAAATATGTCACCTGTAGAATCACAGTTTTTAGTTACAGTTCTATTTAAGAGCTGTTTAACATTTAATAGAATATTAGATTTTTATCTCAAGTATTGAAGTTTTATTTTGTATTAAAATTTATTTGAAGTGTTGAAATAATCTCATTCAAATCAGGAGCTTAGCTAAGGATTTATTTAATGAGTTATTTAAAATATTGATAGACTTAACGCATGAAATTCGCAGATTAATGAAAATCTATCCAGAAATTCATTTCTTATTTTGGGAGTCCATGATCCCCATTAATTAAAGTTTTCATGGAGCAAAGTTTATATCAAATTAAAGTAAATCTAAAAAAATTCAATTTAGATCATATTTGAGCTTCCAGATAGATTATAAATAGTTTATCAAACAGGGATAAGAAAAATATAATCCAATTGGCCCATCATACAACTTTAACCAAAAAAAATGTTCTTAATTTAGAGATTAAATTCCTTAACATCCGTGTATATTGGCCCAGACGGTGTGAGTTCGCTTTTTTTAAGGGTTAATTTTTTTACGAGCATATCTCCAACTTCAACATCTTCAAGTTCTCTGATCATGGATACTAGGGCTTCTTTATTCTTTGATCCCTTAACCCTTCCTATTGTAAGGTGTGGAATGTAACTTCTCTCCTTTTTAAAGCCCATTCTGGCAAAATCCTCATCTAAATCTTTTTGAAGCGTGGAAAATGCTTCAAGGTTTTCCACCCCAAGCCAGATAACCCTCATGTAACCTAAATGTGGAAACACACCAGTTTTTTTGATTGAAAGTTCAAATGGTTCATATTTTTCCAGTTTTTCATTCACCAAACCCACAATTTCATCTGTTTTCTCCTCTGAAATCTCTCCAAAGAATTTGAAGGTGAAATGAAGATTTTCTGGTTCAACAAATTTAACCGGGGCTTCGGCCTTTTCAAGTTGCCTCTGCACTTCCACTATTTTGTCCACAAGTTTTTCATCTAAATCAACGGCAAGAAACGCTCTCATATAATATCACCTTTTTACAAGATTTTTTATCCTAAAAAGACTTTCTTCTGGTGTTTCTATAGTGTTTAAAAGGTAAACATCAAGTTTTGAGAATATCTCTTTGAAAAAGTTCTGCCTTAACTGAAACTTTCTCTCGTTCCTTACAAGCTGGTGAGGGTTGCAGAAATCCTTTTTCACCATGAAATCCACAGCCTCATCTGCATCGAGCTTTCTAAATGGAGGTTTGTTTGCATCCCTTTCAAGCAGTACAACAGTTTTAAGGGTTGAACTTTCTCTGATACGCCCATCAAACAGGGTGTTAACATCTGCAATTCCCCTGCCTTTAACATCCAGTTTAACCCTGTTCACCTCGGCTGCAAAGCCTTTCCAGACCTCCGCCACATCACCACGGATGTAAGAATTCTTTTCTGATGAGTACACTACCACTGCATTATCAAATAGGCGTGAAAAAAACCAGTCATCGGATACGTAGTTAACATCATCATCTTGAAGAAGCCCGTAGGTTAAGGTTGTTTTTCCAGTTGCCGGAGGTCCAATCAGGGCAGTTGCATGGCCACTGTAATCAACCACCGATCCGTGAACTGAGTACCGCCTGTGCACTGAATGGTACTCTTCAAAGAAATCTGAAACTGCAGCAAGAGCTATGCTCTTTATCCAGCCATAATAATCACAGTTTTTGATTATACATGTGCCTGAAACTGGTTCGTACATAACCTGAAGTTTTCCACCATCTTCAATGGAGAATATCTTTGAATGGGGTCTTATATCCTCGTTCATGAATTTGAAGTTGTCTTCCCATTCTTCTTTAAAGTCATAATTGTCAGTTAGAAGTTTAACACATGCTCCATGTATATTTGCCTTTCTCTCATATCTGACTTTATTTACGATTTCAGGGAAGATTTCTTCCTTTTTTTCGGGTTTTATTATTTCAACTTCGTATCCAGACATCAGAACACCTGCTAAAGCATTGTTAAGGCAAGACAATGGTGAAGTTTCATATACAGTTCATAACTCATGAAAAAGGTGGATGGATTGGGCGCCCTCTCATTTATCCGGTTATCATTTTTCAATTATGGTCTCGTTAATTGCCATTCCAAAGTGTCTTGCACCTTTGTCCAGGTAAACCATGACCTTGTCTCCAACTTTGAGGTCTGCAACAGATTTTGGCTTCTTGTTTTCTCCCACAAGTCTTATGGTTTCGGCGTTTTGAAGGAGGGTTCTCAGCACAACTCCTCCGTACTCAGCTTCAACAAGCATCAAAGGTCTTTTTTCAATTTTTACGCGACCTACAACTGTGCTTTTGGTGTTTCCCTCTTTGTCAACGGTTAAAACTTCATCGCCGGCTTCTATCTCTGAGAGGTAGCGGGTTTTGTTGCCTGGAGTCATGACGTAGGCATGTACCGGTCCTGCATTAACCCTGAACGGTCTTGAAGCCACGTACTCGCTTTCAAGGGATTCACTGTGCACCAGGAAAAGTCCTTTTGAGTAGGAACCAACGAGCATTCCTTCTCCCACACCCATTATTGAACAGGTGTCCACGCAGACCCTGTCTCCTGATCCAACGGGTTTAACCTTGGTTATGGTTGCTGGTTTGAGTTCATAGCTTTCGGATCCTATTTTCTCAATGAGCTTTGCAACCTTCCTTATTTCAGATGTATCTTCAGGACATAGTAGTACACCGTCTGTACCGTATTCCAGGGTTTCAAGAGCTAATTTAGCTTCTTTATAATCAGAAACTGCTGCTATTAATTTTACATCTTCCTTCTGGAGGTTGGCTATGATGTTCTCAAGTGGTATGACCTTCCAGTCTGTCCCAAAGAGTATGAGATAATCTGCAATTTTTCCAAGTCTTGATGCAAGCTGTTCATGCTTTTTGCTCTTGATCTCCACGTAGGCTGCAACTTTTTTTCCCTTTCGTTTGAGCCCTGAAATTGCTGCCAGATCCTTTGACTGGGAAAGATCTTCTGGAATCATGAGTGTTCCATCACCTTCACTGTTTCTTCCAACGAGAACTATGTCTGCGCCTTCCACATCTGAGACCAGGGAAAAGTTTCCCAGTTTTCTTAGGTTCTCAACATCTGTAAAATCCAGGATGTGATCTATGCCTGATTCAAGGGCTGTTGTCACTATTTCCTTTTTCCTGTCCCAGTTTGCGCCCTCTGCCATTATCCATGCAAATTTCATGTGTTACCACCAATTATTAATTTTAGTAAAAAAACTCTCCTCAAACAGGGTTTACAGGTTCAAAGACCTGTTTACCTATTCTGCAAGTTAAATCCTGCAAGTTAGAGGTTGAATCCATCTACTTTCCTGATCCATTGAGTATTTTGAGGGCGTCTTCCACTTCTGCGTTGTTGTGAACTATCTCTGCAATTGCCTCGGTTGTTTTCTGGGGTGATTGTGCCTGGAAAACGTTTCTTCCAAATGCAACTCCAGCTCCACCAACGTCAACGGAGTCCTTCACCATTTCAAGGAGTTCACGGTCTGTTCCAACCTTCGGTCCTCCAGCTATGATCACAGGGACTGGACATCCATCCACCACTTCCTTGAAGGTGTCTGGGTCTCCTGTGTAGTTAGTTTTCACGATGTCTGCTCCGAGTTCTGCTCCAGCCCTTGCAGCCAGTTTCACAACTTCAACGTCATGTTCTTCTGCGATCTTTTCACCGCGTGGGTACATCATGGCTATTAAGGGCATTCCCCAGTCGTCACATATCTCTGAGATCCTTCCAAGTTTAATGAGCATCTCCGGTTCTTTCTTGGAACCAATGTTTACGTGTACTGATACTGCATCTGCTCCAATTTTCAGGGCTTTTTCAACTGAAGTTACCAGCACCTTGTTGTCAGGGTCTGGTCCCAGGGATGTACTTGCTGAGAGGTGGATTATGAGCCCTATGTCCATTCCGTATCCTCTATGTCCTCTTCCAACCATTCCTTTGTGCATTATAACTGCGTTTGCTCCGCCGTTTGCAACTTCGTCAATTGTGTGGGCCATGTCAATGATCCCGGGAATTGGACCTTCGGACACACCGTGGTCCATGGGTACTATCACAGTTCTTCCTGTTTTTCTGTTCAGTATCCTTTCGATCCTGATTCGTTTACCTATCATAAAAATATCCTCCTAACTGATTTTTGATGACCAAAGTTTAAATTCCTTTAACCTTGGAGGTACTCCATCATTTCCAGACGACTGCAGCCATCCTTCCTGAGATTTTATCACCTCATTTGATGAAGATGAATGAAGAAAATCTAAAAGTCCTCTGTTTCTTATTATTGTGGCCCGTGGTTTTAAAGTTGAAGACCATATGAAAAATACTTTAAATACTGTGTCAGGGTGGTAGCCTCCACCAAGATCAACGGACAAAACATCACACTTCCTGATTTTTTTGGCTACAGCCTCAAGAGTTTCATGAAGCCTTACATCTGCCTTTGTGAACTCCACGTTGGGGTGTTCACCTATTAAGGCATTCATGGCCAACGGAGCTTCCGGACTGTTGTCCAGTGCCAGGACCCTCCCTTCAGTGGCCAGCTTCGAGATGATCCTTGTTGAATTGCCCACATGGCATCCAAGCTCAACCACAACATCATCTGATTGTATAATATCTCTTAAAACTTCCCTATAAACTTTAATATTATAAACTAGTTTTATCATATGATCATCAATACTCTGATTGTGTTACACTTAAGGAATTATATTTTGTTTATTAATATAAAATCCCACCTATTATTCAATGAAAACCTATTATTCAATGAAAATGTTTTTAATTGAATAACAAGGTTTTAATTGTTCCTTGTGTAAGATAACTTAATATATCAATAATTTAATATAACTATCATAATTTATTAACTTGGAGTGTAATCCAGATGAAGGTAGAACCGCCATCCAGATGATACAACAATAAAAAAAAATAATCTGCAAATAAAATGGCAATGATCATATCATCAAATGCGGATTGGGGTGTTTAAGATGGTTAATGAAGAAGAGGAATTGAAAACCGAGCTTGAAAAGTTATATGATGAAAAAAAAGACTTGGAATTACAGATCCGTGAGCTTGACAAGGAAAAAATTGAAAAGTTAACGAAGGAAAAGGAAGAACTTGAAAAACAGGTTGAAAAGCTGGACAAAGATAAAAAAAGGACTGAAAAAGAAAAAGAAAACTTTTTAAGGCAGGTGAAAAATTCAAGGCGCAAAAAATGGCTCAACTCCTTTAAGATGATTGCATTAATAGGGGCCATCGACCTTATAATTATACCCTTAATAATCTTCTTCCTGAAAATACCGATCCAGTGGATATTCATAGGAATAGGACTCGTTACATTCTTTGGAATACTTCTAACTGCAAATTACATGTCAGGAACATCCCCATTCAACACAGGAGAAATCAGGAAGGCCATCACAGGCTCATTCATAGCTGTTTACTTCACCTTCCTACCTGCTGTAACCTTTGGAGGAAGCATTATACCATCAGGAGAACCTGTAAAGACCATCATAAGCAATTTCACATGGATAGTCGGCCTTATAATTGTTTTCTACTTTGGATCACGAACAGTTGAGGAGTACGTCAAAAGCAGGAAATAGATAAGGGTAAATAAGGCTTGTTCAACAGGCTGCACTTCTCCCCGCGAGGTATCCCGTTGAAAATGCCTGTTGAAGGTTGTAACCCCCGCTGGGTGCACATCCATCAATGATCTCACCTGCAAAGTAAAGGCCGGGCACAAGTTTTGATTCCATGGTTTGAGGGTTTATTTCCTTTTTTGAAACCCCTCCACATGTAACCATTGCCTTTTCAAGGGGTAAACAACCCGTAACTTTTAGGGGAAAGGCTTTGAGCAGGTTTAAAATTGAATTTCTCTCTTTTTTATTGATCTGGTTCAGCTTTTTCTTTGAATCCACATTGGATAACTTCAAAAAAATAGGTATCATCCTGTTGGGCATTAAAAACTTCATAAAATTCTTTAAATCAGTTTTTCCATGAATTTTAAATGCTTCAACGAGTTTAACACCAAGTTCTTCCCTCCCAAGATCTGGTTTGAGGTCTAAAAGTAGTGGGATTTCATCCTCTTTTTCAAGGAATGAAATTACCCTGGCGCTCAAATCCAGAATTTTTGGTCCTGAAACACCGAATTGTGTGAATATAACATCACCCTTATTTGAGATTCTTTTTTTACCTGATTTAAAGGTTAAACCCACGTTTTCAAGTGATATTCCCTGGAGATCCTCTACCCAGGCTTCCTTGACTTTCAGGGGGACAGAACCCGGTTTTAACGGTGTTATTTTATGGCCAAGCTTTTCTGCAATGACAAATCCATCACCTGCAGAACCTGTTGCCCTGTAGGATGCCCCTCCAGTGGCCAGTACAACTTTTTTAGTATTCATAGATACTTCATCATTTTTCAGATTTAAATTCAACCTGAAACCACCACTTGTCTTTTTAACACCAGCTAAACTAGCATTATACATGATTTTAACATTATTTTCTTTTAAAAATTCTTTTAGAACATTTAAAATAGATTTTGAATCATCTGTAACCGGGAAAACACGGCCTGAGTCTTCAATCTTGAGATCAAGTCCCTTGGATTTGAAAAAATCCATCAGATCCATGTTTGAGAATGAAGAAAAAGCTGATCTTAAAAAAGCACCGTGTTTACCAAATCTTTTAGTAAAATCATTTAGATGAGCTGTGTTTGTTACGTTGCACCGTCCGCTGCCGGTTATGAGCAGTTTTTTACCCAGGGAGTTATTCTTCTCAATTAACAGAACACTCCTTTCAAGCTTGGCTGCCTGGATTGCAGCCATCATTCCAGCCGGCCCCCCGCCAACAACAATCACATCATAGACTTTATCCTGTTTTTTCAATGCTTAACCCCTATAACCCATTTTATCAGTTGGACTTTTCTATTTTTATTCTGTTAACCCTTGTTCTCTTAAATTATCTTTCCTGTGGATATTTTTTTTTATTTCTCTATTTAGTTAATTCCATTTCTTTTACCTAATCTCTTACTTAATAATTCCATTTCAGTTCTAAAAAATTCTAATCTAAAAAAAATTCTAATTTTAAATATTTTTTAAATATTTCTTTTATATATGAAGAGAATTATAAATAAAAAAAGTGTATTTTCTATCTTTTAAAAGATCAGGTCTATAAAAATCGTTGAAATAAAAAATTGATCTACTTTTACGGTCTACCTTTTAAAGTAAAGAATCTTCGTTAAAATCAGGAATCATTACTAATGAATTATTAAAATAAGGAACATTCATTCGTGGAACACTGAAATTTTCAGGAGAAGAAAAAAATTTAAAGAAAAATTGGAGTATAAGAGGGGTAGCTCTTTAAATTCCCTTTTTCAAAGTTTCCTTTCAAAATTCTCCTTTAAAGTTCTCTTTAAAAATCCTAAAAGGGCTGGTTTTAAGGTGTTAACCTTCTCCTGTCCCTTGGGAATAGAACAGTTTCCCTTATGTTTTTGGCTCCAATTACGCTCATTGTGAGCCTTTCAGCACCCACACCCCATCCTGAATGTGGTGGCATTCCATATTTAAATGCCTGAAGGTACCTTTCAAAGGATGCGGGGTTCAAGCCCTTTTCTTTCATCTGCTGGACCAGAAGGTCGTAACTGTGTATCCTCATGGCTCCTGATGATATTTCAAGGTCTCTGTACATTAAATCGAATGCACAGCTTTTTTCAGGGTTTTCAAATCCTGGCATTACATAGAACGGTTTTATGGCTGTTGGCCATCCTGTTATGAAGTAGTATCCATCCATAACTTCTCCCATGACCTTTTCAGCAGCCCTTGAAAGGTCTTCACCGTACCTCATAAGCACTCCCTTCGAGTTTACGATCTCTACAACCTCGTCGTAGTCCACACGTGGGAACGGGATTTCAGGGACTTTAAGGTCAACTCCAAGGGTTTCAAGCTCCTCCTTACATTCGTCTGCAACGTCCTGGATTGCCCTGTGTATGAGCTCCTCAAGGATCTTCATTGAGTCCTCGTGGTCTGTGAATGCAGTTTCAAGGTCTATGGATGTGGCCTCGTTCAGGTGGCGGAGAGTGTCATGTTCTTCAGCACGGAAGATCGGTGCTATCTCAAAGACCTTGTCGAATCCAGATGCCATCATCATCTGTTTGTAGAGCTGTGGGCTCTGTCCAAGGAAGGCCTCCCTCTCAAAGTATGTTATTGGGAACAGTTCTGTTCCACCCTCTGTGGCTGATGCAACAAGTTTTGGGGTGTTTATTTCAATGTAACCCCTTTCGTTGAGGAATTTCCTGATTGAATGGAATATCCTGCTTTTTATCTTGAATATTGCACTCACATCGAATTTTCTAAGGTCCAGAAACCTTGAGTCAAGGCGTGTGTCGATCTCAGCATGGGTGTTACCAGTTGTGTCCAGTGGTAGCGGCAGTTCTGACTCATTGAGGAGTTTTATTTCTTCTGGGATGATTTCAACACCGTTTGGTGCCTTTGGAGACTCCTGTACATCTCCTTTAACAGCTATAACTGCTTCTTTTTTGAGTTTCTTTATCTCCTCAAAGAGTTCTGGTGAAACCTTCTTGCTTGGAACTGTTATCTGTATGATGCCATCCCTGTCCCTTAGAAGGACAAATATTATTCCTCCAAGGTCTCTCATCTCGTGTATCCATCCCATGAGAAGGACTTTTTCACCTTTCAGTTCCTTTTTAACTTCATTTGAGTAATGGGTTCTTCTCCAGTTTTCCAATGAATCTGTCAATATAATTCACCTCTAAAAAAAATTTAATTCAAATTTAATTCAAATTTAATTCAAATTTAATTCAAATTTAATTCATCTTTTTATCATCTTGAAATTTAATTCATCTTTTACCATCTATCATAAAACATTAAAATTCATCACATTAAAATTCATACATTCATAAACAGCCATTATCCAGCCATTTTTTTCACTTTAAATTTATCATCAACGTATAAAAGAGTTTTATACAGTTTTTAAATAATATTTAAAGATATAGTTATTTAAAAGATAGAGTCTATTAAGTGTTTTTATTTTATATATTATTTTACAATTACGTTATTTTAATATGTTATTTAGTACAAATTGTGCAATAACTTAAGGCCTTTCATTAAATCTGAAGATACATCCCCTACGGGATCCAGTCCTCTAAACCAATTTACTCAATATCAGAAGACCGTTTTTTAAATGATTTTGCATGGGCGTAAAGACCCTCGTACTCTGCAAGAGGCACAACAACATCTTCAAGGTTCAAGATGCCCTCCCTTGAAAGTCTCTGAACAGTTGGCTTTTTTATGAAGGACTCTGCAGATAAGCCAGAGTACATGCTTGCACAGCCAGAGGTTGGGAGAATGTGGTTGGTTCCAGAACCGTAGTCTCCTGCAGCCACAGGGGTTAAATCTCCTAAAAATATGGATCCAGCATTTTTTATGTCATTTAAAACCATTTCAGGATCCTCAGTTGTTATTATAAGGTGCTCGGGTGCGTATCCATTTGAAAATTCAACTGCCTCATCTAGGGAATCAACCAGAATGATCTTACTGTATTTATCCAGGGATTCTGCTATTATTTCCTTTCTTTTCATTTCTGGAAGTTTTTTATCAATTTCCTGGTTTACAGATTCAGCCAGTTCCCTTGAAGTTGTAACAAGAACTGATGCTGCGTTTGGGTCGTGTTCTGCCTGAGCCATGAGGTCAAGTGCCACATAATCAGGCTTTGCAGTTTCATCTGCAATTATAAGGACTTCTGATGGGCCTGCAGGGAAGTCAATGTCCACCTCGCCATACAGGAGTTTTTTGGCAGTTGCAACGAATATGTTTCCAGGTCCAACTATTTTATCAACCTTTGGAATGCTTTCTGTTCCATAGGCCATGGCTGCAACAGCCTGAGCTCCTCCAGCCATATATATTTCGTCAATTCCTGAAATTTTAGCAGCTACAAGGATTATGTCACTGACCGTGCCGTCGGGCTGTGGCGGGGTGCAGCATATAACCCTTGAAACTCCTGCTATCTTTGCTGGTATGGCTGACATGAGAATTGTTGAAGGATAGATTGCCCTACCTCCAGGTATGTAACATCCAACAGTTTCAAGGGGGCGGATTATCTGTCCAGCCTTTATACCTCCATCAACTTCCATTGACCATTCTGCAGGTATCTGGGCCCTGTGAAATTTTTCTATATTTTTTGCAGCCTTTTTAAGGGCTTTAACAACATTATCATCCACTCTGGAAATGCTTTTTTCTATATCTTCATTTTTTACCTTGAAACTGTCCAGTTTAACCCTGTCAAACTTTTCTGTGTAATAACGGAGGGATCGATCCCCTCCTTCCCTCACATCTCCCAATATACTTTGAACTGTGCTTGTAACATCTGCAGCATCAAGTTTAGAACGTTTAAAAAGTTCTTCTTCACCGTTGAATTTTATGATTTTCATTTTACCGCCTTCATGCAAAAAAAAGAGGTTATAGTTTATAATCTGTTTATTGTTTCCATCCCTTAATGTATTTGTTGACCTACAATTTCCATGATGAAAAACTTTATCTTCTAAAGAATTAAACTAAGTTATATCCTTAATTTAATGTTTTATACACTTAATTCAGTGTTTTATATCAATATTTATTAATAACAAAAAAATCGTTGTTATTCTTCTTCTGTTATACAGATTATGTTGCACCAAAGTATAAATAATATGTTTAGATGAATGTTATTATATATTTAAATTAAAAAAGGGTGTTTGGTAAAATATGTACAAAGATGAGCTCATACAACTGCATCAGTTTCTGGTATTCGTTTTGAAATATCTCGATGAAGAATACGAGGTAAAAAATGAGTGTAAAGAATATTTATGTCTCAACATAAGCCCTCACCACATTCATAGAACAAAAGCTGAACACAAACTTGCCATTTTTGTATTATCAGAAGCCATATCTAAAATAATCATTAAAAACAACGGGGGAACATCTTCTAACATCCCTAATGGTTTAGCTGAGCTTGTGAAAAGGTCAAAGAAAGAATTGGTCAAATTTCGAGATGAAAACGCTCTGAAATACCAGAAACAAAAAATAAAAATGTGAAACTACCATAATATATTAACAACCATAATATATTTACAAAAATTTGTAACTACTGTTCCATAGCATGATGAACATCATATGAAAAGTTGTTGACACTGATATTGATGCTTAAATAATAATATTAACTTAAATAATAATATTAATATTGAAAGGATACTCAGCTTCCTTTAAATCATTTTATTGAGTAAAACAATTTTTTAAAACAATTTATCTGATACAGTTACGTGGTGTATGTTTATGAAAACTATAAAAAAGATGGTATGTTTAGTTGATGGAGAACATTATCTGCCTGTTACAAAATCAGCCCTTGACATGCTTGATAACCTCGAACACAACGAAGTTGTAGCTGTTGTTTTTATAGGGGGGACTGAGAAGTTGAGAGAAGCCTCTCCGGAGGGTGTTGTTAAAAAACTGGGAAGACCAGTTCACTTCAGTGACAACCCCCATGAAATTCCATACAACATCATAAAAGAGGTTGTAGATGAATACGATGCGGATGTGGTCATGGATCTGAGCGATGAACCCATAGTCGATTATTCAAAGCGTTTCAAAATTGCATCCTTAGTACTTGAAGAGGGAATACCTTACGAAGGTCCTGATTTCAAATTTTATCCTGTTTCAGAACATGATATTCTCAAAAAGCCTTCCCTAAAAATCCTGGGAACAGGAAAAAGAATAGGTAAAACTGCAGTGTCTGCATATGCAACCAGATTGATCCACAAACGAAAGTACAACCCTTGCGTGGTTGCAATGGGAAGGGGCGGACCAGAAGAACCAGAAATTGTTCATGGAGACAAAATAGAGATAACCCCGAACTACCTTATGGAACAGTCAGATAAGGGAATCCATGCAGCATCGGATCACTGGGAAGATGCACTTATGAGCCGTATCTTAACAATAGGATGTAGAAGATGCGGCGGTGGAATGGTTGGAGACGTTTTCATAACTAACATGAAAAAGGGAGCTCAGATGGCAAATGAAGTTGATGCAGACTTTGTTATAATGGAGGGAAGTGGAGCAGCAATTCCTCCCGTTAAAACAGACAGGCACATCGTGCTTGTGGGTGCAAATCAACCCCTCATCAACATAACAAACTTTTTCGGGCCTTTCAGAATAAAAATGGCAGATCTTGTGGTTTTAACCATGTGCGAAGAACCCCTTGCAAGTGAGGATAAGATTAAAAGCATCATGGACTTCATAAAAGACATAAACCCCCACGCAACTGTTATACCAACGGTTTTCAGACCAAAACCCCTTGAAGACATCACAGGAAAAAATGTTCTCTTCGCAACAACTGCACCAGAGTCTGTGAAAAACACGCTCATAAAACATCTTGAAGATAACTACAAATGCAAAATAGTTGGAACAACTCCTCACCTCTCAAACAGGCCCCTACTTCAAAAAGACATTGACAAATACATTGAAAAAACAGATGTAATGCTTACAGAACTTAAAGCTGCAGCAGTTGATGTTGCAACCAAGGACGCCCTAAAAGCAGGACTTGAAGTTGTTTACTGTGACAACATACCGGTGGCTCTTGAAGGAAATCTCCCAGATGCAATAATAAACGTTGTTGACAGTGCCATAGCTGCATTTAACACAAGAACTTAACGATCTTATCAGTTGAAGGTGGTTACTTGGAAAAACCTGCTGATCCTAAGGAGGAATACAAGAAACTCCTAAAACAGTTATCTTTTGGTCTTCAGGAAAAAAAACTTATAAAAAAGCTTGAAATCCCTGAAGATGCATTTTTACCCTTCTTATTTTCAATTAAATTTGGTGGCGACTGGAGTTTCAAAACAGATTCTACAAATGCCATGGCCATAAAAGAGAAGGTTACACGTTACAATGAAGATAAAAAGGAAGGTTACACTCAGGAGAGTGTTTTTTTATTTTTAAACCCTGTGATACTTGAAAAAGAAGGTAAAGTACGCCGCCTTGAAAAATGTGGAACCCAGAAAGATCGAGAAATCGTTGAAAGACCATTTAAGGTGAAGATAAATGCAAAGCATATAATAAAAGCTGTTTTAGATCCCCTAACCATGAAGATAACACTTAAAAATGTTTCAGGTCCTTTAAGCTTTGAAGGATCAAGTGCATATGGCATATCCCATGAGATGGAACATCTCTATAAAAAAGAAGCTGAAAGAAAATTTTTATGGGAATTTAAATATGTTCTGGAATGATTAAAATGATTTAGAGTAAAATATCAGCATTAAATCTTTCATTAAGCATAGATCTCCCCTTAATTTTATTTTAGAATTTTTTTAGTTATATGAAAAGGTTTATGGAAATTCTTTTTTTCTAAGCTTTGAAAAAAAAACCATAACCGAAAACTATTTATATAACCTCTAACCCAGTGATTAACTGAAGAGATAAAAAATGGAGATGATAATGTGGCACAGACAAACGGCCAGCAGAGTCAATCAGGTCAACCAATCTTAATATTACCTGAAGACACCAAGAGGCTTCTGGGAAGGGATGCTCAGAGAATGAATATAATGGCAGGTAAGGTACTTGCAGAGACAGTCAGAACAACATTAGGTCCAAAAGGAATGGACAAAATGCTTGTAGACAGCATGGGAGACATTGTTGTTACAAACGACGGTGTAACCATCCTTGATGAAATGGAAATCGAACATCCTGCAGCAAAGATGCTTGTGGAAGTTGCAAAAACCCAGGAAGATGAAGTGGGAGACGGAACAACCACAGCAGTCGTAATAGCAGGAGAACTCCTCAAAAAAGCAGAAGGACTCCTCGAACAGGACATACACCCAACCCTAATCGCAATGGGATACAGACAGGCAGCTGCCAAGGCACAGGAAATTCTCGATAAAATTGCAATCAATGCAGACGATCACAACACCCTCGTACAGGTTGCAATGACTGCAATGACCGGTAAAGGAACAGAGAAAGCCAGAGAACCATTGGCAGAACTTATAGTTGAGGCAGTTAAACAGGTTGAGGAAGACGGTGAGGTTGACAGCGACAACATAAACATCCAGAGGATCCAGGGAGCTTCAGTTGAAGAATCCGAAATAGTCAACGGTGTTGTGGTGGACAAAAGCAGAATCGACCCATCCATGCCAAAAGATATCCAGGACGCAAAGATAGCACTCCTCAAATACCCTATAGAGGTCAAAGATCTTGAAACCGACGCCAAAATCAACCTCACAGAACCATCCCAGATGCAGGCCTTCCTTGAGCAGGAAGAAGGAATGATAAAGAACATGGTTGACAAGATAGTTGCAAGTGGAGCAAACGTACTCTTCTGTCAGAAGGGAATAGACGACCTTGCTCAGCACTACCTTGCAAAAGCTGGAGTAATAGCAGCTAAAAGGGTTAGAAAATCCGACATGGAAAGGTTGAAAAAAGCAACAGGTGCCAACCTTGTAACAAACATTGATGACCTCAAACCAGAAGACCTTGGTAAAGCAGGTCACGTTTACGAGAAAAAGATATTCGATGAATTACTCACGTTCGTTGAAGAGTGCCATGATCCAAAGGCAATATCTATAATACTCAGAGGAAGCACCAAACACGTTGCAGCAGAAATAGAAAGGGCAGTTGAGGATGCAATAGGTGTCGTAGCAGCCACAGTAAAAGATAAGCAGGTTGTTGCAGGCGGAGGTGCAGCAGAAATCGCCATAGCCAAAGGCTTGAAAGAATACGCCGACACAATAAGTGGAAGGGAACAGCTTGCTGTATCTGCATTTGCAGAAGCACTTGAGGTTATCCCAAAAACACTCGCAGAAAACGCTGGACTCGACAGCATAGACTCACTTGTAGACCTTCGCTCTGCTCAGGAACAGTCCACCTCCATGGGACTCAACGTTTTCAATGGAGACGTTGTGGACATGAAAACTGCTGGGGTCATAGAACCTAAACGTGTTAAAAAGCAGGCCATACAGTCAGCAGCTGAAGCAGCTGAGATGATCTTGAGAATCGACGACATGATAGCATCCGCAAGTTCCGAAAAACCAAGCCCAGATGAAATGGCTGCAGCTGGAATGGGCGGAGCCGGCGGAATGCCACCGTACTAAAAAAATTCAGGAAAAAACTAAAACCATTTTTTTTATTTTTTTTTATTTTGCACTTTTCTATTTTTGAAATTTGAAATTTTTTATTTTTGAAATCGAACTTTTTAAAACATTGAAACATTATTTAATAGTTAAAACTTCTTAGAAGATTTAAAAAAGGACTTCAAAAGGTTTAAAAAAATTTTCTAAAAAGATCAAGAGGATCTTAAAAAAAAATTTTCTAAAACGATCTACTAAACTTATCTCTAAAAAAAATTTAAAAGGATCTTTTTCTAAAAGCATCTTTAAAAAAGCTTCTAGAACTTTTTAAAATATATTTTAGGAGCTCCCTAATTTTGACGTGGCCATGAGAGATGATCTCAACCTAGATCTCGAACCTTAAGTTCTATAAAAAATTTTTCTGCACTGGAAAAATTGAAATGTATAAAAAGCTTTATTCTGAAAAATGTTCATTTTATTGTTTCATAGATTTATTACTTTTTAAATTTATTTGATACAAAGAGTTTAATGATAATTATTTACATATGAATTACTGTACATTATTCATTGTAATCTGTTAATCTATAATCTGTTAATCCGGATCTAAATTTTTGATGCCCTTCAAATTTTGGGGGGTTTGGGTATGGAGGAGTACAAACTCTTTGTAAAGCAGATAGGCCTTGTTGGGGTAACCAGCATTCTTGCAAGCCTGAGCTCAATCATTTTACTCCCAATTTTAACCCAAACATTAACAGCACAGGAATATGGTGCATGGAACCAGTTCATAGTTACCATAACTTTGATACCAGCCATAGCTTCATTTGGACTGCCATACACCATGGTAAGGTTCCTTGCTGCAACCAGAAACAAGGATGAGGTGCGGGAAGCATTTTACTCCATTGGATTTGTGGTTCTGCTTGGAAGTCTGGGCGTTTCCCTACTGTTTCTCGTCTTTGCAAAACCCATTGCAGTTATCCTGTTCAATGGGGATGTTAACATTTCCCTGATTCTATCTGCTTCTCTGCTTTTAAACGGTTTGATACTGCTTCTTTTTGATTACTTCAGAACCTTTCAGTTGATAAAGATCTACTCCTTTTTCACCATGGTACAGGCCTACTTAACCGTGGTTCTCGTTGCTTTTTTCATTGCAGTTAACTACGGATTAATTGGAGCCATCTTTGGAGTTATCATCTGTCAGATCATCATTTTTTTGAGCATGTTCGGCATAATACTGTCCAGGATTGGTTTTAGAGTCCCAAAACTTTACAACATGAAGGATTACCTGAACTTTGGACTGCCAACCATCCCAAGCAACATCTCATTCTGGGTACTTGACATCACAGACCGCTACGTTATTGGTATGCTTCTGGGCCTTTCCTTTGTGGGGTATTACTCTGCAGGTTACCTCCTGGGTAACTTAATATCCCTGATACTGTCACCATTTTACACGGTTCTGCTTCCCATTCTATCGAAGTACTACGCTGAAAACAGAATTTACGATGTTAAACATCTCCTGAATTATTCAATAAAGTTCTTTTTAATGGTTTCAATACCAACCTTCTTCTTTCTGTCCATACTCTCAAAACCTCTCCTCAACCTCCTTTCCACGCCTGAGATAGCCTCAAATGGTTACATAATAACGCCCATCATCGCCCTTGGAGGTATTTTTTTCGGAGTTTACGGTATAATATCCCAGATAGTTGTTCTTGAGAAAAAAACATCCATCACAGGAAATATATGGATAATGTCCACGGTTTTGAACGTGGCAATGGATGTTACACTTGGTTACCGTTTTGGGATAACTGGAGTGGCCATTACAACCTTGATTGTTTACATATTTTCCTTCCTTGTTACAATGTTCTACTCATTTAAGTACATCCGCTGTACATTTTACTTTGGATTTCTTGCAAAAAGTCTGGGTGCATCACTACTGATGTCCATGGTTCTCATTATTTTGAACCCCCAGAACCCCATGAACATAATTTTTTCTGCCTTGATATGTCTTGCAGTTTATATCTCAACTTTGTGGGTGGTTGGGGGTATCAGAAAAAATGAGATCCTCTTTTTCAGGAGTGTTTTTATGGATGCACTGAAAAAGGTTTACAAACCGTTGAAAAAGTTTAGATCCTGAGTATTTTTTTCTAAAAAATAAGTTGGAAGGTAGAAATCTAAAAATTTAAGGCTAAAAATTTAGATTAAAAAGATTAAAAAGATTAAAAAGATTAAAAAGATTAAAAAGATTAAAAAGATTAAAACAGGTATTAAAAATAAAAAGATTAATGAAATTAGCAAATATTCCATAAACATTGTTACACAGTAAAAATGTTACACAGCAATTTATTACACAATAAAATACAAAAAAAGAGGGTAATACAAAAATTAAATTAAACAGCGCGATTAAATAGTTAAATTAAACAGTTTAATGTAAAACACATCAAACTGCCTTTTGTAGCTCACATTTAATTTATAGCTCAGTTTGACAGTATGTGCACCACAGCTGTTCCACCGGTTCCACCAATGTTGTGGGTCATGCCTATTTCAGCACCATTCACCTGTCTTTTACCTGCTTCTCCCTTTAATTGTTTTACTATCTCAGCAGCCTGAGCAATTCCAGTTGCACCCAATGGGTGTCCTCTGGCTTTAAGACCTCCTGATGGGTTTACAGGTATTTCACCATCCATTTCAGTCATGCCCTCTTCTACTGCAGGTCCTCCTTTACCCTTTTCAACAAATCCAAGGTCTTCTATTGCAAGAATTCCATTTATACTGAAGCAGTCATGGACTTCTGCCACGTCTATGTCCTTTGGTCCTACACCAGCCATTTTATATGCTTTACGTGAAGCATTGACACTTGAGTCTATTGTGGTTATATCCCTTCTGTTGTGAAGAGCTATTGTTCCTGAAGCTTGAGCTGCTGCCTTAACGTATATTGGAGTGTCTGTGTATTTCTTTGCATCCTCTGCAGGGCAGATTATAACTCCAGCGGCTCCATCGGTTACAGGTGAACAGTCAAGAAGTGTTAATGGGTCTGCAACCTTGCTTGAATTTAAAACCTGGTCAACAGTGATGGTGTTTTGATACTGGGCAAGCGGGTTTTTAGAAGCGTTTTTGTGGTTTATAACCGAAAACATTGCAAGCTGTTCCCTTGTTGTGCCGTACTCGTACATGTGACGCCTTGCCATCATTGCATAGAGCGATGGGAATGTAACGCCCTGCTGTGCCTCCCATTCCTGGTCTGATGCCGTTGCAATGGCTGGTGTTGGGTCAACTATATCTGTCATCTTCTCAACACCTGCAGAGATCACCATGTCATGAAAGCCTGATGCAACAGCCATTATGCCATTACGCAGTGCTAGACCTCCTGATGCACATGCTGCTTCAACACGTGCACATGGTATTGGTGTGAGTCCTGCATGGTCTGCTATAAGAGAGGCTATGTGTTCCTGTCCAACGAATAAACCAGCTGACATGTTTCCAACATACATCGCATCAAGGTCATCTCCTACAATGCCTGCATCTTCAATAGCTTTTAATCCAGCTTCAACTACCAGATCCCTAAATGATACATCCCACAATTCTCCAAATTTGGTCTGTGATGCTCCTATAATCGCAACATCTCTCAAATGAATTCCCCCATTTTGTATGAATTTCTTTTTAATTCCCTTAAGATCCTTATTTTTGCATAGCTTAATAATTAACTTTTAAAACAATTAAATAGAATCTTTACAGTTTTTATTCAGGATTTCTTCTTATTATTAGACTTTTTCATCTAATCTTTTTTTCTCTTCATTAACTTTTTCTTCATTATTTTAAAAATGAAGATTTTATAGAAAGAAATTCTTAACAGATCTTGAAATTTTTTAACAGATTTTCAGAAACCTTCTTAAGGAATTAATCAGTTCATCTTTATTTTTCCTTTGTACTTGGCGTAGATTGCATAATCAACGTAAGTTTTATTTTCAATCATTTCTCGAACTTTAGGTGCGTTTTCCCTTACCTCATCTATTCTATCGTTGACAGTTATGCTGAATGCATCGCTTCCAGCACCTGAACCGTAAGAAACTGCCATAACACGATCTCCAGGCTCTGCAATGTCAAGAACAGCTGCAAGGCCTAATGGTGTTGCTCCTGAGTAAGTGTTACCTATAACTGGGGTTAATAAACCTGTTTTGTACTGTTCCTCCGTGAATCCCAGTTTTCTTGCAGCTCTCAGGTAGAACTTACCGTTGGGCTGGTGGAACACAACGTGATCGTAGTCAGATGGTTCTGTTCCCATTTTCTCGAAAAGGCCCTTTGCACCTGAAAGAACGTGCTTGAAGTAGGCTGGCTGTCCTGTGAATCTTCCACCGTGTTTTGGGTAGGGCTGTCCTTCCCTTCTGTAAAAGTCTGGTGTGTCAGTTGTGAAACTGTAGGTTCCCTCAAAGTCTGCTATTGTGTTCTCTTTACCTATCACGTAGGCAGCTCCACCTGCAGATGCTGTGTATTCAAGAGCATCTCCAGGAGCACCCTGTGAAGTATCGGCACCAATAGCCATACCATATTCAATTAAATTGGAATCAACAAGTCCCATACACATTTGCATGCCTGCAGTACCTGCTTTACATGCAAATTCAAGGTCTGCAGCAGTTAAATCTGGTGTTGCTTCTATAGCTTCTGCAACTATAGTTGCTGTTGGTTTAACAGCGTAAGGATGTGATTCTGAGCCCACGTAAACTGCCCCTATTTTTTGAGGATCAATGAGTGCACGTTTAAGTGAGTTACGTGCTGCTTCAACTGCTATGGTTGCGGTATCTTCATCTGGAGCCGGTACTGATTTTTCATTGACAACCAATCCCCTTGAAATTGCCTTGGGATCGTCCCCCCAGACCTTTGCTATTTCTTCAACTTTTATTCTGTATGAAGGTATGTAAACTCCATATCCTACAATTCCTGACATATACTATCACGACCATTTGAAATAGTTAATAATTAATCTTTATTTTTAGCATTTCAATTTTGTCTTTGTTATCTTAATCTTACTGTTTAACTGTATTTTTATGTTAATCTTACCCTAAAAATAAAGATTACGCTTTTTTGGTGTTGATTATTTATTCTGTGATTCTTAAATTTTATAAAAAGTATAGTAATGAGATGTTGTTAAAACAAGCATATAAATCTTGTTATGGACCCGGGTTTAAAAATTGATTTTAAAGGTTAAAATGCCGAAAGAGGGAGTTGAGCACTGCAAAATATGAACGACCCATCAATTTACCCATTTTCCAGCTGGGAAATATATTACAAATATCTTGGAGACCATGCATATTATAGATGGGACGAACACGAATAGATGCAATTAACACGAATAGATGGGATGAACATGAAAAACAAGGATAAACTCAGAACCTGTATATGGGACATGATGGAAGCAAGGAAAATTTCAAACCCTGAAAAACCATGCCACGGTAGAATACCTGATTTTAAAGGGTCAAAGGAAGCTGCTGGGATGTTAAGAAGTACTGAAGAGTGGAAAAAGGCTGAAGTTGTGTTTTCAAGTCCAGACACTGCACAGATAAAGGTACGTGAGTACGCGCTGCTCGATGGTAAAAAACTTATCATGGCATCACCCAACCTTGAAAGAGGTTACATCTTGCTGGATCCCCTGAAGGTCCAGGGCAGTGAGAAGGCAGCTTCAAGCAAAGAAGGAGCCTTCAAATTCGGGACAAACATCCAAAGATTTCCAGGTGTGGACCTGGTTGTTGAGGGATCCGTTGCAGTTGACATGTCAGGAGGCCGGCTTGGAAAAGGTAAAAGTTATGGAGACACAGAAATAGTCCACCTCTTTCATGAAAAAGTTATTAAAGAAGACACCCCCATTGCAACAACAGTCCATGAGATTCAGATAGTTGACAGCGTTCCAGTGGAAGCCCATGATCAGAAAATAAACATGATAGCAACGCCTGAGCGGGTTTTAAGGATTTTTTAAACTTATACTTGTTACCTTATTTAGAGGTAGCTTAATATCCCTTTTATATCCAGCATTCCCACATCTTCAAGGCTTTTCATGCCGTATTTTTTGAATAAAAAGTTTAAATCATATGATTTTGTGATTTCCCGAATTTTATCACATTTAATATCATCACTGATCTTATGGCCCGTTTTAAGTTCTTCAACTTCGAGAATACAATTTTGAAGCATCTCTTCTGCATCTTCAAGTTCTAAAAGCTTGTTAATGGTGGTTTTATCACCTTTCACAGGTTCCTTAAATTCTAAGCCTTCATAGTAAAATTCTTTAAGCATGTTATGTTGAGATACGAACTTGTAAAGCAGTATAAGTTGTTCTTGAAGCTTTTCAAGTTCTTCATTGTTCAGATTCATTTGTGGGCCTCCATTTTAATTTATTACTTTACATTACTTTAGATCCTCCAGTTAAAAAAATCTTCGAATTTTATAGAGTTAGAAACAATAAAACCAGTAGAGACCAGATCAAATTGTCATAGAACGGAAAATTCATGTAAATTTCATATTTTTGTTTTGTAGTGGCCAGGCCTTTCTGGTGGACATTTAACTCCATAATAAGTAAAGAGCTAAATCCACTGGAAACGTTCTGTAAAATCAGTTTCAGTCGTTAACATGGAAACATTTTTAATCCAGTGTGTCAAGTCTGGTTTTGAACTCCTTTCTGTGCCTTTTCTCCTCTGCAAGGATGTGCTCCAACACCCCACGAACTTCTTCATCGTCCGTCGTTTCAATCTGTTGGGTGTAGATCTCTATTCCCTCAGTTTCAATTTCTATTTGGCGTTCAAGTTGATTTTTAAGGTTTTCATCGCCGAAGTCAAGTTCTTTGTGTTCCATGCTCGGTTTCCCACCCCTTGCAGTTATGAGGTCTGCAAGCCACCACATGTGCCTCATTTCATCCACAGCTATGGCTTCTGTAACCCTGCTTGGGTCGCATTCATCCATAAGAAACGAGTTTTGAACGTATATCATTGAAGCTTCAAGTTCCCGTACAAAATCCAGATTTAAAAGGCGAATTACCTCTTCTACATCCAAACTAAAACCCCCTAAATTAATTTCATAGAGTTTCATTTCAAAAACATGTAAATCACTATTTTAAGTCCCTAATTTTAGCCCTTTTCCTGTAAGCCAGCCCCCTGATATATGGCAATCAGTTCTCCATCTTCGTCTGTGGTGTCTATGGTATAAGTTGCAAATTTATGGTTTAAAGACACTTTACGCGCCTCTGCAGTCAATTCACCACTTTTTACGGCTTCATATACGATATGTTGGCATTTATGGCTACTGTTGCCCTTCCATGTGAGTTTGCTGCCACTGCAAAGGTGAAATCTGCCAGTGTGAAAAGTGCACTGCCGTGAACAGTTCCGAGGCTGTTTAAATGCTCAGATGTTACCTCCATCCTGGTCGTGGCCCCTCCTTCTGACACTTCTAAAGGTTCTATACCCATATTCAGCAAACTTGTCCCTTTTGAAAAATTTTCTTATTTCTTCTGTTTCTAACAATTTGAACCATTTCTACTATGAATATAATATTACGTTGAAGGTATTACGTTGAATATACGCATTGAATATATTTCACAATATATATTTCACAATATATTTTTCTTCATTAAGAGACATTGTTGAACATTTATTGAAGACTAAAATATTTTATTTCATTAACAAAGCAACGATTAAAGTCAACTCCACTTAAAAACGTTTTAAAAAGATTAAAATCCACAAAACTTTCTTCCCCTCTTTTCAAGGTAGTGCTGGTGGTACTCTTCAGCCGGCCAGAAATTTGAAGCTGGAACGATTTCAGTGATTATTCCATTACTGTACCTATCAGAATCCTCTAATTTTTGTTTTGAGACTTCTGCAAGTTTTTTCTGCATGGGTGTGTGGTAAAATATCACAGAGCGGTACTGTTTGCCAACATCCGGACCCTGCCTGTTGGGTGTTGTGGGGTCGTGTATCCTCCAAAAAACATCCAGAAGCTCGTTGTAGGATACTATGGATGGATCGTACTGGATCTCAACAGTTTCAGCATGCCCTGTTTTTCCCGAACAAACATCATTATAACGGGGGTTTTCAAAGTTTCCGCCCATGTAACCCACTTTCGTCTCTGAAACACCCTTCAAGTTTCTGAAAGAATCTTCAACGCCCCAGAAGCATCCTGCTGCAAAGCTTGCCTTCATCTTCTCACCCCTCAAATTCTTTCCGTGGAATATTTCTGTTAAAAACTTATTTCAATTGGACATTAACTCACTAATAATATTCATTTAACAGGTATCATACCTTTAAGATCAAATCTTGTTTACTAACTTTATGTAAGTTTCATTACAAATACCTATTTTCAGTGAACACCTTAATACACATCATGGTTTAAAATGCTTTCAAAGCCTGTTTTTAGGGTTATACAGCTTATTATGTGCTTTCTCCTGTGAGAAGACTTCTATGTCTTCCATAAAAATAATAAACAATAAGTCCAATTACAAGCCACACAATGAACCTGAGATGAGTTACGGTTGGAAGCTGGGTTATCAGGAAAAAACAGAAAATTACTGCAACTGCAGGGACAAATGGGACAAGCGGACATTTGAAGGGCCGTTTTATTTCTGGATGCTGCCTTCTTAAAACTACGACAGCCGTGGATACAATGATGAAAGCTGCAAGGGTTCCAATGTTAACAAGCTCAACTATGCTGGTTAAGGGAATAAAGGCTGCAATCACCGATGCAATCACCCCCACAAGTAATATACCATTTACTGGTGTTTTATAGTTCTTATGAAGCTTTGAAAATGTTTTGGGGAAAAGGCCATCTCTTGACATTGCAAAGAATATTCTCGTCTGCCCGAAGAGGTTTACAAGGAGTACAGAGGTTATTCCACACAGAGCACCCACAGATATGATTATGTCGGCCCAACGAATTCCAACCTTCTGAATGGCAAATGCCACAGGAGCTGCTGTTGATTTAAATTCTGTGTATGGAAGCATACCATTCAGGACAGCTGCCACTGCAATGTAGAGTATTAAGCTTACAAAGAGTGAGCCTATAACTGCCAGGGGAATGGTTCTTTGAGGAGTTTTAACTTCCTCTGCAGCTGTTGTTAAGGCATCAAAACCTATATAAGCAAAAAATATTATTGCAGCACCCTTAAACACGCCGCTCCAACCGTAAGGCATGAATGGATGATAATTTGCTGGATTTATGTAGTTCAAGCCTATTGTGATAAAAAGCAGGATAACTGCCAGTTTGATTATTACTATAACTGCGTTGAAGTTGGAGCTTTCCCTTGCACCGCGGATGATAAGCCACGTAATAAAGGTTATGATGATGACTGCTGGAAGGTTTATAATGCCTCCTTCAACTCCTGGAGGGTTGATGAGGGTTGAAGGCAGTATCAAGCCGAAGGATGTGAATATGCTGACAATGTAACCTGACCATCCAACTGCCACAGCTGCAACTATAACCAGGTACTCAAGAATAAGGTCCCAGCCTATTATCCATGCCCAGATTTCTCCAAGGGTTACATAGCCATAGGTGTAAGCGCTTCCTGCAACAGGGACCATTGAGGCAAATTCAGAGTAGCAGAGGGCTGTGAAAAGACATGCCACCCCTGAGATGAGAAAAGACAGGACAAGTGCCGGGCCTGAGTAGTTTGCAGAGGCAATTCCAGTGACCACAAATATTCCTGCGCCAATTATGGCCCCAATACCCATTAAAAGCAGCCCACCAGGACCCAGTACTCTTTTAAGTCCTTTATTGCCGGAGCTAATCTCAAAAAGCTGGCTGATGGGTTTCTTCCAGAATATTCTTCGGGTCATGGTATCAAAGCCAAAAGCTTAACTCCACCCTTTGAAGCAGGAGAAAATGGAAGGTAATTTCTTTTACAATTTTTTGAGTTCTTTTATAGTTTTTGAGGGAATGATGCGGATTCTAATTTTTTCTTCAGAATTTTGTTCAGGATTTATCTGATCAAAATGGTTTGATGTTCAATATTTTGTTTGTGTTGGTATAATTAATATTTGAAATAGGATGCTTATTGAAAGGGAAAGCATGATCTAAAAAAATTTCGCTCTTATCTGTTTATTAGTGCAAAGGTTTAAATGGTATTTAGTGCTATATTTTTAGGTATGAAGAGTGATTTGGTGTTGGAATTGTTTATTTCAAATGAAGAAAAGGC
>ENA-UOOK01000945-UOOK01000945.1-fermentation-metagenome-genome-assembly--contig:-NODE-945-length-39048-cov-4.581181_pt1 | contig 39048 bp, 41 predicted proteins | sample MGYA00245777_ERZ724023 | MGnify/ENA primary metagenome ERZ724023 (study PRJEB28704, sample SAMN03018312) | fermentation metagenome | biome: anthropogenic terrestrial biome; feature: soil; material...
ACTGCTCGGCCCTTGCAAAGGGGCAGGGCCTGAAAACGGTTGCCGTCACGAACGGGATGATCTGCAAGGAGCCTCTGCTCGGCCTGCTGCCCCGGATCGACGCGATGAACATCGACCTGAAAGGGTTCACCCAAAGGTTTTACGACTGGATCGGCGGCGACCTGGAAACGGTCAAGCAGACGATCCGGCTTTCCGCGGAGCGATGTCATGTGGAGGTCACGACGCTCGTGATTCCGGGAGAAAACGACGGCGAAGACGAGATGGATGCGATTTCTGCCTGGCTTGGGGCGATCGATCCCGAGATTCCGCTTCACATCAGCCGGTTTTTCCCGCGGTATCACCTGCTGGAGAAAGGCCCCACGCCGGTCGGAACCGTTTATCGCCTGCGCGGCGTCGCGGAAAAGCATCTGCATCATGTTTATGCGGGAAACTGCTGAAGGAAGGAACTGGGGATGATTGTCAGCGCGAGCCGAAGGACGGACCTTCCGGCCTGTTATTCGGACTGGTTTTTCAACCGGATCAAAGAGGGCTTCGTTCTGGTGAGGAACCCGATGAATTTTCATCAGGTGAGCCGGATTTCCCTGTCGCCGGATGTCGTGGACGGGATCGTCTTCTGGAGCAAAAACCCGAAGCCGATGCTCGGCCGGCTGGACCGGCTGAAGGACTACCCTTTTTATTTTCAGTTCACGCTCACTTCCTATGGCCGGGACATCGAGCCGGGCCTGCCCGGAAAATCCGAAATTATCGATACGTTTCGGCGGCTGTCCGAAAAGATCGGAGCAGAAAAGGTGATCTGGCGCTACGACCCCATTCTGCTGAACGAAAAATACCCGATCCTCTATCACGTCGAAAATTTTGGGAAAATCGCCCGGCGTCTGAACGGATGTACGGAAAAGGTCACGGTCAGCTTTCTCGATTTTTACAGCCGAATGCAAAAAAACATGGAACGGATCGGTGGGAGGACGCCGAACTTCGACGAAAAGAATACGCTCGCAGGGAGACTTTCTTCGATCGCCCGCGAAAACGGGATGCTCCTGGAGACCTGCGCGGAGGAGATCGACCTGTCGGCCTATGGAATCAAGCACGCCCGCTGCATCGACAAAGAGCGGTTCGAACGGATCGCCAAATGCAGGCTCGACGTCGGAAAAGACAAAAATCAGCGGCCGGCCTGCGGATGCGCGGCCAGTGTCGATATCGGCGCTTATGATTCCTGCCCGTGCGGCTGTCTGTACTGCTACGCAAACGGCAGCCGCGGCCGTGCGGCCGGAAACAGGAAAAGCCACGATCCCTGGTCGCCCTTGCTGATCGGCACGTGCGATCCGGATGACAGGGTCGCCGAGCGCCCGCTGAGCAGCAGCCGGAATCCGCAGCAAAGTCTTTTCTGGCGGATCATAAAAAGGAGACGCCGACGGCGTAAGCTGCCGGATGTCTCCTTTTTTATCCTCTTCACCGATCCGTCTGTTTTTCGCCTTTACAGGCCGTCCATCCGAAAATTCTGCAAAATTTTTCAAATTTCGGCAAATGCGCTTGAATCCCTCTCCGATTGCCTGTAGAATAGAAAAAATGGTATCTATTTTAAGGAGGAGAACTGCCATGCCGTGGACGCCGGATCTATCGGTTGGAATCGCGCTGATCGACGATCAGCATAAAATATGGTTTGAAAAGGCCGAAAAGCTTTTCGAGGCCGGGAAAAAGCATCAGGCCAAGGAATACATCGGCGAGCTGCTCGATTTTCTGGATGAGTACACGAAAAGACATTTTTCCGATGAGGAAAAGTACATGCTGAGCATCCATTACTCCGGGTACCCCGAACAGAAAAGGGCGCATACCGCCTTTGTTGCCCAGCTTGCAAAGCTGCGAAGCGACTATGCCTCTTCCGGCGGAAATTTGCTGGTCATCCTAAACGCCAATCAATTGGTGCTCGGATGGCTGACCCAGCATATTTCCAATATGGACAAGAAAATAGGCCAGTTTGTAAGAGCGGGCCAGGAAAAATAGCAACAGGCAGAAAGGCGCGGGTCGAAAATTTCGATCCACGCCTTTCTGCTGCTTCTTCGGCGGGCCGCACACCCGGCCTTACTTCACAGGCTCGCCCGATGCGCTTCCCCGGCTCAGGGCTTCCGCAACCTCCGACAGGGACAAGCCGTTTTCCCTTGCGGCCCGGGCGATGTCTTCGTACTCCGGTTTGAATTTTACAAACCCGTCGCCGTAGGACGTTTTGAAGCGGATGGGGCCGTACGGCGTCTGTCTTACCGTCTCCTCGCGGCGCAGCGTATAGCGCCGGAAAATTGTTTCCCGCACGCCCAGCGTGGTGGTATGCCTCAGCATCAGCGCGGCCATCTTTTCGGCGGATTCCCGAAGGCACATACAGGCGAGCAGAACGCCGGGCCGCGATTTTTTCATGCCGATGGGCACCGTATAAACATCCAGCGCCCCGGCGCGGAACAGCACTTCCTGCGCAAACGAGACCGCCTCGGGCGTCATATCGTCCAGATTGCAGGAAAGCTCCGCCACTTCATTTTCAGCCTCGTCGGTCATCCCCAGGTACGCCCGGACACAGTTGACGGCCTCGAAGTCCTTTTTTCCCATTCCGTAGCCGATTCTGGAAACGTGCATAACCGGCATGGGACAGAACCCCGCCGCAAAATGCTTCAGCAGCGCCGCCCCGGTCGGCGTGCAGAGCTCGCCGCGGATCGTGCCGCCGTAAATGGGCACATCCTGCAAAAGGTACGCCGTCGCCGGCGCGGGCACCGGAAAAATGCCATGGGCACAGCGCACCTGCCCGCTCCCCACATGGACGGGAGAAGCCAGCACCCGCTCCGGGGAAAGCTCCTCCATCAGCAGGCAGACGCCGACAATGTCCGCGACCGCGTCCATCGCCCCCACCTCGTGAAAATGGATGCTGCCGACCGGCTTGCCGTGAGAGCGGCTCTCCGCTTCCGCGATCAGCTTGTAAACGGCGAGCGCATCGGATTTTACTTTCCCGCTGACGGCAAGCCCGTCGATGATCCTGACGATATCGTCCATACCGGAACACTGGTGCGCATGATGGTGTTCCGGCCCGCCGGCGCCCTCTTCCTCCCCATCCACAGTCACGGAAACATGGGCCCCCGCGATGCCGCATTTGACCGAAGACTCGAGCCTGACGGCCACGCCCGGGAGGCCGAGGCCGTTCATTCGGGAAACGAAGCCCCCGGGATCGGAAACAAGCTGCGCGAGGGCTGCCGTCAGCATATCGCCGGCGGCACCCATATTGCACTCCAGATAAAGCATCTTCATCCTTTTTCCCCCATGTGATTGATCATGCTCGCAAGATACCCGGCCCCGAACCCGTTGTCGATGTTGACCACGCTGACGCCGCTCGCGCAGGAATTGAGCATCGACAGCAGCGCCGAAAGCCCCTTCATCGAAGCACCGTAGCCGACGCTCGTCGGGACGCCGATCACCGGGCAGTCCGCCAGGCCGCCGATCACGCTGGCGAGCGCGCCCTCCATGCCGGCGATGGCGATGACGACGCGGGCGCTCATGATCTCGTCGAGATGCGCCAGCAGCCGGTGCAGGCCGGCCACCCCGACGTCGTACAGGCGGACGACCTCGTTGCCGAGCGCCTCGGCCGTAAGCGCGGCCTCCTCCGCGACCGGCATATCGCTTGTGCCGCCGGTCGCGACGACGATCCGGCCGATGCCGTCGGGCGCGGGCACCTCGCCGATGATTCCCACCTTTCCGGTCTTATCGTAACGCAGCGGGCACGTCTTCCCCACGAAATCCGCCGCTTCGCCCGACATGCGGGTGATCAGGATCGTCCGCTGCCCCCTTCGCATCATGGAAGCGGCGATTGCGGCAATCTGCTCCGGCGTTTTTCCGGCGCCGAAGACGACTTCCGCCACTCCCTGGCGAAGCTCCCGATGATGATCGATCTTGGCAAAGCCGATGTCCTCAAACGGCTCCATCCTCAGCCTTAGAAGCGCATCCTCCGCGGACAATCCGCCCTGCTCCACCTGCTTTAAAATACGCAGGATCGCCTGCTGCCCCATCATACTCCCCCCATTTATCTCGCGGTCAGGTCAAGCAGCACCGACGAAAATTCATCCTTCAGCGCGGCCCTGATCTGCTCCCGCCGTCCAAAAGCCTTTTCGAGCTGCGCTTCCGGAAGCTGCAGGCGCGCGGAATCCCCCAGAACGCGCACCCGGAAATCGGTGAACCCCATCGCGAAAAGCGCGTTTTCCGCCCCTTCCACCCGGGAAAGCAGTTCATCCGTAATCGTCCGCCCCGCCGGGACCCTCGTGGCAAGGCAGGCATAGGAAGGCTTGTCGGCCGTGAAAAGGCCGTACCCGCGGGAAATTTTCCGGACCTGCGCTTTGGTGATTCCGCATTCGGCCAGCGGCGAACGGATGTGAAGCTCGCGGAGAGCCGCCATGCCCGGGCGGTCGCCCGCGTCATCCGAGGCGTTCGTGCCGTCGACGACAAGCGAACAGCCGCCCCGCGCCGAAGCATCCAGAATCTTCCGGAAAACGCGCTTTTTGCAGGAATAGCACCTGTCCGGTGGGTTGGACGCCACCGCCGGATCGCTCAACGCATTCAGCGGCAGAACGGTCAGTTCGACGCCGAGCTGCCCGCACAGCCTTTTGGCGTCATCCAGCTCGAACTGCGGCTGGAATTGTGATTTTACAAAATACGGCCTGATCTCGCAGCCCGCCTTTTTCGCGGAATACAGAACGAGCGAAGAATCCGTCCCGCCCGAAAAAGCCAGAGCCGCCTTCGGAATCTTTTTAAAAAAGGAATCCAGCGCCTCGGCGGCAGTATCGGGCGCATCGGACATCCAGCTTTCTTTGACCGCGCAATGGTTTTCAGGATCGCTTGTCATTGTTTCCTCCTTTTTTCAGCCGCAGCACCGGCCGGTATCACAAAAGCACCGGCAAAGGTTTTTCCAAAGCCGGTGCTTCGCAGCCTGTTCCATCGCATTTCCAGCTAATATGTAGAATTTAGTTTTGTTCCTCCCCCGCCAAAGGCGAGGGAACAAAACCGGATTCGCAAACATAAGTGGAATCGCTGTCATTTCAGTTCCTGAACTGGAACACTTTCTTCGGATCGCTGCAGAGCAAAATCAGCAGCCAAGCAACCAAGCCGCAGATCACGATCAGAAGCCCCAAGAGGGCGTCGTTGGCGCTGAGATCCAGAAACGGTTCGCCCTCTGCGATGCAAAAGAAGCCGTCGACCATCCACATCAGGGACGCGCCCCAGTACATCAGGCTGAGCGTCCCCAGTTTCAACTTGTTCTGCGGCGCGTTAACATACCAGACGATCGTGGAAACAACGGCCGCAAGCAGGGTGATCATCAAACACATCTCGTTACTGCCCCCTGTTTTCCACAGCCGCCGGTACGGCCGATTTTTGATAGATGCGGTCCGCCACCAAAGTCATGACGAACCAGACCGCAGTTACAAACAGCACCATCGTTCCGCCGACCGTAAGGATCTCCATCAGCATCGGCCGGATGTCGGCGGGATTGTTCATCGCCGTCAGAAACGGGGGCCACGGAACCACCTCCCCGTGCCAGATGTGCTCGATAGCGAGCAGAAAAACGCCGCCCCACAGCATTTTGGTCAGCCAGCCGAGCTTGCGGCTCCACGGGATCCTGCTTTCGGAAATGGCTGCCGCAGCGGGCAGCACGGTGTTTTTCCGAATGGCCTCCTCCTTTTTTTCTTCCCTCCTCTTGATGACGGAAACAACGATGGCCTCCGCCGCGGGTGCCAGAAAACATGCCATAATAAAAATCCTCCTTGATCTATGTTAAAATGATTTTGCGTGCAGAAAATAAAAAAGAGACTGACAAACCCGTTTCTTCGGATTCGGCAATCTCCACAAGTATGCCATTCTATCATTTTTCAGAATATTCCGGATGAATAAGAGCAAGACATGCGATGCCCGCTTCAGCAGGCAATTACCGCTTCAGGCGGCAAAAATATTTGTCAATATTATATCATAAGGAATTTGATTTATCAAGAGTTTTGTTGATTTTCTATTTTCGAAGGAAAAGGATTCCCATTATACGGAAACAAAAATCGGAAAGCATCTCCGAAATGCAAAAGCGCACAGCCGAAAAGTCCTCTGCTGCCGATCAAATTGATTTTTCGATCATTTTCGTATATATTAGATAAGAAGCGGGCGTGCCGCGCTTCTTTAGGGAATCTTAAGGTTTTCATAAGAAAATTGCACGGGTATGGTTTTGCGTTTTGTTTTAAGATGGGAATGAAATTCACAAGGGATGGGAGTGGCGCAACGATGGGTGCCGATATTCTGATTGTGGACGACGAACGGGCCATAGCGGACCTGGTGGAAGTCTACCTGAAAAACGAAGGGTTCGACGTGCACAAATTTTATAACGGCAGGGATGCGATGAAAAGCGTGGAATCGGAGCCGGCCGATCTTGCGATCCTCGACGTGATGCTTCCGGACATCGACGGCTTCACCCTCTGCCGGAAAATCCGTGAAAAGCACAATTTCCCCGTAATCATGCTGACGGCAAAAGAGGAGGAAGTCGATAAGATCACCGGCCTGACGCTCGGCGCCGACGACTACGTCACAAAGCCGTTCCAGCCCCTGGAGCTGGTTGCCCGCGTGAAAGCACAGCTCCGCAGATTCACCCGGTATAATTCCGCCGAACCGGCGCAGGAAGAATCCATCCTCGAGTTTTCGGGCCTGATCCTGAATCAGGATACGCACGAATGCATCCTGAACGAAAAACCCCTTTCCCTGACGCCGACGGAATTCTCTATTTTGTGGGTCCTCGGCTCCCGCCGGGGCCATGTGGTGAGCTCGGAAGAACTGTTCCGGGAGGTTTGGGGCGAAAAATACTACAGCAACAGCAGCAACACGGTCATGGTGCATATCCGGCACCTGCGCGAGAAAATGTGCGATTCTGCGGAGCATCCCAAATACATCAAAACAGTTTGGGGGGTCGGCTATAAAATTGAAAAGTAAGATGAATCCTCCGGTTAAGATATTTCTGATGGTAGCAGGTACCATAGTATTGAGTATTGGTGTTCTGTTCCTTCTGGATAAGGGAATCACAAACCGCTTTTTTGCCGATTGGATTTACAACAATTTCATTTTGGAAATTGAACATACCTATCAGGGCATTCCCGGCGCCCTTGTGGAAACGCAATTCAACTGGCATGCCATGAAAAAATTCATCTGCATTGCGTTCGTTGTCGGAGCTGCAGCCATCGCTTTGTTAAGCTGTCTGGTCTATTACGGTTCCGCAAAGAAAAAATCCAGGCAAATCATGAACCAAATTTCAAACGCAATGCGACAGGTCCTGCTGCCGGATCAAAATCTGCCCGCTTTGCCAAAGGGATACGAAGAATTCAAGCTTCAGCTGATGCAGCTGAAAGAGATGGAACAGCACAGCCGCCAGCTTGCGCAGGCTGAAATGCAGCGAAAGAACGACCTGATCACTTATCTGGCCCACGACCTGAAAACGCCGCTGGCTTCCGTAATCGGCTACCTTTGTCTTTTGAACGAGGCGCCGGATATGCCGGAAGCACAAAAAGAGAAATACACGGGTATCGCGCTGCAAAAAGCATATCGGCTGGAAGAATTAATCAATGAATTTTTCGATATCACCCGTTTCAACTTACAGTCTCTTGTGCTGAATCAAAGCAAAATCGACCTTTCCCTGATGCTCCGGCAGATGGCGGACGAATTTTATCCCATGCTGATCCCGAAAGGAAGAAAAGCCGCCGTCCATGCGCCGGAAAGCCTGATTTTGACGGGCGACGCGGACAAGCTGGCGCGGGTGTTCAACAACGTTCTGAAAAATGCGATCGCCTACAGCTACGAAAACAGCGTGATCGATATTTCGGCGGAACGTCAGGACAAAACCGTAGTCATCACCTTTTCCGACCGTGGGGACCCGATTCCACCGCAGAAGCTGGACACGATTTTTGAAAAATTCTACCGGCTGGATTCCGCCCGTTCCGCCGATACCGGGGGCGCGGGCCTTGGCCTTGCCATCGCCAAGGAGATCGTGACGGCCCACGGCGGCACGATTTCGGCGGAAAGCGGCCCGGAACATACCGTATTCACGGTAAAACTTCCGCTGTAAGAAAATCTTAAGAGGTTGATAAGATAAAATTCCAACATTGCTCCCTGCTCTGTGGTTGAATGGAAGCAGCACAGAATAAGGAGCTGTTTTACTTTTGCGAAATCACAGAAAAAGATTCGGATGTTCCGTTTTTCTCCTGACCGCGGTTATTTTTGCTTTTATCTTCAAATCCGGCTCCGCCGCCAGGATCGGCCGGCTGCTCAAAACAGCCGCGTCGGGTTCCGGAGCATCCGGCCCGACGATCACATTGGCGCAGGACCCTAGTGTCTCCATCCCCAGCCTGCACAGCCCGTGCGCAGTTCTGGTCCGGCTGAACGATCATTCCGTTCTGATGCAGAAGCAGAGCGAAAAAAAGATTTACCCCGCTTCCCTCACCAAAATGATGACGGTCATCGTCGCAATCGAAAATCTGCCGGATCTTCAGCAGAAAATCGAGCTTTCCCCTTCCCTGTTCCAGCCGCTGTATCGGGCGGACGCATCCATGGCGGGATTCCAGCCCGGGGAAAAAGTACGGGAGATCGACCTGCTGTACGGCGCCATGCTGCCGAGCGGAGCGGAATGCTGCATCGGGCTTGCAAACAAAATTTCCGGATCGGAACAGGAATTTGCGGAAAAGATGAACCGGAAAGCAAAAGAACTCGGCATGACCCACACCCATTTTTCCAATTCAACCGGGCTTCAGGACGAAAACCACTATACGACCGTGAAAGACCTGTCGGCGCTTCTCGGCTATGCGCTTCAAAATCAAACCTTCCGGGACATTTTTACCTCCTCACGCCATTCCACGGCGCCCACGAACAAGCATCCGGATGGAGTCACGTTTCAGAGCACCCTGTTTCAAAATCTGGAAGATCAGGCGATCCCGGGCGGGGAAATTCTGGGCGGAAAGACCGGATATACCGAGGAAGCCGGGCTCTGCCTTGCAAGCCTAGCCCGAAAAAACGGACAGGAATATACCCTTGTCACCGCCGGCGCAAAGGGAGACCACAAATCCGAGCAGTACGATATCGACGACGCATGCGAAGTTTACCGGGCGCTGGGACAAAATTAACCCTTGAGGAAAGGGAGAAAAGTGCTGTTGTCCTTTCACGGCCCTTTCTTTTCATAAGCTTCGGATGCAACCAAAACAGCCTGTCCTTTTCCGGCGGAATGACAATCGCCGAAAAGGGACAGGCTGTTATTTTTTTATGTTTTGAGTGAATGGAAAGTGATGATACCTGTGAGGATTTTCGGCATCAGGAATCTCCGGAATTTTTTCAGGCAGAGGCTTCCTCAAAAGCGCGGTCCCGCATTTCAAGCGTTATTTTCCGAAGATCCGTACAGGCTGCCGATATCGGCGGCGCTTAGAGCCGTGCTGAGCGCGCTCTGCTTCATCTGCTGCGCCAGCAGGCGGAGGAATTCCGCGTAATCCTCGCTCGTGAACGAAATCCCCGCAAGGCCGGTCTCTCCGCTCTCCGCCGGAAACAGCAGGGAAGCGGACGAGGAAACTGAGTTGTCCAAAGGCAGATCGGGAAGGGAAATATCCTCCCCCGCGTAGCCCATCACCCTTTCCACGTAATTCCTCGTTTCCTGAAACGGGGGAATCCCGCCGTATTTCGCGACGCTCCCGCTCCCTGCATTGTAGGCCGCAAGCGCAAGCTTTGGGTCGCCGTAGCGGTCCAGAAGCCCCCCGAGATATTTCGCGCCCCCCATAATGTTCTGTTCGGGTTCAAAGGCATCATCCACCCCAAGCGAACGAGCCGTTGAGGGCATCAGCTGCATAACCCCCTGCGCCCCGCACGAAGAGACGGCATCCGGGCGGAAATTCGACTCCGCCTTTGCAACAGCCTTCAGAAGGTTCACGGGAACCCCATATCGTTCGGAAGCTTTTGTGAAAATTTCATCGAGGTTTCCGGATGCGCCGGAAACGGCATTTCGAAACAGACCCGCAAAAGCGGAGGAGGCGTCGGTTCTTTCCGTCTTTTGTCCGGAGACCGCCGGAGCAACGGACGCCCCCGGCCTTATGGTCACATCGGTATTGATCATTTTCTCACCACCAGCATTTTTTTAACCGCTTCTATCATAGCTGATCCCAGGAAAAAAATCAATGAAAAAAAGGTTAAAATCTGGAAATTGCAGACCGGTTTTTTCAAGACGCGGGCCGATCTTCCCGATTGCAGCGGCAGAAAAACAAACCTGTGGTGACAATCCTGTCAGAACTCGTTACAGAGTTGCAACAACTGTTGACTTATTGATTCTACAGACGTAGTATAGCGATATCCACTACAATTGTAGAAAAGGTGATATCGTGAATCATGAAACCGGAAAACCCAAAATCACAGAGGCGGAATGGCGGGTGATGAAGGCTGTCTGGAAAAACGACGCCATCCCGACCAATGAAATCGTCAAACAGGTAAAATCCGTCACAGACTGGAAAGACAACACGATCTATACCCTTCTCAGCCGCCTTGCGAAGAAAGACCTGATCCGCATCGACAAAGCGGTTTCTCCTAATTTATGTACCCCGCTTGTGACACAGTGCGAATGTCAGCGAGTGGAGCGAAAAGCCTTCCTGAAAAAAGTCTATAACGGATCCCTGAGCTTGATGCTTGCAAACATCCTGGAAGAAGAAAACCTGACCGAACGGGAAATCGACCAGCTGAAGGATATCCTCGACCGGAAAAGCCCCGATGGAAAGAAGGAGCCTGAATGACCGTATTGATGTCTGTTTTCCGATGGGTGCTGTCGGCGGCTCTGCCGAGCTGCGTGCTGATCCTGCTGATCCTGCTCGCAAAAAAGCTTTTTTACCGCAGAGCAGGCACCGCGTTTCAATACTGGATCTGGATTCTGCTGATCCTTCGGCTTCTGATCCCGTATTCGGTGCAAAGCCCCGCAAGCGCGCTGAATCTGCTGACGCCGCTGAACCGGCTCGTGCAGAGCGGAGAACTTTTTCCTTCCCAAGGAAGCCCGAATATCCTGGGCGGAACAGTCTCCCCGGCGAAAGCAGCGAATCAAGAGCCCTCCGTTCCCGCCGCGGACAGCGGAAATAAAGCGCGCCGCACGGGCATGGTCCCTTATTCCCACGCCGAATCCGGCCTGGCCGTGGTATGGCTGGGCGGCGTCCTGTCTTCCCTCACCTATGCGCTCGTTCTGAATCTGCGTTTTATGGGAAAGGCAAAAGACGGTCTCCCCGTTTCGGACGCCCGGATCCAGGATATCTGTCGGGAAGCGAAGGCGGCCCTCCGGGTTCGCTCCGACATCCCGATGCTGTACACGAAAGCGGTAAACTCCCCTGCCCTTTACGGTGTGATCCATCCGAAGCTTCTGATCCCGGAATATCTGACCGGGCAGATCTCCGACGAGGAATTGAAATATATCCTGCTGCACGAGCTGGTCCATTGGAAGAGAAAAGACATCCCTGTTGTCTGGCTGACCGTCATCCTCAAATCACTTTACTGGTTCAACCCGCTGGTCTGGTATGCTTTTTACCGGCTACGTCAGGATTGTGAGGTTTCCTGCGACGCGATGGTGATGTCGCGCATCCGACCGGAAGAACGGGAGCGGTACGGGCATCTGCTGATCCATCTGCTGGAGCTGGGAATCCGGGAGAAGACGGCGCCCTGCTCCATGGGAATCCTGCCCAAAAAACATTTCATAAAAAGGAGAATCGTCATGATATCGAATTATCAGAAGCCAACACTGAAACGAATCCTCATCTCGGTGATGCTTGCAGTCGTAATCGGGGCAACGGGGATGACCGGCGCCCAGGCTTCTGCATCGGCACCCGCGGCGACCCCTGTGCTTCCCCAGCAGCCATCCGTCGGGCTCGCCGCGACCGCGAAAGAAGCCGCGGTCGATTGGGCCGACTCGTTTACTTACAGAGAGGGGCCGTTCCGCTTCGCCCTGCTGAGCGACGAACTGAAGCAGAAAGAATATCAGGATTATAAAGAAGTTAATTGGACACTCGGCGGCTCCAGCCCATGGGTCACGGGCTATACGGTGACGGCCTATACGGAAAAAGGGAAAACAGATACCGGAACGCAGTTTAAAATCGATTATACGTTCACCGACTCGACCCGGGCAAAATATCTCGGCTCGGACCTCATCACCGTAAAACAGTCGGGGACGGCATGGCAGGTCGTCAAGCACGAACCACTGGATCCCCTTGGCTACCCAGAACTGATGGAAGCAAAGGGAAGCTATACCGACTGGGAGCAGCCGCCGGCCAGGAAGATGTCGATCGCCAATACGGCGCAGGACACCGCAAACCTGTGGGCGGAAGCGCTGAAAGAACGCAACGGCTCTTACCGCTTAGCCGTTCTGGGTTACGATCTGCTGACGGCGGAGGGCGACACGTATCAGAAGAACAACTGGGTCATCGGCGTCTCCAGCCCATGGGTCACGAGCTACACGGCCTCCCCCGTCAGTCAGAGCAAGGATTCCGCACGGTACAAAATCGACTATCGGCTGACGGACTCCACCGGGAAACTTTATAAAAGCACGGAAACCATCACATTGAAAGACCTTGGGCACTATGGATACGGCTACTGGAAGGTGACCGGCCACGACCAGTACGCGGGGATGCCGGCCGTCACCGCGGATCAATAAGTTCCCGCCGAAAAGCGCAGGCGGCTCTTCCCCACTTTGTTCAAGGGCAAAAGAAAACAAAACGGCCTTCCAATGTTCTCCCGTCGCGTTAACGACCGGAAGAGCCTTGGGGGGTTGGTTTTTTATGTGTTTTGTTTTCATTTGCCCTTAAAAAGCACTTCCGACTATCTAATTTAATTGTTGTATTTATTTAAAAAATTTTCATATATATGAAAATTATATTGACGTTTCATAAACAATATGTTTTAATTGATGCAAAGTGGAGCGGACATTAGAAAAAAATGTGCACAAATCACAAATAATTTTTAACGAGGTGGGTGTATATGAAATTTAGAGGAGCAAACCTGCGAATCCTTGCTCTGGCGGTTTCGATTTCATTAGGGCTGACCGTCTGTTTCGATGCAAGCGCACAAACGAAAGCGGAGAATTCCGATGTCAAGCAGATACGTCTCATTGAGAACAACTACATTGAGATACTCTGGAAGGAGAAGGTGAAGAACAGCACCATCCCGGAAAACTATAAAATGACGCTGAACGGAAAAAGCGTGCAGCTGGATCCGGGAAGCTGCTATTATTACGACAGGATGAACGACAACATGACCAGCCTGAAGCTGGCAGATCCGGTTTCCAAGCCGGAGGATGCAAAGCTGACGCTCACTGTCGTCAACGACGGGAAGGACGATATCCGCGCCGTAAGCGGCAATGGAAAAATCGCGGAAACGAAATTAGAGTTCGGGTATGAGCCGTTCTATCAGAAAAAAGTGACCTCGAAATTGGGATTTCCGGTGAAGGGCAGCAAAAATGTCAATGAGAGAGCATTGCAGATCGCGGCCGATACGGCGGACTTCATGCTTTCCAAACGCCCCGATATCGCAAAGGCGATGTCGAAAAACAAAGCGGATATCGCCGTATCCGCGAGCAATGAAAACGCGTATTATCTCCCGGAAGGCCGTGGTATGACAGACAATAGTTTAGATCCAGACAAATTTCCCGCAAGGGGCTTAGCGGGCAATAAAGCAAGTCCTACCGTTATGATCGCACAGGATGAGCTTTTGCAGAATGATAAGTCCAAATATCCGAGAGAGAACGTTTTTGTACATGAATTCGGCCATACCATCAAATTCCTTGGAGTTGCCGATATTCCGGATTTGATCCACGCTTATGAAGATGCTTATGTCCACGCAAAAAAATCCGGCAGATGGGATCAGGCGACTTATCTAATCTCCAATCAGGAAGAGTTCTTTGCGTGCACGACGAACATCTGGTTCGAATCCGTCCTGGAACGGGAAGATTCCACGGCGCTGGTCAATACAAAAAAAGAGCTGCAGATTTTTGATCCGCAGGCATACGAGTTCTTTTCGAAGATTTATCCGGATGAACGCTTACCGGAAAGCTGCTGGGATTACGCCGGGAAGTTCAAAAATGAAATTCAGATCACGGAACACCCCCCCGCCAAAGCACCGGCGAAAATCCCGGACCTGGATTCCCCCGACGCCCCAAAAGCGGAGTACAATCTGAGTGCGGATTACTTTAAAATTTTAAGCTATCTCGGAACGAACGTCATCCAGTCTGACGGCCAGGAATTGAACACGTGGTGGGATTTTTCCAACACTTGGGCGAATTATAATTTTGACGCTTTAAGCTGGCGTGTCATAAAGGAAGGCGATTATTACCGGTTCGTGCTGAAAAAGACGGAAACCCAGAAAAAAGACCTGGCGATTATGCCAAAGGATGGCGGTGCCACGGAGGGGACGCCCCTTACCGTTGGAGCGGTGAATCAGCAGGATGACAGCCAGCTCTGGCAGCTTGTGAGTTCAGAGGGCTATCTCTGCCAGATTGTAAACAAAAAATCCGGCCTTGTAATCGGGACCGAAAAGGGAATCCTTCCGACTGACGGAACCGTTCTCGTGTTAACCAAGTATGAGCAGAATCCTTCGTATACAAATCAGTGGAGGGTTCTTCGCCTGAAAGACAAACCGGGCGATGAGAGTCTGGTAGACGACAAATATGCGATCAAGCCGGTCAAAGCGGATCGGGCTTCCGCTCTCAAAAAGTCCGGAGCAAAATAAGAGAAGCCGTCCTTATCCCGCGGCTGCTAAAGCGGCAATCGGCAAAATCAGTGATGAAAATCACATATCATTGTCTGTTCGCTTCACTCCATAAAGTTTAAAGTATTTTAGTTCTCACCATAGAACCGGTGATCGTTTTTCGCAGGAATTACAATCGTATGAATCAATATCCGCAGTATTGCTCGGATATTGATTCATTTTTTTATTTCGCATAATAAATGCCCGGAGAAGTAAATGAGAAATTTTTTATTGAATGGACTGCTCCAGATTCTCAAACTCTTCTGTGCTGAAAAATCCCCTAAGCGTGATGCCGAAGCCATCGCACATCATTTTGATGGTTTCGATTTTCGGGTTCCGGCTTTTGCCATACAGAATATTTTTTACCGAGGACGGCGGCAGGGCCGACAGGTTCGCCAGTCTGTTAATGCTGATCTTGCGTTCTTCGCATAGCTGCAGGATTCGGTCGCGTATCGCGGGTAACAGTGTCCAATGCTATTCATCACCTTTCCAGCAAAGAATACAATATTCCACTTGCATTTATAGGCTACGCATGATACTGTCGGGCTATACATAGCTTATTATAACAGACGCTTTGCGATTTGATCCAAAATAGCGTCCGGCTTGATAAACCGAACGCTTTCTGGTACAATATTTCCCAAGAGATTTCGATTGGGAAGTAACGCCGATGATTTATTATGAAGCTTCGAACGAAGTATTAAAGAAAACGGAGCAGCGCCCCGAGCACGGGGGAATCTGCGTCTGCATGCCGGATGAGCTGCGCCGGCAGGAGCCGCAGAGATTCGCGCCGCACACGGTGGACGAATGCGAAAAATCCGGCCCTTCCAAGCTGGAAGCCTATGACGGATACGATTTTATCGCGCTGAATGTCATCCGGGACCCGGAAGGCTTTCAGATGCAGAAAATGGGTCTCTATCTGACGCCCGCAACGGTTTATTTCGTCTGTGCACAGCCGTGCCAGGCCGTTTCGAAGGTGATCGCTACTTTTCAGGAGACGAAAACCCCGAAGCTCTCCCCTGTCAAGGTGGTTTACAGCTTTTTCAATCATCTGACCGCCGGCGATTCCGAAAAACTGGAGAATCTGGAGGACGAGATATCGGACATCGAAGAACATATTCTAGAGGGAGTCGAAAAAGATTATATCCTCGATATTGTCCGGATGCGAAAAAGGCTGATGTTTTACAAGAAATATTATGAACAGCTCCTTGACGTGGCGGAATCCATCGAAGAAAATGTAAACGGTCTTCTCTCCTCCGGCGCGCTGCGCAGCTTCCGGATGTTCACGGCGCGCGTGGAGCGCCTGAACCGAAACCTGACCAACCTGCGCGATTATATCACCCAGGTGCGCGAGGCGTATCAGTCCCAGGTGGATATCGGATTAAATCAGATCATGAAGCTGTTTACCGTCATTACGGCCATTTTTCTTCCGCTGACCCTGCTGGTGGGCTGGTATGGGATGAATTTCCGGTATATGCCCGAGCTTCAATGGCGATACGGCTATTTTTGCGTCATCGTCGTTTCCGCCGCCGTTGTGGCGTTCTGCATCGTTTATTTTAAAAAGAAAAAAATGCTGTGAAGCCTGTTTCCCTGCGCGGTGAAACGGACACAGAATCAGGAAAGCATCCGGAGAAAAAATCACCGGATGCTTTCCTGATTTTCATTAAAATATAATTTCCCGAAAACCGCCTTACAAAGCAGCGGCCGGCGCGGGGAACGGCCGCCAGGCAAGGGTTCCCGTGCGGGAGCTTTCCCGCTGATAGACCGCGGCCAGCTTTTTGAAATCGGGCCGGCCGGCGGAGTCGAGAAAATAGGCGGACTGCGTCGCCCCTTCCTTTCGGTTTCCATTCAGCGCGGCAATGATGCGCTCGGCGGGCAGGATCCCGATCCCGTGCCCGTAATACAGGGAATCCGGCAGGACGATGACGTTTTCCCCCTGCCACTGCGGCGTTTCCGGGTCCACATCCGGGTTCGCAAAATAGCCCCGGTCGCCGAGCAGGATATCGTCCGCCTTTTTGGGCGTGCCCACGGCGCGAAGAAGCGGATCGGCGACCCGCCAGTTCATCAGAAAGATATCCGGGAAAAGGCGGTCGAAAGATTCCTCCCCGAATATGCGCAGCAGCGCCCGGTAATAGACGATCACCATCGCCGTGGCACATTCCGTCGCATACTTCCCCCCGTTTTTGAAAATATCGTCAATCGACTCGGAAGGCTTTGCCCCTTGTTTCAGCCGAAAGCCTCCGTTTTCCGTTCTGTCCCAGAACTCAGGATTGCACCGTGATTTGTGAAAGACGGCGAATCCCAGATCGCTGTGATACAGGTCTATGGCGGCCTTCACGATTTCCCGGCGCAGGGTAAGCTCAAATTTCAGCTGCTCCTGGGAATCGAACCGGTATTTCGCGCCGCTGCCGGACATCTTTTCGAGCACGATCCGTTCCACGCTGTTTTGGGGATATGCGGCCGCCAGCGCGGAAACGTCGGGCGGGTTCCCTGAAATAAGGATCATTTGAACCCCTCCCTTTTGGTTTTAGCCGTTTCGATCTGATGCTCCATCGGAGATTTGATCCATTCTTTCCAAACCGCCGCGTCCTTCTGATGCAGCCGGCAGGAATAATCGGAAAGGCATTTCCGGTCCTCTTCGCAAAGGGATCGGAAACACTCCAGGCATTTGCCTTCCGTCTCGCCGGCCGGTTCTGCGGAAGCACCGTTTTCCCGGACAAGATATTTTCGCTCCCGGTCCACTTTGCAGACGACGGGTTCGCTGGAGTATTGCAGGCTTTCGCCGGTAAACGACAAAAACGGGGAGTTTTCCTCCAGTTCGGAAAGGAAATCCTCGTATTTCTTTTGACGGTCTCCTCCGGATGGTTCCATATGCAGCAGCCTGCACGCAAGCTCGGATTCCTCCCGGTTTTCAGAACAGATGTGCTCCGCGATGAGCTTCAGGATCTCGGGGTCCCGCATCCGGAAGACAGACCAGATCAGATCGTGGATGTTATGCCCTTTTTGGGCGCGTTCAAAAATCATCCCGACCGCATAGGGAAGCACTCTTTTTTCCCGGTAAGTATGAATCAGGACCGAGATGCAGATTTCCATGATCTGCTCATAGTCTTCGTCCAGCCCATCCTCGGCGCTTCCGGTTTTCACCATCCAGAAAAGCACCGGATGCGCCATTGGATTTTCCCACAGAAGCGAATCCTTCCGTGCGGGTGCGGGCTCCGAAATGCGCCGTACCACGGCAAGCGCCACCGTATCGCGCCGGTTCAGCCAAGGGGTAAGGCGCAGAGAAGTGATTTGCGGCAGAAGAACATAGAAACAGGGAAAGGTAAAGGTCTGCGCGTTGAGCAGAGCTGCGGCGTTCCGCCTGCTTTTCCGGGCGGCATCAGCCAGGGCCTTGCGGCACGCATCGTCCCCATCCCTGATTCGGATTCGATCCAGATCGCTCAAACGTTCCGTATTCATAAAACTCCCTCTTTATCAAAAATAAAAGGATCCATAAAAATCGGTTGCAACGGAAGGGAAATCCTTACTGCATAATATTAAATTCATCGTTTTTTGTTTCCGCAGCATAAAACACCGCAAACCAAAAGCTTTGAAAATAAGCTTGGCTTTCCGCCGATCATCCCGCTCCAATCCCTTTAGAGATGGCCCCTGCTCTCTTCTCCCGTCTGCGATGAGGAAAGAAAAAGACGCTCCGCGATTCCGTCGGAAATGCTGCAGAACGTTTTCGATCCGGCGGAATATTCTGTAAAGAGGTGTGTATTTATGTTACCATTCATCTGGTGGTGGTTCCCGGGACGACGGCCAAGACCCCCACGGCCTCCCAGACCGCCGAGGCCACCGCATCCTCCGGGGCCGCCCCCGAGGCCCCCGCACCCGCCGGGGCCTCCCGGACCACCAAGGCACTAGTTTGATCCGCCGTCCCCAAATCCGGGACGGCCTTCTTTTGCCCGGACGCGGGGATTTTTCTTTCCGGGCGCATATGTCCAAAAATTTCAGAAATTCACCTGTTTTAGGTTGACAAGCCCATGATTGGAATGATATAATAGCTTTCGTTGAGTTGAGCGCGAGTGCTGGAACTGGCAGACAGGCACGTTTGAGGGGCGTGTGTTGTATGACGTACGGGTTCAAGTCCCGTCTCGCGCACCACTAGAGTGAGTCTGGACGCAATTTGCGTTCGGACTCTTTTTTTGTTTCCGGGCTGGGATGCTCGCGCCCCACGCCGGCATCTAATCGAGCAAATGACACAAGAAAAGCAGGTAGACCGCCAAGATGGCGGTCTGTCTGCTCTTTGCATTCAATTAAGCTATTTAATCTCCTGCTCCAGAGTCTGAAAGACGTCGGCGTTGAAAAAGTCAATAATGGAAATATCCAACCCATCGCATAGCTTCTTTATTGTCGTGATCGTGGTGCTGCTATTTCTGCCGCTTGTGATATTATTAATCGTTGACTGCGTAACGCCGCTCAATGTCCCGAGCTTATTTATTGTGATGCCGCGCTTTTGACATAACTCAAGGATCCTTTCCTTTACTGCCGTTCCAATCGTCATATTCACCATTCCTAACCTAAATGAGTTAGTTCAATCGTACTCATTTTTTGTTAAGGACATTACCTCATTTGAGTTGACTTTGCCGGTGCATCTGAATCTTCGCGATTCGACCTTTTCTTTTACTTTTTTGGGTATCGTTGGTATAGTAGGTTTGGATTACTTAAAGTGGTTGGTAAAGCACCCCCGGCGCGGCTGGGAATTTCCCGGCGGAATGGTGGAACAGGGCGAATCTTTACAGGAAGCCTTAAAGCGTGAAATTTTTGAGGAGAGCGGCATACGCGTTGAAATAACGGGATTTATAGGGATTTCTAAAAACATACAATCCGATATCGTCAATATCGACTTTTGCTGCAGGTACCTTTCCGGCAAACCAACAGCGAGCGACGAGAGTACAGACGTAGGCTGGTTTCCTATCAACGCTTCGGTCGAAAAGATGGGAAATCCTTTATACGAAAAGCGCATGCGTAACATGGTTTCTCATCATACAAACATGTATTGCTTTGCATTCTCTAAACAACCGTTCAAAGTTGTTGTTGACGATGAATTCAAAGTGGGATTATGAGCTAATTTGAACTTACATCTATTTACGCCACACAGTCACACAAAAACATATCTTCTATCAGGAAGAAGATGCGGGTGACGAGGGTTATATATAAGTTCCGGGGCTCTGGGACGCATTTCGGATTGGGCGGTTTTACTGCCATCCCCCTTGCTTACGTTTTTTTGTTCACAGCGAATCGGATTCCTTTCTGACCGGTTGGTGCGTGATAACCCCAGCTCATCACAGGCTTTTCCTATTCGCTATCTTTTTTAGCGATTGTATCCATACAAAATAAGGCAAATTATATAATTTAATCAATTTATTTTTAATTTTTCTATGCTAAAATTAGATACTGGAGATAAATTTTTGGATGACAGGAGGAAATTTTACAATGAATAGCGAGACACTGGAAAATCTGGAACCCACCGAAGTATTCCGGTATTTCAGGGAGATCAGCAAAATCCCGAGGGGATCGGGGAACGAAAAAGGGATCAGCGATTACCTGGTCTCCTTTGCAAAGGAGCATCATCTGGATGTCGTACAGGACAAAGCGCTGAATGTAATCATCAAAAAGCAGGGCTCCAAGGGCTATGAAAACAGCCCGGGGGTCATCCTTCAGGGACACATGGACATGGTGTGCGAAAAAAAGCCGGAGATCGAGCACGATTTCCGGAAGGATCCCTTGAAACTGCAAGTCGTGGACGACATGCTCTATGCCACCGGAACAACCCTTGGAGGGGACGACGGAATCGCGGTTGCCATGGGGCTGGCGATTCTGGCATCGGAGAAAATCTCGCACCCGCCGATTGAACTTCTGGTCACCACATCCGAAGAGACGGGCATGGGCGGGGCGCTTGTGCTGGATCCCGCAAATATATCGGGCAGGACGCTGATCAATCTCGATTCCGAAGAAGAGGGAATCCTGACCGTCAGCTGCGCCGGAGGATGCACGGCGCAAATCTGCATCCCGACCGCTTGGGAAAAAGCGAACCCCGACGATCGCGCCTTCGCCGTCACGATAGAGGGCCTGCTGGGCGGCCACTCCGGCGCGGAAATCCACAAGGGCAGGGCAAATGCCAACAAACTGATGGGCCGTCTGCTGAATCTGTTGAGCGCAAAGATGAATCTCCGTCTGAGCGCCGTAAGCGGCGGCTCCAAACATAACGCCATCGCCCGCGACGCGCAGGCGGTCGTCTATGTGAACCAATCCGATGAATCTTCCTTGAGAGAGCAGATTTCCGGCCTGGAAGAAGTGCTGCGCGGGAAATTCAAAACAGCGGACCCCGGTCTCCGGATCGCCGTAAAGGCCGCGGAAAAGGCGAATGAGCGGGTCATGACCAGGGAATCCGCGGAGAATGTGATCCGTTTTCTGTACCTGATCCCCAATGGGATTCAGAGCATGAGCATGGACATTCAGGGGCTTGTGGAAAGCTCGCTGAACCTGGGCGTCGTTGAGACCAAAGAGGATGACGTCGAGATCATCAGCTCCATCCGAAGCTCCGTAGGGAGCATCAAGGAAAACATTTTCGACACCATCGCTGCCATCGGCAGCCTTACAAACGGCAAGGTTTCAGTGGAAGGGGAATATCCGGAGTGGCAGTATCATCCCGATTCCAGAATCAGAGAAATCTGCGTTGATGTGTATGAAAAGCTGTTCGGCAAAAAGCCTCTGGTTTCCGCCATCCATGCGGGGCTTGAATGTGCGCTTTTTGCAAAGAAATTCAACGGACATCTGGATATGATCTCCATTGGGCCGACGATCATCGGGGTCCACACCGCCGAAGAGCATCTGAGCATACCGTCCACCCAGCGGACATGGAATTATCTGCTGGAAATCCTGAAGGCGCTCCGGTAATCGGGAAGACGGCTTTGAACCGCTTCTTCCCGCGGATTCCCTTCCGGTATGTCCCTGAAAGGAATCCGTAGAAGCCGGATCGACACAGGGAAGCACATCGTCAATCACATAGAAGGAAGGCTGCAGCATGGATAAAAAGTTATCGAAAGAGGCATACGGCGGCGTGTCCGGGAAGGACTATGTTCCGTATATTTCCAGCGGCTCCAGACTCGGCGGAAACATTGCTGTTCTGATCATCGGAATCCTTCTGGCCGCGTTGTTTGCGGCATCCACCGCCTACTCCGGAATGAAGGCCGGCCTTACCGTGGCCGCCGGCATCCCGGGCTCCATTTTAGGTTCGGTATTCATCACCATCTTTGCCAAGGAGAAGGGTATCCTCGGCAAATTGCTGATGCAAGGTATGTCCAGCGGCGGCGAATCCATCGCCAGCGGCATGATCTTCGTACTGCCCGCGGTCCTGCTGATCGGCTCCCGGGTTTCCTTCCTGGATGGCTTTATCATCGGCGTGGGCGGCGCTCTGTTCGGCATCGGCGGCGCTTCTCTTGTCTATAACTACCTGATCATTGAAGAGCACGGAAAACTGATGTATCCGGAATCCATGGCGATTTCGGAAACGCTGGTTGCTTCCGAGGGCGCGAAGGACTCCATCAAGTTCATGGGAACCGGCTTTGGCATCGGCGGAATCCTGACCTTTTTGACCAGCGCTTTCCTGAACGTGACCAACAACGTCATCAGCTTTGTGAATGAAACCTTTTACAAGTGGAGATTCCAGCTGGAAGTGAACCCTATGCTGCTGGGCATCGGCTTTATTGTCGGCCTGCCGGTGGCGCTGACCATGTTCTCCAGCTCGATTCTGGCCAACTTCGTCATCACCCCGCTGATCGGTTATTTTGCCTCTCTTGGCCAGAACGCCCCGGTCGTGTGGAATAACCCATCCGTGAGCATCAACGCCATGCAGGTCGGCGATATTGCCGGCAGCTATGTGAAATATATCGGCGCCGGCATGATGCTTTCCGGCGGCCTGATCGGCGCGATTCGGCTGATCCCCACCGTGGTCGCCTCCATCCGTGAGACCATCGATGCCAAGGCGGCCGGAAAGGGCGGCTCCCAGGAAACCATGATTCTGCTCGGCGGCATCGTGATCGGCTTCCTCGGCGGATTTCTGATCTCCGGCGGAAACGTCGCCATGGCCATTCTCACCACCATCCTGTCCCTGTTCCTGTCCGTGCTGTTTATCATCGTTGCCGGCCGTCTGACCGGCACCATCGGCACCTCCAACCTTCCCGTGTCCGGCATGACCATCGCTTCCATCGTGATCGTCACACTGCTGTTCGTGGGCATGGGCTGGAGCGGCTCTGCCGATAACAGAACCCTGCTGCTGTTCGGCACTTTCATCGTCACCGCCATTGCCGCTGCCGGCGGCTATTGCCAGTCTCAGAAGGTCGTCTACATCATCGGCGGCGATAAAAACGAGATGCAGAAATACTATGCCGTCGCCAGCGTGGTGGGCGTCGCGGTTGTTACCGGCGTCATTCTGCTGCTTTCCAGCCAGCTTTCCATGACCGGCGACAATGTGCCGTTCGCTCTGCCGCAGGCCAACCTGATGGCGACCCTGACCTCCGGCATTATGTCCGGCAAGCTGCCATGGGTCATGATCATCTCTGGCGCGATACTCGGCGTGGTCTTCTTCCTGCTGAAAGTGCCCGTCATGACGGCTGCCATCGGTTTTTATCTGCCCATTTCCACCACTTCCATCATCCTGGTGGGCGCTTTGGCCCGCGTGTTTGTTGAAAAGCTCTCCAAAGATGGAAAAGAGCGGGATTCCCGGATTTCCAACGGCGTAAGCCTTTCTTCCGGCCTGGTTGCCGGCGGCTCCATTATCGGGCTCATCGGCATCATCTTCCAGGTGACCGGCGTGATCCAGGGGGTTACTCCCACCGGTTTCGCCGCCACCAACGGGATGGCTTTCCTCCTGCTGGTGGTGATGGTGATTGCAACCATCATCCCCATCATGAAGAGCAAGGTGCGGAATGTCGAGTAAAACGGATCGTCTTCTGGATGTCGTTTTTCAGACATCGGACCGTTTTCCCTATGAAGTCGGCAAAGACGGCATCGTGACCGTGCTGGAAAAGCAGGACCATAAAATCCAATGTTTTTTCAGAAAGCTCCGGTTCCGGATCCCGGAATATAAAAAGACGGATCTGGATGCTTTCGGAAGTTATGTGTTTCTGCAGATCGATGGCAATCGGACCGTGAGGGAGATCGGAGAAAACCTGGAAACCAGATACGGCGATCAGGTTCAGCCGCTCTATGAGAGGCTTTCTCTGTTTCTGAACTACCTCTATGGGAATTGCCACTATATAGAGAGGACAAACGGGGCCACGGATTCCGCCGCAAAATAGTCTTCCGGAAAAATACAAATGCGCTTTGAACAGGCTTTCAAAAGCCGTCTCAAGGCGCATTTTCATATCATTACGCGACTTTCCGCCAAAGAAAAGTATCTTTTTTTGTGCGGAAAAGTATGGTATTATAATTCAAGTTATTATTACGAAATCACGCCAGGCTTTTTGCTGAGGAACGGATATGGGACATTTGGGATTTTCTTATATCGGTTTTATTTTTCTGCTGATGCTGACGGTCCCCAACCTGATCTGGACAAAGCACCAGCCAAAAGGATATGACAATCAAAATGAGAATAAAATATTGCTTGTTTTTGAAAAAGCAGGACAAGTTTGCGTCACCTGCACAGCTCTGATATTTTCCGACTTTAATATTCACGGCTTTTCCGCCTGGAGCTTCTGGCTGATTGCGGCAATTCTACTCATGGTTCTGTATGAATTCTGGTGGGTCCGTTACTTTAAAAGCGAAAGAACTTTGAAGGATTTTTACAGCAGCTTTTTCGGTGTGCCGGTCGCGGGCGCAGTGCTGCCGGTTGCCGCCTTCTTTTTCCTGGGGTTATACGGGAAAGTGATTTGGCTGATAGTTTCCGTCGTCATTCTGGGGATAGGCCATATCGGGATCCATTGGCAGCATTTGAAAGGGACTCAAGCGTAAGTCCTGATTTTCCGGTTGGACTTAACCTATGTAATATCAGATTTGCTTGTAGTTGCGTACGGGTTTCGGGCGATTCCAGCACGCTGATAAGCAGGACTGATTGGAGGATGGCTTATATGGAGCAGTGCAAATTGATCAAGCCCGATCTCTCTTATGAAGAGGATATCATCTCTTTCCGCAAAGAGATGTTAGACGCAAATAGCTCGATGGATGGAACGGGCCCATTGAGGCGTATGAATCATATTGCGGAATGGCTGGAATTTAATCATAAGCTGGAGAACGAGGATACCGTCCCCGAAAACCTGGTATCTGCCGAGCAATATATCTACGTGCGTGAAAATGACAATAAAATCGTAGGTATGATTCAGTTCCGCCACCATTTCAATGATTTTCTTAAGAAGTACGGCGGTCATATCGGCTATTCAGTAAGGCCGGATGAGAGAAGAAAAGGATATGCGAAGAGAATGCTTTCCGATTGCTTACCAATCTGTAAGGCCTATGGGCTCGAAAAGGTTCTGATTTCCTGCATCCAAGGGAATGAGGGCAGCAAACGAACCATTCTGGCAAACGGCGGGAAATATGAAAGTACCGTGTATTGCGAACCCGACGGTGTGTACCTTGAAAGATATTGGATTCCCTTAAAGTGAATTCCAATTTAACGATGTATGCAAATAAAAATTTTTTTCATAATGCTCCTGTCGGGAGCCTCAACGCGTAAGTTCTCATATGCTTCTCCTTACTGCCGGGTTTCAATCATTGATTGGGAGGTGAAATGATGGATGATAAGATCACGACAGCCTACCGAAAATCCAAAGGGATTTATGACGACGTATTGACACAGAGCAAATGGTGGAGCAGGCTTTATATCCGCTTGTTCTGGGGCGGGGTTGACGATACGGATATCGCAAACCGCCTTCTTGCGTATCTCCCCGTCGATTATTCCGGGCGTTTGCTCGATGTGCCGGTGGGAACGGCGGCGTTTACATGGAAGAAATACGGAGCTTTGTCATCCGCTTCCATAACCTGCCTGGATTACAGCGGGGATATGCTGGAGCAGGCAAAAGGGCGCCTCGGACATGCCGCCAACATTGCCTTCCGCCAGGGGGATGTCGGGGATATGCCTTTTGCGGATGAAACGTTTGACACCGTGCTGAGCATGAATGGGTTCCACGCTTTTCCCGACAAGGAGAAAGCTTTTTCAGAGACATACCGTGTCTTGAAAAGGGGCGGCAGCTTCTTAGCCTGCTTTTATATCTGCGGCCAGTCTAAAATAACTGATTTTTTCGTGGACTCTTTTCTGTCAAAAAAGGGATGGTTTACCCCTCCTTTCGATACCGAAGAAAGCTTAAAAAACAGGCTTGGAAATTTATACGAAAACGTCGATTTCCATCTTGACGGTTCCATTGTCTGGTTTCAATGCGTGAAAGCAAATGAGAAGAAACACAAATCAAGCAATTGATGCAGAAACAGCATCCGGCCTTTTGGCAGGGATGCTGTTTCCTTCTTTTTAGAAATGAAGCCATGACGGTTATTGAGCCGTAACGGCTTCCGTTTTGCGTCTTTCCGGGATGCCTGCTTTCCAAACGTCGGCGCCAAATCTTTTTGAAGAACTTGCTCAGCGGGAATGGTGCGAAACATCGTCCGGCTCGGCTGACTGCTTTTTCGCGTTTCTGTTCTGGTTCTGATTTTCCCGGGTGATCGGGGTCTGCCCCCGGCATTTTCTCTCCCGGGCCTCTTTGTTATCGGGCTGGCTGTCTTTCGGCATATGGATCTCCTTTCGTGAGTTTGGCGGACAGAAAAAGCGGTGCCAACACGAACAAAAGGCACGTCCATCCCCTTTCGTACCGGGATGCAACCGATCCTGATCCGCGCCGTTCTCTCTTCCACTCTTCTCTGAACTGATTCTCTTTATGATACCCGCGGAAAGAAAAAATATGAAAAGGGGAAATCAAAAACGACCGCGATTTCGATCAGCGAAAGCAGTCGAGAGCCTCGACACGCATTTTCGTGCGGGGTTTTATTTTTTAGGTCTTTTTTTATGCTCGCGCCGAGACAAATTTCATAAGAGCACCCGCACCAGACGAAAAGCAGCAGTCAGGAATAAAAACGATCCCACGAAGCAGCGCATAAACTGAATAGAGGGATTCACCAATCCATGATGAGAGGTCGTAACGATGCTGACTGATTCTTCCTGCCTTTCTGTCCATTGTGCGGACGAGCGGGGTCCGCTGTGCGGCTGCCGGGTCCTGCTGTGTAACGCGTGCGGATGCAGTGCCGGAGAGGCCGTTACCGACGAATGCGGCAGGGCCATGATAAAAATTCCGGAAACAGGGGATTACCGGATCCGGGTGTCTGCCCGGGACTGGCACTCCCCAAAAGCGCAAAACCGCTGGCTGCACCTGCCTGCCGGCAAAAGCCTGTCCTGCCGGTTTCTGTTCAATCTGCCCGCCTGTCCGCCGCGCGGAAACGGAACTCTTCTGATTCGGCTCTGCGACGCTCATTACCCTCAATACACTTTATCAAAAGGAGCCTATTCTTTATGGCGGATATTTTAATCGGCACCAAAACCACGGATGAAAACGGCATCGCCGCGTTTGAAAACCTTCCGGACGGAACGTACAAGTACGTTCAGAAAGCTGCTTCAGCCGGATATACCATCGATTCTCAGGAATACACGATCACGGTTTCCGGCGGCACGGTGACGGAAATACGGACAAACGCACCCGCGGAAACGGGAACTCTGACGGCGCACAAGCATGTTTCCGGCGATCCTTCCACTCCGGTTCCGGGAGCCACGTTTGAACTGCTCAAGGGAAGCAAGCCCATGCTGGCGGAAAGCGCCGCGACCGACGCAGAAGGAAACGTCTCCTTCCCGAACCTGATGTCCATCACCGGAACGCCGCAGGATTATACCATCCGGGAAGTCACGGCCCCGGCGGGGTATCTGCCCAACGGGAACCCCTATGTGGTTTCCGTTGCCGCAAACAATACGGCGACGCAGAATGTCGCGAACGTCGCACAGGGAGCGAATACCCTGAACGTCAGCCTGAAAGACACGAATTACCAGCTTCTCGGGCTGCCCGGCTCGGATTTCGATCTTTATTATGTAGAGCCGTAACGGAGGAAAAACATCCAACCATTTTTGCCCTCTCCCCGCTTTTTGCGGCCGAGAGGGCTTTTTTCCGGTCGGGCAAAATTTTAAAATCCGGAAAAATGCACATCATAAGATCGTTCCGTTTTCGCCTGTGATGTATGATATCGGGCGGAACAGGGAAAGCCATTGTAGGCTGGACGCTCACCGGCCTTGTTTGAAGAATAAAATGGGAAAGAATCCAATTGAAAGGACGATGCAAAATATGAATATCAAAACAAGCATTCAAGCCGCAGGACTGAAAAAAGCATACAAGTATATCGATAAAGATCCCGCGAACAACATCCTGAAAGTGATGAATTTCCTGGATACCGTCGTCCCGCCCGATACTCTTGCGGGGCAGCGCCGAACCATTCGGGCGGCGGTTTCAGACCCCGAAAACAACTGGTACCGGTTTCTTCTGGGGCTGTGGAGCGACCTGGACGGCGAAGTGAGAAAGACCCTTTTCGACAATCTCGTCATCAACGCCGTAGTCAACTGGGAGCCCGTTCGTGAAAATTATATGAAAAAATACGGATGCAATATTCCGTGGACCCTGCTGATCGATCCCACCTCGGCCTGCAACCTGCACTGCACCGGCTGCTGGGCGGCGGAGTACGGAAACGAGATGAACATGGATTTCGACACGCTCGATTCCATCATCCTGCAGGGAAAAGAAATGGGCATCCGCTTTTTCCTGTTCAGCGGAGGAGAACCGCTCGTCCGCAAAAAGGATATCATCGCCCTTTGCGAAAAGCACGGGGACTCGGTTTTTACCGCCTTTACGAACGGGACGCTCATCGACGAGGCCTTTGCCGACGAGATGCTCCGCGTCAGGAATTTCATTCCGGCCATCAGCGTAGAGGGCTTTGAGGATGATACCGACTTCCGCCGCGGCAAGGGCACTTTTTCGCAGGTGCGGCGCGCGATGGAAATCCTGAAGCGGAAAAAATTGCCCTTCGGCGTTTCCTGCTGCTATACGAGCAAAAACGTGGAACAGATCGGCAGCGAAGAGTATTTCGACTGGATGATCGAACAGGGCGCGAAATTCTGCTGGTTTTTCACCTACATGCCGGTGGGCAGCGCAGCCGTTCCGGAGCTGATGGCGACGGCGGAACAGCGCAGATTCATGTATGAGCGGATCCGCAGATACCGCGGGACGAAGCCGCTGTTCACCATGGATTTCTGGAACGACGGCGAATATGTCGGCGGGTGCATCGCCGGCGGAAGGAATTACCTGCACGTCAACGCAAACGGCGATATCGAGCCCTGCGCGTTTATTCATTACTCCGATTCCAACATCCGCGAAAAGACGCTGCTCGAGGCCCTGCAGTCTCCGCTTTTCATGGCCTATAAGGAGGGCCAGCCGTTCAATAAAAATCACCTTCGCCCCTGCCCGCTTCTGGACAACCCCGGCGCGCTGGCGCGGATGGTGGACACATCCGGCGCCCATTCCACGGATATGCAGTCGCCGGAGGATGTGTACCGTCTGAGTGAAAAGTGCAGGGAAAAAGCGGAAAAATGGGCGCCGGTGGCGGATGACCTCTGGCGTTGCAGCGGGAAATGCGTTCCCGTCAGGAAGAAGCATCCGCGCCGCGTCCCGGTAAGAAAATAAAAAACGACCGCGTTTTTTCCAGCCGCCTCTCCCCTTTCTTCTTCCCTGATCGAAAGGAGCATAATCGGGCGGGTACCGGTGTGGAACGCGAAAAGCTGACATCATCCAGCAATTTCCAAAAAAGGGATTGGGCATGACGATAACCGTGCTCAATCCCTTTTCTTTATTTATTTTGAGGTTCGGCAGTGACAAACTGGAATCCGGCGCGCTCATGGGCATTCCATTCTCATCCCGAAAACGCTCTGTAAAGTCTTTGTAAAGCCGCTGTAAAATCTCTGTAAAATCTGGAAAAGCAAAACGATAGGACACCGGATGAAGTGATTTTTTATCGGACCGTGTCGATATATGTATTTGGTATCGAACAAAGCAGAGAAGCCGCCAAAGGAGTGTCCTTATGAAATCCAAAAGATCCGTCAAGGCAAAGATGATTTTCAGCATCCTCCTTTTAGTCTGTCTTTCGCTGGCAGCCGTCGGGATCATTTCGATTCTGAACATCTACAACAGCACCATAACGACCCTGAACAAATCCATGACGGAAACTGCAACGGTTTCTGCGGATGTCGTCACTCAAAAGCTGAACGCCCTCAAAAGCGTCGTCTCACAGATCAGCCGCCTTCCGCAGTTCACTTCCCCCGATGTCTCCGACAGCCAGCGCGTCGCCGTGTTGCAGGACGAGCAGGTAAGCAACGATTATAACGGCGCAGGCTATGTGGACCTGCAGGGAAACGACTTGTCGGGCGAAAAAAATGTCGCGGATCAGGCCTATTTTCAGGAGGCCAAAAAGGGGACCTTTTATATCACCGAACCGATCGTCAATTCCAATCAAAAATCGGCGAACATCATCGTCTCGGCCCCGGTTATGAGCGCCGGAAAGGTGAGCGCCGTCATCTATTTTTCCGTCAGCTCGAACTACCTGAACGATACGGTGAAAGAAATCAAGGTCGGCACGACCGGAAACGCTTACATCGTAGATAAAAACGGATATACCATCGCCCATACCGATGCGGGCAAGGTGCTCAAACGCGAAAACGTGAACGAGATGGCGAAAAAGAACGCCGGCCTGGCAAAGCTTGCTTCCATCACCACAAAAATGTCCAGGGGACAAACCGGATTCGACGAATATTCCTATAACGGCGAGAGCAAATTTTTAACATATGCGCCCGTTCAGGATTCGAACGGCTGGTGCGTCGGCATCGCCGTCTCTAAAAACGAATTCCTTCAAAGCACCTATCTGAGCATCCTCTTCATCGCCATCGCAACGCTTTTGGCCACTTTGATCGCCGTTTTTGTGGCGGTGCGGCTGTCCAACTCCATCACCCGCCCCATCAACAAGTGCATCGACAGAATCGTTCTGCTTTCCAAAGGAGATCTGACTTCGGCGGTTCCCGAAGTCAGAACGAGGGACGAAACAAGAACCCTCGCCGAAGCCACCCGGGCCCTGATTCAGAACCTGAAAAACGTCATCGGCGAAATATCCGAAATCCTTGCGAGGATGGCCGGCGGCGACATGACCGCCGCGACATCCAATCGGTACGACGCCGATTTCGTGCCGATCAAAACGGGCCTGAATCAAATTATCTCCTCGCTGAACAGCGATCTGAAGCAGATCAACCAGTCGTCGGAACAGGTTTCCTCCGGTTCGGAACAGGTCTCCTCCGGCGCCCAGTCGCTCGCCCAGGGCGCCGCCGAACAGGCCAGTTCGATCGAAGAGCTGTCCGCCACCATCAACGAAATTTCGGATAAGATCCGCAGCACGGCAGACAGCGCCATGAAGGCCAGCCAAAAGCCGATACCGCCGGAGAGGACGTCAGAAAAAGCAACGAGCAGATGCAGCGCATGATCGAAGCCATGAACCTGATTACGGCGAAATCCGACGAGATCGGAAAAATCATAAAGACGATCGAGGATATCGCCTTCCAGACCAATATTCTCTCCCTGAACGCGGCGGTCGAGGCGGCGCGCGCCGGATCCGCGGGCAAAGGGTTCGCCGTCGTCGCCGACGAAGTGCGCAATCTGGCAAATAAGTCCGCCGAAGCGGCGAAAAATACCACGGCTTTGATCGGGGAAACGGCCGACGCGGTGCAAAACGGCTCGAAGATCGCGGATGATACGGCCGCTTCCCTGCAGTCCACTGTTTCGGCCGTCCGCGAAGTGGTCGGAATCGTCGACGGCATCGCCCAGTCCGCCAACGAACAGGCCCGGTCCATCACGCAGATCAACCAGGGCGTCGATCAGATTTCAGCAGTCGTCCAGACGAACTCCGCCACCGCCGAAGAAAGCGCGGCCGCAAGCGAAGAATTGTCCGGCCAGGCGGAAATGCTGAAAAATCTGGTCGCAAAATTCCAATTGAAATAAAATTTCAGAAGCGGGATGGATCCCGAACTCTCCTGAGAAGGACTTCCCCTTTCGAGGGGAAGCCCTCTTTCCTGATCGCCTATTATACCCACTGGATGGATCACACCCTGTGAGGAATTCGCTACTTCCTCATTTTTCTTGCGATCTACGCGGCGATATGGCTGTCCCAGTATCTGCCTCTCAAAAGGCGCGTCGACCGGATGAACGATAAGCTGAACAGCCGTTAGGCAAAGCAGTCCCCCTGCGAAAAGGGAGAGTTCCCATCCGGGAATAACAAGATAGAAAAAATCATGAATCCTGTTGTTTTTTGTCAATATTTGTCTTATAATAAAGGCAAACAGAGAAAAATTTCTTCTCGAACCAGGGCCGGGAAACCCGGTTTCCCGCTTTTTCAGAGGGCCGATTTTTCTTCTTTCGAACGCAAACTTTATTTTTGATTGGAGGATGACAAACATGCCGGCTTTTGCAAATCCTTTTCAGGGAAATGTCGAACGCAAACTGACCAAGGAAGAACTGATTCAGGCCGTCCGTCTGGATATTGCGGGCGAACTGGAAGCGATTTACCTGTATGACGCCCACGTTCAGGCGACGGATGACGAGGCTGCAAAAAAGGTGCTCGCGGATATCCGCGACGAGGAAAAGGCCCATGTCGGCGAACTGATGACGCTGCTCAGGACGCTTGATCCAAAAGAAGCAGAGCTGTTCGCATCCGGGGAAGCGGAAGTCCGCGAAATGCTGGATGAGCTTGGAATCGCCGAGCCGGCGGAAAATCCGGCGGGCAGCGCTTCCGGGCCCTCGACAATAGGCAGTTTGATCGGAAAAGAATAAGGATCGAAGCGAAAAAGGAGGCTGCGAATAATGAGTTATTTATCCAGGGAATCTTCCCCTTTGTCCCAAGAGCTTTGGAAGCAGATCGATTCCGCCGTTGTGAAGGCGGCGCGGAACGTTTTGACCGGACGGCGCTTTCTGCATGTTTTCGGCCCGCTGGGAATCGGAACCGAAACGGTCGCGATCGACGACGCGGATGCGGTGAAGGAAGTGGAAAAGGATGGCCTGATCACGACCCAGGGAAGAAAATTCGTAGAGATTCCGACCGTTTATGAAGATTTTACCCTGCTTGCAAAAGATCTGGAGAGCGCGGAAAAATCCGGGTTCCCCACGGAGCTTTCCGCGGCGGAAAGGGCGGCCGAGGCGTGCGCCCTAAAGGAAGACCGGCTGATCTTCTTTGGAAACAAGGGGCTCGGGTATGACGGCTTGCTGACAGCCGACGGCACGTCGAAAATAACGAAAAAGGACTGGAGCGCCGGCGAGGATGCCTTTGCGGACATCGCCTCCGGCATCGCCTGCCTTGCGGAAAACAATATCTACGGGACTTATGCCCTTGCGGTAAGCCCCGACCTCTACATGCAGATGCAGAGGCTGCAGCCGGGAACCGGACTTCTGGAGATCGACCGGGTCGCCAAACTGGTGAACGGCCATCTGTATCAGTCCCCGGCCCTGGGAAAAGGCAAAGCGGTGCTCGTCGGCTCCGACAAAAAGAACATGGACCTTGTGATTGGGCAGGATATGGCGGCCGCCTATCTGGAGCAAAAAGACCTGAATCACAGCTTCCGCGTGCTCGAAACCGTTTTGCTTCGGATCAAACGGAAACAGGCCGTCGTTGTTTTTGCATGATCAAAACCGCGCGGCGGATGGGATGAAAAACGACCGGAAAGCCATCGCGCAGCAGAAGGTTTCTCACCCGTATTTCACCGAAAAGGGCAGCCGCTTGAAGCGGCTGCCCTTTTCGGTCCGACCGGTACGCGCGCCGGAAGCCGCGCGCGCCCTCATTTTCGGCTCCCCCCATTCAATCATACGTCCCTGTTTTTTCTTCCATCCCCCCTTTCTGCCGTATTTTCCCCTGAATCTCTTCGAGTTTGCAATAAAGGATCGCCTGATTGAGAAGCAGCGCATTCAGGTTTTGGTTCAGAATTTTCAGCTGTTCCGTTATTTCCATGCTCCAGTCTCCTTTTTTAATCCCCACTCACGAAGGCGGATCGGCGGCTTTTCATGGCTCCGCCGGAGCTTCAACCGCTCTCCTACATTCTGCCCCCTTCCGTCGCCGAATGTCTGCGGGACATTGTCCGTTGTTTTTCCTGCGTTGCAGGATCTAATCATTGTTATTTATGATAGATATTTTATACTTTCGAAAAATTCCTATCTATTTTTGGGGTAACAGAACAAGATCTTATTATTTTCCATAAAAATTTTTTGTGACTGGCCTTGAGGGACAGAAAAAAGGAGGCGGGCCGAATTGGCGGACTTGGAGAAGATCGTTCTGGAGGCAAAAACGGACGACGGCAAGCTGGAGACCCTGATCGAACAAAGCGCTTCCTTTATTTTGAAATGTGCCTCGTCCGCTTCCCGGCATCCCGTCTCCAAAAGCGACGACGAATGGTCCGTGGCTCTGGCCGCCTTTTTTCAGGCGATTCATGATTTCCGTCCGGAGCGCGGAAGATTTCTCTCCTTTGCGGAGCTGGTGATCCGCCGCAGGCTTGCCGATTATTTCAAGAATCAGATGCGCTATCGGGCTGAAATTCAAGCGGCGCCGGAAATTTTTGAATCCGGTCCTTTGAGCCGATCCCCTCAGCCGGCCCTGCAGGCAAGCGTCTCAAAGAAGCTTTCTGTGGATGAACCGGAAGACCTGCGCCTGGAAATAGAAGCGGCGGATATGGCATTCTCGCGGTATGGCTTTTCTTTTTTTGATCTGGCCGCCTGCTCCCCGAAGGCCCAGAAAACAAAAACGGCCTGTGCAAAAGCCGTTGCCTGTCTGCTCAAAAATCCTGCGCTGCTCTCCGGCCTGCACGCCTCCGGGCAGCTTCCCATCAAAGCCATCGAAAAAGCCACGCGGATACCTCGAAAAATTCTGGACCGCCATCGAAAATATATCATAGCGGCGGCGGAGATTCTTTCGGGAGAGTATCCCGGTCTGGCGGAATACATGTGGTTCATCAGGAAGGAGCTGGACAGATGAAAGCGGTTGTTGTGGCAATTCGGGGCGGCTTTGCCGCGGTTCTGTCCGATGACGGGCGCATCGTCAAAGTCAAAAACCGGAATTATTCGCTTGGCCAGATTACCGAGAGAAAAGAAGCCGTAAAAAAAAGGTTCCGGTTTCTCTCGGCTGCCGCAGCCGCAGCGATCCTTGTCTGCGGCGCAGCCGGCGCAGGCGTGTATGCCTACTGTACCCCGTATTCCTATGTGAGCCTTGACGCCGACCCTTCCGTTGAGTACTGCCTGAACCGCTTTGACCGGGTGCTCCGGATAACAGGCATCAACGACAGCGGAAAGAAGATCGCCGGCGAACTTCAGGCGGAGGGCCTGAACAACGAAGAAATCGAGGATGCGGTCGCCCGGACGGTGGAGAAAATCGAAAAAGAGGGGCTTTCGAATGGAGAGCAAAAAAGCGGTATCGTCATCTCCGCTTCGGCAAAGGACCCAAAAAAGGCGGAAAAGATGGCGGAGGGGCTGAAGCAGAGCACGAAAAATACCGCGGAAGGAAAAGGCGCAGCGGTGGAGGCTTTTCCGGTGGGGCTCGATCAAGTGAAGGAAGCCCATAAGCTGGGCGTGACCCCCGGCAAGCTGGACCTGGCGGAAAAGCTGAGTGACAATGCACAATCCCCGGATGACGCCGACCTGCAAAAGTGGCTGAACAAACCAGTTCCGGAGATTCTGAAGAAAATCCGGGAGAACGGCGAAGCTGAAAAAGCAGAGGAGAAACCCTTAAAAGAATCCTCTTCGTCCCAGGGCGGCAGTTCCAGCCGACCGGCTTCCGAAAAAGGGGCCGGAAAGGCAGCCGAAAAGACGGCACAAACGGCTTCCGCGCCCGAATCCCAGGCCGCGAAAACCGAAAGCCGGTCGGCGGAAAAGCAGGAAAAGAAGTCCGGAAATTTGAAAAAACGGGGCCCCTCTCTCGATAGGAAAACAAAAAATCCCGGGGTCAAGCTCCGGGACAAAAGAAAACAAGAAAGGGAATCCGGCAGAAGAAAAAATTTTATCCAGAAAAAGAATAAGGATGAAAAGAAAATAAGGAAGGCAAAGTAATCCGTTTGAGGGCGCAGTGCCGGCGGCCCCAATGCTTTGCGGCGGCAGTCTGAAACCGTGAAATCTCAATAGCGCGATCCGGCAAGTTTTGCCCGATACAACAGCCCCCGGCAGTTTGGCCCTTTCAGGTCTGCTGCGGGGGGCTGAGCATTTAAAAGCCATAATCTCCATTGATAAAAATCACTTTGATCCTGTCCTTGACCAACTGCCCAGTGATCAAAACAAAATCGTTACAAATCCGGTGTTTATGCCTGCAATCGATACACTTCCCTAATTTCACGCACGGTGTGTCCTTCTTTAGTCTCTTCGCATCTAATGGTGCCGCGATTTGTCTTGCACGGCTGACCGCATCTTTCACCGTATCCACCAGCTTGTTGGTTCCGACCACTACGATCACCTGCTTCGGCCCGTAAAGCATGGGTGCAGCGCGGCTTCCATTCCCGTCGATGTTGAACAGTTTTCCGTCGGCAGTAACGGCATTCGTGCCGGTTATAAACGTATCGGCATCAAAATTCTTTAAATAGAGCGCGCGTTTTTCATCCGATGTCAATCCGGCCCGGTGCTTATCATAGAAGAGAAACGGTCCGTTCCGAAGATAATGAAAAACCCCGGTTTCCTCTAACGTGACGGAATCTCCGCAGCCGATTTTCTCCCCTTTTCTGATCAGGGTGGAAATCAGCGCAAGCAATTCCTCCGGATTTTCAACAAAATACCCTCCCATATTGTTCTTTTGTAAATTCAGGATAGCGGTTTCAATTTTTTCTTCCATAGCCATAGGACCCCCCTTCACGCATAGCAAGAAAAATTTGTAATCTTCTGGATGTTTCAATCGTCTTTGTATTGAATCATACTTTTTAAGCCAAGAAAGATATTACAGCAGTCGATACAACAAATATAAAAAGCGTACATGCCATGAGTAAAAGTGCCACATAGAAGCCACATGTTTGCTGTTTTATTGCATTTATAAGAATAAAAGGCTTCAACACTGGCTGGCAAACGGCTGTCTGATAAAGCTTCCAAGGCACTTATGCATCCACAACTTTATACAAAGGATGGGGCTGCAATAAAAGCTGTACTCGTAAAATGTGGTAAATCCCATATGGGAATATAGTGAAATGGCATTTTGATTTTTGTTATGTACGATCAGATAAGCGTATTTTGCATTCTGCCGGATACCATAACGAAAAATGGCGCGGCAGATGGCCGTCCCTACTCCTCTGCATCTATACGCATCCTCCACATGCAGATCATAGACTCCGACGTACCCACGTTCGACTGTTCCATACCCGCGAAGCCCTTTTCTCAGCAGCCTCAATCGCCTCTACTCCGGCCATACACAGCACGTTTATGCCTTTTACTATTGTAACTATGACAAACGTCTGTGTAATTTCTTCCACTGTCATACCGGCCTCGACTGCAGCCGCGGCATGGGCACGCGCTCCGCTGACCTCGTTGTCTATGCTGTCGAGTACCATAAAGATGAGTCCACGCGTTTTCGCAGGCAGCGGCCCCGTCTGTGCGGCCTCCCTCATGGTAAGATAACCGCTTAAACCGTCGGAGCAGTATTTTGACAGTACCTGTGCAAACGGCGGGTCCCACTTGAGTACGTTTTTATAGTAGTCTAAAATTTCTTCCGTGCTTTCATTTTTTAGCCTCCAATTCAGTTGAATTCTACATTATGCAATAATTTGCCTCTATTATAGCTTACTGGAGAACAAAAAGAAACAGACAAACTTCTTCTCAAAATTTGTCTGTTTCATCTGGTCGAGGTGACTGGATTCTGGTATTGACACGCTTCGGACGCGCTCCGCGAGTCCCCGTTTCCTTTTTGGAAGAAGGTCTTCTATACGCTGCTCCCGCTCTGCACCGGCCAGTCTGCTCACCGGCCGTCCAAAACCAAAAAGAGGACCCTGGGTTATATCGCCCTGTCGATTACCGTCACCTGCGTAAATCAGGGTCTCGTAGGAATAGAATATTCGGATTGCCTGCGTATTGCCTTTGATCTTTCATATAATTGTTATAGAAAGTTTCGAAATCGGAGTCGTATTCCGTCCATTCCGTTTGCATAGCTGGTTCCGGACAGGAATTAGTCGAAACGGAAAATGCAAATTTGTTCTGCTGACCCGCCAAGTTGGTTGTGGATTTCCCCCATGCGCGGCCGTTGCCCCTGCACTGGATGCAGTAGATACCGCCGATGGCAGTTTTATCTTTATAGGCATTCTTCAGTTCCTTCCGTTTCGCAGAATCCATGGGGTAACACCTCTTTTCCCTTTCCTTGATGTTTTATAAGGCATATAATCCGTGTCTGCTGCAGCAGTAATAAAACCTTGTGTTGTATTTGTGCAGCAACTGGTTTATTTTGGGCAGCCTTACGGAAGCTTCCTGCTCCGGGTAGAGTTTTACCAAGAGAAGCTTCTCGTTTGTGACATACGCAACAAAGGAGATATAATGGTTTTTTTCCATTTCGTGATGAAACGTAACGTGGGATTCTCCGTCTGTATCTTCTACCGTTGCCCGGTGCTCGTTGTCAGCGAGTTTGACGGTAAGCGGTGAGCCTGCGCCCACAGCAGGAAATCTCCACATTGCCGGTACTGGTGATTACATTCCCGGAGGACAGGGCAGACATAAAATTTCAGGCGCCTGAAGTTGCCGGAATCGAGCGCGTTCGTTTCCAAGTTCCCGTTCAGAATTTTTTCAATATTGATCTCAAACAGGTTGGAAAGTTCCCCAAGCAGGTTTACATCGGAGTAGCCTAGGCCGCGTTCCCATTTTGAAATTGTTTTATCGATGAGATTCATGTGATCGGCCACCTGCTTTTGCGTCAAGCCCTTTTCTTTTCGCAAGCGGAAAAACAGGGTGCCTACTTTTCTGCAATCCAATTTTGGTTCCCCTATCAGACATAGTGTAAGCGATTGTTGGAAAATAATCAATCAACGCTCAGTAGAGTTTTCTATGAGAGCTTTGCAAATTCTGTCACTCAAATTTGCCTTTGAGCGTAGTTATAGGATTTACGACACACTTAAAGCCCGCACCATCAAAAGGCCGTCGATTCAAAATCGTCGGTCTTTTGATGGTGCGGGTAAATGAACAGTGC